>Ga0194055_10001459_pt1 | contig 19286 bp, 20 predicted proteins | sample SepL449m_MetaG_FD_155482 | JGI IMG/M metagenome (GOLD analysis project Ga0194055, IMG submission 155482) | Anoxic zone freshwater microbial communities from boreal shield lake in IISD Experimental Lakes Area, Ontario, Canada - Sep2016-L442-9m | ecosystem: Environmental > Aquatic > Freshwater >...
TTTGTCTCGTAATAGGTTAAGTTGGTTCATTATATCTAAGGGTTTTGTTGGATGTCTGATAACTTTCTATCAAACCCTTTTCCTGTAATCTTTGCAACCATTTTCTAGCTTTTTGTCCCGTACCGAGGGTAACAATATCAGAATTGAATTTTATTTCTGATACTTTAATTACAATTAATGTTTAATTTTCTAGATATTTTTCAAACTCTTGTGACAATTTATCGATGGGTACTATTCCTGTGTAATGAGCTATTAAGATTTGGCCAAAGGCTAACATATTGCGCTCTAATGGGGGATCGCTTCTAAGTAAAATTGGCCAAAGCGATAGCAGGTCAAACTCAAACTTATTTTTGTCTAATTTTTGAGAATTTAAAAGAGTGAATAACTCAAAAGCCATCTGAAGTTTACCAACTACTAACGGTAATTGCTCAACTGGTATTTTTTGAGCTAGTAGATAAGTTAAATCTGGGGGGATTTTTAAAAAGATGGAAATATAACCTAGTAAAGGGCTTTTAACTAGAGAAACTATCCCCACTCCTGTAGCAATCATAGTAGTATAGTGCTCAATGATCTTAGCGGCGGTGGTGGCTTTGGCCTTTCGATTAGAAAGAAATCGGGCCAATTTAAACTGCTTAGCCGGATCAATCCTCTCTAGCAGAGCTAACGCTATTTCTTCATCACCCCAGGCGATTCTATGTTGTTCGTTATTAGCGCTAACTAATGGCAATACCAGATCACAGAACTGTCCTAGCGAATCTATTCTATATTGAACTGCCTCTTGGATGGCTATTTCTTTAGCTCTGGTGGGAAATTTCCAATTATATGAGTTATCCCATTGTTTCAATGGTCTGAGGCGGTCTACTTGGCTAACAACAACCAAAACTGGCATATCTGGTGATTGGCTCTTGACTTGTCTAAGAAAATTGAGATCCATCAGCAAAGCCGGATCTAGAGCTGGAGTCACTACAATAATCAGATCTGCTTGCTGGGCTTGAAGAAGCACTTTCTCTTGGATATCGGGGCGATTACTTTGCTCATAGCCTGGACTATCCCAAAGATTGAGCTTTTCTCCCGTTGGTAAATTCCAGCAGTAATCCTGAAAATCAATAGTACTAGGCAGGAGATCGACATAAGCTAGTTCCTGATTAAAAAGGGTATTGATTAGGCTGCTTTTGCCAGCACCTGTCCTACCTACTAATAAAATATTGATCTGAGAATTGGGTAAATTCTCCTGAGGCTCGGCTATTTCTAGAATTTCTTGTAAGGTTTGGGTTTGCTTGGGATCGGTTTTGGTGACAAGTTTCTCTATAGAGACGTTTTCTCCGCTATAGAGAGTAATAGCCCCTTTCGCTAAATTTAACAGAGCCGCCTCTTTGAGAAGATTGCTGAAATTGGCAATCAACTGCATATTAGCCTGCGTGGAAGATTGTTCAGTGATTTGTCTAGTTAAAGCAGCAGCTGGATTAAGTAACCATTGGGACCATTGCCAAATCATCAAGATAGGTTTAGCCATTGGCTCTATCATTTGATAATTTTCATAAGCTCTAAAGGCATCTCCTACCGTCACTTTGCCTAGGATTGGTTCAAGTTTTTGTAACCAAATATCCACATCATCTACTGTAGTTCTCATAAGCCAGTAGGCCTGGGTGAGATAGATGTTCAATAGAGGATACTTCACCTCTGGATGATAGATTTTGGCAATATTGATTACCAATTCCTTACAGCGCTCAGCCCAAGCGCCCCAATCTTCCCAAATAGGTGGATCATTTAGAGCAAGACTGATTGATTGCTCCAAGGCAGCTTTAACTTGACCTTCTAATTGGCCAGATTTAGCCATTTGATCTTGTAAATCTAACTTAACTTGCTCTAAGAGGGGATCTCCTACTGGTTTGATGATATGGACAATTAACCATCTCCAGAGCAATATAACTAGCCCAAAAATTGCCCAAAGCCAACTTAATCCCCATTGATGAATTTGTATTGATGCTGCAAACAACAGAAAACTAACAAGAAGTAATGGAGGGATTAAAAGAGCTATAACTTGCCATTGTTTCACTTGTTTTCTCCCTTTTTAAAGCTAGTAAATGCATCCCTCATGACTGATTGGATCTTGGCTGGATCTGGCTTTTTACCACCTATAAGATCTCCAAAATATACACAACTGGCCTCTCCGAGTGCCCAGGTATAGGCAGCGGCCCAAGAGGCGGAAATAGCCGAGCCAAAACCTGGAATAAACTTGATAAGTTCTCTGCCAATAGCCTGAGCTAAAAACCCACCGGCAATGGTGCTGACAATACCACCAGCTTGAGACAATGTCAGGGTCTGTCCGTATAATTTACCTAGCAAGGTAACCATAGAAATCTGAAGAGCTGTCAAAAGAGGCATACTGGCAAAAGGCAGACCTACAGCTTCAGTTGCTCCTGCGACTATGGAAAAAGTTAGGATATAACGCCTAGCTACATCCCTGTAGAGAATACCAATATCTCTCTGGTTGACATCATTTAAAAGTTGATAAATAGCTTTAGCTTCAGCCTGTGGTAGCAGTTCGGTTAGACTATTGCGCAGGTATTCGAGTCCATAGAACAAGGGATCATAGCCATCTTCTTCCAGGGTAAAATCGATCAAAACAGACTTATCATAAAGTCCTTGAAAATTACTTAATATCGCCTGATAAGCTCTCTCAATTTCGGGAAAATCAGCTAAAGAAGTGGGATGGTTATTCAATGAAGCTGGATAACATTCATGAATGCAGGTAACTGCCAGCAGAAAAGGAATATTGGGATATTGCTTTTTAAGGGCTTGAGCCGCTTGCTTAAGGCTATCTGTAGCAAAATCATTGATCTTGACTGTCAGGATAAAAATTCGCGCAGCAGTGATATTTTCTTCAAGAGCTTCAACAACCTCGGCAATTATCTCAGAAGTCTGTTGATCGACATCACCCAATCCAACAGTATCAGTAAAAATAAGCAAAGGTAGCTCATTATTGGGATAGCTATAACGTTCTATATACCTGGTATGAGGACGAAAACCGCTACCGATGATATCTGCTGAAACGCCGGTCATTCCTCGAATAATAGAGCTTTTACCAGCTTGCGTCTTTCCCAGCAAAAAAGCCTCAGTTGTAGGAAGCTTTAAGCGCACTTGCTCTAAAATCTCAGCCATACGAGTTTCGCTGACTTCATACCAATTTTTTAAATATTCCAAGGGACTTAGTTGTCTCAACCAAGCAAAAGGAGATGGCTCAACCATAATTTGCCTATGATAATAAGTTCTATCTAGATTCTAGATCTTTCCCCTAAATTGCTAGAATTATGGTTATGCAATCACAGTGGACTGTATACAAAGAATTCCGCTTTGAGGCGGCACATATACTGCCAAAACATGAGGGTAAGTGTCGCCGTCTACATGGCCATAGTTGGGTAGGTAAAGTCTATATTCAAGGAAATCAACTCCAATGCTCAGGCTCTCAAGAGGGAATGTTGCTGGATTTTAGCTTGATTGAATCCTATATAGAGCCGATCAGACTTAAATATCTGGATCACTTCTATCTCAACGAATCAACCCAGCTAGAAAACCCCACCAGTGAAGAATTAGCTCGCTGGATCTACGAAAAGCTAGAACTTGCAGGATTGCCAGGTTTAGATGCTGTAGAAATTCGGGAAACTTGCACATCTGGCTGCATATATAAAATTTTGAAATAACTGGAAATTATGACTTCTTGGAGAGACCGCCTCAATAGACTTGCTGGAAAAAACCGCTATGTAGTTTGTAGAATATTTGTTCATTTAACTGGTAAAGAAATAGCTCCTCTGCTGGGAATTCTTAACCGAGCTGGCAGATCTGCCATTGAATCTGATGGAGATCTCGAAAGTGTAGGAGAAAGTTTAGTAACTATCTGTGAAAATCTGCTGCAGATGGATCTCTATTGGCAATCTGCCCACAATGAGGGAGATGTTTTTTGGGATGAAGGCCAAGCCGGTGATTACTTTAATAGTTTATCTACTGATTCTATCAGCCGCTTTAAAAGTGGCTCTGAACTCGAAGGTGGAGTTGAAGATGTCCAGGAAACTCCTTTGACAATTCCTGCCACCAATAATATAGTGGTCATGATCTCTGCTGCCTATATTGGGGAAGTACCAGAACTTGAAACCAATCTAGCCTCTAGAGATGCGCTCATCACGGCCTTGAAAGTCTTGATCAATTTGCACTATCAAGGCAACTTAGAAGCCATTGGGGTTTATTTCTCTCCTAGTAAGTTTGGCGATGAACTTACCAGTGAACAGATACTTCCCAATTTTCCTGAGCTGATTCCTCTCTAAAGATCCCAAATTTAACTTTCTTCTTGTTTTTAGATTTTAAAAGCCCCTCCCATAACCAATAGTGCTGGGAGGATGTAGCTTTGATGTCTTTAGAAGAAATTGAGGGCTGCTATTTACGAGTAGTAGTAGTACCTTCAGCTGCTAAGCGGTAGACCTCTACTTCCTCGCTATAGTCAATTGGTAAAACAGTAGAGACATTCTCATGTGGTCTGGGAATGATCACCCAAGTTTCTACAACAGCGCCTTCAGTACGTTTAACAGCTTCAATTCCTGCATCCATTGCAGTTTTAACTTCAGAAACATCACCGCGGATATTAATTGTAAAGCGGGCACTACCGGCTCTGATGTAATTAACAAGAACTACACGTCCAGCTTTAACCATGGCGTCAGCTGCAGCAAGTACGCCAGGAAATCCTTTGGTTTCTAAAGATCCAACTGCTTGTTGTGCGGGCATAGCTTTCTTCTCCTAAATTTTAATTGTTTGATTGTGATAATTTTTTTCTTGGACTAAGATCGGAATTTTTCTACTTTGCTTGTATATTGAATTGGTAGAACATCGACTATATTTTCTGGAGGATTAGGCACTATATAGTGGCTAACAACCTCTCCTCCAAAGATTGAATCAGCTGCTGCCATTCCAGCGGACATAGCCTGTTCAACTTCTGATACAGAACCACGGATAACCACAATAAATTCAGCTCTTTCCGCTAATCCATAATACACTAGAGTTACCCTTGCTCCCTTGACCATAGCATCTGCTGCGGCCAGAACAGCGGGAAATCCTAATGTTTGTATTACGCCTACTGCCTCAGGCATGGGCATCTCTCCTAAGTTGAATCGTTTCCCAAAGTTAAGACCAATTATCGCATAACATTAGCGCTCACTCTTGAAAAGGAACTTGAGAATATGACTAGGTTAAACAAAATTCTATTAATAATTTGTTCTGTAGTTGTAGTGAGGTTTTGCTTAATAGGCGTTGAACTAGTGCATGCTCAGCAAAAGACTGTAGTGATAGCAGCAGTGGGGGATATCGCCTGCGATCCAGCTAGTCCCCATTTCAATAATGGACATGGAGATAAAGGACTATGTCAAATGGAAGCTACTGCAAAGCTTACTAGTAAGATAGCCAATCTACAGGCAGTACTTCCACTAGGAGATAATCAATACGAAAAAGCAACTTTGACAGATTTTCAAGCTTCTTATGATCCTAGTTGGGGCAGATTTAACAAAATCGCCTATCCTGTTGCTGGCAATCATGAATACCAAACTAAAAATGCCCAAGGATATTACCAATATTATGGCTCTAGGGCTCATGATCCTACTAAAGGTTACTATAGCTATGATTTAGGAAATTGGCATTTAATTGCTCTTAATTCTAACTGCCAAGAAGTTGGAGGATGCGGGCCAAATTCCCCCCAAGAAAAATGGCTCCTTGATGATCTGGCAACTCACAAGAACTTTTGTACGATTGCCTACTGGCATCATCCCCGTTTTTCTTCTGGTACCCATGGAAATTATCTTGAGTTATCAACATTCTGGCAAGATCTATATCAAGCTAAAGTAGAACTGGTCTTGGTCGGCCATGATCATCTCTATGAGAGGTTTGCTCGGCAAAATCCTGATGAAAAACTAGATCCCCAAGCAGGCATTCGGGAAATAGTAATTGGAACAGGCGGAAAAAATCACTACGGTTTTGGCAATATTAAACCCAATAGTCAAGTGCGCAATGCCGATACCTACGGTGTGCTCAAGCTAAACCTAGCAAAAGGCAGCTATAGTTGGGAGTTTTTGGCAAGCGAAGATGGCAAGTTTACAGATAAAGGAACAGAAACTTGTTTTTAAGCTTGGGGCCGGCCAAATTGGCGCTGATATATAGCATCTTCTTTTTCGGTTTCTAATTTGAGATTGGAGCGTGGATAGGCTACACATAATAGGCTATAGCCTTCTTTTTGAAGATCTTTAGAAACTCCCATCGCGTCACTTTGTTCGACGTTTCCTTCTAACAATAAAGCCGCGCAAGTAGTACATACTCCTGCTGTGCAGGAGCTCGGCAGTTCCACCCCTGCTTCAAGGGCAGCCGATAGGATATTTTGATCTTCGGCTACTTGAATATTATAAGTTTTGCCTTGGTGAAGTATTTCAACGTTATAGTTATTAGACATATTTCTTTCTGAAAAAATATTCTTTTAAATCAAATTCTATCTTGCCATAATCTGAGAACTATCTAAAGACCGAGATCTACAGCAATACGATGACTACAGGCAAAACCCGAAAAAGCCACTGCATTGAGTCCTTGTCCGGGAAAAGTACTATCTCCCACACAGTAGAGATTCTCAATTGAGGTTCGATTGAAGGGCATGGTCAATAATCCTGGTAATTTATAATGTGCAACCGGACCATAAGTGCCACTTTGACGACCTAGGAAACGTCTATGGGTTCTAGGAGTTCCCACCTGTTGGTAATCAAGTCCCTGTTCTAGCCCTGGGAAAATTTTCTCAAGGCGCTCAATTAGATTGTTGGCAGCATCTTCTTTTTTTTCTTCATACTCTTTAGGCGAGAGATCTTGCCAATTCTCCATCCAACTAGGAGTAAAAGTATGGACGATGTGGAAGCCTTCTGGGGCTAAAGATGGATCTAATAGAGTGGGAATAGAGACAAAAATAGTTCCTTGCTCTTGCTCCATTTTTGACCAGTCTTCTAACAAAATATGATGACACTCACAATCAGCTGGAATAACAGAGCTACGAACTCCCAGATGTAAATTTAAGAAACTTGGTGAGAGTTGATAGCGCTTTTGCCATTTGCGCTCTTTTGCTGGCAAATTCTCTTGGGGTAATAATTTTCCAAAAGTATCCCAGCGAGTCGCATTAGAAACAATCTTTTTGGCATAGTATTTTTGTCCGCCAATAATTTCAACCCCAATAGCCTTGCCATTTTCTATTAAAATTTGGCTCACCTTGGACTTATAGCAAATTTGACTGCCTAATTTTTCCAAGCCTTCTGCTAATTTTTCAGCAATCTTTCCTACACCACCTTTGGGATAATTGATCCCTCCATAATGGCGATCACTAAAAACCATACCTGCATTGATCATTGGGGTCCAGTCAGCTTTAGCTACTGACCAGCAATAACACTCAATATCAATAAATTTAAGTAATTCTGGATCTTTGATATGACGGCGAGCTATATCTCCAGCATTAACAGGGAGATATTTGAGCAGTCCCAAGCAAGAAAGTGGCCGCTGAAAAAATACCCGCATTAAGTATCGATATTCTTCCAGAGAAAGTAAATCTATACTGTTGAGGCAATTGAAAACCTTCCAGCATTCATCATAGAAGCGTTTGATGCCTTGCTGTTCAGCTGGAAAGCGCTGAGTCAATTGCTCAATAAAAGAATCATAGTCACGCTGAACCTTGATATCCAGTTCATTAGGCAAGTGATAGTGAATTTGCACAGGATCAGGTATTGTTTCTAACTCGACATTTACAGCCTTGAGGGCGCGGGTCAAAAGATTAGTTGTTCCTTCTTTTCCAAAGCCAAAGATCATAGATGCGCCGACATCAAAACGATAGCCCTCTGATGCAAAGTATCCAGAGCTTCCACCGGGTATTGTGTAGCTCTCTAAAACAAGAACCTTAGCTCCCTTGGCTGCCAATTGGGTTGCTGTTACCAAACCCCCAATACCTGAGCCTATGACGATTACATCCCAATGTTGATTCATCTCAGTGCAGTTTTCCTAAAAATTGTTGGATTTAGTTTGAAACTTCTGCTAATTCAATCACTCTATCTTCGAGATCTTTAACTAAAAAATTAAGTGGTTTTTCTCGCCTGATTTTATACTTAAGGCGCCGCGATTGCACCTTGAGTAGTATAGCTTCTAGACATTTACTATCAAAGCAGACATGGCGCTGTCGGTCATTTTCTCCCAGGTTTGCCCCTGCAATAATATGAAGTTGAGTATTTTTCTTCAATTGATACCAGAGACCTTCACTGCCTCGATATTTGATATTAGCTGAATTGGGTGAGCTAAGGTACATAGGATCAACTCCAGCAGTACCAAGGGTCTGTTCATAGTTGTAATAGTAGTGAAGGGGAACCTGGGCAACTGAAAGTTTTAAGAAACCTTCATAAAATTGCCGGGCAATCTCCAAATCTGAAACCATTATGGTATGAACCTTAGGCGCATTAGAAAGGAACATCCACATTGCAAAAGCGTATGTCCCAAGCAGCATCACCATGATTCCCTGGGTAGAGAACATACTATCAATACCCGGGAAAAACGCAGCCAAGTGTCCTGACCAATTGGATAAAATGTTTAAATTGCCAACTGTTAGCATTTGCTTAGTAATGTTTTGCCGTCTTTTATTATATAAATATATTTAGCTTATGGTTTTGCCTTTTGAAAATGTCTGATTTCTTGAGGAAGGATGGCTCCATCTAAAAGCGCTCCTGTCAACTTAACCATCAGGCGTTTACCGGAAATAATTTGAGTATTCTCTAGATTAGCCCCTCTGAGATTAGCCCCGCTCAAATCAGCAGATATTAGATTTGCTTTTTCTAAGTTAGCTTCCTCGAGATTAGCTTGCAGGAGATTAGCGCCATTTAAGTTGGCTCCAAGAAGATTAGCTCGCTTTAGATTAGCCTTGGGTAAGAAACTATCTCTCAAATCCGCATAGCTTAAGTTGGCTAAAGAAAGATTGTAGCCAGAAAGATCTCTTTTGCGCAAATCCAACCCTACCCAATTAACTCGATCACAGGGTTGCTCTTGCTTGTGGTTATTTTCGGGCTTTTGTTGAGATGCAGAGTCTCTTTTACCCTGCCAAGACAAGAGTCCTTGACGAGCTTGGTTGATTTGCTGAATCTTTGCCGTAGCTTTATCCAAAAGCCGCGTATTATCTCTTGGGAGACGATCTGGATGCCAGATAAAAACTAAATCCCTGTATGCTTGGTTAATTTCCTCAATTGTCGCTCCCCATTCCAATCCCAGAAGCTGATGATAATTTTCTATCTCTTTCATAGCAAGCCCAAGAACCTTTGAACCTTAGAAAGACTTTTTCTCATGCGTCGATTTCTTCTATAAAATTAGCGCAAAAATTTTCAGCTAATTCCTCTAACTTAAAAATAGGTCAAAAAAATTTGGAAAAGCTTTGTGTTTTTAACATTAATTTACAAAATCTTGAGATTTTTAAGTTCCTGCCGTCTATATCATTGACTTATATTGAGAATAGTTGATATAACTTGATGATCTTGGTGTGATTCAATAACTTCAATCCTTATTATTATTCGGTCCATGTTACAAAAAAAGTTCATTAGACCTATTCTTTCTTTTTTCTCCTCAGATTCTAAGCAAAGTTACAAGATAGGTTTTTTCCTCTTGTTGATGTTGATGGCAAGTCTTGTTGCATTGATGCTCACTGTGGGTTTTCCTTTGATTCGCAATGCTCCCTGGGACATTATGATCCAACTTGATGGGGCTTGGAGGATTATCCACGGTCAAAAACTCAATGTGGACTTTGCTCCATTGATTCCTCCATTGACAGTCTTAATTGATTCTTTTGCCATGAGGCTCACAGGAGCTAAGGCTCTATCGATTCTCTATGCCAACATAATATTATTTATAGTTCTTACTCCATGGGCATGGAAGATAGCTCGCGATCGTCTTAGCGCGGTCAATGCTTTTTTATTTTCCATATTCATGGGAACCTTGCTGATTGCGCCAAGATTCTTAGCAAGTAAATCGCCATACTTTACCAGCTATGCGATGCTTTACAACAGACAGGGCTATGTTCTTCTGGCAATGCTGATGATTGAATTGTTAATTTCTTCACGCAAAGATCTCAGATCTAATTCTCTCAAAAGCGGTATTACAACCGGTATCTTACTCTCACTACTTTTGTATTGCAAACTCACATTTTTGGCTGTAGCTTTGGCAGCGCTAGTTTTAAGTTGCCTGTTTACCCGAGGTCGTCCCCTCAAGTGGTTCTTGTCTGTAGCGCTCTCTTTTGGGTTGAGTGTTGCTTTTATGTATATCTTTTTTGGGCTGAATATATTTGCTTATTTTGCAGAGACTCGCTCTGTTGCGGCTTTTTATAGCTCTCAGCATTATGATCCTTCTATCGAGCGCTATATATTAGGAAAAAATCGATGGTATCTATATCTATGTCTAGCTTTAATCCCTATTTTATATTTAGAATATCGAAGAACTAGGGAAAAAAATACCAGATTGGGCGAAATTTTGTCTCTAGTATCAATAGTTTTGATTACTATTTCAGGAATATTTCTTTGTATTTTCTCTGCGCAATATACTGATATACCCATATTTTTTGTGGCAGGACTTATCTTTCTTGACTATTTCGCCAGAAGGTTTAAATCTGTTCAATATCCCTTAGATATTCGGGGTATGGTTACCTATTTTTTAGGTATAGTGATTATCATTCCCATGTTGTTTGGGAATATCTTTCTACAAGATGCTACCAGCACAATTTTTGCTTTTATCCTGAATAAGCCTCATACTAGTACTGTAGCTGAATCTCAAAAGTTCAAGTCAAATTCCATGAAAGATTTCATGATTCCAGATGATATATATTCGCACATGGTTGCTGAAAAATATCATCAAGGACATCCTGTTCTTTATCCACATCAAGTTAATGATGGACTTGAGCTTCTACGCAAACACATTTCTAAAAATAGTAAAATTATCGCTATCGATTTTTCTAATCCTTTTCCGTTCGCTCTTGAGTTGCCGCCTCCAGATGGAGGAGCTTCAGTCAATGATAATCACCATCTTGAGCCTGAAAAAATGTTCAAAGGCGCAAATATAGTTATGATTGCCAAAGATAGTGATAATCGTAAAACAGTAGATAGATTAAGAAAGTATTATGATAAATATTTAGAGCAAAATTTCACTTTAATTGACAGTTCTAAATCCTGGCAATTGCTGAAAAGAAAAAATAGCCCAGCTTAAAACAATATAACTATAAGCCAATTGTTGATACACCAGAGATAATCTGGCTAGATAAAGAGAACGAGCAGGATAAAAATTCAATCCTACCCAATTGACTCGATATTATTATTCGTTTTATGTCACAAGAAAAGATCATTAGACCTATTCTCTCTTTTTTCTCCTCAGATTCCAAGCAAAGTTACAAGATAGGTTTTTTTATCCTGTTGATTTTGATGGCAAGTTCTATTGCGTTGATGCTCACTGTGGGTTTCCCTTTGATCCGCAGTGCTCCCTGGGACATAATAATCCAACTTGATGTGGCTTGGAGGATTATCCATGGTCAAAAACTCAATGTGGACTTTGCTCCATTTATTCCCTCATTGACAGCCTTAATTGATTCTTTTGGCATGAGACTCACAGGAGCTAAGGCCCTATCGATTCTCTATGGCAACATAATATTATTTATAGTTCTTACTCCATGGGCATGGAAGATAGCTCGCAATCGTCTTAGCGCGCTCAATGCTTTTTTATTTTCAATATTCATAGGGAGTCTGCTGATTGCACCAAGATCTTTGGCAAGTATATCGCCAGACTTTACTGGCTATGCAATGCTTTACAATAGGCAGGGCTATGTTCTCCTTTCGATGCTGTTGATAGAGTTGTTAATTCTCCCACGTAAAGAGCAACGAATTAATTCGCTCAGAAGTGGAGTAACAACAGGTACCTTAATGGCATTGCTAATTTTTAGTAAGTTAACTTTTTTTGCAGTAGGTGTTTCTGCACTGATAATAAGTTGCTTATTCTCTCAAAAGCCGATTAAATGGTTCATATCTTTGATTGTCTCTTTTGGATTGAGCATTGCATTGATGAACATCTGTTTTGGATTAAATGTCTTTGCCTATATAGGAGAGATGAATTCTATAGCAGCTGATTATGTTTCCGATCATTCTGGGTATGGCTTTTTTTACTATATAGTAGCTGAAAATTTTGGGTATTTATATACATGTCTAGCTTCTTTACTAATTTTATCTCTTGAATATTGGAGAACCCAGGAAAAAAATGCCAGATTGAACGAAATTCTATCACTTCTATCAATAATCCTCATCACAATTTCATCTATATTCCTTTGTATTTTTTCTGCTCAAGATACCGAAATACCCCTGTTTTTTGTGGCAGGTCTTATTTTTCTCAACTATTTTTGTGGAAGATTCAAATCGATAGAATACCCCCTAGATACCAGAGGTTTATTTACCTATTTTTTAGGCATAGTCATCATTATTCCTATATTATTTGGCAATATTTTCTTTCAAGATGCCAGTAGCATAATTTCAGCCTTTATCCTAGATAAACCCAACCCTAGTAAATTGGCACAATCCCAAAAATTCAATTCAAAGAGCATGGCCGATTTTTTCATTCCTGATTATCAAATGACAAACACAATTTCCACAAGATACAATATTGGTAATCCTTCTCTTTACCCAATCAAGGTCAATGATGGACTAGAGCTTCTACGTAAACATATTTCCAAAGATAGTAGAATTGCCACTGTTGATTTTTCCAATCCATTTCCATTTGCACTTGAATTACCACCCCCTGAGGGCGGTACTTCCTATATGGCTCCTGTGCCTTCGTCTGTCAACAATAATCATCACTTCCAGTTCGAACCTGAAAAAATATTTAAAGGAGCAAATATGGTTATGATTGCCAAAGATAGCGATAATTATAAAGCAGTAGATAGATTAATAAAATATTATGATAAATATTTAGAGCAAAATTTTACCCTAGTCGACAGTTCTAAATTCTGGGACTTGCTGAAAAGAAAAAATAGCTAATTTATATTTATAACTCTAAGTGTTGAAAAAATGGAAACTATTTATATACCCCATCTGCTTAAATCTCTTCAAAAAAAACAAGACATTGTTGTTGACTGTTTTATCGAGAATTTAGATAGCCTGACACCAGTGCGTGGAAAAATACAGCTCAGACATGGTGGAACATTTTTAGAGGTGATTGCTAGCGCTGAGACAATAGTAACTTTAACCTGTGATCGATGCTTGAAACAATACAACTATAAGCTAATTGTCGATACTTCAGAGATAATCTGGCTAGACAAAGAAAGCGAGCAAGACAAAGAGTATCCTCCAGAAAGGGAGGTTGCCTTGGAAGACTTGGCAGAAAGCCTTCCTGTTAATGGGCATTTTAACCCCCAAACTTGGCTTTATGAGCAGATGTGTCTGACTATGCCCCTTAAGCAAATCTGCTCTAATGATTGCCAAGCGCCTTTTAATCCAAACAACCAACAACAAAACTTGATTGATAGTCGTTGGTCTGTTTTGGAGTCATTAAAAGACAATTTAGGTGTAGATCAATAAAGTTTTTATAATGCGTCTACTTGAACTTCGCCTACACCAGAGTCATATATTCCGATTGCTTGTGCCGCTCTGGGAGAAAGATCGATTATTCTACCTTTGATGAAGGGACCACGGTCGTTGATTCTTACAACTACAGAGCGACCGTTTCTAACGTTAGTAACCTTTACTTTTGAGCCGAAAGGTAAAGTTCTATGAGCTGCAGTATAACCACTTCCAGCATCGCCATACCATGATGCTACTCCGCGACTGCCATTGACAGGACTACTGTGAGCCGCGTTTTGGTAACCATAACTTCCCATGGTTACGCCTAGAATTAAAGCTGCTTTTACTATTGAGCTGATTTTTTTACTGTTCATGAATTGTTTCCTTTTTTAAGGTGGGAGGTCAGCCCGTTTGTACTTAAAATGACCTGTTTTTTAGTTAGAATATAACTTACTTGACATAACTTAACATGAAAATCAAATGTCTCAGACTTGTTATTTGTATAGCTAGCTAGAGATTGCATTAGTTTTGCTTATCAATTAAGATAAACAATGAAATTAATGTTATGTAATTTTTTTATGGCGTATCATAGAACAGTACATTTAGGCGATACTGACGCAGCAGGAGTGATTTACTTTGCTAAGTTGCTCTCGATCTGTCATGAAGCCTATGAGTTTGAGCTTCAAGAACATGGTATAAACCTCAGAGACTTTCTCTGCTCAAGTAAAACTGCTATACCTATAGTTCATGCTGAAATAGATTTTTTAAAACCTCTTTTTTGTAGAGATAAAGTAGAGGTTGTTGCCCTGCCAACATTAGTCAACCAGAACCGATTTGTTGTAGATTATCAGGTTTATCTGTTCGCCCAAAGGCAACAACTGATAGCAAGGTCAAAAACCATACATTTATGTATAGATATCATGACAAGAGAAAAACACCCCTTGCCCGAGCCTTGGCTCACTTGGATAGCTAGTAACTAAAACTTGGTGTTCAATGCTACAAAAAAATAGTCTGATAAAATGATAAAGACTTTACAGAAGTAAGAGTTAAATTAGAAATTAAAACTAGACAACTGAACAAGGAGTTAAAAATTGAAAAAAGTTGAAGCCATAATTCGTCCATTTAAGCTTGATGAGGTCAAAATAGCACTCGTTAATGCTGGAATAGTCGGTATGACAGTTTTAGAAGTACGTGGTTTTGGTCGTCAAAAAGGACAAACTGAGCGTTACCGTGGTTCTGAATATACTGTCGAATTTCTGCAAAAACTCAAAGTAGAAATCGTGGTAGAAGACAATCAAGTTGAAATGGTTGTAGAAAAATTAATAGCTGCCGCCAGAACAGGCGAAATTGGAGATGGTAAGATTTTTGTTTCTCCTGTAGATCAAATCATACGTATTCGTACCGGAGAAAAAGATTTCGAAGCTATTTAACTCTAAGATTTCGTAAAATTTTTAGAGAGTACAGATTACCTGTCTCTACTCTCTTTTTTAATGCTCTAAATACTCTTTTCTAGTTCAATTAAAGCTGGTAGGAGAGAGGCAAAAGCTATACCTCGATGGGAGAGACGGCTTTTTAAATCCGGATCCATCTGCGCAAACGTCTCTCCATATTCGGGTAGATAAAAGATAGGATCATAGCCAAAGCCCCTCTCTCCTTGGGGCTTTTCTAGGATTGTTCCCTGACATTTCCCTTGAGAAGTCAGAATTATTTGTCCATTTGGATCGGAAACTGCTAGAGCGCAAACAAATTCGGCTACTCGATCACTTGAGTTTTCCAGCTCTTTTAAAAGTTTTTCAATACATAGAGCATCTGTAGGCGCGTAGCGCGCCGAATAGATTCCAGGAGCCCCGCCAAGAGCTCTCACGCTCAATCCAGAATCATCGGCAATTGTATATTGGTTTAAAGCCAGAGCAACTAGAGATGCTTTAAGTGATGCATTTTCCAAAAATGTCTGGCCAGTTTCTTCTACTTCAAGATCTTGCGGTTTTAATTGCAGTTGCCATTTAACATTTGCAAAATACTCCTTCATCTCTTGAAGTTTGCCTGGATTGCTACTTGCTAAAACTAAGGTAGTCATTGTGTAATCGAGTTTGCCCAGTTACGGGACCATTCTAGGGTTTCTTGTACTTGAGATTTGCTGGCAGCCTCGCAATAGAGTCTCAGGACTGGCTCAGTGCCACTAAAGCGGATCAAAAGCCAGCGCTTATCAGCTAGACGGAATTTATAACCATCAGTAGTATTGCAGTCAATTACATTTTGACCTGCGATTGTTTTAGGAGGATTTTCGCTGAGATTTTGTATCAGTTTATCTCTGACTTCCATACTACCTAGAGGAAGATCTATGCGGTCATATTCACTAAAAAAGCCGGTTTTGGCTTGTAACTGCTGATAGAGAACAGACAGATCCTGCCCAGATTCAACGACAGATTCTAGAACATAGAGAGCAGAAAGTAGGGCATCTCTTTCTGGGATGTGGGTGCCATAGCCAATTCCACCGGATTCTTCACCCCCAATAAGAACGTGCTGAGTAAGCATACGGTCAGCTATATATTTATAGCCAATTGCCGTCTCAGATAGAGGCAAATTAAATATTTGAGCTAATCGAACAAAAAGATCTGAGCCGCTGACAGTTTTGACAACTTCACCACTTAATCCTCGCCGAAAAGCTAAATGTTCAATCAATATAGGGATAAGATTTTGCGAGCTAAGAAAATTTCCCGAACCATCGACTGCCGCAATACGATCTGCATCTCCATCAAATACCAAGCCAACTTTTAATTTTTCACTTGAAGAATCAAACTTTATTAGCTCAAGGAAATCAGCAAGATACCTAGGTAATGGTTCGGGGGATCCTCCACCAAAAAGAGGATCAGCTTGCCCATGAATCTCGGTGATTGGAACTTGCAAAATTCTCTCTAAGCCGCCAGAGGCAGAACCATACATGGGATTGGAAAAAATCTTTAATTGGCCAGTATTAACGGCATTTTGAATAGCGCCAAGATTTACTTTAGTTCTTAGCTGTTGGGTGTAACTTTCCCAAGGGTCAAATTTCTTGATTGAACCTCCATCTTTTAGTTCAATAGCAGGACCAGAGAGCATTTTTTCAATTTTCTCAGTCACCTCAGGTCCTACGGATCCACCAAAAGCACCTTTGACCTTTAGACCTAAATATTTGGCAGGATTGTGACTTGCTGTCAAGACAATAGCTCCAAGGGCATAATCAGCCTTAGCTGCCCAACTAAAAGCAGGTGTAGGAGCGAAGCTATCTGAGAGCCAAACCTCATAGCCAACTGCTGCAATGGATTCAGCTGCGCATTGGGCAAATTCTTGGGCTAAAAAACGACGATCATAGCCAACGATGATTCTTCGACTACCATTGGCGCCGTATTCCTGCTCAAGGACTTTTGCCGCAATCGGAGATAACAATGCTACGCGCTCAAAAGTAAAATCAGCCGCAATTACGCCGCGCCAACCATCTGTACCGAATTTTATTGGATTAACCGTAAAAGACATAGACTCTTGCTCTTTTAAATCGTTTTCAAGATTGAGAAACTGAAGGATAGTCCGCAGTTTCATTCGTTCAATATAGGGCCAGCCGCCATTTTCCTGGATATCCTTTAGCAGAGGATAAAGTGAATGTCGGGTATCAGGTAGTATTTTTTCAAAAGTTTGCGATCTTATTTCCTGATGTAAGGCTTCTAATTCTCTAAGGATGCGCAAAATCAACAGAGGACTCTGGCTGGATTGAGCAACCAATTCACGCACAATCTGTCCAAATTCCTTTAATTGATTGGAGAAAAGAGCTTGATCTGAACTAGGTGATTTCATAAATCTTGTTGCAACAAATCATCCTTATCTTAAAAGATTATCAGCTGCAAATGACAGATATATTGTGATTTAATGATAGTTGCTCATCATGACGTTCAATATCTATGCGTAGGGCGATTCCTTGGCTGATTTTGGTGGTACTAGGTGGTTTGCTGGCAATAGCCATCTCAGTTATCTTAAATACTCATAATCCAACAGCTAAGGTTGTTTCAACTCAACCAACACCAAAATTAGAGTCCTTGGCTGTCCCTTTTCCCGAGATCAATCCCAAAGCTAGAGCGCTTGATATCCCCATCATTATGTATCATGACGTTCGCCCAATCAAGGATATTGACTGGGATATCACTCCTAAACATTTAGAAAAGCAATTTAAGACTATCCAGCAAAAGGGCATCACCCCTATTACCTTAGAGCAATTGGTTGAGCATCTGCGTACCGGTTCAGCCTTGCCAGCCAAGCCAATTCTCTTGAGCTTTGATGACAATTATCTTGGCGAGTATCTTTATGCTTTTCCCTTGTTGAAAAAATATCACTATCCAGCAGTTTGGTCAGTTCATACTAACTATGTCGGCAATCAAGTTGGTAAGCCAAAGGCCAATTGGTCCCAAGTTAAAGAAATGTCTCACAGTGGTCTAATTACAATTGCCTCTCATACTGTAAATCATCTGCGATTGGATAAACTCAGCCCCGAAAAAGTTGATTATGAATTGCAAGAATCAAAACGCGTTCTAGAAAAACAACTAGGAGTTGCCATAAACTATTTCACCTATCCTGAAGGTGATTTTCTCGATTCAGTCAAAGATCAAGTAACCAAAGCAGGCTATCAAGCGGCCTTGACCATGAGCCTAGATGAAAAAAAAGAAGGTCCTGCTAATAAATCAGAAGATTTACTTAGTATCATGAGATATGGTCAGTCTCGATTTGAGGAAATTATTGCTAATATGTGATCTATAGCTAGGATAAAGGCTTTTAAGAAAGCTCGTTTAACCTCTGTAACGACCTTGAAGTATGGTTGCCATTTTGCCTTAAAATACTCTAAGCGTCTTGATAGATAGAGATTAGGAAAGCTCTTACATTTACCCTGGGAAACACTAGGGATTTTAATTATAGAAATTGAAAAAGCGAGGTTAAACATGAAATTTCGTGCGTTGCTTGTGGCCTTTTTGGCACTGTGTCTAGGCGTGCTCACTGCTTGTAGTAATGGACCTGCCGAAGCGGTTGACAAAACTCAGTTGACATATGATGAGATTGTTGGTACAGGATTGGCTAATACATGTCCTGAGATTCAATCTTTTACCAGAGGTTCGATTACTCTTGAACCCAATAAAACCTATCAAGTCTCTGATCTTTGTTTGGAGCCACAGGAGTATTTTGTCAAAGAAGAGCCTGCCAATAAGCGCCAGAGCGCTGAATTTATAAAAGGTAAAGTTCTTACACGCAAGACTTCTAGCTTAGAGCAGATTTCAGGTACCATCACCCTAGATGATAAAGGAGTTCTAACTTTTGTAGAAAAAGACGGCATTGACTTCCAGCCTATTACAGTTCTTCTACCTGGCGGGGAAGAAGTTCCCTTCTTCTTTACCTTGAAAAACCTAGTTGGTAAAACTGAGTCTGGTTTTACTGCTTTGACTACCTCTAGTGATTTTGTCGGAAATTACAGCGTTCCTTCTTATCGTGGCGCTGGGTTCCTGGATCCTAAAGGTCGCGGTCTTTACACCGGATATGATACTGCAATTGCACTTCCAGCTGGTGGAGATAGCACTGAGTACAAAAGGCTTAATACAAAAAGAACAGGACTAGGCAAAGGCACTATGTCTCTGCAGGTCACCAAGATTGATGCAG
>Ga0194055_10001460_pt1 | contig 19262 bp, 17 predicted proteins | sample SepL449m_MetaG_FD_155482 | JGI IMG/M metagenome (GOLD analysis project Ga0194055, IMG submission 155482) | Anoxic zone freshwater microbial communities from boreal shield lake in IISD Experimental Lakes Area, Ontario, Canada - Sep2016-L442-9m | ecosystem: Environmental > Aquatic > Freshwater >...
GTCTACGGTTGTGACGGCAACATGGGTAACGCACTCGGCGAGAACTTTGACGCTGGTAAGTAACCAATAGTTTTCAGAACTATATGTAGGGCCCCGAGCGAGAGCTCGGGGCCTTTTCATTTCCCAAGTTATTTAGCCACCGGAGGCTTTGGCGAGGGTTCCCAAGTACAGCCTGATGACATTTGGATCCTCAAGCAGTATGCGACCTGTTCCCGTGTATGCGTTGCGACCTTGGTCAAGCACATATCCCCTGTCGACAACTTGCAAACAACGCCGCGCATTCTGCTCAACCATCAAGATTGCAATTCCTTCGGCATTAATTCTCTTGCATTGAATAAAAACTTCATCTTGCAAAACAGGAGACAAACCGGCTGATGGTTCATCTAGAAGCAACAACTTTGGTTCCATCATCAGTGCTCGACCCATTGCAACCATCTGACGTTCTCCGCCCGACAGCGAACCAGCCTTCTGCGATGCACGCTCACCGAGTTTTGGAAACAATGTAGTCACATAGTCAAAACGCTCGTTAAATACTTCCGGCTTGATGAAACAACCCATTTCTAAGTTTTCTGCAACTGTCAGGCTCTGAAAGACGTTTTGTGTCTGCGGCACGTAGCCAACACCACGCTCGACAAGTTGGTGAGCTTGCAAACCTGTGATGTCCTCGAACAGAAACCTAGATGTTCCAGATCGAACTGCACATTGTCCAAGAATTGCTTTAAGCACAGTTGATTTTCCCGCGCCGTTGGGTCCGATGACGCCCACAAACTCGCCTTTGCCCACCTCGATGTTGCAGCCATTCAGAATATTGACTTCGGGAATATAACCCGCTACCAACTCATCGACGACGAGTACGCGATCGTCACTCATGATTTGTCCTCCATCAGAGATTTACCTTGGTGACTTCCCAAATACGCCTCGATTACTGCTGGGTTGGACGAGATCTGTGCTGGTGTTCCTTCAGCGATCACACGACCTTCGGCCATCACAATCACCCAGTCAGATACATCGTTGACCATGTCCATGTCGTGTTCGACAAACAACACCGTCATGCCGTCATCGCGAAGACCACGGATGTGCTCGAGTAAATTTTGTTTAAGTGCTGGGTTCACACCCGCCATTGGTTCGTCAAGCATGACCAATCGGGGGTTAGTCATTAACGCGCGTGCCATTTCGAGCAGCTTGCGCTGACCTCCAGACAACGTTCCCGCGTATTCACCGCGCATGTGGTCGAGCTTAAATCGCTTCAGTAGCTCATCTGCACGTTGCTCAATAATCTGCTCCTGCTTGCGCCAACGAAATGGAAGAATGCCATTCCACCACTTTTCACCGACTTGATGCGTCGCGCCGAGTTTCATGTTTTCAATTACTGACATCTTGGTCAGGCTCTTTGTCAACTGAAAGGTACGGATCATTCCCATTGCCGCAGTCTTGTGGGCGACAATTTTCTCCATGCTGCGCCCATCAAATCGCCATTCTCCAGTGTCTGGAGTGTCGAAACCAGTGAGCAAATTAAACAGCGTTGTCTTTCCAGCACCGTTAGGTCCTATTAACGCAGTGATTGAACCTCGTTGCACTTCGATGTGCTCGACATCAACGGCAACAACACCACCGAAATTTTTTTGAATCTTGTCAGCCATCAAAATTGGGTCGGGTTTAGGTACTCCTGGCGTCGGAGAAACGGTCGCTAATGCGCCAGTGGCTCGAGCCTGTGCATCGGAGATTATTGATTCAGCGGGCATCTAGGGCCATCTCTTTACGGTTTCCAAAAATACCCTGCGGGCGAAATGTCATCAGCAGCATCAATCCAACGCCGATCAGCATGTAGTTGATTGCTCCAACCTGGATCTTTTGCATCACCGTCACTCCGAAAATTTTGAGCGGTTCATCTTTCGTCAACTCACGCAAGAAGTTGTCGCTGAAAACAAAAATTCCCCAGAAGAGCATTGATCCGACAATCGACCCAGAAACTTTGGCTACTCCACCGAGTACTAGTGCTGTCAAGATGTAGAAGGTCACGTCGCGGCTGTAGTTGTCTGGCTGCACAGATCCACGGTCGAGTGCAAACACCACACCGCTAAACATGCCAATGAGTCCACCAATCATGAGTGATTGCATTTTGTAGCTATACACACTTTTGCCAAGACTTCGTACTGCGTCCTCATCTTCGCGAATTGCCTTGACGACACGTCCCCATGGGCTGCGCATCAGCATGTATACGAGTGTCGCAAAGATCGCAACAAGTGTCCAACCTACCAATAATGTCCACACCGTGTAACCGCTGTACTGAAATGGCCTAATGCCGTACTGGGCGCCAGGATCAAACGGGCTCAATTCACGAAACTGCAAACTAAAGCCGTTGATGCCGTCGCTTCCACCGAAATACTGTTTGAAGCGCACTGAGCGCACGATTAAGCGCACCATTTCCGCTAATGCGATCGTCACAATCGCTAAGTAATCAGCGCGCAATCTCAGAGTCGGAATACCTACGAGCAATGCCAACACGATGACGAACCCCATGCCAATTGGCAATCCCCACCACATTCCAATACCGAAGTATTTGCTGGTCATGCCGATTCCATATGCACCGCAAGCCATAAATGCTGCTTGACCAAAGTTGAGCAAACCCGTATATCCAAACTGCACATTGAGACCAATTGCTGCTAACGCAAAATATGCAGCATCGACACCCGTCAACGCCTTGCACGTGTTTTGAATAATATTTATCCAGTCCATGCGTTAACCAACCCTCTGTTTGCGGCCCAGTATTCCCTGCGGCCTTAACACCAACACGATGATCAGGATCAACAGAGCAGGAGCATTTTTCAGTTCTGCTGGAACAACGAGTGAAGCCATCTCGACGAAAATACCAACCAAAACACCACCCACCAAGGCCCCAAATGCCGAGCCAAGACCACCCAACGTGATTGCCGCAAACATCAAAAACACCAGTCGTGAACCCATTTCAAAACCGACCTGTTCATCGAGCCCACGAAATATTCCGCCAAGAGCAGCAAGTGCTCCACCCGCAAACCAAACGATACGAATGATGCGCTGCGTATCAATACCGGTTGAAGAAGCCAGTGTTGGATTATCAGACACTGCGCGAATCGCTTTTCCTGTGCGAGATTTTTGAATAAACAGTGCAACTGCCACAAGCACCAATAAAGAAAGTATTGCTGTAGTTAAGTCACGTGGTGTAATCGATGTTGGACCAAGTCGCATCACCGTTTGCTGACTGTAATCATTGAGAGGTTTCGTGCGACCGCCAAATTGATAGAGGTACATATTGCGCAACACGATTGACAATCCAACAGAGACCACCAACTGCGAAATGAGACCAACGCCACGATTACGCAATTTTCCAAAAATAAATACATTCAAAGCAAGCCCAAACAAACCACCAAGAAGAACAACTATCGGCGCCGAGATCAGCAGCGGAATGCCCATCGTTACGTTGAGCAAAAACGCCATCAATCCGCCGAAGGTGACCATTTCTCCGTGCGCGAAATTGGTCAAACCAGTGGTGCCAAAAATAAGCGAAAGACCTACGGCGCACATTGCAATGACCAATCCAAGTCGCAGGCCGTCAGCACCACGTTGGATCATTCGATTGAGCAACGTTTGTGTAGATGTATTTGAAGCACCAGTAAAGAAGGTTGCGCGTTTGACCGAAGTTGTGAAATCATCCTTATTGACGATTGAAATTGATTTAGTTGCATCAATCATCGCGTAACCATTGGGCAAGGTCGCAGTATCCAACGTCACGACGTAGTTATCACGCGCAGGAATCGGAAACGAAATCAATCCCGCATCATCGGTGACTCCCGTGCCGATCACGGCTCCAGCGGGTGTTGTCACCGTGATCGTGACACCTGCAACCGGCTGTTTTTGAGAAACCCCAGAATCGACAGTTTGGTTTTGCACTGAAGCAATAATCGACAAGCCATCTTCTGCTGAAGCCGAATTGGCACCAGAGCCAAAAAGAAGCAGTGATCCGGCAACTACGGCAAAGGCGCGAACAATGCGATATGTCCGCTTTCCAGCACCAGTAACTACCACAATGGTTTCTCCCTAGATCAAGTTCCTCAAGTCAATCATAATTGAGCCAACTTCGGGCACTTAACGCCGGGCCGCGATCCACAGCCGAAGCACACTGATCCACACAGCAACAGCAAATGCCACGTGGATTGCGACCAATTGTGCAGGCACCCCAGAAAAGTATTGGAGATATCCAACTCCCCCTTGAGCCACGGCCATAAACAGAAATATCTCCAATTTTGCTTTCAGCCTCGTCCATTCGGAGGTACTTTTTCTGACCTGGCCTATAAATATCAACGTCGCAGCAATGCACAGCAGAACTGTTGCACTATGAATGCGAGTGATTGACCGCAAATCAAAGTTCAATCGAATTGCATTCTCGTCTCCTGCATGGGGGCCAGCACCCGTGACCATTGTGCCCAAAATAATCGCCAAGCCGCACAGACCAAGGATGAGATCTGCGAATCTCCGCGTCATTGGTCGAGTAGGCGCCGTTTGATCGCTCACTGCAAAGTCGCCCACGACGTTTCTTGCACCAGCGTCTTCAACCAAAAACACCGCCGTTGTAACCAGTGCTAAAGAAACTAGAAAGTGGGCCATATTCGACCATGGATTCAGACCAGTCAAAACAACAACTGCCCCAAGGATCACCTGCGCCAGTACTCCTACCACCAGAGCACTAGAGAGCCATATGAGCGATTTTCTCCTGGGAGTAACAAAGAATGAACCCAGAACTGCTGCGATCACAGCGGCACTCACTACCCCTGTGAACAGCCGATTGATCTGTTCGATCGCCGCATGCCCTGTGGAAACGTCAACAAATTTGGTGGTACTGCACTGAGGCCAATCAGCGCATCCAAGGCCAGACCCAGTGAGTCGCACCAGCGATCCGGTGATGATGATCGCATAGAGAAAAAGTAGCGAAATCCTTGAAATCACTAGAAAAGTCGAATTTGAGAGCTCTTTTTTAGGCACGTCAAAACACTACTGATCATGCCTTTTTGAGAAGGCATCCCACCTAATGCGTTCATAATGCCACAAATTGACTCGTTTGACCACTCTCAGTAGTGACATGGACATTATTTGTGGTTAATTTCTCAAGTTTGGTCTGTTCTGACCGATCCCTAATGCGGAACTCACACCGCAAGCAAGTCAAGGGAGCACATCATGAACAGCAATCTTCTTCGCAAGGTCATCGCAATCGGCCTTCTGTCAAGCACTTTCGGTATCGCCAGTATTGCACTGAGCACCACCTCTGCCTCGGCATCACCATTGATCTCAGCAGCACCTGCCGCGCTGCCAAAATTTGGTGACAATGGTCCAGAAGTTGTTCGTCTTCAAGAGGCAATCATGGCTCGTGGATTCAGCATCACAGGTGGCGTGACCGGTTCATACTCAGACGCAACTCGTTCTGCTTTGAAGTCATTGCAAAAAATTGCTGGATTTAAGGCAAGTGGCATGCTCGACGAAAAAACAGCGAAGTTCTTGGGTCTTGTTGACGTTGTGGCCCTCAGCTCATCATCGTTGCCAGCAGTTGGCGCATCTGGTGATGCAGTGTGGTCGGTACAGCAAGCGTTGATCAATAGCGGTTTCGCTGTCAAAGGTGGTGCTGATGGCAAGTTTGGTCTTGCAACGACAATCGCTCTTGGCAAGTTTCAGGCAGCAAAGGGATTGACAGTTACGAAGGTCGTCGACGAGGCAACAGCAATTGCTCTTGGCATGTTGAGCGCTCCGAAGCCTGTTGTTGTCGCTTCAGCAAAAATAGTCACTACAGCCGCAGTTGTTAACTCAATTTTTCCAAAGCTTGGCGATCGCAGCGAAACAGTAAAAGCGATTCAAACTGTTTTGATCAAAGACTCAATCGGACTTGTTGGTGGAGCCGACGGTCGCTTTGGTGCTGGCACATCTGCAGCGATTGCTGAATACCAGAAGCGTCGTGGGTTAAACATCACTGGCTCAATGGACGATGCAACCAATGCAGTCATGTTTGCGGCTCCGGTCGCAGCACCTGTTCCAGTGGCAGTTACAGCAACAGCGATGACATTTGAGACACTTCCAGCTCGTGGTCAGTCAGGCGACTTGGTTCGTGCATTGCAAAATGCATTGATCGCCAATGGAACAGAAATCAAGGGTGGCGCTGATGGTGTGTTCGGTGTTGCAACAACTGTCGCACTTGGAAATTTTCAGACGGCACGTGCACTCAACCAAACAAAAGTGCTCGACGTCAACACAGCCGTTGCACTTGCACTCATCCCGTCACTCGAGTCACTCGGTTTGCCAACCTTGCAAGTATTCCCAATGCAGGGTCGTTGTGGTTTCGCCGACACCTGGGGCCAGGCTCGTTCAGAAGGTCGTTCACATGAAGGTACCGACGTCATGGGTGCACGTGGATTGGCCCTGTATGCGACGAACGACGGCGTAATCAGCCGTATGTCAACAGGCGGTCGTCTGGGTGGCAACGTCATCTACGTAAAGATTCCAAACGGCACGTACTTCTATTACGCCCACCTCGACAGCTTTGCTCCGGGTATGGCTGCTGGTGTTCCAGTCAAGGCTGGTCAGATCATCGGTTATGTCGGTTCAACTGGCGATGCCGGCACACCACACTTGCACTTCGAGGTTCACCCATTTGGTGGTGCAGCGGTCAACCCATACGCAATTCTCAAGGCAGCAGATGCTTGCAATGTTTTGGACGTGCTCCCACAACCATAATTTGCAAAGCACGCAGTCTCGAAGGGTGAGGCGGTGACGATGTGAGAACCATCATCGTCTCACCCAAATAAGTTCGAGACTTTCTCTATCTAGTTCGATCAACCATTGCTAGATGTTCAAGGTCACTGAGATATTCCAAACTAAAGGTGTACCCGTCGCCAAGCTTGATCGCTTTAATTGTGGTCATAGACGCATGACCAATCACGAAGCGTTCCCACTCCCAGGGTGTTGGATCGAGTCCAAGAAGATGACAAATAATCACACTGTTGGTACCAGCATGTGCAACAAAAACAAAGCTTGTTGCTGGATCATCGATGTCCCAAACTGGAAGCGTCGTCTCTTGGCGGCGAACTCCGTGACGCGCTAAAAAATCTGTACATCCACTTCGAATACGTGCAACAAAATCGCTTACTGCTTCCCCACCAGAAAGGCCCGACCAGCGATCGCCTGCATTCGCTTGCGCATCATCGTTGTATGCCTTAATTGTCACTTCGGCAGGTTGTCCATGCCAAGCAGGCTCACGAATTTCCTCAAGCCATGGCTCGATGACTTGGGGACGCGAATGATGCTTTAAAAAAGGAGCGGCTGTCTGACAAGCCCGCAATAGCGGACTGACAAACACATGATCGAAACGATCGTCCTTCAGTCGTTCGCCAAGAACATCGGCTTGGCGAAAACCCAATGTTGAAAGGGGCGGATTAACAATACTGAGGCCGTCTTTGACCCATTCGGGCTGTGCATGCCTGATGAGTACGAATTCCATGAGCCACAATCTAGTTGAAATCAACCACCAGTTGTTGTTGACGCAACACTATTTACTTTGCATTCATCGAAACTTTTTAAGACCAGCGCGTCGAATTGCGCATCGGACAGAGAACCTTTCTCTATCGCATCATTTGTTAATAGGGTGCCAATGCATAGTGCTTGTTCTGGAGTCAATACCTGATCAAAACGTTCTGCGACAAAATACGCATACGACTGCAACGCACTCTCTTCGTTGTCGAACCCTGTATTTAAATCTGGTTGCGGTTCAACATCGATTGACGGACTCGGAAGGTTCACCTCTTCCCCTGGTGCACGATTGATTCCACTGCCCAAATTGACACTGCACGAATCCGTGACAAACGATCGCACCGCGTCGAGTGCTTCAACATTGTCGTTGCGAGAAAGGTCCTCAATTGATGCCAACACTGCAGCATCACTCACACCGACCGAGCCCTCCCAATACACGTTTTGCAGAGCAATCGAAACTGCATGGTATGCGTGCTCAACTTGAGAAAACTGGTCGACTATGTCAACAGGCGCAACTCCGCCAATTGCGTCCAGCGAAGAGAGCAAAACGGCAAACATGCTTTGCAATTGCCGTGCCGAAACATCAGACATTGAGGCGATCCCTACATCAACAGCCACCAACGAACTCTCAAGCTCCGGAGCCCGACTACAGACGGCAGATGTCTCGCCTGTTTGTGAACACGATGCCAACGCAACGCAAACCACGCAACACCATGCAATCAAGATTCCGCGAATCGGCTTCATCATCAAATCGTACTTTGCGTGCTCGACACCCACGTTTGATATTGACGTGCATAGCGACCATTCATAGAGATCAGTTGATCATGGGAACCATCTTCAATAATTCGACCGTTCTCTAGGAGAATGACGCGTTCGGCACGAGCAGCAGTCGATAAACGGTGCGCAATTGACACGGTTGTTCTGCCAAGCGCAAGCTTTCTGAGTGCTCTCGAGATACGCACTTCTGTTGACGCATCGACTGATGAAGTTGCCTCGTCCAAAATCAAGACATCGGGTCGCACAACTGCAGCTCGAACAAGTGCTACCAATTGTCGCTCGCCAGCCGACAGTGAGCCACCACGTTGACCAACATGAGTATGTATTCCATTCGGCAAAGTCTCCAGCCAATCTTCTAATTCAAGGTCTGAAAACGCCTCTCGCAGCACAGCATCAGTTGCGTCTGGTAATGCGAAACGAAGGTTGTAAGCAATGGTGTCGGCAAACAAAAATGGTTCTTGAGGCACCACGATCAATCTTCGCCTCAAATCGGCATTTTCCACACGTGTTAAGCCAACTCCGCCTAATGAAACGTTGCCAAGAGTTGGATCAGCCAATCTCGCGATCAGTCGAGCGAGTGTCGTTTTGCCCGAACCAGAGGGACCTACCAGTGCGATGTGTTGTCCGCCTGGAACATGCAGGTTGATTGAGTTGAGCACTGGCGTGTCGTCGTCCACATCGTCTAGTCGTGATCCGTACGCAAAGCTCACGTCTACAAAATCGATCGACAATGCACCCTTGGGAAGCAGAGTTGGAGATGATGGCTGCGCTGGCCCAATAGGTGTATCGAGCACACCGAGCACTCGGCGCAAACTTGCAACTGCGCTCTGTACCTGGTCGATCACTTCGGTAAATTCGGCAATTGGCTCAAGAAATCGATACGTCAAAAATACAAACCCCACAAGCGCTCCGGCGGTCAATCCACCAGCAGGTCCGATCAATAAACCTGCACCAACGACAGCCATCACGGTAAACACTGCGAATACTTCGCCCGACGGGAATAAAAACGCGCCGATGACCCCTGCGCGAATATTGCTATCTCCTCGCCTACGTACATCTTTTGCCACCGCATCAACAACAAGATCAACAGCACCATAAGCCCGCAGCGTTTCGGCTCCAGATACCATTTCGCTGAATACACCAAGCAACTGCGCATTTCGTTCGCGCGAAGTGTTATGCGCCGATACCAATTTTGCCTGCACCAAACGCAACACGAGGATCAACGGCGCCGAAACACTGAATGCCACAAGAGCCAATCGCCAGTCGTAAGCCAGCATCACACTCGCTACAGCAATCATTTGGGAACCATCCAACAACAGCGAGAGTCCTCCCCACGAAAAAAACATGGTCAGAGTTTCGATGTCGCTTGTTACGCGTGAGACGAGGGCTCCCCGCTTTTCTTCGTTGTGATCGGCAAGGCTCAAACGATGGATGTGGTCAAACAGTTTGATCCGCAGTGAAAACAAACCTTCTTCGGCCCGTGTACCAAGTCTTTTTGTTGCCACACGCAAAGCAACCGATGACACAACGACGCAACAAGCACCGATAAGACCAAGCATCGCTATGAACGAAACTCTTACGTGGTTTGGCTGAAGGCCATGGTCAATACTTTGCTGAATCAAGATAGGGATGACGAGCCGTGCACCCGTGCCTAAAAAAGCAAAACCAAAGGTCAAACCAATGCCGTGAGAAAGTGCTGGTGCAACGCGCATTCCCCTCCCGATCGTTCGAGCCGAACCAAAACGCGTTACGGGTTCGTTCATGCACCACTCCCGTTGCGATCGTGCTCAAATGACTGCATCAAGTTTCGATAATTCTCATTACTTAACATCAATGCGCTGTGCGCGCCATGATCAGTGAGCTTTCCGCCCTCTATAAAAAGCACTTCGTCGGCCAATGCAATCGTCGATGGCCGAGACGCAACAACCACCGTTGTCACACTTCGGGAAGCATTTCGCAAGCGATCTATAACGACTGACTCAGTCACGGTGTCCAACGCTGAGGTGGTGTCATCCAAAAGCAGAACATCTGCGCCCTGCGCAATCGCTCGAGCAAGCGAAATCCGTTGACGTTGTCCGCCACTCAGGCTTATTCCGCGCTCTCCGATCATTGTCTTAGTGCCATCTGGAAGCTCTGACACGAAATCTTCAGATGCTGACAGATACAGAGCCTCGGCAATTACTTCTTCCGACAATTGTTGGCCCAGACATATGTTGTACTCAATTGATCCAGAGAACAAGAATGGTTCTTGAAATACGATCGATGCGTTTCTTCCGGCCAATGCAACTCGACCCTGTGACGGTTGGAGTAAACCTGCCATGACCGCGAGCAGAGTTGACTTTCCAGAGCCAGTGGCGCCAACAACAACTACGGTTTTTCCTGATGGGATACGAAACGAAACTGAATCAAGAACCATCTGAGAACCTTTGTCGAATAAAAATGAGACATTTTCAAACGCTACGCCTACGCCACCAGGTGCATTCTCAATCAATGCTGACGGATCAGAAACAACAGGTTCATCCAAGATTTCACGCACTCGCTTGTATCCACTCGCAGAGTGAGGAACTGAACTGAGAACATAACCGATAATGCGCAGCGGAAAGATAAGCAATGTAAACAAATAGATAAAACTCGTCAGCTCGCCAACAGTCATACTTCTTGAACCGACTCGCATCGCACCGACAACCAAGAGCAAAATATTTACCAACGATGGCACGCCATCGAGAAGTGCTTCAAAGGTCGAGCGCGCCGATACTGCTCGCACTCGCGCATCTTTTAACCTTGTCGAGATCAACGACAGGCGACGAGTCTCGCGATCTTCAGCACCGAAAGCCTTCACAACCATTACGCCATCAAAACTTTCGTGCACTGCAGATGACAATGCACCCAACTCGTTTTGCGCAGTGTCGTAATGCTTGTCGATTCGGCGTTGATACCCGACGTTTAACATCAGCAAAATAGGTATTACCGAAATTGCTATCAAGCCAAGAGGAATGTCGACAACGATGAGCCAACCGCCAGTAAGAAATACGAGTAAGACAACCGATGTACTGAACGGCAAAGGGCCAAGCACCTCTGCTGCAGCATCTGAATCGACACCCACTCGCGCGACCAAATCACCTGTCATCCGCTGTTTATGCCAAATTGAGGGTTGAGTCATGATCTGGCGTACGAGCAACATTGTCAGCGACTCAACAGTCCGCCAATTACTAATGCCTGCAAAACTTCGTCGCACCACAACGCCAAAAGCTCTCAACACTCCAATACCGATGACAATTGCTGATCCGACTAAATAAACCCCGGCGTCGATATGACCTTCTTCAAACCGCGGCAAAATAACGCTGTCAACCAGAAATGCAACACCGAAACTCGATGCCACAGTGCACACCGCATACAGGGATGCGCCAGCGACAGCAATCGCAAAAAGGCGCGGGTGAAACTTGAGCAAATCTCGCACGAGACGCACGCCAGTTCGTAATCGGCTTTGCACTGCAGTTTCCTCAACAACAAGAGAATCCATCGTAATCACAAAGACAATCTAGCAATATGACAATTGTTACTCATTGCACAAAGGCCAAGTGGAGCGATTCACCACGAGCCAGCGCATACGATCAGAGCACGCTTCAATCAATCGGAGAACTCTCATGAAACGAATTGCATTGACATCGACACTTGTGGTGGTGTTTGCCCTCATCGGCGCGATGTGGGTATATGCATTGTTCTTTGCTTCTAAGGAGGTTGTCAATGAAATTGCTGACCGCGCATGGACAGAACAAGCAGAAATAATCTGCAAAGACGCAGCGACAGAAAGAATTGCACTCGCCGACTTTCGACCAATCACTGATGCTGGTGTAGACGCATTACTCGAACGAGCCAAAATTGTTGACCTTGCGACCGACACTCTTGATCGCATGTTGCTCAAACTTGAGGCTACAAAACCTCAGGACGCCAAAGGTCAAGCAATTGTCCCTCTCTGGATTAGCGATTATCGTAAATACATCACTGATCGCCGCACGTACGCAGGGCAACTTCGACTCGGATCAAATGTTCCGTTTGGTGAATCAATGCTGATGGGAATTCCGCTCAGTGAGAAACTCTCTACATTCGCTGCCGACAATTTTATGAAGGCATGCAAACCACCGATGGATTTGTCTATTTAGTTTGCCAGTAACCATCTGCTGAATATTGCTTGATCACGCGCGCAGGCGAACCCACTGCAACACAAAAATCTGGTAAGTGACCCGTCACCACCGAGTTGGCACCAACAACAACGTGTTTACCTATCTGTGATCCAGGTAATACCACCACGCCCGCACCTAACCATGACCCATCACCAATTGACACCGGGCGTTCAACCTGGGTCTGTTGCGAAATAGGAATATTGACATTTTCATAACCATGATTTTGGTCAGTGATGTAAACATGATGTCCAGTCCAAACATCGTCACCAATGTCAATTGAAAGGTGTCCAACAATGCCACTACCGCGTCCAATAAGGCAACGATCACCAATACGAACTACAGGATCAGTCAAACACACCTGACCTGGAACCATTCCTGCCGACAACGCAACATTCGGACCAATCATGGTTTCATTACCGATGTGGATATATCGCTCATTAAAAATCGTTGTCTGAGGGAAGCAGATGATGCTTCCTTTTCCAAACTTTCCAAACTTCTTGCCCTTGTTCGTATCGGGCCCAATGGCGCCATACAAGCCCATAACATCCCACACTCGCGTTGTGCCACTCTCAAGAAGGCGATGAAATAATCCAGGCATGCACTCAAAATCTAATGGGTATCCTGATGCGATGACACTGGTCAACACTCCATGCGGTGAGATTCGCGGAACCATTTCAACTGTAGGGGTGAGCGTGTTTAAGGGAATCCGCTTTGCATCAGCAGAAAGATTCAAACCACCATCCGTTGTAACGAGTTGGTCTGGAATTTATGAGGCGAATGAGATTGGCCCGGAGTGCCCTCAAATCGATAGCCAATTGAGGACACTTCTCAACGCTGATAATTCTGGTCAAAGCGAGGACTGTCTTTTTCTCAACATCACCACTCCAAGTGATTTAACTTCACTACGTCCTGTCTATGTGTGGATTCATGGTGGAGCATTTACCAACGTCACACCACCACTATCGTGGAATGATTCACAGCAACTCTCAATCGACGGCAACGCAGTTGTAGTCACGATCAGTTATCGTTTGGGTGCTTTTGGTTTTCTTGGCGATTTGAATCTAGGAATTCTTGATCAAATCGCTGCGTTGCAATGGGTTCATGACAACATTGAATCTTTTGGTGGTGATCCAAACAACGTCACAATCTTCGGTGAATCTGCTGGAGGTTGCAGCGTTGTTGCGTTGATGGCTTCAACACCGGCAGCGAACCTCTTTGCTCACGCATGGGCAATGAGCGCATCAATTGGTCAATTACGTACAAAAGAATCTGCTGCGCAAGGTTTAGAACTTTTCCTAAAAGCAGCAAACGTTGAAACACTCTCACAACTCGAGACATGTACAACACAAGAAATCCTTCAGGCACAAGACAAGATGTTGCTCGACATTGCCAACTGGAATCAGGGGTTTTCACCAACTGCCGATGGCACTATTTTGCCTCTTGACATTGTGGGCGCTGCTGCGTCGAATCCAGCCGACCTTGTGATGGGAACCACTCGCGATGAGTCACGTATATTCAATTTGCTCAACCCAGCATTAAATAATCTTGATCCAGATCAGGCTATGGATGTGCTGCGCACAAATCATCCACAACGCGCGGAAGCAATATGGTCGCTGTACAGCAACTGCTATCCCGATTACACGCCCACGCAGATAGTTGCGGCAGTCGATACGGATACCAATTTCAAACTGCACATGTGGAACTTGCTCAAATCAAGACCAGCAGAACTCACCAATACGTGGTCGTATATGTTTACGTGGCCTTCACCACTTTATGATGGAGCACTAGGCGCAAGTCACGGCATCGATATTCCCTTTATCTTCAACAACACCTCACTCCCAAGGGTCCACATCTACACCAGCGACGATCCATCAAATGAAGTGTTGGGTGCAGAAATGTCACGAGATCTCTTGAATCTTGGCCTGTTGGGCAACCCCAATTGGCAGCCGTACGATCAGTCCAAACGCGCTACTAAAATATTCAATATGCCGAGCAGCATTGCTCAATCGCACGAGAAGACTTCCGACAATCTTGTCTATGACTTTTGGATGAACGCATGATCCGTCAACGTGTAACAGTGCCATCGATCCTTGAACGCAAGATGTCAAGAAGCGCAGAACAAAATGCAGCGCAACGCATCACGATGATTACTGCTTACGATGCAACCTTCGCCTCTATTGTTGACGAATCGGGAGTTGACATCATCCTTGTTGGCGACTCCGTTGGTTCGGTTGTACAGGGCGTAGCCAACACGATTCCAGTCACACTCGAAGAAATGGAATACCACGTGCGTCTGGTTTCGCGCGCCAACCCGCGGGCACTACTTGTTGGCGACTTGCCTTTTGGTTCATACCAAGTCAATTCGGAGCAGGGCGTGCGCAGCGCCATTCGCTTGATCAAGGCCGGTGCGTCAGCCGTCAAACTTGAGGGCGGAGTCAACATGTTCGACACCATCTCGGCAATCAGTCGCGTCGACATTCCTGTCATGGGACACATCGGGCTTACACCACAGAGCTATCACCGCATGGGTGGTCACCGCGTGCAAGGACGTGCCGACAATCGCGAAGCCGGTGGTCGTGAGCGACTCTTTGAAGACGCACATTCCGTTGAGCAAGCCGGAGCCTTTTCAGTTGTACTTGAAGGCATACCCCGACAACTCGCTCAAGAGATCACCCAGAAGGTTTCAATACCAACCATCGGTATTGGAGCTGGCCCAGATTGCGATGGACAAGTATTGGTGCTGCACGATATTCTTGGGCTCACCAAACATGAATTAAAATTCACCAAGCAATTTGCAGACATTCGCACCGCAAGTATCGATGCTTGTACCGCTTTCGTTCAAGAAGTTCGCAGCGGTCAGTGGCCTGATGATGCTCATTCATTCCACTAGCGCGTTCGGTGCTTGGCGAAAGAGCGTTGCCAATCAAACAGTTGCATTTGTCCCGACTATGGGGGCACTCCACAACGGGCACCATTCACTGATTGCTCATGCTGCTCAACAATGCGACCTCGTGGTCGTTTCTGTCTTTGTTAACGCCCTTCAGTTCGGCGATGCAGATGACTACGAAAAGTACCCACGCGATGAGCACTCCGACTACCGTGCCAGTGTTACGGCGGGAGCAAACATAGTTTTTGCGCCTCAACAACAAGAAATCTTCCCTGCAGACTTCAGCCGTTATCTCACACCGTCTTCCCTTGCCGACAATTATGAAGGCAAGCACAGACCCGGTCATTTCGCGGGCGTTGTTACGGTTGTCAATCGTCTCTTCGACATCGTGCAACCCGACGTCGTAATTTTCGGAGCAAAGGATTACCAGCAGGTTGCAGTTATCCGTGCGATGTCCAATGAGTTGCATCCGACTATTCGCATCGTGTCCCTTGAAACAGTCCGCGATACAGATGGGTTGGCGCTCTCTAGTCGCAATACACGTTTGAGTGCTGCATCAAGACTTCAAGCGCAAGTGATCCCACGTGCGCTTCAGGCAATTGGCAACTTGCATGCACAAGGCGAGACACGCTCACACGTGCTCAAAAGCGAAGGCCTCAAGATTCTTGCATTAGTGCCAATCATGCACGTGGAATATCTAGAAATTGTGCAACAAAACACGCTCGACACAGTTGATGAAGCCCGCAACGCGGTGGTGCTCTTCGCAGGCGTGCTCGACGGAGTGCGACTTATCGACAACCTGCTCTTGCAATAGCCTGGGATGCAAATAGTTGTGGCTAGCGGTGCAAATCTGCATCGTGCTGCTGTACGCGATACCGCACACTAAACACCGAATCCCCTGACAAAATGCCTCCGCGACCGAACGTTCGACCGTTCTGCCAGTTGGATAAACCCAATTCTGGTTTGTTCAGAGCGAACTGGCCGTCTACCCAGCGCGTCATTCCGTTACTCACAAATGGTGCGTTGGCCTCGCGCCAAACCTTTTCTAATTCGGCTTCATTATCTGAAATGATTGAAACAATGAAGCTTGGTGCATATTGATTGAACAGTGCAATTGCTTCGTCAACATCGTCAACAATAACCAAAGAGCACTCAGGCGCATTTTCCCATTCCCATTCAGTTACAAGTTCATCTACCGATAAGTTGTGCACCTTCACTGATTTGCCCTGTTCTGAAATAAACTCTTCCGATGCTGCATCGGCATGAATAACCGCGATTGCGTCTCGCAGCAAAGCCGCCTGCTTAATAGCTTCTACAAAAAGCGGCACCAACTCAATTGCTCGCGAGCGGACAATGCAACACACATTCAGCGTGTTGCATACTTTGCGGTCTAGCGAGTTGACGACAACATTGCTGAACCATTGAGCATCGGCATGCTCACCAGCAATCATCCATGCCCCGCCAGTGCCATGCAAACTCACCGCAATACCAAACTGTCGAGCAACTGCACCCAATTGCGACACTGCCTCACCGCTCCCCCGTGCGATTGCTAGCGAGACTCGCTTGTCAGAAAAGAGAGCCCAGCCACTCGCGTGAGATCGTGATTCAACAAGACTTACGGCGCCAACAGGTAGACCACACGATTCGAGCGCTGGCAACACTGCAAGATTCATAATTGCTTGCGCAGTCCCAAGGGCATCGCTACCGATGCGAAACACACACGTGTTGCCCGACCTCAAAACCCCCGTTGCATCTGCAAACACATTTGGTCGTCCCTCGAACACAAAGGCAACAACGCCCAATGATGATTTCGCGGCCTTGACCGACCAGCCTTGATGATCTACTGATTCCATCTTCGAACCATCAACATGGGGGGTATCGCCCCATGTACGAAGTGCTGCGACCATATCGCCACGCATCGAATCGGTCAGTATCAAGCGTGTTGTTGTGCGTCCGCGTTGTAGAGCAGATGCAACATCGTCTTCATTACAAGATTTGATCTTGACATAAATTGCATCGTCTTCAAGCTTTTGAGCAAAAGTATAAAAAAATTGAGAAATCTGTTCGCTCTTAACGCTCTTCAAGAGATCAAACGCCTCGACACTTTGTGAGACAGCACTAGTTGCGACGAGCAAATCAGCCTGCGGAACATGCAAGAGATGCCCACCACTGAGGCCGATGATGAGGTCCCCTTCGCGATATCGATCGGCAATCTCATCCCCGACCGGATGCGGTGCGCCATCGATGAGAACGATGTCAGTTGCTTTAAGCGTGTGGTTCATGCGAGAACCTCTGACATCAACACAAGTCGACCTTGATCGATTGACAAATGAGCAGCCTGTCCAATGGCAACCGAGATCAAACCCTCACTCAGCCCAACATCGGCTCTCTGTCCATTACGGATTGCTGCTTGCATTTGGCGATGCTCCACGAAAGAAGCTCCGTGATGAAATCCTTTCACTACATCCTTATCTAGTTCAATTGGGAAATCTTGAAACGTTCCGTAACCGTTTTTACGTTTGCCGATTCTCACAATCGATTCAGAGATCATCGCTTCAATCTTGCCCTTGTCGCCAACGACACAGATCTCTTGCTCATTTTTCGAGGCTTCAGCAAACATACAAAGATCCAACATGCCGCGCACTCCATTTTCAAAATTGACAATGACATATGCGTTGTCCAAAATGTCTGGAGTACGGCCACCGTAACTTTCCGCAAGATGATTGACGTCCTGTGATCCGCTGGCCATCACCGACACTGGCGAACTCTTGGCCAAGACACACATCAGGTCGAAAAAATGACAACACTTCTCAACCAACGTGCCACCCGTATTTGCATTAAAGCGATTCCAGTCATCCACCTTCTCGAGGAATGGGTAGCGATGCTCCCTGATGGAAATCATCCGCACGTCCCCGATAGCGCCCTTGTCGATCTCTTGTTTTACGCGCGCCGTCGGTGCCATATATCGATACTCAAGGCCTACCCAAACAACTCGATCTTCAACCGAGGTAGCGGCCTCAATCTGTTGCAATTCCAAACACTCCGAAACGGTGATGCACAGCGGCTTTTCGATCAAAATGTGTTTTCCACTATTCAGAACATCTTTCGCAATGTGGAAATGCGTGTGGTTTGGTGTGGCGATTACCACTACATCGGCATCACAATGACCCAGCATCTCGTTGTGGTTTGCAAAATATCGGACACCTTCCATGCGATTTAGTATCCGTCGTGCTTTTTCGAGGCTTGGAGTATGTGGATCACACACCCCAACTATTTGTACATCTGGCATCTCGACCAAGTTGCGGATGTGCTCCAAGCCCATCATTCCGCTACCGATGATTGAGTACTTCAACAAACGGGCGCCTGTATTCGACATGCATGTAATAGTAGAACGCTAATCTTGCAAATATGTCAGCAACCCCAAATTCCGATTCTGATTCAAATCAGATCTACTTTAAGCAACTGCTCTCCGGCCGAGATTTCGCCACTAGCAACCAACTTGCGCAGCAAATGGTCAATTTCGTGTATCTCATTGGCGATAAGTCGACTCGTGAATGCATGATTGTCGACCCTGCCTATGCAGTTGAAGAGTTACTGAGTGTCGCTGAGAAAGACGAGATGAAGGTCGTTGGAGCACTGGCCACCCACTACCACCCAGATCATGTGGGTGGTTCAATGATGGGCGCAAACATCGACGGCATTGCAACACTGCTCGAAAAGACTGATATCCCTATCCATGTGCAGGAACTCGAGGCGCAATGGATAATGCGTACTACTGGTGTGTCTGCAAATCACTTGCACCAACATCAGCCGGGAGACACAGTCAAAGTTGGTGACATTGAAATTTGTCTGGTGCATACACCCGGTCATAC
>Ga0194055_10001461_pt1 | contig 19255 bp, 15 predicted proteins | sample SepL449m_MetaG_FD_155482 | JGI IMG/M metagenome (GOLD analysis project Ga0194055, IMG submission 155482) | Anoxic zone freshwater microbial communities from boreal shield lake in IISD Experimental Lakes Area, Ontario, Canada - Sep2016-L442-9m | ecosystem: Environmental > Aquatic > Freshwater >...
GGATTTCCGCTGCGCTGGTGGTGGGGCCAGGCGCATGACTTCGGTGACGCCGACGTATCGGTGGCGTTCTCCGGCGGGCTGCTGTCGCTGGGTCCGATCGCCCGGGACGTCAACGGCCTCGTCGTCCGGCTGGGCACCCAGGTGATCCGGATGACCCCGCCGCTGCTGGTGCGCTCCGAGATCGGCGACAACCTGTGGCGGCTGCACGGAAAGTCACGCCGCTACGAGATCGAATTGGACGGCGACGGAACGCATCTGCCGCCGCACGTACTACCGGTACCGCTGCCGGCCGAGCGCCGCAACATCGACACCGATTTCGAGCATCTCGGCGGACGGCTGCGGTGCAGGGTCCGCGAGCGCGGGAAGCTGGTGTTCGACGGGACCTCCGAGCTGGCCGGACTGGAGATCGGCAGCCGGCCGAAGTAGACCGGATCTCCCTTACCTTGAGCACCGCGGTCGCCGCTCCGGACGTATTCGCCAGCAGTGCAGGGCTTTTCGGCACAACGTGAATTCCTGGGACAGACCGCACTTACCATAGGCCTCGCCCCGGGGGCCGAAAGTCACTTTCTCCGACCACAGGGCCTGTCTACTGCCCAATCAAACGTTTTCTGCCTGCGGCGTGACTAGTGTCCGGATCGACGACGGGTGCAGTACCGGAGGTAACGGATGTCGGAGATTGACGTTAAGGACCAACCGACCCGCCCGGCTGCACCACAGGCCGGCTTAGGACTGGCCGCACTCACCGCGATCGTGGTGGGGTCCATGATCGGCAGCGGGATCTTCGCGCTGCCCTCGCAGATGGCGATGAGCGCTGCACCGGGTCCGCTGCTGATCGGATGGGGCATCACCGGCGTCGGAATGTTGATGCTGGCCTTCGTGTTTCAGACGCTCGCCCAGCGCAAACCCGATGTCGACGGCGGTGTCTACGGCTACGCGCGAGCGGGCTTCGGCAACTACATCGGCTTCACCTCGGCCTTCGGCTACTGGGCCTCGGCCTGGATGGGCAATGTGGCCTACCTGGTGCTACTGATGGCCACCGTCGGCAATTTCTTCCCGGCGTTCAATGACGGCACCACCTTTCCCGCGATCATCGGCGCGTCGATCCTGTTGTGGGTCGTGCACTTCCTGACGCTGCGCGGCGTGCACACCGCCGCGGCGGTGAACACGATCGTGACCATCGCCAAGGTCGTGCCGATCGTCGTCTTCATCGTCATCGCCCTCATCGGCTTCAGAATGGGCTTGTTCACCGCCGACTTCTGGGGTAAGGCGACTGAGATCGACGGCGCGCCACTGGGCGACACCCTGCATCAGGTCACCAACATGATGCTGATCACCGTCTGGGTGTTCATCGGCATCGAGGGCGCGGCGGTCTACTCCAAGCGCGCCGGCAACCGCAAGGATGTCGGCGAGGCCACCGTGCTGGGCTTCTTGGGTGTACTGGCGCTGCTGCCGCTGGTGAACTTCCTGGGCGTCGAGTACCTGCTGACCGGCGCGTTGTTCTACCTGATCGGCACCGTTCTCTTCGTGTGGGCGCGCCGTGAGCGCAAGCTGCCGGTCTTCACCCCGGTGGAATGGGCCATCTTCGGCGTGGTCGCACTGGCCGGGGTGTGGGCACTCATCTCCATCCTCAACGGCAGCTTGGCCGTCGGATAACGGCTTTCACAACACAGCAGTGAGTTACCAAGAGAGGGGAGGACCGGTGACAGACAAGCAACCGCGGGTCGGCGTCTGGTCGGAGATCGGCAAGCTGCGGCGGGTGATGGTCTGCCCACCCGGTCTCGCGCACGAGCGGCTGACTCCGGACACCGCCGACGAACTGCTCTACGACGACGTTCTCTGGGTGCAGCAGGCCCGCCGGGATCACTTCGACTTCGTGGCCAAGATGGAGGGCCACGGGGTCGAGGTGCTGGTTTTCGACGATCTGCTCGAAGACATCATGGTCATGCCGGAGGCCCGGCAGTGGGTGCTGGACCGCAAAATCACCCCGGACCTGGTGGGGACGGCAATCTCCGCGGAGGTCCGGCCCTGGCTCGATGAGATGCCGGCCAAGAATCTTGCCGAACTGCTCATCGGCGGCATCCCGTTTCACGAGGTACCCAAGGATGTCGCAGGTCCCTTCACCACGGCCTTCGGCGGGTCCAGCAAGACCGGCTTCGTCATCAAGCCGCTGCCGAACACCCAGTTCATGCGCGATAACTCGTCGTGGATCTTCAACGGCGTCACGCTGAATCCGATGTACTGGCCGGCCCGGCGGCAGGAGACGCTGCTCACCACCGGGGTCTACAAGTTCCATCCGGCCTTCGCCGGGGAGTCCTACGAGGTGTGGCTCGGCGATCCGGACGGAGATCCGCACGATTACGGCGCGGTGAGCCTCGAGGGCGGTGACATCATGCCGCTCGGCAAGGGCACCGTGCTCATCGGCATGGGGGAGCGCTCGTCGCGGCAGGCCATCTGCCTCGTCGCGCAGAATCTGTTCAAAGCCGGTGCGGCGGAACGGGTCATCATCGCGGTGCTGCCCCGTAACCGCGCGGCCATGCACCTCGATACGGTGTTCACCTTCTGCAACACCGATGTCCTGACCGCCTTCGCGCCGGTCATCGACAAAGCCGGGGCGATCAGCCTGCGCCCGGATGAGAAAGCGCCTTCGGGCATGACCGTGGAGGTCGAGACCAAGGGTCTCGTCGAGGTGGTCGGCGATGCACTCGGGGTGAGGTTCACCGTCGTTGAGACCGCCGGCGACATCTACGGCATCCAGCGGGAGCAGTGGGACGACGCCAACAACGTCGTCGCTGTCGAACCCGGCGTCGTCATCGGCTACGACCGCAACACGCTGACCAACACCGCGCTGCGCAAGGCCGGTATCGAGGTCATTACGATTGATGCCAGCGAACTCGGCCGTGGCCGCGGTGGCGGACGCTGCATGACCTGCCCGATTCTGCGCGATCCCGCCTACTGACGACCCGCCCCCGACAATCCAAAGGACCCCAACATTCATGGCTCTCAACCTGAAGAACCGTCACCTGCTCAGCCTAGTTCACCACACCGAACGCGAGCTGCTCTATCTCGTCGACCTCGCGCGGGATCTCAAGCGCGCCAAGTACTCCGGCGGCAGGCGCAACAGTCTTGCGGGCAAGAACATCGCGCTGATCTTCGAGAAGACCTCGACCCGCACCCGCTGCGCCTTCGAGGTGGCGGCCTACGACGAGGGCGCGCACGTCACCTACATCGACCCCAACTCGTCCCAGATCGGACACAAGGAGTCGATGAAGGACACCGCCCGCGTGCTCGGCCGGATGTACGACGCCATCGAGTACCGCGGCTACGGCCAGGACGTCGTCGAGGAATTGGCGAAATATGCTGGCGTGCCGGTCTTTAACGGCCTGACCGACGAGTACCACCCCACCCAGATGCTGGCCGACGTGCTCACCATGACCGAGCACTGCAGCAAGCCGATCCACGAGATCTCCTACGTGTTCGTCGGCGACGGCCGCAACAATATGGGCAACTCACTGCTTCTGGTCGGCGCCAAGCTCGGCATGGACGTCCGGATCCTGGCGCCTGAGGAGCTCCAGCCCACCAAGGAACTGGTCACGCTGTGCGAGGGTTTCGCCAAGGAGTCCGGCGCCCGCATCACGATCACCGACGACGTCAAGAAAGGCGTCAAGGGCGTCGACTTCATCCATACCGACGTGTGGGTGTCGATGGGAGAGCCGATCGAGTCGTGGGGCGAGCGCATCAAGCTGCTGATGCCCTATCAGGTGAACGAGAAGATGATGGAGCAGTCCGGTAATCCGCGGGTGAAGTTCATGCACTGCCTGCCGGCGTTCCACAACTCCTCGACCAAGGTCGGCGCCCAGATCGCGGCCCAGTATCCGGAATTGACGAACGGCATCGAGGTCACCGAGGACGTGTTCGAGGGCCCGGCCAACATCGCCTTCGAGCAGGCCGAGAACCGGATGCACACCATCAAGGCCGTCCTCGTCTCGTCGCTGGCATAGGGGGCCATGCTCCTCTGGCCGCCGACTCTGAGGTCAGAGTTGCTATCCGGGCCTCGGACGCGATCTGAACGCAGAGTCGGAGATGAGCTAGTTGGCGCCGAGGATCTTGATCGCGAACACCAACGTGTCCCCGGGCTTGATGCCCGCCCGCGGTTCGCCCTGCGGGTAGCCGTCGGCGGCGGTCATCGCCACGGCGACGGTCGAGCCGACCTTCTGGCCGGCGATCGCCTTCTGGAAGCCGGGGACGACGCCTTCGAGCGGGAACTCCACCGGCTCGCCGCGCTGATAGGCGCTGTCGAAGACGTGGCCGTCACGGCCGTCGACGCCCAGGTAGCAGACGTTCACGCGTGCGGTCGCCGGCACGACGGGACCGTCACCCTCCTTGAGGGTGTGGACCTGCGTCTCGGTGACGCTGAAGGGGGAGTCGACTTTGACCACCGGTGCAGCGGAATCCGTCGACCCGGTCACCTCGACGTTGCCCGTGGCGCCCTTGAAGCTCCATTCGGCTGCGCCGGGCGCGGACGGAGCCGCCGTCGGGCAGGAACTCGCCGAGGCGGCCGAGGTTGCGGTCGACGGAGGACTGGCCGAGGAGGTGTCGGTGTGGGATCCACACCCTGCCAAGGCGAAGGACACCGCACCGGCTGCCGCAAGGGCGGATGCAAGGTTTACGCGCATCGGACAACGATACATAGCTGCGATCGCACTCCCCGGCGACGGAAGAACTCGGCGCCGCAAGCGCTGACCGTGCGAGTTACGCCGACCTTCCCTATTCTGCTGGATTCGAGGTTTACACGGGCGTACCGTCGAGAAGTCCTTTCAGGTGGAAAATGTTGGAGGTCGGGATCACCCATGAACTCCGAACAGAGCGGAGGGCGACCGGCGCGCACGTCTGGTCGGGTAGCCAGCCTGGTGCTGGCATGCGCGGCGGCCGGGTTTGGGTTTATTCCCAATATCGCTGTTGCCGCTGCTGATTCGACCGGTTCGGCCTCGGGTCCGGAGCAGCGGACCGACCAGCCTTCACATCGTGCTGCTGCCCCGGCCGCATCCTCATCCGGTCCGGATTCGACCACGCCCGCACGAACTGCGCACCGAGGTTCGATGTCGGGTTTGCCGAAAGTCACTGTGGCAGTATCGGAAATAGATGTCGCTACCCTAAAAGCAGGCATCTCCGAGATGCCGGAGACCGCGTCGCGGCCATCGAACGAGATGCCTGCGGCGGCAGCGGTCGTGTCGCCGGCGACCGTCTCGGTAGAGTCCGACCGGTCGGCGCCACTGCAACGGGATCCAATTGCTGCTCCTGCAAATGATTTCGCTATCGATCCGCCGCCGGCCGCTCTGCCTGTGGCCGCGACGTTACCGGCGTACGTCACCCTAATGGCGGCGCCAGCACGAGGCTCGTCGGCTGGTGACCGTCGACGGTGGACCGGCACTGGCGCTCTACCGCGCCCTGATGGGGAACGGCGAACGATCGCAGTTCATCACGCATGACACTCTCGGGCATGAGCATCTCCCCTGAATAGTTGCTCAAAGGTACGGACGCACTTCAACTAACGGCGCATTGGTTTGCCGGGGGTCTGGGGGTGTGGCCGCTAGAGGGGGCTCTCCTGCGTCACGGCAAGTAAGGACGCGGGTCGATCCGCCCCGCATAGCCGTTGCTGAAATTGGGGTTATTCGGCAGGACCTCAAAATGCAGGTGCGCACCCCCAGTTCCGGCAGGTATGACGTAGCCGGTATATCCCGATTTGCCGATCAACTGGCCCTTCGTGACGGTCTGGCCGTTGTTGATCACCGTCGAACTCAGGTGCGCGTAGCCGGTATAGATGTTAAGGCTGGGATGCCAGATCAAAATGCAGATGCCTGCTTCAGTGCCCATCCAGTCTGAGCGCTTTCCAGCTCGATCGGAGGTGCCGTAACCCTCGAAGTAGATCACCCCATCAGCAGCGGCGTAAACAGGCGTGCCAGGACCGGCCGCGAGGTCAATTCCATCGTGACCGTTGCCGCCAAAGCCTCTGATCACCGATACCGAGGACAGCGGCCAACTCAACCCTCTGCTTGATCCCCCACCACCGGACCCGCCACCTGAGTTGTTCGTTGAGTTGGTGGCCCAAACCGCTTGAGCGCCTTGGTAGATGACGAGGTTGCCGTCGTCTTGGAGGGTCAAAGCCGCACCGGGGTGTCCATCTGTCCGGCTTCCCCAGCGGGCGGTGGAGGCCGAGGGAGTTCCCGCATACAGAACTAGGTTTCCATCGGTCTGCATAGCCGCGTGTAGGCCGGGTTGTCCGTCGGTGTTGCTGGCCCACAGCGCTTTGTGTGATTGGGCTTCGTCGTAGAGCACGAGGTTGCCGTCGCCCTGCATGTATAACCGGTATCGCCCTTGGGGTGACTGGAGATATTGGTTGACCTCAAGCCATTGGCCGCCGGCAAGTTGGTTGGTCGCCGAGCCTCGGACTGTCACGTGGACGGGAACGGCGACCGCGCCACCATGCCCGTCGCTGACGGTGACGGTGAAGCTGTCTTGCCTATCCGCGTCGGTCCCGAAAGCCGCTTGCCGCTGGGCGCCGTCGGTGGGGGTGTAGGTGAAGTTGCCGTTAGCGGCAATGTTGATGCTGCCTTTGGATGTCGAGCCCGGCGCGGTGAAGGTCAGTGCGTCGGCATCGGGATCGCTGGCGGTGACGGTTCCGGCGACGACCCCGTTGTTGGCGTCGGGGGAACCGACGGAGACGGCCGCTGTCGGTGTTTTGTTGGTGGAATTGATTGTCATTGTTACGGGGACTCTGGTGGTCGCCCCGTATTTGTCGGTGACGGTCACGTTGATGGTGTCGGTGGTCAGGCCGACGGCACCGGTGGCCGCATCATGACGTGCGGCAGCGGTGGGGGTGTAGGTGAATGCTCCGGTGTTGGTGATAGTTACCGCGCCCTTTGCTGTGGCACTGGCGTTGTAGGTGAGGGCATCTTTTTCTGGGTCGGTGGCGGTCACCGTGCCGGTGATGACGCCGGTGGACGCATTCGCCGGCCCGATGCTGGGTGTGCCCGCGACGGGTGCAGAGTCGCTGGGTGCGATGGTTGCGGTGAGCGCTACTGCTGTCGTGCCCCCGTGGCCGTCAGCGAGGGTGATTGTGAAACTGTCGGTCTTGGTTGTCGGTGTTGACCGTGCCGCGGTTCGTGCGGCGGTGGTCGGGGTGTAGCTGAAGGTCCCGTCGGCGTTGACCGCCACGGTGCCGTTGACCGGCTTGCTGGCGCTGTATGCCAGCGTGTCCTTCTCGGCGTCGCTGGCGGTGATGACGCCCTTGGCGATGCCGGTGACCGGGTCAGGCTTGGCGATTGTGCCGCTGGCGGTGGGCGCGGTGTTCTTCGGGCTGATCGTGACCGACACTGGGACGGCGACCACGCCGCCGTGGCCGTCGTTGACCGCGATTTTGATGGTGTCGGCTTTGTCTGCGGCGGTGGCGTTGGTTGCTGATGCGGTGTGGCGAGCTGAGTCGGTGGGTGTGTAGGTGAAGGCCCCGGCGCTGGTAATGGTGGCTGTGCCTTTTGAGGCGTTGGCACTGTAGGTCAGTGGGTCCTTATCGGGGTCGGTGGCGGTGACGGTTCCAGTGACCACGCCGGTACTCGCATTTGGTGTAGTAGCAGTGGTTTTCGCTGTTGGCGCTGCGTTTGCCGGAGCCACGGCAACGGTGACCGTGGTGGCGGCTTTTCCGCCACGGATGTCGGTGACGGTGACGGTGACGGTGTCCGACTTATCCGCGACGGGCGCGGTGGTCAACGCCGCGTTGTGACGGGCGGTGGCCGTCGGGGTGTAGGTGAAGGCCCCAGCGGGGGTGATGGTGATTTTGCCCCTGGTGGGCGTGTCGGCGCTGTAGGTCAGTCCGGTGCCCGTGAAGCCCGATTCGGTGATGTTGCCGGTGACGACGCCCGTGGTGGCGTTGGGTTGTCCGACGGTTGCTCCGACGGTCGGCGGGGGCGGCGGCGGAACCGCAACCCCACCTGAGACGTAGACCGTCGTGCCGTCGAGGGTTTGCTGTGCGACGTAGCGGCGCACCTTCGAGTAACTGATGTAGGACAGAAACCTGACGCCATTGGCATCGACATAGCTGTCGTAGTTGAAGTTCATGCCCGGCGTGTACACCAAATCGGGGTTCGGAATGCTGGGATCGATTCGGATGTCCACTTCGATGAGCACCGTCGCTGTGCCCTGCGCCGGCCCGCTCGCCGCTGGTTGCGGCACCGCAGCCGCGGGCGCCGGAGTGGGCGGTGCACCGCTTGATACCGCCGCGACCGGTGCGGCTGTCGCCGCGGCGGGCGCACCGATCTCCTGGCGTGCTGCCGCCGCCAAAGCCCAAACGAATGGTCCCCCCAACGGCACCACGGGACCGCCACCTGAGAGCAGGCTCGCCACCGACCGGATTGTCGACAGCAGTCCCGAAGCCGCGCTGGCCACAGCGCTTGGCGGAGCCGCAACAGCCTGCGGCACAGCAGGAGCCACAGACTTCGAGAGAGGCTGGACCGCCACCAAGGGCCCACCCACGACCGGCGGGGACACCGAGGCTTCCACGTTGGAGGTCGCCGGATCTGACGCGGTAACAACGCTGACTGCCGCCACCGCCGCCGTGGCGGAGGCGGCGACCGGCTGCAACGACACCACGGTAGTTGAAGCGTCGGCCTCCACTGGAGACGCCGCCACCGCCGGAGCCGACGACGCCGATGGGGCCGGTGCGCGGTTTTTACCAGTGCTCTCCACCGGTGAAGCGCCCAGCGCAACCCCGCTAATGGCCTGGCGGGATGCCCTACTGCCGGCGACCCTTCCGGAATTGGTCGAGTTGCCGCCCGATAACGAGCCGGCCCGGGTCGCCTTCGTGCTGCTACTGCCCGCCGACGGAGCACCGGCAGAGGCTGAATCGTCGGCGTGCGCGATCCCAGCACCACCGCCGAACAGGACAGCCCCGATCCCCAGGGTGAACGCCGCCGAGCCCAGCCACGAATACGGTTGGTGCGCAATGGGTTTACGATGCCGCGCCTGGCGACCTCGCGAATTGAGCAAGATGTTTGTAGCCATCGGTTATGTTCCCGTCTTCATCGAACGCCGACGACGGCGTGGTGGCGACGCTACGCGCACCGCGAAAACGACAGAAGGGCCCAAAGCCACTTGCGCCGACACGTCTGCTGCCGGCCCGACTGGTCGGGTATTGCGACAGGCTGTTCCTGCCCCGAGCGCCGCACCCGCGATGTCCACGGCCGCGCGAGCAAAGCCAAAACCGCGGCGGCTCAGGGCATTTCCCGACATCGGTGAGCCGGACGAGTGAGTCCGTGCACACCTCGAACTTGCCGTCTTCGCGAACAATCTGAAGCAGCGCGTCCTAGTGGCGTTTACCGTCGGATGCGGGGCCATGCCGTGGCGGTTTCCTCTACTGGAGATCGGCGGTCACCCCGTTGGAGCTGTTGGACTCGTGTAATTCGATCGCGCGGGGTTGTGTACCGGAGGGCAGGTCGTAGGCGATTTTGAACAGGAGTTGTTTGCCGGGTGGGATGAACTTCCCTAACCCGGCGTTGGCTTCCTTGTTGAGGATGATGTCGGCGTCGCCGTCGGGCGAGTAGGTGCGCCCGGTGGTGTCGACCAGCTTCTGCTCGGCGGTGGAAAAGAAAGCGGGGAGGGTACCGGCGTTGGTGACCAGGACCGTGACGACGGCGTAGGTGCCCGCTGCGGTCTTTTTCTCGGTGCCTTCGCCCACGGTCGGGGTGAGGACGACGCCGTTGGGTTGAAACGCGAACGTGCCGTCGCGGATTTCTCCGGGTGCCGCTGGGGCCGGTTTAGGGAAAGGGTTTGCCGCCGCTGTGGTCGGTTCCGCGGTGCGTTTCGGAGCGCCGATCTGTGAGGCGGTGTTGCCGAGCCAGCCCAGCACGGCTAGGCCGACGAAGGTCAGCAGAACCGCTTTCCCCGTTGATATCGAGCGGCGCGGCGGCGCTGCGGGCGCCTGGGTTGCGGCGGTCCATGCGATGCCGTCCCACCACCGGTAAGCGCCGCCCCCGGCGGGGTCCGGATACCAGCCGGGTGGCAAATGCGGCGCTGGGGGTCGGGTCATTTCGCGCAAGACCACAAAGGGTTACGACGTTGCCATGCTGGGTGTGATCGCTGCTGGAGCATAGTGGCGATGGTAGCGGTGAGTCGCGGTGGTGTGCTCGGCATTCAGCGGCGTGGATTCGCTCTTGTCAACGGGCGCATGCGGGGTGCGGTGACTGATGCACCCGATGAAGGATGTCGTGACCGCCGCGGTCCGCGCATTTTCAGCCCGTGTGCACGTCGGCGGGGTCATGGTCGGACAGGCGGCAGGGCTGGTGTCCACTGTGTGAGGATGTCATTGACGGCGAGGGTGTTGTATCCGGCGAACGCGGTGTTGGCGGCTCCGGCCGATTGCGCGGTGCCGGCCATGACTTGATTGTCGTATTCAAAGAGCGCGAATTCCTCCACCTTCATCCCGAACGCCTGGCCGAAGTTCTTGGCGGCGTCGGGATCATCAGGATTGGCGGCGCTCACGGTGATGCGGCTGGGACCGTTGTCGGTGACGATTCGATAGTTATACGTAGCGAAAGCGATGGTGCTGTCGGCGGCGCCGAACAGCATTCTGTTGCAATATGCAGTGTTTTACTGGTAACCCTGCATATTCGAAGTCGTCGTATTGCCCGTCCCAAGGTCAGGTCTCGCGGGATTGATGCAATCCCACGCGAGTCGGGCTGCGAGCCAGGGTGCTCACGAGAAGGGCGGGGTCGAAGGCGAGATCGGCCGCTTCCGTCGAACGCATCTGGTCCCGGTCCCTCGGGTCACCTCCCTGGCAGAACTCAACGACCTGATCGCCCGCGGTGACCGACGAGACGACGATCGGATGATCACCGGCCGATCGGTCACGATCGGGGCCGCGTTCGCTGCCGAAGCCTCGGCGCTGATCACACTGCCGGGCGAGGCGTTCGACCCGGCCCGGCTGCTGCAAGCGCGGGTCGACAACCGTGCCAGAGTGTCAGTGCGGCAATGCTTCTACTCGGCCACCACCCGACGCAAACGAAACGGCTAGCTGGGACCCCATTTGGTCGGCGGAGACTTCGCCGCCGCCACTACGAAGTCCTGACTTGCACTCCGCAAGCCAATTAGATAGCTTGTAAAACACAAGTTAACGGCCACCGGATGAGGACTCCACACATGACAGAACGGGTACTGCTGACCGGTATCACCGGGTACATCGGCGAGCACTGTGCGGCCGAGTTGCTGCGCGCGGGCTATGAGGTCGTCGGGGTGGTTCGCTACCCGTCCAAGGCCGATGCGACCCGCGCCGCGCTGGCCCGGGTCGCTCCGGTGGACCGGCTCAGCTTCAAGAAGGCGGATCTCCTCTCCGATGCAGGGTGGGCCGAGGCGATGTCGGGAGTGACGTACGTGATGCACGTCGCCTCGCCGTTCGTGTTGGCCGAACCCCGGGATGAGAACGAGCTGATCGCGCCGGCGGTAGAGGGGACCAAGCGGGTGGTGGCCGCCGCGCAGCGCGCCGGTGTTCGGCGGCTGGTGCTGACGTCGTCGACGTTCGCTGTCATCGCGGGAAAGCCCAGTGGACGTTATGGGCCGGATGCCTGGTCTGACACCACCGCCAACATCGGCGCCTACGCCCGGAGCAAGACGCTGGCCGAGCGCGCTGCGTGGGACGCCGTCGGCGCCGGCGGGATGGAGTTGACGGTGATTAACCCGGGTGCGGTATTCGGACCGTCATTGGGGGCCCACATGGACGGCCAGAGCGTGGCGATGATGACCAGCATGATCGGCGGCAAGATGCCGATGATCCCCGACCTGAGCATGGGCATGGTCGACGTCCGTGATGTCGCACGCCTGCACGTCGCTGCGTTGACCGCTGAGGACGCCGCCGGGAAGCGGTTCATCGCCGCCGGAGCCGAACCGGTGTCGATGTCGACGCTGGCCGGCATCCTGCGCAACGCGGGTTACCGAAAAGCACCCTCCCGCAAGGCCCCGACCGCCCTGTTGAAGGTCATGGGCGTGTTCGACCGCGAGGTCAAGGGGATGCTACCGATGATCGGCCAGAAGGCATCCTTCGACAACAACGCCACCATCAGTGTGCTCGGCTGGGACCCGACGCCCATCGAGACCTCGGTGCGCGACATGGCGGCAGCGATCGCAGCACCCGAGGCGATCGCGGTGTAGTCAGATAGATGATGGCGTCATGACATCTGACACCGAGCGCACCGAGTGGCGCTCATGCTGCCCGATCAGTTCCGCGCTCGACGTCCTCGGCGACAAATGGTCGCTGCTGATCATCCGGGATCTGATCGTGCACCGAACGCGGACGTTCTCACAGTTCCTCGACTCACCCGAGCACATCTCGACCAACATCCTGGCGGCGAGGCTGAAACTCCTCTCCGAGCTCAAACTCATCCAACGAACCGACCCGAACGCCTCCGCCCGCAACAACGCCTTCGCCCTCACCGACAGCGGTGCCGCGTTGCGACCCATCATCGAAGCCCTCGCCGACTGGTCCTACACCCACCTCAGGGAATTCCATGACGGCATCGCCCCCATCAACTAGCGGTGTAGGGCTCCACCACAGAAACACTGAAACAGAAAGCGAACCAACATGACTGAGGACACAACACCTGCCTACGCGATGGTGCAGATCACGATCAACGACCCCGCTGAGTTCAACGAACGGTACGCCCAGTACGTCTTCCCCATCCTGGACAAGTTCGGTGCACAGATGATCGCGGGATCACCCACTCCGCAGACAAAGGAAGGCGACTTCGACGGAAACTGGGCAGCCGTCCTCCGCTTTCCGAACATGCAGGTCGCCGAAGACTGGTACCACTCCCCGGAGTACCTGCCCTACAAAGACCTCCGGATCAACGAACTGACCAGCCGCAACAGCCTGGTTTTCGTCCGCGGCTTCGATCCCACCGCCGCAGGCTGACACGCCGCCGGCACGGCGGAACTGCAGGATGGCGCCAAAATTCGCGACGACAACTGGGGCCACTCACTTGACGAGACGCAGTCGGGCATTCCGCATTGCGCGGCGGCTGCGGCGAGGAACGAACGGCCAGACGTATGCCCCGTGCTTCTGGCCTGGCTCATCCATTGCGCGCGTCCAACATCAGGTCAACCTATCCGGTCCCGCTGACCCGGTACTTCGCCCATGGTTGGGAGGCCAGGGCAGCATGCCGATGTACCACTTGGTCGCTGTATCCGAGCATCTCCGCTACGACCGGAGCGGGTACCTCGCTGACGAGCTCCTGCAGGGCAGTGTTGCGGGCACCGAGCAGGTCGATGCCGAGCCGGCGAAGCCGATCCATCACGGTGTTGGGGTGTAGATGCTCGCCGGGCCTGTATCCCGGGAATAGCCAGGGGTTGTCAGCCCCACTGGTACGGAGATTTGGTCGGCTATTGATGTGGCTTCTGAGCATCGCTGCGAAGGGCTCAGGTACCGGCGAAGGTGTCACGCCCAAGGCAAGCGAGAGTCCATCGGGGGCGACGATCACCTTGGTCATCGGGAGTGCTGCGACCCTGACGAGCGGCTGGGCATAGAGCAGCAGTAGCGTTGCTGCAACACGGTAGGGCAGTGATTCACCTTCGCCGGTCAGTAGCTCTCGAATCCACGCCAGCCGCTGGTCTTGCGTAAGGCTTCTGACGGTCTTGGCTTCTCGAAAGCCAAGGGTGACGGATCGGTTGATCCGCATCTTCTTGCACCAGACGAAGAAATTCCGGATGAGGTGCCGGGTTGTCGGGCCGGTCGCGATCCATTGATCCACGTCTTGCTGGGTGCAGTTGGCGATCGTTCGGCCGTGCTCAGCCCGGAGCCAGTGAAGGAACTTCAGCGATTCGGTGATGTCTTGTTTGGAGGCGTGTACCGGTCCGCGCGTCGGCCGGCCTTCCCGTGATAGCTCGTTGACGCGTCGCAGATGATGCCAGGTCGCGAATTGCTTGATGGGTTGGCTGATTTCGGGATCTGATACGGAAGCGAGCTTGTCGTCAATCCACTTTTCAAAGTAGGCGACGTATTTGTCGCGGCTGGGCAGTACCTCGTGGTGCTGCAGGATTGCGCGTAGGTGCTCGACGTGCCGGCCCTGGGGCTCGAACTGGTCCAGGCCTTCGTGGGTGAGAGGGGTGGTTCCATCGCCCAGTGAGCGCAGGAGTTGCTGAACTTTCTCCGATCGCTTCCACGTGATGATGCTCTCGGCACGGTCTGCAGTGCAGAGTGCTGCGATGAGTTGGGAGAAGCCTTCAGGGGAGTCGTGGCCTACGAATGCACTTGTGAGGTCGTTGAGGAGGCAGCAGCGAGCGCACACGTCTCGACGGTAAAGTCGGCGTTCTTCGTTACAGGATGCGCAATGGAAGCTCTGACGTATACGCGCACAATCGCGGCATACCGGTTGATCGCCGATGTCGAGCCGTCCGGGGAGCAGCCGGTGGATTCCGCAGCTCGGGCAGTCGCCGTAGAGGCTCGTTGCCTCGTAGTAGCAGGAGTTGCAGATCTTCCCGTCTGGCCAGGTCGCCGCGCTCTTTCGAATCGTTCGCCGGCAGCGGGCGCAGTCCATGGTGCCGTCCGCGACCTTGGGTCTTCCTCGAACGGTGTTGCGGCGTTGCGGCTCAATCGTCATCACTGATCACCCGGGCACGTTTCGGGCGGATGGCCTTGTTGAGTTCAACGACGTTCTCACGGCCGGCGCTTGCGGCTTTCTTGCGAGCGTCAGCGGCGGTGACCGTGACGAGGTCTTCTGGACCGCACCCGAAGATGTCACAAAGGGCAGCAATGAGTTTCAAAGAGACCCGTTCGGGGCGCTGGTGGACCAACCGGTAGACCTGGGGGCGTGACAGCATGATGCCGCGTTCATTGAGCCGCGGGATGAGGTCGGTGCTGTTGTGCATGTGATGGCTCGCCATCAGCTCGGCGAGGCGCCACTGGTAGTCGACGTCGCGCTTCATGCGGTCCCACCGTCTTGCGTCTTGCCAAGCGCAGCGGCGATGGTGGCATCGAGGGCGTTGCGCAATGTCCTGGTGCGGTAGTCGCTGCTGACGCAGGTATAGATCGCTGTGGTCGAGGCGTGCTCATGGCCCATTTGGTTTTGAACGAACATCGCGTCCCAGCCCGCTTCGAGAAGATGGGTCGCGTAGGAACGCCGCAGGGAGTGCAGGTCGAGGCCGGGCGAGAGATCGAGTTCATCGCAGTACCTGCGAAACCGTCTGAGGAGCGTCGTTCCTGAGACCAGGTTGCCGCGTTCGCTGGGGAACAGATCCAGTCCGTCGTCCATGTGGGGTTGGCCATTCTCCAGCCAGTCGGTCAGGATCTCTGGGGTCCAATCGAAGACTGTCAGTACGCTGCGGCGCTTCGGGGGAGAACCCTTCTTGGCCTTGCCGTACCGGACATGCACGAGCCCGAAATTCCCGAACTCCTTGGCGTGCGGGTTCCGCGCAAAGTCGACAGTCTGGAGGTGGCTCAGTTCGTTGAACCGCAGACCGTAGGAGTACGCGATCTTGAACATGACTGCGTCGCGGTACGCCGGCAACCAGCCCTTCCTGTTCGATGCCGCGATCGCCGATACCTGGTCGTCGGCGTGGTCGAAGAAGTCTTGGAGCTCCTGCTTGGTGAAGGCACGCTTCTCAGGCCGGGCTTCGTTGTCCTGGGTGTGTTTAGCCGTGTTCCAGTCGAAGAACACTTGGGAGGGATGGGAACCGAAAAGGGCTTCACAGACGCGGTCCCAGCCATAGTCCGGATTGCTGACATACGAGCAGAACTGCCGAAGCCCCACTTGATAGGCGCGGATGGAGGATTGGGAGAGCTGGTGAATCGACCGAAGGTCACCGAAAAACTCCTCAACCATCCCGACCGTCCAGGTCCACGGGTACTCGTTGCAGTATTCGATGAAACGCCGGACCTGCTTGACCCGTGAGTCGATGGTCTCGAACTGCAGATTGCGGCTGAGTTGCTGATTGCGCCAACCCTGAAGCATCTCCGCGACGGTCTGTTCCTCGGGGTGGAGGGGCTTGACGGAGTCGATGAGATAAGCGCGTCCGACGTCGTCGACAGCCACGCGAAACTCCCTTCCGGGCGCTATCACTAGATGAATCAATGATTCATCTAGTGAATCATCTCGTCAAGCGTGCAGGTCAGCGTGTCGACCGAGAACCGATGAGCGACTCACAGAAACGCCCCGCCGCGCGTGACGAGATAGGACAGCCGACATCAAAACCTCCCTGACCAGGCAGTACAACGCAGCCGGCGAGTCCGTCGGCGAGGGCGGACCGATGATTCATCTGTTGCAATATGCAGTAGTTTACTTGACATAATGTGGCTTATCGGCAAAACATTGACCTGGGCAAAACCGTACAGGCGCGGGCGGCGCCCAACGCATTCCCGGACCTGATGTTCTTGGGGCCCCGTTTACCCAGCCGGATCCTCGACGAGCGTCGTTCGATGTATTCGTGCGCCGTTGCGGGTCGCTTCTTGGTACGGGCAAGCCGAGGCTCGCCGCAAAGGACGCCGTACGGATGCGCGGCGCCAGATCGGAGGCCTGCCCTCCGGGGCCAAACCGGGGCTGCCCATCCATCAATACGTCACAGTGACGAATTGATGGATGGGCGTGATCAGGTCACTGGGTCGAACCGGAACACCGCACACCGTCCGGCTAGAGCCTCAAACTCATGTGACCTGCCCTCGGCAACCAGACCGGCGTTCTTCATGAAGCTGATCGCCGTGGGAACCAACGTCGGAACATCCCGCAGCAGCGGGCGGGCCTCCTCAGCTGTCTGTTCTCACTGAATTCGGGGCAAGATATAGCCGTTGAACTGCGGTGCCCCAAGTTGAACGAGAATCATGCTCTGAGCTTTTCTCATTGAATCTGGGGCAAGTGCATCTCTTCGTCGTCAAGGCGCCTTTCGATCAGATTGCTTGAGCGCGCTTGAGCGCGCGCAATCGCGAGCAGGAGAACTCTGCCTGCTGGTGATGATCGGGGAAGAGACTATCGGGGGTCCAGGACGAAATCGAGTAGTTTTACTCATTCCAGGGGTGGTGCCTGTCGCTTACGCTCGCTGGGCCGAACCATGCAGTCGGTTCATCGAGTGATGGGGACGACCGTGAACAAGACCAAGAACGCCGTGCGGGTCGGTGCTGCAGCTGTTGCGCTCGGACTCTCGCTGGCGGGCCCGCAGGGTATGGGTGTCGCGTCAGCCGACAGCCCGGGTAATGACTCCGCGTCGGCGTCGGCAGGCCAGAACCCAACGTGGTGTGGCTTCGCCGAGGTCGGGGTCGTCCCAGCGTGCTCCCAGGCCTGCGGCCGCGGTGAGCCCGGCGGGGCGTGGGGCCGGGTCTGCGGCTGCTGCGCGGTCGGCGGTACCCGAGGCTCTGAGGCTCTGCCGGCCATAGCGGTTTGAGCCGAGCAACGACACCCCGGCTCCGGCGGCCGTCCCCGAGGCGAACGGTCCGGCGCTGCCGGTGAGTTCGACGATCGGCCGCCAGGCCCGACTGCCGGCAGCCGTCACACCACCGCCACCCGTCATCCCGCGTGGGAGAGCCGTCACCGGTCCAACCGACAGCGCCGCGGCGAGCAACGACACCCGGCACGGCATCCAGCGGAAACATCGCGATCGCCAACCACGGCAGCGGAATTCAGATTACCGCCGGCGCCGCCGGCAACGTGATCGGCGGCGTCGCGAGCGGTGGTAACAAACCCACTCCTCCTCGCCGGCAATACGTGAAGCCGCAACATCGCCATAGGGGATCAGTGTGCCACCGCCGATGCCGCGGGAACGCTTCGTGTTTGGCTGGCATCTGCTGGGGCCGGCCGTGCTGTTCGGGGTCGTGGGCTGGGCTGCGGGTGCGGCCCGCTGAACAACCGGTATCCGACGATGGGCTCGATCCTGTATTGGTTGCGGCCCAACACCATTCGCCTGCCGCCCTGGCCGGGCCGGTTGCCTTTCACTCGGGGCGACAACCGCGATCCGGTGGACGGGACGCGGGCGGCCGGCGGTTCTTGGATGTGCTTCGGCTATTGCCAGTGTTTTCGTCCCTTTTGTGGGACGTGCCCGGTAGTTTCCGTCCATTGGGCTAGACAGGCCCTCACGAGCGCGGGAGCGGCGCGATGAACTCATTGCCTTCTAATAACTTCGCCCATCGTCGGCTGCCTCGTCAGATCGAAGTGGGGCGGCGCACGTCGTGGCTGAACGCCGAGTCGGGCTCGGCCTGGTGTGTGGGCCGGGTGGGTGCCCTGGCTGTGGCGTTGGGTATCGGAGCGGCAGTAGTGGCGTTGCCGGGTGTGGCGCAGGCTGACACCTCTGGTTCGGGTGGGTCGGCCGGTTCCTCGGACTCGGCTGGTCGGGGTTCGGCTGACTCGTCGTCATCGTCATCGTCGTCGTCGTCGCCGTCGTCCGGGCATCGGGGTCCGCGGGCTACGCAGGCCCCGTCGGGTGAGACCGCGGCGGCTGCGGTGCGGGGGTCGAGCGCGGCTGCGCCGGAGGTGGACGTGCCTGATGTCCCCGCGGAGACGCCTCGTGGCGGCGGCGCGGCTCCGGTCGTCGACGCCCCCACGGTCGAGGTGCCCAAGAGCGAAGCGCCGCAGAACAACTCTGCGCCCGCGGTGACCCCGGGCCGCGAGGTGCCGCAGGCCCCGGCTGTCGTCAACGATGCCCCCGTCGTCGCCGACGACACCGCGACGGCCGTCGTCGAGATCCCCGGTGTCGTGCGTCAGGCTCCTGCCGCGGCCGTAGCGGCGCCCCAGGTCATCGTGGTGGCACCGGTGCGCGGAAGCTCGGTTGAGGCGGGGTCGGCGGGCGGGTCTTCGGTGCCGGTGGGGAAAGCTGATGCCCCGGTGATGTCGGCGGCTCCCGAGGCCGCCCCGGCCAGGGGTCTGTCCGCCAGGGTGCTGGCCTGGTTCGGCGCGGGTGCCGACGGCGGTGCGCCTGGGGCTGCTCCGTTGTTGTGGTCTGTCGCGGCGTATACACGGCGTGAGACCCCTGGGGCGGCGGCCACCGCCAAGCCGGCGGCGTCGACGACGACTGGGCAGCCCGGCCCGGCGACCGCCCCGACGTTGCCGATCCCATTGGGCAAGGCGACGGTCAAGGCCACCGATCCGCTGGCTGATTTCATCCGGATTTTCATCGGCAACGGCACGGCGGATAACCCGAATGCCGGGATTTTGATCGGTAATGGTTTCAGCTGGGATGGGAGTACCTGCAATCAGGGTTTAGCGTGCCGTGGCGGTCAGGCCGGTTTCCTGTACGGCAATGG
>Ga0194055_10001463_pt1 | contig 19236 bp, 18 predicted proteins | sample SepL449m_MetaG_FD_155482 | JGI IMG/M metagenome (GOLD analysis project Ga0194055, IMG submission 155482) | Anoxic zone freshwater microbial communities from boreal shield lake in IISD Experimental Lakes Area, Ontario, Canada - Sep2016-L442-9m | ecosystem: Environmental > Aquatic > Freshwater >...
GGTGCGGTACACTTACCCCCTTTCGGAGCCATGCCGTTGATTTGAATGCGCGGGCTGAACGAACGAACGCAACTCAGCCTGCGCTTTGACAGGCGCAGCTACCGGCGTGCGGACTCGCGGAGAGCGGGATGAATTTACGCGGTGGCGCTCTTGCCCCAGTGGCGGAGGAGCGTGTCGGCCATCGCGCTCGGCGTCTCCGCGACGGCGATGCCGGCGTCCTTGAGCGCGGCGATTTTTGCAGCAGCCGTGCCTTTTCCTCCGCTTACGATCGCGCCCGCGTGGCCCATGCGGCGTCCGGGAGGCGCGCTGGCTCCGGCGATGAATGCGGCGACGGGCTTCTTGCAGTTTGCCTTCACCCAAGCCGCGGCCTGCTCCTCGGCTTCGCCGCCGATTTCGCCGATCATGATGATGGCTTCGGTCTCCGGGTCTTCGTTGAACATCTTCATCACGTCGAGGTGCGAGGTGCCGTTCACGGGATCGCCGCCGATGCCTACGCACGTGGTCTGCCCGTAGCCGCGCGAGGTAAGCTGCCACACAGCCTCATACGTGAGCGTGCCGCTGCGCGAGACAACGCCGACATTGCCGCGTTTGTGAATGTAGCCGGGCGCGATGCCGATGCGGCAGCCGCCATGCGAGTCCTTGCCCGTGCCGGGCGTGACGAGGCCGGGGCAGTTTGGCCCGATGAGCCGCGTCTTGCTGCCGACCATCGCGGCCTTCGCGCGCACCATGTCGTTCACGGGGATGCCCTCGGTGATCGCGACCGCGAGATCGAGTCCCGCGTCCACGCTTTCGAGGATCGCATCGGCGGCAAACGGCGGTGGGACGAAAATCACGCTCACGGTCGCGCCGGTCTGCTTCGCGGCTTCGGCGACAGTGTCGAATACGGGAACCTTGTGCCCGTTGTGTTCAAAAATTTGCCCGCCTTTTCCCGGCGTGACGCCGGCGACGAGCTGCGTGCCGTAGTCGAGCGAGAGCTTCGCGTGGCGCGAGCCGAAGTCGCCGGTGATGCCTTGGACGAGGATGCGGGTCTGTGGTGTGACGAGGATGGCCATTTGGAATTTAGGATTTCAGATTTCTGACTTAGGATTTGTTGCGTCTGTGGATGCAAAGCGTGTTGCCGTCGGGATCGAAAATCATCGCCATGCGGCACACGGGCGTGGGCATCGGCTCCATGCGGAATTTCACGTCGGCGGCGCGCAGTTCAGCGATGGCGGCATCGAAGTCGTCCACCTCCAGCGCGACGGTGCAGCCGTCCGGGCTCGGCTTCCAATTCGGCGCGCAGCCGATGGCAAGGGTGTGCGCGCCGATTTCGTACTCGGCCCACTTGCCGTATTCGCCCTCGTTCAGCATGCCCGGCTTCAGCCCGAGCACGCCTTCGTAAAAAGCGCGGGCGCGCGCGAAATCCGTGACGGCGTAGCAAGAGAAGGCGATCTCGGTGACTTTCATGCCGATGGCTTTTCCTTTGAAAACGACTCCTCAATGGCGCGCAGCTGTCCTACGACAAGCAGGTCGCGCGGGCGCCCTGCATGTTCCTTCGATTGGATCAGCGTGGGGCGATCGAGTACGAGCATGTCTCCGGCGGTGAGGTGTGCCGTGAGGCTGTGTGCTTTTGCGAAGGCAAAGTCACCGACGCCCGGAATGATTCCGAGAAAATCCACTGGGCCGAGATCGGTCATCAGGTAGAGATTGTTGAGCCCACTCCGATGTCGCTCCAACTCGAAGGGGACGTCGCGAATTTGGTCGCGGTGGCGGGGATTGGTTCCCTCCAGGGCTTTCGCGATGCGCTGGAGATTTTCAAAGCTGAGGGGCGCGCAGACATCCACATCCTGAGTGACGTAAGAAGCTCCATGCGTAATCGCAGCATACCCGCCGATGAGGACGCACTCGACGCCCGCGCTGATGAGCCTGGAAAGGATCGCATCGAGTTCAGCCATGGACCAGCTTAGCGCCGCGCAGCATGTTCACGGTTGCCAGTGCTGCGGCGTGCGTTTTGAAACGTTCCTCCAACGACATTTTGAGCAGCGATGCGACAATGGTCATGTCATGCCCCTCCGCCTCCGCAGCTTTCCACGCAGGACCATCCGTGCGCGGGGCTGACTGGGTAAAGTCAGTGTCCATGGATGGTTCGCTGGCGGTCGCGACGTTCGTGTTCATCACGCGCCAAACTTAAGCCGCGTTTTTTAGCGCCGCGACAATCTTCTGTGCCGCATCGTCGAGCGTGTCGGCTCCGAGGAGCGCGAGGCCGCTGCCGGCGAGCGTCTTCTTTCCGGCGGCCACGTTGTTGCCTTCGAGGCGGACGACGAGCGGGATTTTGATGTGCACTTCTTTCGCCGCCGCAACGATACCGTTCGCGATCACGTCGCAGTCCATGATGCCGCCGAAGATGTTCACGAGGATGCCTTTCACTGCGGCGTCGCTGAGGATGATCTTGAACGCCGCCGTGACCTGCTCCTTCGATGCGCCGCCGCCGACGTCGAGGAAGTTCGCGGGCTTGCCGCCGTAGTGCTGGATGATGTCCATCGTCGCCATCGCGAGGCCCGCGCCGTTCACGAGGCAGGCGATGTTTCCGTCGAGGCCGATGTAGTTGAGGTTAAATTCGCTCGCGGCGACTTCGCGCGGGTCTTCCTCGGACTTGTCGCGCATCGCGACGATCTCGGGGTGACGGAAGAGCGCGTTGTCGTCGAAATTGAATTTCGCATCGAGCGCCATGAGCCGGCCGTCGGTCGTGATGACGAGCGGGTTGATTTCCACCATTGAGCAGTCGGCGCTGAGGAAAAGTTTGAAGAGGTTCGTGAAGAGCTTCACTGCCTGGTTCATCAGCGGCCCGCGCAGGCCGAGTGCGGCGGCGAGTTTGCGGCCTTGGTACGACTGGAAGCCGAGCGTCGGGTGGATGTGCTCGCGCGTGATCTTCTCCGGCGTGTGCTCGGCGACTTCTTCGATGTTCACGCCGCCCTCGGTGCTCGCGATGATCGTGTAGCCGCTCGTCGCGCGGTCCTGGAGAATGGCGAAGTAGAGTTCCTTCGCGATGTCCACGGCCTCGCCGACGAAGACCTTGCCGACGAGTTTTCCCTCGGGGCCGGTCTGATGCGTGACGAGCGTCTGCCCGAGCATCTTGCCTGCGAAATCACGCGCCTCACTTGCTGATTTTGCAAGATGGACGCCGCCCTTGAAGCCGCTCTTGAAAGTTCCCTTGCCGCGTCCGCCTGCATGAATCTGCGCCTTCACGACGGTTGGCTTGCCGAGTTCCACGGCGATTTTTTCCGCCTCCTCCGCAGTGTCGGCGACGCGCCCCGGTTGGGTGGCGACTCCAAATTTTCCGAAAAGTTCGCGGGCTTGGTACTCGTGGATGTTCATCGTGTGTGAAAAGCGGAGCGTGCTTGTAGAGGGGCCGGGCACGCGCCGCAAGGGTTTCGCTTCGTTTGGCGGATCAGACGCGGAATGGAAAATCAGCCCGCCTCTTGCCGTCGGCGGCTACAAAAAAAAGGGCGGGAGGCAAAACGCCTCCCGCCCTTTGTGAGATTGGTTGAAGTTTCGGTTACTTGGTTTCCGGGTTCTTGCCTTCGCCGGGCTTGCCACCGCCGCGAGGGCCGCCGGGGCCTTTGCGTTTTTCCATTTCAGCCTTCAGCTTTTCCTTCTGCTCCGGGGTGAGGATCGCGGCGATTTCTTCCTTCTGCGACTTGAAGAATTCCTTCATCTTCGTCTTGTCCTCTTCGGTCAGGTTGTCGCGGCCCTTTTCGCGGAGCGCCTTCATCTGGTCTGCGCCCTTGGCAAAGATCGCCTTGACCTTTTCCTGCTGCTCCGCCGAGAGGCCGAGCGTCTCGGTCATGTGCTTGATGCGTTCTTCGGGGCTGAAGCGAGCACCGGGAGCGCCAGCGCCCTCGGGGCGTTTGCGTTCGGGCTTCTTTTCATCGGCGCCGAAGCTGGTTGTGGGGAGGGTGAACAGCGCCGCGGCTGCGACGCTGAGAGTGAGTGTGAAGTGTTTCATACGGCGCGGAGAAACACAGGCTGCGTCCCGGAGTTGCGCGAAATTCGGAAAAACTTTCGTCATGCGCGCTGCCGTGCGGCGGCTCGTAGCGTGGCTCTCCAGAGTTGTGCATCGAACGGCGGCATTCCCGCACTGCTCTCGAGAGCTATGCTCCAGCGCAAAGGCGCGAAAAAAAGAGACCCGGCCCTGTGGCCGGGTCTCCTTGGGTTGTTGAGAAATTTTTCCGCGCGCTTACTTCGCCGTCTTCTTTTTAATGAATCCGATGACGTTTTCCTTCTGCTCCGGAGTGAGGATTGCGGCGGCCTCCTCCATCTGCGCTTTGAAGAAATCGCGCATCTTGGCCCGGTCCTCTTCCGTCAGATTCTCGCGGCCCTTTTCACGGAGCGCCTTCATCTGCTCCGCGCCCTTTGCAAAGATCGCCTTGAACTTGTCCTGTTGCTCCTGCGTGACGCCGAGACGCTCGGTCATTTGCTTGATGCGTTCCTCAATGTTGGCGTGCTGGCCGCCACCGAAGCCACCGTGGCGTTTGCCGCCTGCGGCACCGGGTTCGCCTTCGGCGAAGCTGAGGGACGGGAGGGTGAGCAACGCCGTGGCGGCGATGCTGAGCGTAAGTGCGATATGTTTCATACGAGGCGGAGAAACACGGGCTGTCCGCCGTAGTTGCGCGGCTTCTTCAAAACTTTCGTCACCGCCGGCACGTCTGGCGGGAAAAAGAAAACCCAGCCGTCTGGCTGGGCCTCCTTCTTGTTGGGAAATGGTTTTTGCGAGGGTGCTTATTTCGCCGTCTTCTTCTCGATGTAATCAACGACGTTGCCGACCGTCTGGAGCTTCTCGGCGTCCTCGTCCGGAACTTCCACGCTGAATTCCTCCTCGAAGGCCATGACGAGTTCGACGGTGTCGAGCGAGTCGGCGCCGAGATCCTCGATGAACGATGCGGACTCCGTGACCTGTTCAGGGTTCACGCCGAGCTGTTCGACGATGATGTCTTTGACTTTTTCTGAGATGGATTTTTCGGACATGGCTAGGTGGTGATTTTTTAAAACGGGCGGTTGCTTTATGGTTCGTGCCGTTTGTTGGCAACAACGAAAGTGCGAAAATTTTTCATGCAGTATGATCGTGCGGAAATGCCGCGGATGGTCTCGCCGCAATAGGGCGCGGAGGGCGCAAAAATGCGCGGGCGAAATTGCCGCATTGGGCGGGCCGGCGTGGCGGGCAGGAATGGGGTCCGTGCTTCAGCCCAAAGTTCCGGACTGAAGCACGAGACAATTTCCGCCGCAGCGTTTGCGCAGATTTTTTTCGCCGGAGAATATTTTCATCCGCGCGATCCGCGGTCCACGATCCTCGGAGTCTTCGCGCCGCCCGCAGGTGTTTCCGCTGCGGAACGTCTGTGCCGTCCGCACATTTTTCAAACGGAAGCATTCAGCGATCAAGAGCAGTCGCGGCGATTTTTTTGCGGTGAATGCGTGTTTGTGCGTCGTGACTGTTGCCATTTTGCGCGCGTGAGCGTAAACGCTGCCGGACACATGAGTGACTCGCCTTTGGACTTCGATCTGAAATTTTTGCCCGCTTGGCTCAAGGAGACGCCTGCGCCGAACCGCTATGCGGATTTCGCCGGTGAGGAACCGCGCCGCGAGCGCGATGACCGCCGCGGCCCGGGCCGTGGCGCTCCGGGCCGTGGTCCCCGTCCGCCGGGCGGCGATCGTGATCGTGGTCCGCGTCGCGATGATCGCGGCGGGGCGCGTCCCCCAGGCGGCGGCCCCGGTGGGCGCAGCGGAAAGCCGGGCGGCTTCGGCGGCCCGCGCGGGCAGCGTGATGATCGTGGCGGCCGTGATTTTCGCGACCAGCGTCCGCCCGAGCCGCAGGCACCGCGCGTGCCTGTGGTGAAAGTCGAAATCTTTCCCGAGCCGGCTGCGGCCACGGGGATCGCGAAGCAGATCAAATTGAGCGGGCGCGCGTGCGGAGTCTTCCGCGTGGCAAACATGTTCATGGATCGCTTCGACCGTTTCCGCGTGCGTGTGACGGCACTCGATCCTGCGGCGCTGATCTACCAGATCGGCGACGGTGCGCTTTCGTTCGAACGCTCAGCCGTCGAGAGCGGCGCGTTCAAGGCGAACTTCGATCAGCACTACGTCACCGAAATCGTGCAAGGCGAGCCGCCAAAGGGCAATTTCACGAGTGTCGCACGCGATCGGCTCAGCGGTGCGCTGCTCGGGCCGTCCAGCCATCACGGCTACCAGGTCGCGCTGCGCAAACTTTACGAGGAGCGCTACGCCCGCCGGATGTCGTTCCTGGATTTCATGCGGAACATTGACAACGTCACCGACCCCGCCGTCGTCGAGCAGTGGAAGCAGCAGGCGAGCAGCGCCACGACCTACCGGACGAAAGTCGCGGAAGGCGAGGAGCCGATCATTTTCAAAAGCGAGATGGAGGCCGAGGAGCACTTCCGCAAGACGCATCTGCCTACGCTGGTTAAGAGCGGCAATTCGCTCGATGTCGGCGGAGCCATCGCGGGTTCGCTGCTCGACAAGAGCATCGGCCTCACCGTGCGCGACGCCGTGGAGCGTGAGCGCGAGGTGCCCGTGCAGACGGTGAATGCGCTGCGTCCGTACTTCAATGAGGCCGGCTTGCAGCTCTTCAAGTGGAAGCGGAAAATCCTCTACGCATCCGCCATCCGCCCGCAGCGGCACCCGGAAGGGCAGACTTTTTCCGACGGCATCAGCGCGATCCTCACCGCAGTCGGCGAGCATCCCGGCATGAAGCGTCCGCAGCTCGCCGCAAGATTGCTAGGCACGCTCGCCGCCGATGCGACCGAGGAGGCGCAGCAGGAGCACACCGCGAAACTCTCCGCACTCGCCGCAGACCTGCACTACCTCGTGCAACTCGGCCACGTCGTGGAATTCCAGAACGGCTGCCTCGAGCTCCCGCCCGCGCGCAACAAGGAAGGCGCGCATGCCGAACACGGGGATGATCATCGTCACGACATCGCTGCCGAGAGGGCCGGGATGCACGAAGCGCCCGCAGCGGAGTCGCGTCCAAAGGAGCAGCGTCCGCCGCAGCAGACGCGTGAGCCGAAGCCGCCGAAGCCGCGCCGCGATTCCCGTTACGCGCTGCTCCCGCTGCTTACATCAGCATCGGTTGCATCGCTCGGGTAAAATGTAGTGCCCGCGATTTCTCGCTGGCATGTCCCGCGCAACAAAAAGGCCCGGCCGCATTTCGTGCAGCCGGGCTTTTTGTGAAAATGCGGATTATCGGCGCTACTTCGCCGCTCCGAAATTCGCCTCGGCCTGCGCCCAGTTCACCACGGCCCACCACGCCTTCACGTAGTCGGGGCGGCGGTTCTGGTAGTTGAGATAGTACGCGTGCTCCCACACATCGAGACCTAGCACGGGCGTGCCGGCGCACGCGCCGACTGCTTCGCCCATGAGCGGGTTGTCCTGGTTCGGCGTCGAGCAGATGGCGAGCTTGCCGTCCTTCACGCAGAGCCACGCCCAGCCGCTGCCGAAGCGCGTCGCCGCAGCCGCCGCGAATTTTTCCTGAAACGCCTCAAAGCTCCCGAACGTCAGGGTGATGGCATCCGCCAGCTTTCCCACCGGCTTGCCTTCGGCATCGGCCTTCATGAGCTTCCAGAAAAAGGAATGGTTCCAGTGCCCGCCGCCGTTGTTGCGCACCGCGCCGCGGATCGCCTCGGGCACCGCACCGATGTTCTTGCAGAGATCGTCAATGCTCTTCGCCGCGAGATCGGCGTTGTCCTTCAGCGCGTTGTTGAGGTTCGTCACGTAGGCGTTGTGATGCTTGCCGTGGTGGATCTCCATCGTGCGCGCATCAATGTGCGGCTCGAGAGCGTTCGTTGCGTAGGGAAGTGCGGGTAGTTCGTGTGCCATGTGGTTGTCGTTGGTTGTTGGTTGAAAGGAGGGCGAGGAGTATTTGCAACCGGGTCGCGATTGGCAAGCGCGCGGGCAACCGGGCAGTGTCCAAATTTGACGTTTGGAGTTTGGCGTTGAGCGTTTGGCGTTTGGCCCGCCGCAGGCGCTTCGCGTTTCCGCGGAACTGTCCGGACATCGCACGTCTGCTGCGCGGGGCCAAACGCTCAACACCCAACTTCCAACTCCAAACGCCAAATTTGGGGACACCACCGGCAAGCGCCACCCGCCATCCACAGTTCTGGCACGTCAGTCCCTCGCGCGCAGTGCGCAGTGGAAATTCCCCTTCCCACCATTCCCTTCGCATCGCATCTTCGCCGCATGAACACCGCACAACAGGAAGTCCTCGACAAGGTGATCGAATTGCTCAGCGAGCACTTCGATCACGCCGTCGTCGCCGTCGGCTGTTATGATGAGGAAAAGCAGTACGTCACCTCCGCCACGTACAGCGGAGGCGTCGCCCCCGCGCTCGGCCTCTGCAAGCTCTATGAGACCAAGTGGCAGAAGGAGCACCTGTGGGGGCCAGACGAGGAATTTTAGCAGCCTGTTCAAAAGAGCGACCTGTGGAAATCGTGAGGCCGCGGTCAAACACAGAGACATAGCGCGGCGCAGCCGCAGCATTCATTCTGCCACCGGTTTTTCCCTCGACGGCATCGCGCCGCGCCGCATTGTTCCGCGTCATGCTCTCTCTCTTTTTCGACAATGACGACGCCGGTTCCGGAATCCCCACACGCGCCGAAGTGCGGGCCGAGGACACGTGGGATCTCACGCCGCTTTACGCGACCCCCGCCGAGTGGACCGCCGACTTCGCGCGGCTGCAGGAGGAATATCCCGTCCTCGCGGAATTCCGAGCCAAGGTCGGCGAATCCGCCGCGTCGCTCCTCGCGCTGCTGAAGTGCGACGAGCGCATCAGCCGGCTCATCGAGAAAGTCCACCACTACGCATCGCTGCGCTGCGCGGAGGATTCGTCCGACCCGGCGAACCTCGCGCGCGAGTCGCAGCTCCAGAATTTGCTCACGCGGATCGGCGAGCTTTCGTCGTTCGTCACGCCGGAGATCCAGGCGATTGATGATGCGACATTCGCCGCGTTCCTCGCCGACCCCGCGCTTGCCGAATGGTGCAACCGCCTCGAAAAAATCCGTCGTCTCAAAGCGCACACGCTCAGCGCCGCCGAGGAGCGCCTCCTCGCACTCGGCCACAGTGCGACCACTGGGCATGACGAGACATTCTCGCAGCTCTCCAATGTGGACATGAAATTCGGCGTGCTCACCGACGAGAAGGGCGTCGAGCGCACGCTTTCGCAGAGCAGCTTTTCGTCGTTCCTGCAAAAGCGCGACCCGGAGATCCGCAAGCGCGCCTTCCATCAGTTCTACGCGGAATTTGCCGATCACAAGTTCACGCTCTCCTCGACGCTCTCGAATTCCGTCAAGGCCGACGTCTTCCGCGCCCGCGCGCGCAATTACCCCAGCGCCCGCGAGGCCGCGCTCTTCCAGGACGACGTGCCCGTCTCCGTGTACGACAATCTCATCTCCACCGTGCGCGCAAACCTCGCGCCGCTCTTCCGCTACTATGCGCTGCGCAAGCGCGTGCTCGCCCTCCCGGAACTCCACCACTACGACACCTACGTGCCCATCGTGCCGAGCGTAGAAAAGCACACCTCGTTCGACGAGGCGATCGAGCTTTGCCTCGGCGCGCTGAAGCCGCTCGGCGAAGAATATTGCCGCGTGCTCGGTGACGGCATGAGGACGCAGCGCTGGTGCGACCGTTACGAGAGCAGGGGCAAGCGCAGCGGCGCATTCAGCAGCGGCAGCTACGGCGCGCCGCCCTACATCCTGATGAACTACAAGGACGACGTCTTCGCCGACGTCTTCACGCTCGCGCACGAGGCCGGCCACTCGATGCACACCTGGAGTTCGAACCGCGCTCAGCGCTGGCAGGACGCCGACTACACGATCTTCCTCGCGGAGGTCGCGAGCACGTTTAACGAAGAGCTGCTCACGCACCATCTCCTCGGGCAGACGAACGACCGCACGATGCGCGCGTATTTGATCAACCGTCAGCTCGATGACATCCGTGGCACCGTCTATCGGCAGACGATGTTCGCGGAGTTTGAAAAAATCGCGCACGCGATGGAGGAGGCCGGCGAGGCGCTCACGCTCGACACGATTCGCACCGCATACCGGGGACTGCTCGACGTGTACTTCGGTCCTGACTTTGTCATAGACAGCGAACTCGAACTCGAATGCCTGCGCATCCCTCACTTTTACTCCGCATTCTACGTGTACAAATACGCCACCGGCCTCAGCGCTGCCGTGGCACTCAGCGAGCAGGTGCTCTCGACGGGGGATGCGACGCGCTACCTCGGCTTCATCCGCAGTGGCGGCTCGAAGTTCCCGATTCCCACGCTGCGCGAGGCGGGCGTGGACATGTCATCGCCGGCGCCCGTCGAGGCGACGCTGCGCCTTTTCGCGCGCCGCGTGGACGAGCTGGAGCAGTTGCTCGCGTAAAAACAGGGCTTGCCAGCATGGGCGTCGCATCGCTTCTTCCGCGCGATTAAAACCGTGACCTCCGAGATCGACATTGCACACAAGCGGCTGCTGCTCGCAGCGCAGGGCTACAGCGAACTCGGCCTTCCCGAGCTGGCGCTCGACGAACTGGATCTTCTCCCCGAGGACGTGCGCAGCAGCCCCATCGCTGTCGAGTCCCGCCTCTCCGTGCTGATGCAGGCCAAACGATGGAAGCTCGCACTCGAAGTCGGCCGCGAGCTGTGCCGCATCGCGTCGGACAAGAACGCAGGCTTCATCCACTCCGCATTTTGCCTGCACGAGCTGGGCAAAAGCCGCGAGGCGCTTGAACTCCTGAGCAGCGGCCCCGCCGCACTGAAAGCCGAGCCGACCTACCACTATAATCTCGCGTGCTACGAGGCCGCGCTCGGCAACATCGAGCAGGCCCGCGCGCACCTGAACGTGAGCTTCGCGATGGACAAGACGCTGAAAGAATTCGCACGCACCGATCCCGATTTGAAGGCGCTTGCGCTCGCGGAAGGGAAGCGAAACTAGAGGTTCTCCCCGCCGACGTTGAGCGTTGGATGTTGGATGTTAAGCGTTTGGCCCCGCACAGCGGCACCGCGGATTCGCGGCGCGCATCCTCATTCGCGCCGCGCCTGCGGCGGGCCAAACGTCCAACGTTTAACGCTCAACGTCCAAAGCAGCGCCTGCTTTTCGAGTGCCACACACTCATCGGCAAACTACAACGCACGCCATGCTCAGCATCCCCGAAGCCCGCGCGCTCATCGCGCAGACCGTGCATGTCCTCCCGCCGCTGCGCGTGCCGCTCGCGCAGGCGCATGGCCGCACGCTCCGAGAATCCCTCATCGCCGAGGAGGACATCCCGGCCTTCGATCGCTCGGCGATGGATGGCTACGCGATCCGCGCGGAGGATCCCGCCACGGAGTTCCGCGTCGTGTGCGAAATCCCCGCGGGCACGATGCCAACGCGCAAGATTGGGCCGGGCGAATGCGCGCGCATTTTCACTGGCTCGCCGATTCCCGACGGCGCGACGCAGGTGATCGTGCAGGAAGTCGCGCAGCGCAGCGGCGACACCGTTTTATTTTCCCAGCGAGGGAAGGGGAGCAACATCCGCAGCCGCGGCGAGGATGCGCGCGAGGGCAGCGTGCTCATCGAGCGCGGCACGCAGCTCGGTGCAGTCGAACTTTCGCTCTGCGCGCAGCTCGGAAAATGCGCGCCGCTCATCGCGCCGCGCCCGCGCATTTTACACATCGCGACAGGCAGCGAACTCGTCGCGCCCGATGAGATTCCCGAAGCCGGAAAAATCCGCGACAGCAATTCCACGCTCATCGCCGCGCTCGCCGCCGAGGCTGGTGCGGAGATCGCGCATCAGTTCCGAGTCGGCGATGATCCCGCGCAGCTCGTGGGCGCGATCAGCGGCGCTGACATCGGGAGCTGGGACATGCTTCTGCTCTCCGGCGGCGCGAGCGTGGGCGATCACGATTTTGGCGCCCGGACGTTGCGCGAACTCGGCTTCTCGCTGCACTTCACGCAGCTCAATCTGCGCCCCGGCAAACCGCTCATCTTCGCCACGCGCGGGCGGCACCTCGCATTCGTGATCCCAGGAAACCCGCTCTCGCATCTCGTCTGCTGGCACCTCGTCATCCGCGCCGCGCTCGACATGCTCGCCATCGGCGCGATCGAATTCGCACTCGTGGAAGTTCCGCTCGGCGGCGATGTCGCGCTGAAAGGAAACCCGCGCGAGACATGGTGGCCCGCGCGCATCGCTTGGGAAAATAGCGGAGCAAAATTCCTCCCGCTGAAATGGCAAAGCTCCGGCGATCTCACCGGCATCATCGGCCTCGACGCGCTTATCCGCGTGCCTGCTGGAATCGCAGCCGTGCAGCCGGGTGAGACGATCGGCGCACGGCTCGTGCGCGCGGTGGGCATGTAGCACGGGATCAATGCACCAATCATTCTGATGTGCGAATCATGCGTGTGCTTGTTGCCGGAGGCACCGTGGCGTTCAGACGCAGCATCTTCGGGGAGCACAGGCGACCCGCCTGTCGTTTGCGGTGACCCGCCGCAAACACGCGCTTCCCCAAGGCGTTTCGTTCTCAAGTGGACGCCCGAAGTGCCGCGCGAGTCGCGCGGCACGACAGGCGGGCCGCCTGTGCTCCCCGACTCGCGCAGCGCGCGCTCGCTTTTTCCCGCGCAGATCGCGATGCAGTGCGGATGCCGAAAGCGAAATTCAGCCATCTCGACGACACTGGCGCAGCCCGGATGGTGGACGTGGGAGCGAAGCCCGTGCAGCGCCGCACCGCGACCGCGGAGGGCCTCGTGCATTGCGCCACCGCAACGATCCGCGCGCTGAAAAAGCAGGCGCTGCCAAAGGGCGACGTGCTTGCCGTCGCAAAGATCGCCGCGATTCAGGCAGCGAAGCGTTGTGATGAACTCATCCCGCTCTGCCACTCGCTGCCGCTCGATTCCGTGGATGTGAATTTTGAAGTCCTCGCCAATGCAGTCCGCATCGAGGCCACCGCTCGCACGACCGCGAAGACCGGCGTGGAAATGGAGGCGCTCACCGCGGTGAGCGTCGCCGCGCTCACGATCTACGACATGTGCAAGGCTGTGGACAAAGGAATGGTCATCGGCGAAATCCGCGTGACGGCGAAGGTGAAGGAATGAAGTTCGCGCGCATCACACTCAGCGACCGCGCGAGTGCGGGCATCTACGAGGACCGCAGCGGTCCGGCCATCGAACAGTTCTTTGCCGCGCACCTCGCGGATGAAATCACATGGCATCGCGTGCTGATTCCCGACGAGCGCGCGGAGATCGAAACGACACTCCGGCTCGCGTGCGACAACGAGGGCTGCGCGCTCGTGGTGACGACCGGCGGCACCGGCCCTTCGCCGCGCGATGTCACGCCCGAGGCGACGCGCGCCGTGCTGGAGCGTGAGCTTCCCGGCTTCGGCGAGATCATGCGCGTGCAGTCGTTTGCCAAAGTGCCGACGAGCATCCTCAGCCGCGCGGTTGCGGGCACGCGCGGCACTTCGCTCATCGTCAATCTTCCGGGCAGCCCGCGCGCCATCGGCGAATGCCTGCCGCTCGTGCTGCCGGCGATCATCGAATGCCTCGATCACCTCGGGCATCCGAGGCTGAAGCTGCGCTGATGCCGTGGAGCGCCGTCCGTCGGAGCGATGCCGTCCTCGGCGGCCACTTCGCTCCACGCGCACCGTCAAACATTTCCCACTGGCGTTCACGGTATCACGACGCAAGCGCCTTGGAATTGGCCCTGCGCGCTTTGGCTGTGGCCGCCGGGGACGGCAGGGCTCCTTTCCCTGCGCTCCACTCGCGGCGAGCATGATGCTATTAACCCGGCAGTTAAATAGTGCATACAGCCAATGTCATCCGCTCGATTCTTCGGAGGCACGCCGGCAGGACGGGTCGCAGAAAAACATAACCTATTTATGTGCCGGGTTAATAATCCATTTCGCGAGCAGGGTGCCGGTGGCACGGGATGGACCGTGCTTGCGCAATCGCGGCTACGCATCACCCGCCGACGCGCGACATCTCGACCTTCGACATCGTTGCGCCTGCGGAGGAGCGGATCTCCGAATAGCGATCCTCGCGCGCTTTCCACACTGCGCCGATTTTTTCCATGAGCGCATCATCACTTGCACCGGAGCGCAGGAAGTCGCGCAGCGCGGTGCCGTGGCTTGCGAAGAGGCAGGTGAACAGCGTGCCGTCGGCGGTGAGCCGTGCGCGTGTGCAGTCTCCGCAGAAGGGCTTCGTTACCGATGCGATCACGCCGATCTCACCGCCATTCGCCGTACGAAAACGGAGCGCGGTCTCGCCGGGATAATTGCGCGCAATGGGGGTGAGCGGCATCACCTCGCCGATGCGCGCGATGATTTCCGATGCGGGCACCACGTCAGTCATCCGCCAGCCGTTCGTGTTGCCGACATCCATGTATTCGATGTAGCGCACGATGAAATCCGGCCCGGCAAAACGCTTCGCCATCGCAGCGACCTCGCCGTCGTTCACGCCGCGTTTCACGACCATGTTGAGCTTGATCGGCGAAAATCCCGCGGTGCGTGCGGCTTCGATTCCAGCGAGCACGCGGTGCAGCGGGAAGCTCATGTCATTCATCGCGGCGAATATTTTCCCGTCGAGCGAATCAAGGCTCACGGTGAGCCGCCGCAGTCCCGCGTCGCGGAGTGCGCGCGCCTTTTCGGCGAGCGTGGAGCCGTTCGTCGTGAGCGTGAGATCGCGCAGGCCGTCAATCGCCGCGAGCTGCGCGACGAGGCGCTCGATGTCGCGGCGCAGCGTCGGCTCGCCGCCGGTGATCCGGATTTTCTCCACGCCGAGCGCGACGAAGACGCGGCTGATGCGCGCGAGTTCCTCGAAGGTGAGGATGTTTTCCTTCGGTAGAAAATCGTAGCCGCGGCCGAAGATTTCCTTTGGCATGCAATAGCCGCAGCGGAAATTGCACCGGTCCGTGACGGACAGGCGCAGGTCGCGGAGCGGGCGGTGCAGGGTGTCGAGCATTGCGATGATGTTAGACGACATCGCGCAAACGCGCACGCGAGTTCTCAAGAAGGCCATGAAAGCAGGACTGCATGTCTCGGGTAGCGCGGGCGTCCTTGCCTGCTGTGTTCTGCATCTTGCGGAACACACCGGGGAGTCGCGAGCGGTTCGTTCGCGAACTTCCGTCCGATGTTCCGCGCGGGACGCGCGGCACCACAGGCGAGGACGCCTATGCTACCCCGATGCACGCCTTTCGCTTCGCCGTGCGTCTCGCTTTCCCCGGGGTTCGTATCAGACGAACAGTTTCGCGAGGGCCTGCCCGTTGTCCGTGATCGGCACGGGGCGCTCGTCGGCCAAGAGGTTTTTCGCGGGGTTGATTCCCATCGCGGCGAAAATCGTGGCGAAGAGATCCGGCACGCTCACGGGTTCCTCGACGATGTTCATCGCGAGTTCATCGGTCGTGCCGACGAACTGCCCGGTGCGCAATCCGCCGCCGGCGAGAACGCTGGTGAAACATTTTCCGTAGTGCCCGCGTCCGCCGCCCGCGTCGAATGCGGCTGGGCGGCCGAACTCGGTGGCGATGACGACGAGCGTTTTGTCGAGCATGCGCTGATTTTCCAAATCGGCGATGAGCGCGGCGACCCCCTGATCCAGGCGCTGGATGAGCGCGTGCTGCTGCTTCTGCGCGGCGTTGTGCGTGTCCCAGCCTGCACCGTTCACGAAGTTCAGATTGAACCCGACCTCGACGAAGCGCGCGCCGCGCTGGATGAGGCGTCGCGCCAACATGCAGCGCTGGCCGAATTCGTCGCCGTAGCTCTGGCGGATCGCGGCGGGTTCGCCCGCGAGATCGAACGCCTTCATGAAGTCGCCGCCCTGCAGCTTGAAAACTTCGCCGATCGCGTCGTCGTAATCCTGCACGAGTTTGTCGCCGGGATTGCGGCCCACGTAATCGGTGCGCAGCGAGGCGAGCAGCGACTCGCGGCGCTTCTGCCGACCGTCGGAGATGCCCGGCATTCGCGTGAGTCCGGCGGGCCCGGCGGCGGTGTCGGTGAGATAGACGTATCCAGCTTTTGGTCCGAGGAAGCCGGGGCCGCGTGTGGCGCTCGGGTAGCCGATGAGCACGTAGGGCGGCACGCCTTCGTTCGCGGCCTTCCGCTGGTGCGCGATGATGCTGCCGATGCTCGGATACACGACGCTGCCGCTCACGGGCCGGCCCGTGTGCATGCGGTTCACGGCCGCGGCGTGCTCGTCAATGACCGTGTGGTTCACCGTGCGGATGGGCACGAGCTTGTCCGCCATTTTCGCGAGCCGCGGCAGGTGTTCGCAGAAGCGCACGCCGGGGATCGCCGTCTCGATCGTGTCGTAATAGCAGCCGGGCTTCTTCGCGCCGTCGCCCTTCGCGGTCTTCGCGTCGAACGTGTCGAGGTGCGACATGCCACCGCCGAGCCAGATGAAAAGGCAGTGCTCGGCTTTTCCGAGAGGCGTCTTCTTTTCCCCGGCAAAAAGCGGTGCACCGAGCGCGGTGGCACCCGCGGCGAGGGCTGAACGCGTGAGGAAATCGCGGCGTGTGAGCGAGGTCTTAATCATAATCTTGTTCCTAATCTTACTCTGCGTGAGTCGTGGTGTGCATGTGGGGAAGGGGATTAGGATTGCGATTAAGAATTAGATTAAGAGGGCCGTGCGTGGTGCTCATGGCTCACGGGATGTAGGTGAATTCAGGAGTCAGCAAGAGTGCCCACAGCGCGTCCTCCATGCGGTCGCGCCAGTCGCTTGCGAGCTGCGGCGAAGGAACAGGGCCGGCCTTCACGATGCGCTCGACATCGAGCACGGCGGTGCTCGCGTCTGGATTGAGATGGTTCGCCCACGAGACGCCTTTCGAGAATGGCGCGCGTGGCGGAGCGGGCGGCGCGCCGGTGCGGCGCTTTGCAAAATCCGGCGCGAGGATTGCGGAGAACTTTGCGCTCTCCGCGGGCGTGGGCGGACGCGACAGCAGGCGCAGGAACATCCGCTCGATGAGCCGCGCGACGGGCTGCTCCTCCATCGCGAGCGCGGTGAATGCGTGCTCGTCGCTGAGGCGCGTGAGGCGGTTGCTGATCGTGCTGTTCGCGATCGTCGCGGGCTGAAGGACGTTCGCATCGTGGTCGCGCGTGCTGCGTGGCTCGGGGCGGCTTTCGCGCCAGCCGAATGCGGCGAGCACATCGGCGATCACCTGTGCGCGCGGCTTCGCGAGCGCGGGGCGGTCGCGTTCGTTGCTGAGCGATGTGAACTCCCACGAGCGGCGCGGCGTGCCGAGGTTGTTGTGGTCCTTCGGCGACTGGCGGGCCTCGGGATCGAATGTGAGCTGCTCGGAATCCATCGGCAGTCCGGTCACAGCAAAGAGGGTGTCCACGATCTGCTCGGCGGTCATGCGGCGGCGCGCGGGCGACTCGAAGAGCCGCTCACCGCTCGTCACCGGCTTCATCGCGGAAGGCTGCGGCATGCGCTGATACGTGTGGCTATTCATGATGAGCCGCGCGACGTGCTTTAAGTCGTAGTCGTGCGTGATGAGTTCGTGCGCGAGCCACTTTAGCAGGTCGGGATGCGAGGGCGTCGCGGCGCTCCAGTCGTCCACAGGATCCACGATTCCGAAGCCGAGGAACTGCCGCCACACGCGGTTCACGATCACCTGCGCGAAACGATCATCGCGCGGGTCGGTGAGGATCGCCGCGAGGTTCTCGCGCGAGTCGTCCCTTTTCCGAAGCACAGCGGGCAGCGGCTCGGCGGATTTTGCGAACGGGAAGTGCGGATCGATCATCTGGCCCGGCGTGAGCGTCACGGTGACTTTGCTGTTCGCATTCATGCCCTTCGTGAGCGAGGACGCGGGCACCTTCAGCGGCGCGCGCTGGAGCATCGCGGCGATTTGGAAAAGGTCGCCCTGCCCGAAGGGATGGTTCGGCGCGTCGTGGCAGCGCGCGCATTTCATCTCGTTCGCGAGGAATGCGGACGAGACGATCTGAGCCTTCGCGGCCATCGGCAGATCGTTCTGCGAAGCGATCGCAAAGCCCGCTGGGCCGCCGTAGCTCGCGCTGCCCTCCATCGTGATCAGCTCGGTGGCGAAGCGATCCATCGGCTTGTTGTCGAGCAGCGCCTCGTGGAGCCACCAGCGGAACGGCCCCGTGTTGTTCAGCGTGCCCTTGAGGATGTTCGGATTTTCCGCGAGCACGTCCTGCCAATAGCTCGTCCAGTGGTCCGCCCAATCGGGGCTCGTGAGCAGGCGGTCAATCGCCTTTGCGCGTTTGTCGGGTGAGTTGTCGGCGAGAAAGGCGGCGGCGGCCTTTTCAGTCGGGATGAGTCCCGTGAGGTCGAGCGTCGCGCGGCGCAGGAATGAGGCGTCGTCGGACAGCGGGGCAGGCGTGGCTTCTTTTTCGAGCAGCTTCTTCGCGATGAAAATGTCCACGGGAGAAGTGCTCAGTGCCCAGTGCTCAGTGCTCAGTGAAGATGCAGCCGTGCGCTCTTTCTGAGCACTGAGCACTGAGGACTGAGCACTCATCTTCGGCACCACAGGTGCGGCCTTCGCGTTCTTCCGCGCGAGGTCGTGGCGCATTTTCCAGTACGCATCCTCGTCCGGATTCCGGCGGCGCTCGGCATTCAGCGCGGCGATGTGCGCGTGCTGCGCATCGGTGAAAACATTCCACGCGCCCTGTGTGAGTCCCGGCGCAGTCCGCTCCGCGCCCTCGGGCGCGAGCACTGCGAAATTTTTCCCATCCTTCGACACCGCGACGAACAGTTCGCCGATTTCCGGGCGGATTCCCTTGCCGCCGACGAGCGATTCGATCAGCAGCACATGCGGCTGGCCGTCGCTGCTCAGGCGGCCCTGCACTTCCTTGTGGCCGGGCGGCGGCAACGGCATTGTGGGCACGAGTTGGAGCTTCGCGAGATCGGGGACGCTTTCGAGATCGCCGCCCTTCGCCTTTTTCAGCGGAGTCTCGGCGATGATGTGTCCGTCGAACGCCACGCGCGTGCCGGTGAGCGCGCGCAGGTGCAGCGTGTATTCTCCCGCGGGCAGGCGCACGATTCCGGCCGCGCGTGCGAGGAATGGCGCGGAGCGATCGATGCGCACGCCGGTTGCCGCGTATTTGTTCGTGATGTCCGCAAAGGCGAACGCGCTCTCCGTGAACTCATCCGTGCGGAGGCTCGGCAGCACCGACCATGTCTCGTCCGCGTCCGGCGAGGCCGCTTTTGCCGTCGAGGGCTTGCCCGAGTCGTTCGACGCCCATCCGAGTTCCTGTTCCGCAGCCTTCGGAAATTCAAACAC
>Ga0194055_10001464_pt1 | contig 19233 bp, 18 predicted proteins | sample SepL449m_MetaG_FD_155482 | JGI IMG/M metagenome (GOLD analysis project Ga0194055, IMG submission 155482) | Anoxic zone freshwater microbial communities from boreal shield lake in IISD Experimental Lakes Area, Ontario, Canada - Sep2016-L442-9m | ecosystem: Environmental > Aquatic > Freshwater >...
GGGGCTAAGGCTAAGGGGGGCTGACGATTTCTGGTACTCCAGCATGAGGAGGCCCCCCTTAGCCTTTGCCCTAACTTATTGACAAAATTAGTGTTGATCTGACCCCATTTATTTTTAAATAAAGTTCAGGCTGCCCAAGACGGTGATGAGTTGGGCGAAGTTGAGGGTGATGGCGATTTTGTGAATTTTTCTAAATTCGGGAACGGCCATCACGTTGTTGTCTTCCCTGATCGCAGAACCAAGTTGATCCATTTGGGGGATGAACTTGAAACGCAAAACCAAAGTAAGGATGGCAATGGCCATGGCGCCCATGGCCTGAATGGGTCTGACTGCTGCAGCATAGCTAATTGCAGCTGCGCTGGACACCACAATGGCAAATTTGAAATAGGTGATGTAAAACAACCGAATGAACTTGGAGTCCATGGTGTTGTCGTGCTTCAAGATGAGAAGGGGAATGGAGCCAAACAAAAAATAGGCCGTCACCGCCAGCATGGCAACCGTGAAAATTAAGGAAACTTGGTTGGCGGTCAGCATGATTGAGGGTAACTCCCCGTAGAAGTGGCTTAGTGGGTAACTTTAAAATCTTTTGCAGTGCAGCATACTGTCGTTCATTGCTGTTTTCGATAAAGATTGTTGTTCATTTAGAGAAGTGTGTAAATCATGGTTAGAAAATCCGCCGCCAAAACGACTGCTGCTGCCAGCGAAGCACATGCCGACTCGGCCACTGAAACCACGGCCAACCAGCCTCAGAGGGTGATCAAAAAATACCCGAATCGCAGGCTTTACGACACCGCAACGTCCAGTTATGTGACCTTGACTGAAATCAAGCAACTGGTGATGCAAGGACAAGCCTTTGTCGTCAGGGACGCCAAAACCGGCGAAGACCTGACCCGCAACCTGCTGCTTCAAATCATTTTGGAAGAGGAATCTGCAGGGGCACCCATGTTTACCGAAGCCGTTTTGGCCAACATCATTCGCTTTTATGGGCATGCCATGCAGGGGCACATGGGGGCTTATTTAGAGAGTAATTTGCAATCACTCATGCTGATGCAGTCCAAAATGGGGCACCAATCTCAAAACATCGTGGGTCAAATGCAAGAACAAATGCAGAAACAAACCGCTCAATTCTTGAATGCTTTTGGCCTCAAACCCTGAATTTTCCGCCATCGATGGGCAAATGGACTGCCTGGCGCGACGTCACCAAATTACTGGGACAATAGTGCAATGAACGAAATTGCTACCGAAGTGACTGAAAGCAGTCCTATTTCTGCCCCCAAAGTGGGTTTTGTCAGTCTGGGATGTCCCAAAGCCCTTACTGACTCCGAACTCATCCTCACGCAACTCAGCGCCGAGGGTTATCAAACTTCCAAGACTTTTGAAGGTGCCGATCTGGTCATCGTCAACACCTGCGGCTTTATTGACGATGCCGTCAAGGAAAGCTTAGACACCATCGCTGAAGCTTTGAACGTGAACGGCAAAGTCATTGTCACAGGCTGTTTGGGTGCCAAAGAATCAGAAGATGGTGGCAACTTGGTACGTGAAATACACCCCAGCGTGCTGGCGGTCACCGGTCCCCACGCCACCCAAGAGGTTATGGACGCAGTGCACGCGCATTTGCCCAAACCACACGATCCATTCATCGACTTGATGCCCAATTCATTTGGCGTCGCCGGGATCAAACTCACACCTCGGCATTACGCCTATTTGAAAATCAGCGAAGGTTGCAACCACCGTTGCACTTTTTGCATCATTCCATCGATGCGCGGTGATTTGGTGTCAAGACCGATTGGTGACGTGCTCAAAGAAGCAGAGGCTTTGTTTGAAGGCGGCGTGAAAGAGTTGTTGGTCATTAGCCAAGACACCTCAGCTTATGGCGTCGATGTCAAATACCGCATGGGCTTTTGGGAAGGCCGTCCTGTGAAAACGCGCATGCTTGAATTGGTGCAGACACTGGGTGAGATTGCGCAGAAGTATGGCGCGTGGGTTCGTTTGCATTACGTCTATCCATACCCTGCGGTTGATGAGGTTCTGCCGCTCATGGCCACGGGTTCCATCTTGCCTTATTTGGATGTGCCATTGCAGCACAGCCATCCCGATGTGCTCAAGCGCATGAAGCGTCCCGCAAGTGGCGAAAAGAATTTAGAGCGCATTCAAAAGTGGCGCGAAGTGTGTCCGCAGTTGGTCATTCGCAGCACTTTCATTGCCGGTTTTCCAGGCGAAACCGAAGCTGAGTTTGAGCACCTGCTTAACTTTGTGCGGGAAGCACAAATTGACAGAGCGGGATGTTTTGCATACAGCCCTGTGAAGGGTGCCGTAGCCAATGACTTGCCTGGCATGTTGCCCCAAGCAGTCAGGGAAGAGCGTCGTTCACGCTTCATGCAAGTGGCCGAGGAAGTGTCGATTCAACGTTTGCAGCAGCGCATCGGCGCCACCATGCAGGTGCTGGTCGATTCCGCAACAGCCATGGGCAAAAAAGGCGGTATTGGCAGAACCTATGCCGATGCGCCTGAAATAGATGGCGTGGTGAAGTTACTACCTCCCGAGAAGATAAGCAAGACCTACAAGGTAGGTGAATTCACACGTGCACGAATTGTGGGTGTAGATGGTCACGATCTTGTCGCTTTGCCTGTCTAAAATGCATTTTGAAATTCACTCAAATTTGAAAAACAGACTCGAAAAAAAAGCTGCCATGTGTGCAGCTTTGATTAAACTTGGTGCCCAGGAAGGGACTCGAACCCCCACGAAGTTACTCGCTAGTACCTGAAACTAGTGCGTCTACCAATTCCGCCACCTGGGCTCTCAGGACAAGAACAAAGGATTGTATATCAAAAAAATTAGCCAACCCTCTGGGCTCCTCGATGAAATCGAGGGCAGTGTGCAAGGACATCGCGATGGTCACGGCTTCTTAATCCGTGATGATGGTGACGGTGATATTTTCCTGCCACCCAACGAAATGCGTGCAGTGTTGCACAAAGATCGTGTCAAGGTTCGCATCGTTCGACAAGATCGAAAAGGCAGGCCTGAAGGTCGTGTAGTTGAAATCATTGAACGACCTGCGCATCCCATCATTGGCCGCTTGCTCAACGAAGGCGGCATCTGGATTGTGGCGCCTGAAGACAAACGTTATGGCCAAGATATTCTCATTCCCAAAGTTGGCATTGGCACAGGCAAGCCGGGTCAAGTGGTGGTGGTTGAACTGACCGAACCACCTGCGTTGTTTGGTCAACCTGTGGGCCGTGTGAAAGAAGTACTGGGCGAAATTGACGACCCCGGTATGGAGATTGACATTGCCGTTCGCAAGTACAGCGTGCCGCACGAATTTTCTGCAGCGTGTTTGGAATTGGCGCGCGAGTTGCCTGACAAAGTTCGTCCGCAAGATTCCAAAGATCGAATTGACCTCACCGATATTCCATTGGTCACCATTGACGGGGAAGATGCGCGCGACTTTGACGATGCCGTGTATTGCGAGCCCGCCAAAATTGGCAAGACCAAAGGCTGGCGTTTGCTTGTTGCCATTGCCGATGTCAGCAACTATGTGGCCACGGGCAGTGCCATTGACATCGATGCCTACGACCGCGCCACCAGTGTGTATTTTCCGCGCCGCGTTATTCCCATGCTGCCGGAAAAACTCTCCAATGGTTTGTGTTCACTCAATCCTGAAGTAGAGCGTTTGTGCATGGTTTGCGACATGCTTGTTACGGCCAAAGGCGATGTTCACGCCTATCAGTTTTATCCCGCAGTGATGTACAGCCACGCGCGATTTACCTACACCGAAGTGGCCGCCATCCTAGCCAACACACGCGGCCCCGAGGCTATCAAGCGCAAAGCCCGCGTGAACGATTTGCTCAATTTACACGATGTGTACCGTGCCTTGTTGGCATCGCGTGCAGTTCGCGGCGCTGTCGATTTTGAGACCACTGAAACGCAAATCATTTGCGATGACAACGGCCGCATTGACAAAATTGTGCCGCGTGTTCGCACTGAAGCACACCGTCTCATTGAAGAGGCCATGTTGGCAGCCAACGTGTGCAGTGCTGACTTTATTCAGAACAGCAAGCATCCTGGTTTGTTCCGAGTACACGAAGGCCCCACGCCCGAGAAGAAAGATTTGCTTCGCAATTACTTGAAGGCCTTGGGCTTGCCCTTTACCGTCAGTGATGAGCCTAAGCCTAGTGAGTTTCAACATATTGCACAGGCCACCAAGGAAAGACCAGACGCGCAGCAAATTCACACCATGCTGTTGCGATCGATGCAGCAAGCCATTTACACACCCATCAACAGTGGTCACTTTGGCTTGGCTTACGAAGCCTACACTCACTTTACCAGCCCTATTCGACGCTATCCCGACTTGCTGGTGCATCGCGTGATCAAGGCCATTTTGGCGAACAAGAAATACCAGTTACCTGCTTTGCCATTGCCAGGTGAAGCGCAGGCCAAACTGGCCAAACGTTTGCAGAAAAACAAAGCTGGCGCTCAAATGGGCGATGCACCGCGCATCAAAATGTCGCCCGTCGAACAGCAAGCTTGGGAAGCAGCCGGTCTGCATTGCAGTGCCAACGAGCGACGCGCTGATGAAGCCAGCCGCGATGTTGAAGCGTGGCTCAAATGCAAATACATGCGCGAGCATTTGGGCGAGGAATATTCCGGCGTGGTCACTTCGGCCACCAGCTTCGGAATTTTCGTCACCTTGGACGCTTTGTATGTCGAGGGCTTGGTGCATATCACCGAACTCGGCGGAGAGTACTTCCGATTTGATGAAGCACGCCAAGAATTGCGAGGTGAGCGAACAGGCATTCGTTATGCCATCGGCACGCGTGTTCAAATTCAAGTCAGCCGAGTTGACTTAGACGGCAGGAAAATTGATTTCCGATTGGTCAATCCTGCTGAGGAGTTCAGCCCTCGACAATTGCGTGACAAGGGCAACCACAAATCTGGCGCACGCGGAGCCTCAAGAGGCTCAGAATTGAGTGCCGATGGCGTCAAAGCCAAGCCCAATCAGTCGCGGCCTTTCCAAGGTCGAAAGGCGGAGGGCTTGAGCTCACCCAATCGTCAATCCAAAGCATCAGCAAAAGGCGCAGCTTCAAAGTCAACAGGTCAAAAAAAATCCAGTCAAGCGCGTAAGAATCGACGTTAAAGTTTTTTTTCAAGACAAGCCAATTTCAGTTAAGTTCATTCATCTCAATATCAGCAGGAGACAAAAGCGATGACACAAAATTCAAAAATTGCCATTGTGACCGGCGCAGGTTCTGGCATTGGCAAGGCCACAGCCATGGCTTTGTTGCACGATGGCTGGAGCGTTGTGTTGGCAGGTCGAAGGCAGGCCAATTTGGAAGAGGTGGTTGAAGAAGCCAAAGCCATCAACGCTGGTTCGCGTGTGTTGGCAGTCCCAACTGACGTCACGCAAGAAGACTCAGTCGCCAACTTGTTTGCGCAGTGTGTCAAAACATTTGGCCGCCTCGATTTGTTGTTCAACAATGCGGGCGTGAGTACACCCGCTATTCCCTTGCCCGAATTGAGTTTGGAAATGTGGAAGGGCGTGGTCGATACCAATTTGACAGGCATGTTCTTGTGCATTCGCGAAGCCTTTCGCGTCATGAAAGACCAGAAGCCCATGGGTGGCCGCATCATCAACAACGGCTCTATTTCAGCAACCACGCCCAGACCCTTTTCCATTGCCTACACATCTACCAAGCATGCGGTGTCTGGCCTGACCAAGACAGCTTCATTGGATGGCCGTCAGTACGACATTGCGGTGGGTCAAATTGATGTGGGCAATGCCGCCACACCCATGGCCATGAGAATGGCAAAGGGCGTGCCCCAAGCCAATCTTGAAATCAAAGCCGAGCCTTTGATGGATGTCGCCTTGGTGGGCAAGTCGGTGGTTTACATGGCCAGCTTGCCCCTTGAAGCCAACGTGATGTTCCACACAGTCATGGCGACCAAGATGCCGTTTGCGGGCCGCGGATAAACTGTGCCAAGGCACTCAAGTGCTTAAAGCACTTTCGATGGCCAGTGAAATGTTCAAAATGGCATCGTCCTTCATGGGGCCTTGCCAAACCATCATGCTGCTGGGCAATTCGCCTGCCTCATGAATGGGCAATGACAAAGCACAGCCATCGAGCATGTTGATCACGCTGGTATTGCGCAGCAACAAAGCATTGGCCGCAAAAAATGCATCGTCTCTTTCTGTGCCGGGTGCCACGCTTTCCAAAGTAGGACCATAAATGGGTACAGTGGGAGAGAGAGCGGCATCACAATCATTCAGTGCCGACTGCATGCGCGCAATCCAGGCTGCGCGGCCAACTTGCAGATCCAAATATTCAAAGGCTTTCATATTGGCGCCCCGCAGAATGCGCGCCGAAACGCGCGGGTCATAGCCTGCCGCGTCCTTGGCCAGCAGATGGCGATGCCAGGTGTAGCTTTCAGCTGCGCTGAAACCGCCCGTGGCCAGCAGACCGCCAAGTTCATTGATTTCAGAAAGTTCAATTTCAACAATCTGCGCGCCCGCTTGAAACAAGCGCGACAAGCTGCGTTCCCAAGCCTTTTGCACGCCAGCCTCCATGCCGTCCAACATGAGGTGCTTAGGCACGGCCAGTCGATAACTGGCCAGAGACCTGCTTGAGCGGGCTACGGTTCGAGCGGCCAAAATTTCGTGCGCCAAAACGGCATCCCGCACACTGCGCGTCATGGCGCAGATGGTGTCCATGGTGGTCGACAAAGGCACTGCGCCTAAGGTGGGCACATGGCGCGCCGTGTTTTTAAATCCAACCAAGCCGTTAAGGGCAGCCGGAATGCGAATGGAGCCGCCGGTGTCCGAACCCATGCCGATGAAAGCAGCACCCGTGGCCACGGAAACTGCTGCGCCAGAAGATGATCCACCGGGTACATGGCCTTTGCCGTGGCTCATGACAGCTTGGCCTGATTTGGCATCCCAAGCCGCCGGTGTGCCGTAGTGTGGGTTGTTGCCAATGCCAGAAAACGCAAACTCCACCATGTTGGTGCGGCCCAAATTGCTACCGCCGGCAGCCTTGAGCCTGGCCACGGCAGGGCAGTCTGCATGAGCAGCCGGCACGCCTTTCAGCACTTTAGAGCCTGCCAAAGTGACTTGGCCGGCCACGTCAAACAAATCTTTGACAGAAAAGGCCAAGCCCTTGAGGGCTGAGTTCACCAAGCTTTTTTCGTGCAAAACAGACGGGCCAGGCGCTGGGGCCAAGTCCATAAAGACCTTGTCGCAGGCTGCACTGCGGGCAATTTCATGGCTCTTTTCCCATTCAGCTTGCGGGCTGGTTTGTTGCTGGGCAATGGCTTGCAGGGTGGCAATCAGGTCAGGGCGCATGGTGTTGGATTCCTAGAGGTAGGGAGGCTTGAAAAGGGCTGGAAAACGGACAATTTGGATGCTATACTCGACCGGCTTAGCAGGAATTTCCCTGCAAGTTAATCGCAAACCGGTTCCTTCAAGGTGTTGGCTGTACAGATTAAACCCGAAAGGGCTTATTCAAACAGCTGATGTGTGAGCCGGATTTTAGACCCAACCTTCGGAGAAAATCTATGTCAGTTACCATGCGCGAAATGCTGGAAGCCGGTGTCCACTTTGGTCACCAAACACGCTTCTGGAACCCCAAGATGTCCCCCTTCATCTTCGGTCACCGCAACAAAATTCACATCATCAACTTGGAAAAATCTTTACCGATGTTCCAAGACGCATTGAAGTTCGTCAAACAACTCTCTGCAAACCGCGGCAACATCCTCATGGTGGGCACCAAGCGTCAAGCCCGTGACACCGTTGCTGCTGAAGCCCAGCGCGCCGGCGTGCCTTATGTTGACCAACGCTGGTTGGGCGGCATGCTCACCAACTTCAAAACCGTCAAGACTTCCATCAAGCGCTTGAAGGACATGAAAGCTCAACAAGAAGTCGGCCTCGACACTCTGAGCAAAAAAGAGCAACTCATGTTCAAGCGTGAAATCGATAAGCTTGAAAAAGACATCGGTGGCATTCAAGATATGGCCACTTTGCCAGATGCCATTTTCGTGATCGATGTGGGCTACCACAAGATTGCCATTTTGGAAGCCAAAAAATTGGGCATCCCACTCATCGGCGTTGTGGATTCAAACCACTCACCCGAAGGCATCGACTACATCATTCCAGGTAACGACGACTCTTCCAAAGCCGTTACTTTGTACGCTCGCGGCATTGCCGACGCCATCATTGAAGGCCGTGCCAACGCCGTTCAAGACGTGGTCAATGCAATGGCCGCCGAAGGCGCTGACGAATTCGTTGAAGTGCAAGACGCTGCTGCTTAATGCCCTCTCAAACAGAGAAAAGGGGCTTCTTGCCCCTTTTTTTTAACCTGAGTCTCATTGAGTTTTTATCAATTTTTATTTATTTCGAACCTTAATTCGAAGACGAAACGGAGAAATCAAATGGCTATTACCGCAAGCATGGTCGCTGAACTGCGCGCTAAAACCGATGCCCCCATGATGGAATGCAAAAAAGCTTTGACTGAAGCCGATGGCGACATGGTCAAAGCAGAAGAGTTGTTGCGCGTTAAATTGGGCACAAAAGCAGGCAAAGCCGCTTCCCGCATTACTGCCGAAGGCGTCATCGTGGCCTTCACAGAGGGCAACACTGGCGCCATGCTCGAAGTCAACTGCGAAACAGACTTCGTGACCAAAAACGACAGCTTCTTGGCCTTGGCCAATGCCGCCGCCAAGTTGTCAGCTTTGCACAACCCAGCCGACGTGGCTGCTTTGGGCGAATTACCTTACAGCCAAGACGGCTTCGGTCCTACCCTGGAAGAGGTTCGCAAGGGCCTCATTGGCAAGATTGGCGAGAATATGAGCTTCCGCCGCTTCAAGCGCGTGGCCGGTGGTGCCCAAATCGCTACTTACTTGCACGGCACACGCATTGGCGTGTTGGTCGAGTACGAAGGCAAAGACACAGCCGCCAAAGACGTTGCTATGCACGTTGCCGCCATGAAGCCTGTGGCTTTGACCAGCAATGACGTGCCCGCCGACCTCATTGAAAAAGAGCGTTCAGTGGCCACTGCCAAGGCCGCTGAGTCTGGCAAGCCCGCCGACATCGTTGCCAAAATGATCGAAGGTTCTGTTCAGAAGTACCTCAAAGAAGTGTCCTTGAACAACCAAACTTTCGTGAAAAACGACAAGCAAACCGTGGAGCAAATGCTCAAAGCCGAAGCCACCCAAGTCAAAGCCTTCACCTTGTACGTGGTGGGCGAGGGCATTGAGAAGAAGGTCGACGACTTTGCGGCTGAAGTTGCGGCACAAGTTGCTGCAGCGCAAAACGCTGGGTAATTTGCCGCTATCAGGGTTAAAACCCGGGTAAACAGGGTCGCTCTAAAGGGCGATTCAACGCTAAACTTAATTCTGTCTTTATGAGGAGCCCGTTATGACCATCGCCAAACCAGCCCACAAGCGTATTTTGCTCAAGCTGTCAGGCGAGGCGTTGATGGGTGACGACCAGTTCGGTATCAACCGCGCCACCATCGTTCGAATGGTCAACGAGATCGCAGAAGTCACCCGCTTGGGTGTTCAAGTGGCCGTGGTCATTGGTGGCGGCAACATCTTCAGGGGTGTTGCTGGCGGCGCTGTGGGTATGGACCGCGCCACAGCCGACTACATGGGCATGCTGGCCACCGTCATGAATTCTTTGGCGCTGGCCGATACCATGGAAAAAGCGGGGCTCACAGCCCGCGTCATGTCGGCCATTGCCATTGAGCAGGTGGTCGAGCCTTATGTTCGTCCCAAGGCACTTCAGTACCTTGAAGAAGGCAAAGTGGTTATCTTCGCAGCCGGTACTGGCAATCCCTTCTTCACAACTGACACCGCTGCAGCTTTGCGCGGCGCAGAAATTGGGGCTGAGTTGGTTCTCAAAGCCACCAAGGTCGATGGCGTTTACTCGGCCGATCCCAAATTAGATCCTGCCGCAACCCGCTACAGCAAACTTTCGTTTGACGAAGCCATTTCTAAAAATTTGGGCATCATGGACGCCACCGCCTTTGCGCTGTGTCGCGACCAGAAGTTGCCTGTTAAAGTGTTCTCAATTTTCAAGCATGGTGCCTTCAAGCGAGTCGTCATGGGCGAGGACGAGGGCACTTTGGTGTATGCCTGAATCAGACCTTCACTTCGCTTAATTCTTGAACCCGCCAAATCTGGCCCCGGAGTATTTCATGAGCTTAGAAGACATCAAGAAAACATCGCAAACCAAAATGGATCAATCCATTGCGGCTTTCAAAAATAACCTCACGAAGATTCGCACAGGCCGTGCCAATCCTGCCATTTTGGACACCATTCAGGTGGACTACTACGGCTCCATGGTGCCCTTGTCTCAGGTGGCCAATGTGTCGCTCATCGATTCACGCACCATCAGCGTTCAGCCATGGGAAAAAGGCATGGGCGCCAAAATTGAAAAAGCCATTCGCGAAAGCGATTTAGGTTTGAACCCGGCTTCGATGGGTGACCTCATCCGCGTGCCCATGCCGCCCATGAGTGAAGAGCGTCGCAAAGAAATGACCAAGCTGGTTCGCACCGAAGGTGAGAACGCCAAAATTGCGGTTCGCAATTTGCGCCGTGACGCCAATGAATCGGTCAAAAAGTTGGTCAAAGACAAATTGGCTTCTGAAGATGAGCAAAAACGCTCAGAGGCAGAAGTTCAAAAAGTGACCGACAAACACATTTCAGAAATTGACCAGCTGGTGGCTGGCAAAGAACAAGAAATCATGGCTGTTTAAGAGTCAAGGTGCCATATTTCATGCATCGAATTTCAACCTCTTTCCCTCAATCCGGTTGATTTGATGCTCAAACAACGCATCATCACTGCATTGGCGTTGTTGGCCGTTTTATTGCCAGCTCTTTTTGCAGAATCGCCACAAGCCTTTCTTATTTTGTCGGCTCTTCTTATTGCTGCTGGCGCTTGGGAGTGGGCTCGTATGAACAGCATGACCAGTGTGCAGTCTGCTCTATCAGGTTTGATCTGTGCAGTCATGTGTTTCATTGCATGGTGGGCGGGTTGGACCACTCAAACAGAAACATGGGTTTGGTGGTTGGCAGGTGCAACTTGGGTTGGTTTGACGGCATGGATGCTGCTGCGAGGCGTTCAGGGTTGGGCCTTGTGGCGTCAAAATGTTCGCTGGTCTTTGGGTGTTCTCATGTTGTGGTTGGCATGGTTGGCCATGGCACAAGCGCGAACGGCTAGCGTCCAATTGTTACTCTCCATATTTTGTGTGGTGTGGGCGGCCGATGTCTTCGCGTATTTCTTTGGTAGGGCTTTGGGTGGCAAAATCATCCACCAAAAATTAGCCCCAACTGTCAGCCCTGGTAAAAGTTGGGAAGGTGCTATTGGTGGTTTGTTGGGTGTATTTTTGATTGCCTTCGGGTGGATGCACCTAGAGCAAACCTACCATTGGGCAGGCGTCAGTTTTTTCACGGAAATGACCCAGCATGGATTTTTTCTATGGGCATTGAGCCTCATATTTTTAACCACCATGAGCGTCGTGGGCGATTTGGTCGAATCCTTGGTGAAGCGCAGTGCGGGTGTCAAAGACAGTTCTAAGCTTTTGCCAGGTCATGGTGGCGTACTTGACCGTTTGGATGCCTTGTTGCCAGCCTTGCCCATCGCCATGATGTTGCTGCACTGGCCCAAAGTTTAAACAGCGTGCCTTCCATATGAAACAAAACATTACGATTCTGGGTTCTACCGGTTCCATTGGCACCAACACCTTGGACGTCCTGTCAAAGCATTTAGACCGGTTTCAGGTGTTTGCCTTAACGGCGTCCAAGCAGGTCGATGTGATCTTGGCGCAATGCGCGCAATTCAAGCCCAAGTTTGCAGTGATGGCCCAAGAAGATGCGGGGCGTTTGCTGGCGGAACGCATCAAAGCTGAAGGCTTAGCTGTCGAAGTGCGGTGGGGGCCTGAAGCTTTGGACTGGGTGTCTGCTCACGAAGAAGTGCATGCCGTGATGGCCGCCATTGTGGGCGCTGCGGGTTTGTCTCCTTGCTTGGCTGCGGCCCATGCAGGCAAGCGTTTGTTGTTGGCCAACAAAGAAGCCTTGGTGGTGGGCGGTGAAGTCTTTTTAAGTGCGGTCAAAAAAGGCGGCGCTGTGTTGTTGCCCATCGACAGTGAACACTCGGCGGTGTTTCAGTCTTTGCCTGAAAACCCAAGCACTTGGGCGGAACGCATTGATCAAATTATCTTGACTGCATCGGGCGGCCCATTCAGAACGCGCGATGTCGCCAGTTTGAGAAACGTCACACCCGAAGAAGCCTGTGCACACCCCAATTGGGTCATGGGCCGAAAAATTTCAGTCGACTCCGCCACCATGATGAACAAAGCCTTGGAAGTCATTGAGGCGCGTTATTTGTTTGGCGTATCGCCAGCGCAGATCTCTGTGGTCATTCATCCGCAAAGCATCATTCACTCCATGGTGAAGTACAAAGACACTTCCATCGTGGCTCAGTTGGGCACGCCCGATATGCGTGTCCCCATTGCATACGGCTTAAGTTGGCCTGAGCGAATTACCTCGGGTGCTCAAACGCTTGATTTTCACAATCTCAAGCCCATGACCTTTGAAGCCATTGATGGCCATGGCCACCCCGATAGATTTCCTGGTTTGAAATTGGCTTGGCAATCTTTGAGTGCAGCTTCCGGTACGTGTGCTGTGCTCAATGCGGCCAATGAAGTTGCGGTAGAAGCTTTCTTGAACAAGCAAATTAGATTTGATCAAATTCACCAGGTGAACACCGAAACTTTGGCCAAAGTGCAGCCGCAATCGCCCCAAAGCTTGCCTGACTTGCTGGCGCTTGATGCGCAAAGCCGTGCGACAGCTTCCGAAGTGGCCCGTGCTTGCCGTACTTGACGCCTCACCGTGCTGACGCTGCTTGCTTTCCTCTTTGCACTCACCCTCTTAATTGCGGTGCATGAGTATGGCCACTACCGAATGGCGGTAGCCTGTAAGGTGCCTGTTTTGGTTTTTTCAATTGGTTTTGGAAAAGCACTTTACCGTTGGCGTGCCAAGCATCCAAGAGAAGGACAAAACACCGAGTTTGTCATCAGCGCATTGCCTTTGGGGGGCTATGTTCAGATGCTTGACAGCCGAGAGGCTGCGGTGGCCATCGATCAACTTCCTTTGGCCTTTGATCAACGCAGTTTGAAAGTTCGCGCGGCCATTGTGGCGGCTGGCCCCTTGGCCAATTTGCTGTTGGCGCTTCTCTTGTTCAGCGCTGTTGCTTGGTGGGGTCATCCTAAAATTTTGCCTGTCATTGGTCGTGTAGAGGCCGGTGCCGCCGCTGACCTTGCGGGTTTGCAAACAGGTGATCGCGTTTTAAAAGTGGGCCTTCAAGAGGTCAAGGATGCGCAGCACTTAAGAGCATTGATTCGCGGCGAAGTGGCCCCTGAAGAGAATGCAGAAGAATCGGACAAGGCGGCAGTTTGGGAGATTGACCGTCAAGGCCAGCGCCTTTCACTGGCAGTCAAACCCTTGCTTACTTCATTGCCAGGTCAGCCCGAGTCGAGTGCTGTCAGGCGCATTGGGGCTGTGGTGGGTGAGCCCTCCGACACAGAGTGGGTGAGCGCAGGTTTTTTGGAAGGCTTGGCCAGTGGCTACGGCCAAGTTGAGCAAATCACGCTCCTCACGGGCCAGCTCATTGGTCAAATGCTCACAGGCGAGGCGTCGTCTAAGCACCTGAGCGGCCCTTTGACCATTGCTGAGCAGGCTGGGCAGTCTGCCCAAAGGGGATTGCCTTCCTATTTGACTTTTTTGGGCTTGATCAGCGTCAGTTTGGGACTTCTCAATCTCCTGCCATTGCCCATGTTGGATGGGGGTCACCTGATGTATTATCTTTGGGAGTCTTTGACCGGCAATCCGGTTTCCGTTGCTTGGCAGCGGGGTTTGCAAAAAGTCGGTTTAGCCTTGTTGGTTTTCATCATGGCATTGGCTTTTTTCAATGATCTGACCCGACTCTTTACTTAATTCAAACGCATGAACTTTTTCCCCAATCGATTTCGCTTGCAACACTTGTGCGTGCTGGTTGCAGCTGCCATCAGCAGCATGTCTGCATGGGCCGTTGAGCCTTTCAAATTGAAGGACATTCGCGTTGAAGGTCTTCAGCGCATTGAGTCCGGCACTGTGTTTGCTTCTTTGCCTTTTCGCATTGGCGATATGTACAACGATGAATCGGGTGCAGCCGCCATTCGTGCCTTGTTTGCATTGGGTTTGTTCAAGGATGTGAGGCTTGATGCCCAAGGCGATGTCTTGGTGGTCATTGTCGAAGAGCGTCCATCCATTTCAGAAGTTGAATGGGTGGGTTTGAAAGAGTTCGACAAAGATGTCCTGATCAAGGCGTTGAAAGAAGTGGGTATTTCTGAAGGTCGCCCCTTCGATAAAGCCCTGGCAGACAAAGCCGAGCAAGAATTAAAGCGTCAATACATCACGCGCAGCTTGTATGGTGCCGAGGTTGTCACAACCGTAACACCAGTTGACCGCAACCGTGTCAAATTGACCTTCACAGTCACGGAAGGCGGTCCGTCCAAAATCAAAGAAATTCGAATCACGGGCAACCAAAACTTCTCTGAAGAAACCCTCAAAGACCAGTTCAATTTGGATGTGGGAGGCTGGCTAAGTTGGTACACCAAGTCTGATCGTTATTCTCGGACCAAGCTCAATGCTGACTTGGAAACGCTTCGCTCTTACTATTTAAGCCGTGGTTTCTTGGAGTTTCGAATTGACTCTACGCAAGTGGCCATCTCCCCCGACAAGCAAGACATCTCGATTGCTATCAATGTGACGGAAGGGGAGCGTTTCGTCGTTTCTGGTGTGAAGCTTGAAGGCAACTATTTGGGCAAGGATGACGAGTTCAAAGCCCTTGTCAAAATTGGCTTGGGTCAGCCGTACAACGCTGAAACAGTGGCCGAAACCAACAAAGCTTTTACCGATTATTTTGGCAAGTTTGGTTTTGCCTTCGCGCGTGTCGATGCCCGGCCTGAAATTGACCGATTGACAAACCGTGTGAATTTCGTCCTCATTGCAGAACCTTCTCGCCGTGCTTATGTTCGCCGCATCAATGTGGCTGGCAACAATCGAACACGCGACGAAGTGGTCAGGCGCGAATTTAGGCAGTTGGAATCTGCTTGGTACGACGGCGACAAAATCAAGTTATCGCGCGATCGTGTCGACCGTTTGGGCTTCTTTACCGAGGTCAACATTGATACCCAAGAAGTACCAGCTACCACCGACCAAGTTGACCTCACCGTCAATGTGGTGGAAAAACCGACTGGCAGTGTTTCACTTGGAGCCGGATTCTCCTCGACTGAAAAAGTGGCTCTGAGCTTTGGTATTCGCCAAGAAAATGCATTCGGATCTGGGAATTACTTGGCCACCGAAATCAATACCAGCAGATACAACAGAACGGTTGTGGTCAGCACCACAGATCCGTACTTCACGCCAGAAGGTATTTCTCGAACCATTGACGTATTTCACCGCACCACGCGCCCTTATCTGGGTGACTTGAATGCCTACAGTTTGGTCAGTTCGGGTGCTGGCATGCGTTTTGGTGTGCCTTTCAGTGAAATTGACACTGTTTATTTTGGCGCCAATTTAGAGCAGACCTCTATCCGCCCAGGCAACAACTTGCCCAACGCTTATGTCGAATACATGCAGCAATTTGGCTATACCAGCACAGCATTGCCGTTCACCATTGGCTGGGCCAGAGATGGGCGAGACAGCGCTTTGGTGCCAACGAGAGGCATTTTGCAACGCTTCAATTCAGATTTAAGCGCCACTGGTGACGCTCGTTACGTTCGCACCAACTACCAAATTCAGCAATACACGCCTTTAACTAAAAAGTACACATTGGCCTTGAATGCCGACTTGGGCTGGGGTCAAGGCTTGTCAAACCGGCCTTATCCGCTGTTCAAAAACTACTTCGTAGGTGGTTTGGGCAGCGTTCGCGGTTTCCAGCAATCAACTTTGGGGCCTTCAGACAGCACCAACAGCCTGTATTTGGGTGGGCCCAAGAAAGTTGTCATGAATGCTGAGCTCATGGCACCATTTCCGGGCGCGGGCAACGACCGAACTTTGCGACTTTTTGCCTTTACCGACCTCGGCCGAGCCTTTGGTGAGCATGAAAAAGTCAATCTCAGCGAACTCCGCTCCTCTGTCGGCGTGGGTTTAAGCTGGATTTCACCCATGGGTCCTTTGCGCTTTTCGTATGCTTTGCCTATGAAGCGTCAGGTTACGGATAAAATCCAAAGATTGCAATTCCAAATCGGAACTTCCTTTTAATGAAAACACTTCGTCATTTCTCACAAGTTTGTTTGTTGGCACTCGGTGCACTGGGTGCTGCCGCGGTCAGCGCACAGGAATTCAAAATCGGTTTTGTCAACACAGATCGCATTTTTCGCGAGGCCAGCACTGCCAAGTCTGCTCAGGCCAAGTTGGAGCAAGAGTTTTCAAAGCGCGAAAAAGATTTGGTTGACTTGGGTAACACCATCAAGACGGCCTCAGATAAATTTGAACGTGAAGCGCCCACCTTGTCTGAAACACAGCGCAACACCCGTCAAAAGCAACTCATGGACCAAGACCGTGAGTTCCAGCGCAAGCGCCGCGAATTTCAAGAAGACCTGAACACGCGCAAAAATGAAGAACAACAAGTGGTCATTGAACGTGCAAACCGTGCAGTGAAAGTGGTGGCTGAAGCAGAAAAATACGACGTTATTTTCCAAGAAGCTGTCTATATCAACCCCAAGCACGACATCACTGACAAGGTTATCAAGTCTCTCAACGCCACGGCTGGCAAATAATCTCTGAGAGAAATGGACACGTTTTGTGCTGCAGCTTGGAGACATTGTTGAAGCCTTAGGCGGCAGCCTTCACGGCAGTCCACAAACACCTATCGAAAAATTGGCGCCGCTTGAAACAGCAGGGCCGAGTGATTTAAGTTTTCTAAGTCACCCTAAATACCAATTGCATTTGTCGCAATCGCATGCGGCTTGTGTCATTGTCACGCCGCAATTCAAAGAATTGGCCATCTCACGCGGCGCTTGCATCGTGACCGAAGACCCCTATCACTACTTTGCCAAACTCACGCAATTTTGGAAAAAGCAAACCGCTCCTGCTGCGGGTGCCCGAATCCACCCTAGTGCCGTGGTCGACCCCGAAGCCCACATTGCCGACACCGCCATCATCGGCCCATTGTGTGTGGTTGAGCGGGGTGCCAAGGTGGGCGCCTATTCTCAACTTAAATCCAGAGTGACTTTAGGTGAGTCTTGTGAAATTGGTGAGCGCTGCATTGTTCACTCAGGGGTCGTGATAGGTGCTGACGGATTTGGCTTTGCCTTGCACCAAGGCGCGTGGGAAAAAATTGAACAACTCGGCGCTGTGAAAATTGGGAACGATGTGGAGATTGGCGCAAACACCTGCATCGATCGAGGCGCTTTGCAAGACACGCTCATTGAAGACGGGGTCAAACTCGACAACCTCATTCAAATAGGTCACAACGTGCACATTGGCAAACACACGGCCATGGCGGGTTGTGTGGGTGTGGCGGGCAGTGCGCGCATTGGCGCCAACTGCACCTTAGGTGGCGGGGCCATTGTCTTGGGGCATTTAACGTTGGCTGATGGCGTGCACATTTCTGCAGCCTCTGTGGTCACACGTTCTATTTCTCAAGCTGGCAATTACACTGGCCTTTTCCCCCTCGACGACAATGTCACATGGGAAAAGAATGCAGCCAGTTTGAAGCAGTTGCACAAGCTACGCGATCGAATTAAATCCATGGAGGCTCAACTCCTTCAGCCACCATTTCAGGAAAACAAATCATGATGGACATTTACCAAATTCTCAAACAATTGCCACATCGTTTTCCCATTTTATTGGTCGACCGAGTGCTTGAAATCGAAAAGGGTGTGCGCATCAAAGCGCTGAAAAATGTCTCTGTCAATGAACCTTATTTCTCTGGACATTTTCCATCGCGTCCGGTCATGCCCGGTGTGTTGATGCTAGAAGCATTGGCTCAGGCTGCGGCATTGTTGGCTTTCGACACCATGGGTGAGACGCCCGATGAAAACACCGTGTACTACTTTGCTGGCATTGACGGTGCCCGTTTCAAGCGGCCTGTAGAGCCAGGCGATCAACTCATTCTAGAAGTTGAACTAGATCGCATGAAAGCAGGCGTTTTCAAGTTCAAGGCGCGCGCCAAAGTGGGCGAAGAAATTGCCGTTGAAGCCGAACTCATGTGCACCATGCGCAAAGTGTCTTAACCCATCAAGCGTATGTCGACTCAGCCTCGTATTCATCCCACAGCCATTGTTGATCCTGCTGCTCAGCTAGACAGCAGTGTCACGGTGGGGCCCTACACGGTCATTGGTCCTCATGTTCGCATTGATGCTGGTACCTCGGTGGGCAGTCACTGTGTCATTGAAGGCCACACCACCATAGGCAAAGACAACACAATATTTCAGTTCAACTCTTTGGGCGCAGTGCCGCAAGATAAAAAATATGCCGGTGAGCCCTGTGAGTTGGTGATTGGCGAGCGCAACACCATCCGCGAGTTTTGCACTTTCAACATTGGTTCCCCTGGCGACACCGGTGTTACCCAATTGGGAAACGACAATTGGATCATGGCCTATGTCCATTTGGCGCACGATTGCAAGGTGGGCAACCATACTATTTTTGCCAACAGTTCTCAGTTGGCGGGTCATGTGCATGTAGATGACTGGGTTATTTTGGGCGGCTTCACGGTGGTGCACCAGTTCTGCCGTTTGGGTGCGCACAGTTTCACAGCCATGCATTCTTTGTTGTTTGCCGATTTGCCACCTTTTGTCATGGCACAAGGTCAGCCAGCACAGGCCAGGTCCATGAATTTTGAAGGTTTGAGAAGACGCGGCTTCACGCCCGAAAGAATTTCAGCTGTTAAGTCCATGTACAAAAGTTTGTACCGACAGCAACTCACACTGGCGCAGTCTCAAGCAGAAATTGAGTTGCTCTCGCAAAAGTACCCAGAAGCCAAGGACGATGTCGACATGATGATCAGCTTCTTGCAAGGTACTTCACCAGACCGCGGCATTGTGAGATAAGTGGTGCAAGCGCCTGGCATGTCTCAGCTTCCAAAAGCCCCTGATGGGGCTTTTTCCATGGCCATGGTGGCCGGTGAAACCTCAGGCGATTTGCTGGCAGGCTTGATGATGCAGGGCATTCGTGCGCAATGGCCCGAAGCCCATT
>Ga0194055_10001465_pt1 | contig 19229 bp, 11 predicted proteins | sample SepL449m_MetaG_FD_155482 | JGI IMG/M metagenome (GOLD analysis project Ga0194055, IMG submission 155482) | Anoxic zone freshwater microbial communities from boreal shield lake in IISD Experimental Lakes Area, Ontario, Canada - Sep2016-L442-9m | ecosystem: Environmental > Aquatic > Freshwater >...
CCCGTACATGTAGGGGAGGTAGTAGTTGATTTCGTTGCTGCCACCAGACCGCAACGATTCACGAGCATCTTCGATCCCCAACCGCAGCTCTTTACCATCCCGCCGCACGACACCCAATTCGACGTGAGCACTCGCACGTAAGTACAGAGCCAGATGGTCCTTAGGGTTTTGCGACAGTACGCGGGTGGTCAGTTCCAGACACTTCGCGAAATCAGCCGACTGGTACGCAGCCTCCGCGTCCTTCTTGAGCTTGTCCGCTTCGGAATCCTGGGCAAACGCGGTTCCGACGACAGCAAAAACAACCAGCAGCCCCGAGGCGCATCCGTGCAGGGACATGGGAACCCCCTTGAAATAAAGTCTTGTCAATCCTCCGACAATCGATCCAGATTGAGATTCAAACTAGAAAATGCCGTCGAGTCAACACCATCGCGGCTGGATCACACGATTCCGACGCAGTTTTGCGGTGTTTTCGCAGAGGTCATTCTGGGCGAGCCCCGGACCGCACGATGGCTCGACGGTCTCCATGGCGAGATTCTTTTCGGGGATACTCTTGAAAGAAGGAGCCTCGGGTGCCGATGATGAATTCATTGAACGTCATCTGTTTGGCTCGATGACTTTGAAGTCCGTCGAAAAGCTGACAGCGTTTCGCTCTAAAGATGGTCGCCCGGGCGCTGCAAAGTTGAAAGCTCTCAAAGAGCGAGACACTGCGGCGGGCGTCAATTACACTGAGGTACAATTGTGATCGCTCTGCTGGTTCCCCGCAGTCACTGTATCGCCGTGAAGGAAGCTCAGGGCTGGACGATGCTGCGTGCAGACGGCTCGCAAGAATTTCGTTCCGACATCGATCTGGAATGTGATCATACATTCAGAGACAACGGCGATACGCACGTCGTGAAGGTCGGTTCACTGTCAGAGGCACGCGAGGTGTTAACGACAGCGATGGCAGAGATGGATGCCCTCGATTTGCTATTGCTGTCGATTGACCCTACATTGTCCGAGGAAACCCGGTGCTGCTGCGTCGAAGAACTCGAACCGTTATTGGTCGAACAGCGTGTTGTTGATTCACTGAATTCTCTAATGTCCGCGAAGCCGCTCCCGGCGACGTCAGATATTGAAGGGGCGATTCGGCTTTCATTAAAAGCGCAACGGAGTTTGACGGCAATGTATCTGCAGCGATTGAAGCTGCGGCAACCTCCAATCGCACGTGTGCAACAGGGGTGGGATGAGTTGGCAGATGACTTGTTCGAATCCTCTGCCGAGCGATCACGGTTCGAGGGGGCATGCCTGCAAGCCGGTATTTTCAAGGATTTCACAGACGCGGTCTGTCATACGTGGGGGGAGGAACCAATACCAACATGAAGTTCCTCAGGAACCATCACAGTTCCGCGTGCGCGTCGATTCTCGTTTGAGGCTGAATTTGTCTCATCCGGTCACAATGCATCCGTGCCGTTCGTCAAATCAATTTCAGTGGGGCAGAACGATGGAGGGCAGGACGATAGAGACGCAACAAACAACTCCGTTTCGTCGGCTTCCCTGATCGACTACAATCTCGACGCCACATTGGGGATGTGACTTGGTATTCAAGCACGGCCTTGTCACAGACTCCAAGACCGTAGCACCCCCCATTTTGAAAAATGGCATTGGTCCCGCCTTTTTGATTAAAAGATTCCCGCCGAGGATTGTCATGCTGCGCTGGTTCGTCTGGTCCGGGTTGTTGTCTCTTTCTTTGCTGAATATCAGCCTGGCTGCTGATCCTGTTGATCCGAGTCGGTTTGAAGTGACGCCACTCGTCACCGGTCTCAAGCAGCCAATGGAATTGGATGTTGCCAGGGACGGGACGATCTTCCTGATTGAACTCGATGGGAAGCTGAAATCGATCAATCCCAGAACCAGCGAAGTGACGCTGGTTGCTGACCTCAAGGTCACCACCGCTCAGGAAAACGGACTCATCGGACTGGCCCTCGATCCGAAGTTCACCGAGAACGGATGGATCTATCTGCAATACTCGCCGCCAGACTTTCCCGGACAGCACATCAGCCGGTTCACTCTGGTAAATGGCAAACTCGATCTGACGTCCGAAAAGGTTCTGCTGAAGTTTGAAGAGCAGCGTAAAGAATGTTGCCACCATGCCGGCTCAATGCAGTTTGGGCCGCGAGGCGAGCTGTTCATTGCAACCGGCGATAACACTCACCCGCATGGCGATTCCCAGGGCTTCGCCCCGATCGACGAACGAGCCGACAAGTCCCCCTGGGATGCTCAGAAGTCCGCAGGGAATACCAACAGCCTCAGCGGCAAGATTCTGCGGATCAAACCGAAAGACGATGGAACGATCGAAATCCCGGACGGGAACCTGTTCCCTAAAGATGGTTCCAAGGGGCGACCCGAGATCTACGTGATGGGATGCCGCAATCCCTGGCGAATGACCGTCGATTCGAAAACAGGATTCGTTTACTGGGGTGAGGTTGGGCCGGACGCAGGTGGCGACGGGCCGCGCGGGCCACGTGGCTACGATGAGATCAACCAGGCACGCAAAGCAGGAAACTTCGGGTGGCCCTATTTCGTCGGAAAAAATTTCGCCTACGCGGACGTCGATTTCGCGACGGGAGCGATCGGCGCAAAGTTTGACCCGAATGCTCCGGTCAATGAATCGCTGAACAACACCGGCGAGAAACTGCTTCCTCCCGCTCAACCGGCGATGATTTACTATCCGGGTGGACCTTCGGCCGAGTTTCCAGAACTGGGGCAGGGGGGCCGAACAGCGTGTGCCGGGCCGGTCTATCACTTCGACAGCAGCCTCAATTCGAAGACAAAGTTTCCAGCAGCCTATGACGGCGCCTTATTCATCTACGAATGGTCGCGACACTGGATCAAGGTCGTGCATCTCGATGAAAAACAGGACGTGAAGAAGATCGAACCCTTCATGCCCGGCCAGACTTTCGTTCGACCGATCGACATGCAGTTCGGGCCGGAAGGTTCGATGTACCTGATCGAATATGGCGATACCTGGGGCATCAATCAGAACGCTCGACTGGTCCGCATCGATTATGTCACCGGCAATCGAGCTCCTGTCGTCGTCGCTTCGGTGGAAAACAACATCGGCAAGCAACCGCTACTTGTTTCACTGTCGAGCAAGGGGACATTTGACAAGGACGGTGCCGACGAACTGAAGTATGAATGGCGAGTGACGCGGGCGGCGGAAACCAAACCGGGCGAAGACCCAAAACCGACTGGAACGGCGACGACCGCTCCCTCGGAAGTCAAAGTCGTTTCACGCGAGCCGAATCCGCAAGTGACGTTTGATACTCCCGGCGTCTACAACGTCGAACTCGTCGTCGCGGATCCTCATGGTGCCAGTCGGTCGGCATCGGTTCCTGTACTGGTCGGCAACGAACGACCTGTCGTGAAGTTTCTACAGCCACAAGTTGGCGACTTCTTTGAACCTGACCAACCCATCACCTATCGATTGTCGGTGAAAGATCTTGAGGACGGTACGAACGACGATGACGAAATGGATGTGGAACGCCTGCTGGATTCTGCAGCCGCCGGACGGGTTTCCGTCAACGCAGTCTATTCCACGGACCCGATACCGTCTGCGAGTGGTTCCGCCGATAGTGATATCGGCCCGGCCGGGATGAAGTTGATGAAGCGCAGCGACTGCTTCAACTGTCACGCTGTCGACCAGAAGCGAGTCGGCCCGACTCTGCTGGAAGTTGCCAACAAGTACCGCGACAAAGAAGGGGCCATGGAAGCCTCTATTCAGCGAGTCCTCAAGGGATCGACAGGCGCATGGGGCAAGATCCCGATGATTCCACATGCCCAGCACACGCCGGAAGAAGTTCGTGAGATGGTTGGCTGGATTTACAGTCTGCAACCCGCAGGACTGGTTCGAGTCTTCCCGGGCTTCGTGGGAGACGTCACTGTCGGAAAGGATGAAGGGACGAAGGGGGGGCACTACAAGCTGGAAGCGAACTATACCGATCGCGGAGCAGCAACGATTCCCCCTTTGAGTGCCTCAGCATTACTCTACCTGCGGCCAAGACTGGTCGAAGCTGAATCGGCCGACCAGATCAGCGGTTCTCAAGTCCTGTCGTCTGGAAATGCCAGTGGCGGAAAATTCATCGGCGCCATCAATCACGGTCACTTCCTGCGATTCAACGGCATCGCTCTCGATCAAGTCAAGAAGCTGACGCTGAAGATCGCTTCGGCAGGAGCCGGCGGAGCCATTGAAGTCCGCATCGACAAGCCGGATGGCGAATTGCTGGCAACGGTTCCCGTGGAAGTAAACGGCGCCTGGGAGAAATTCTACGAAAAGACCGTTGACCTGCCGGAAACAAAAGGACGCCACGATCTGTATATTCGATTTACTCACCCCGGCCAGGCGGGCGGCCTGATGAATCTGGACTCGATCCATTTCGCGCGTTAGAACCAATTCGCCGTTAAGAATCATTCCCCATGCATTGTCACCGCTGTTTGGCTTCGATCGATCAGCCGGAACGCGCTAGCGTCCGGTTTGAACCGTGGGCTAGCGCCCAGCGGCTGATGGGTCGAAACTGTTTTTCACCTGTGACAAAGTAACGACAGACGACGATCCATCGCCTATATGATCCGAGGAGACAACGATGCTGAATCTTCTGAGTCGACGACCGTCGGTTTGCAGTGGCATCTCCCGACGGGGACTGCTGCAGGCGGGCGGGGCGGGTCTCTTCGGACTGAATGTCGCACAGTTACTGCAAGCGGAAGACGCGACGCCCGACCGAAAGCCTCGAGCGAAAAGTGTCATCTTCCTGTTTCTGTTTGGCGGGCCGAGTCAACTGGAAACATTTGACATGAAGCCCGCCGCAACTGCCAAGGTGCGGGGGCCTTATTCGGCAATTGCGTCTCGCAGCCCCGATCTAAAGATTTGTGAACTGCTCGGTCGATGTGCGGCGATTTCCGACAAGTTTGCGGTCGTGCGGACGATGTCTCATGCCTACAACGACCACAGCGGCGGTGGTCATTACATCCAGACGGGGAAGCGATGGCAGATCCCTGTTGGAGGCGGATTCAACGCGACCCCTCAGGACTGGCCCTCCATCGGATCGGTGGTCGAATACCTAGCTCAAAATCGTTCGAGTGGCAGCGTCGCCAGCGACGGCGACAAATCGCGAAGCGGGCTGCCCAGTTATGTCGTCCTTCCCAACAGTCTCGGCAAGATTCAAACTTATTCCGTCCGGTTGAAGCGCCCAGGAGAATATGCAGGCTGGCTGGGACGGGGTTACGATCCGGTCACCACATCCATCGACAAGAAAAACGACACTGACAATCCCTACTTTCGTGACTGTGCTGACAGTGAACTGACGTTTCAGATCGATGGATTGATTTCACCCGAAGCAGTGACGCTCGACCGAATCCAGCGCCGGCAATCGCTGCTGGCCCAGTTCGATCAGCAGTTGCGACAATTGGATCAGCAGAAGACTCTTTCGGCATACGACCGTTATCAGCAACGTGCGTTGGCCCTCGTCGCATCAGAACGAACACGGAATGCCCTGGATTTAAGGCAGGAATCTGCCGCAATGCGAGACCGCTACGGACGACACCTGTTTGGCCAGTCGACATTAATGGCTCGCCGACTGGTTGAAGCACGGGTTCGCTATGTGACGGTCCACTGGGATTGCCCGGACGGTTACAGTTGGGATTCGCACGCCAACAGCAAGGATGTGGGGCAACATCTGATCCCGGGCCTCGATCAGACACTGTCGGCGTTGCTGCTGGATCTGGAAGACCGCGGGTTACTCGATGAGACCCTGGTGGTCTGCTTGGGAGAAATGGGACGCACCCCGACAGCCAATGCCAACTGGGGACGTGATCACTGGAGTACCCTTTTTCCAGCCGTCGTAGCAGGTGCCGGTGTTCGTGGAGGTCTGGTCCTGGGACAAACCGATAAAGACGCCGCTTATGCAGTGACTCCTCCCTATAAACCCGAAGACCTGGCCGCCACGGTCTATCATGCTCTGGGCATCAATCCGGAACTGCGATTGCCAGATTCCCTGGGTCGACCGGTCGCACTCCTGGAGGATGCCACACCGATTCTTGAGTTGTTCGGTGCCTCCTGAATTGCTTGTTCCCTACGTTACCTCCGTTTCCTTCTGTAAAATCTTCGTCCCCTGTCGAATGGGTTTGCGAATCTTCCCTCGTTGAAACACCAACGTCATTTAAGGTTCTTACATCGATGCGACTCGCCACTGTCCTGACTCCGATGTCTCATGAGAACCTGACTCTGGCAGCCCAATGTGGCGTAACAGACGTTGTCGGACGGTACCCAGGCCCCGGCCTTGATGTTCTGGTCCAGATGAAGAAACAGGTGGAATCGTACGGAATGCGTCTGGCTACCGTTGAAGGTTACCTGCCAATCGAAAACCTGAAACTCGGCCGCGACGACGGAACGGAACTCGTCGCGATGAAGACTCTGCTCCGCAACATGCGGCAGATCGGCGTTCCGGTTTTGTGCTATAACTTCATGGCAGGCACCGACTGGGTCCGCACGCGGCTCGATTCACCCGAACGCGGTGGAGCCAAAGTGACGGCGTTCAGCCTGGCGGAAGTCAAACGAGCCATGTCGCTCAACGTGCGACGGAGTGAAGCAGAAAGCGTCGCGGGGACAGGACCAAATCTGCAAGGCGAAGGCACGATCACCGCCGACGAGTTATGGCGCAATCTCGAACATTTTTTGCGAGAGTTGATTCCCGTCGCTGAAGAGATGGGTGTCACGATGTGTATGCATCCTGATGACCCGCCGCTGATGCAGTTACACGGCAAAGCTCGAATCATGAATTCCGTGGAGAACTTCGAACGACTGGTGGATCTCGTCCCGAGTCCCTCCAACGCAATCTGCTTCTGCCAGGGAACATTCGCAGCAATGGGGTGCGACATTCCGGCCTCAATCCGCCGCCTGGGGAAGTACATCAAGTACGTTCACTTCCGCGACGTTCGGGGGACTCGGGAGGAATTCGTTGAGACTTTTCACGACAATGGTCCGACGGACATGGCGGCTGCCATGCGAGCCTATCGCGACATTGGCTTTACCGGCCCGATGCGACCTGACCACGTCCCCCAACTGTATGGCGAAGATGATGGCGAACCGGGGTATACCATGCTGGGCCGTTTGTTCGCGTACGGCTATATGCGTGGGCTGATGCACGCCGTGTCGACAGAAAATGCCAGCCCCATCTGAATCGAGCAACTGACACAGAAAGCACTCCTTTTGAATACTCCATCACCCGCTGCGGCTGATTCCGCCTCCAGTGTCGATCATGGTTGTCTGCCAGCCTGGGAACAGGACGACCTGCCCGCTCCCTTGCCGTTCAGCGTAGGGAATCTGTTTCGGACAATCGGCCCTGGAGCAATCCTGCTGGCTGCTGCAATCGGGGGAGGGGAGTGGATCATCGGCCCATTGACGACCATCAAATACGGTCGCGGGATACTCTGGATCGCGACGATTGGGATCGTGCTACAGACGATCTTCAACCTGGAAGCAGCTCGCTACACGATGTACACGGGTGAGCCGATCATCACGGGGATCATGCGTCTGCGTCCCGGTTCCCGGATCTGGTCATGGTTCTATATTTTCATTGGAGTCGCCCAACTCGCCACCCCCGCCCTGGCAAAGGGATGTGCGACCGTCTTGTTCGCCGCATTTGCAGGGAGACTTTCGGGCCCGGAGGATGATTCAGCCGTCAATATGATCGGTGTCGGTGTCATCCTGTTTGGCGTCATGCTGCTGCTGTCGGGAAAGCATATTGAAAAGGTGCTGGAATTGTTGTCGTGGGCGATGATCGCCTTCATCTTCAGCTTTCTGTTCCTGGTGAACATTCTGTTTGTTCCGTTTCACCAGTGGGTTGAGACGGCGCGCGGATTCCTGGTGATTCAGTCGCTCCCTGAAAAAGTCGACTGGATTCTGTTAGCGACGTTTGCCGCAACTGCGGGATCGGGCGGCCTGGGAAATCTGGCGATTTCCAACTGGTTTCGCGACAAAGGCTTCGCGATGGGGAGCAAGGTCGGCGCGATCGGAAACGTCCTGGCGGGTGATCATACGGGGCTAAAGCATGTCGGGGTGACATTTCCCATGACAACCGGCAACCTGGATCGCTGGCGCACCTGGTGGCGTTACGCTGTCCTCGATCAAACGGCCTTGTGGGGATTGGGCTGCTTTCTGGGAATGTACTTGAACGTCAACCTGGCGGCGTCGATCATTCCGTCAGCGGACGTGGTCAGCGAAGCGACGGCAGGTGCCTATCAAGCCCAATACATGGCCGACAAGCTCTGGAAGGGGTTCTGGCTGCTGACGCTGATCAACGGATTCTGGATCCTGTTCTCAACCCATCTCGGCAATACGGATGTCCTGATTCGAACCGTGAGTGACATCTGCTGGTCAGCGTTTCCGAGTGTCCGCAAGCGACCGATTGGATTGCTGTACGCCATGCTATTAGGACTTTTAACTGCGTGGGCAGTGGTCGCTGTTCATCTGGGGAATGTGCTGCAGTTGTTCAAGGTGCTGGGAATCGTGGCCAACCCGATCATGGCTATCGCTGCCATTCAGATCTGGCGAGTGAACACGCGATTCCTTCCCAAAGAAATCCGCCCCCCATTCTGGAGACAGGCAGGACTGATTGTCTGTGCACTCGCCTATGGCGGTATGACACTGGCACTGCTGTATGACCGATTCCGGACGCCATCGAATTAAGGTATGCTGTAGCTTGTGATGCCCGGCATTGAGCGGAGTATTCCATCATGAAATCGCCATTTCCCGGAATGGACCCGTATATCGAAGCGTGCGGTCTATGGGAAGATTTCCACAACGATCTCATCGCGGAAATCAAACAAACGCTGAACAAGGTCTTGCCCGCAGGCTATACGGCACGTTTATGTGAGCGGGCCTACATTACCTTGCAGGGACGCGATGGACAGGGGAATGGGGACATTGAAAGATTCTCCATGCAAGGCGATGTGTCGATTACGGGCCATCAGTTGCCTCTGACATCGACCGCGGTCATCGAATCACCTGTCGTCGTCACTCAGAACGAACCACTCGAGATGGTGGCTCTGCAGCAGACGGAATACAGCGAGTCGTATGTCGAGATTCGATCGATGGCCCCGGAGCGACCGCTGGTAACAACCATCGAGATCCTGTCTCCTTCTAACAAACGCTACGGAACTGAAGGTTGGGATCTCTATCAGCGAAAGCGAGTGGCTCACCTGCGTGGCGCTGCCAATCTGGTCGAAATCGATCTGCTTCGTGGCGGCCAGCGCATGCCCATGGAAACTCGCTGGCCAGATTCACCCTACGTCCTGCTGGTCAGTCGGACATCGACGGTGCCAAACTGCCGCGTCTGGCGAGCGTCATTCACATCGCCAGTGCCAACGATTCCAGTCCCCCTGGCTGGCTCAGATCCAGACGTTCCACTTTCACTCCAACCGATGATCGAATCCATCTATGAACGGTCACGCTACTTCGCAGATATCGACTACCGGAAGCCATGCGTTCCGCCGCTGAATTCTGCGGAAGAAACTTGGTTTCGCGGTCGGCATCCAGGGAGTGAATAGTCGCACGAGGCCATTGTTGGCCTTTGTTTCACGAGTGCCAAAAAACAGGGCGGATCTGATGATCCACCCTGTCTGCAATCGGAGATCAAAAGATGATTTCTGAATGGATCTCACGAGCCGCTATTGCTACCGGTGACAGAGTACGGAAACTTGGGCCTACAGAAGTCGATCGAATACTTGAGTCGATTCGCCGCCGCTTTACGGCTGGAGACCAAAATCGGCGATATCTCTGGGAAGAATTTGAAGATTGTCAGTCCCGAAAGTGCATTGATGGATGGGAACGACTGTGTGAATTCCCTGAATCCCACCCGTTGATTTTGTTTCAAGACACGAGTGAATTCGAGGGGTTTTCATTTCCTGCGTCAGAAAGTCTGCATCGTGTTTTGGCTGAATCGCCTGGATTTGAGTTCTATTTGACAAATGCTGAGGCAGCGTTCGTTATCTGTTTCAATCATCACGACTATCTCATTGGTGTTGGCACAGCGAAGGACTGGCTGGCAACAATCCCAGAAGACCACGAATGACCTCATGGCAAAGCGTTGCCCACCGTCAGATCGGCTAGGGTTCCGGTGGTACTGTCAAGAACTACGGGATTGACGCAAAATGTGTAATTCTTGGGGCCACCCCGCCCCAGTCCTGTTTCAACTCTTGTGGATTTTGGGTGGTGTCGCTCCTGCCATCTTTTATGGCTTTCTTTCACCACGCCACGAAGAGCACGAAGGAATCAGAGAGCGAAACGCTTCATTTCATCTTCGTGTCCTTCGTGGTAATCCCGTTCCATAAACAACCGCCGACAGCCATGGTCGTAGGTTGCGCGTCGGGCGCCTTCGTTTAACCAGAAATAAAAAAAACGGGCGGATCTGATGATCCGCCCGGCTGTTCTAATGTCGTTCAGCAACTGACTGAAACCCGAACTACTTCGCCATCGCGGCGCGTTCGGCCTTTTCCTTCAATCGCTTTTCCACGACTTCGTCCTGCAGACCGCGTGGCAGCATCGAGTACCGCGCGAATTCCATGCTGAACGTTCCCTTACCCTGCGTCATCGATCGCAGTTCGTTTGCGTAGTCGAACATGCTGGCCAGCGGAACTTCGGCGATGATGACGGCGATCCCCATGTTGGTTTCCGTCGAATTCACCACGCCTCGCTTGCTGCTCAGGTGTCCGGTGACGTTCCCCTGATATTCATCTGGAACTTCCACTTCCAGCTTCATGATCGGTTCAAGCAAACCAATCTGAGCCTTCTTCAACGTTTCACGCATACAATCGAACGCACAGATATTGAACGCCATTTCGGACGAGTCAACATCGTGGTAGCTACCGTCCTGCAGAACCATCTGCACATTCACAACTTCACATTCACACAGCGGTCCCTTGACCAGTGCTCGCTGGAAACCTTCGTCGATTGGCTTGATGTATTCCTTGGGAACACGTCCACCAGTGACGTCGTTCACGAACTCGTAGGCAATCGCGCTGTCTTCCGGCAGCGGAACCAGCTTGCCCACAACGTGACCGAACTGGCCCGAGCCCCCGGTCTGCTTCTTGTGCTTGTAGTTGAACTCGACTTCGCGTGTCGGGGTTTCCCGATAGGCGACACGCGGGTTCCCTACGATGCACTCGACACCGTATTCACGCTTGATTCGCTCAACATAAATATCCAGGTGCAACTGGCCCATCCCTGCGATCAGGGTTTGCCCGGTTTCTTCGTCGGTCAGAACCCGGAACGTCGGATCTTCACGGCGGAACCGTTCCAGAGCCTTTCCGAGCTTGTCGGCCCCGTCTCGTTTCGCCGGTTCAATGCTGAGTCGGATCACAGCATCGGGAACGAAGATGCTTTCCAGCGAATAGGTGATCCCTTCACTGCAGAACGTATCCCCTGACGCACAATCGACACCGACCAGTGCGACGATGTCACCGGCTTCCGCCACGTCCACGTCTTCACGATCGTTGGCATGCATCCGCACCAGTCGCCCGAATCGGACCTTCTTGCCAGTACGCGTGTTGAAGTAGCTGTCGCCCTTCACGATCTTACCCTGGTAAATTCGGGTATAAGTCAACTGACCGTATTGCTCGACAACGGTCTTGAATGCCATGCAGACCATCGGCTTCGTCGGATCGGAGGTCAGTTTGACGCGGTTCCAGTTCGGTTCCTTCGTCTCTTCTTCCGATTTCGGCTTCTGCAGTTGATCGATGGCAGTCATCGTGCGATCGAGCGGGCTGGGGAGGAAGTAGGTCACGCCGTCGAGCGCTTCCTGCACACCCTTGTTCTTGTAGGCCGAGCCCATCATGACGGGAGTGATCTGCAGGGCGATGGTCGCATCGCGAATGACCTTGCGGATTTCGTCCACGCTGATTTCCGACTCTTCCAGCAGCTTTTCCATCATGGAATCACTGAACATCGAGAGCGTTTCGAGCATCTGATGTCGAGCTTCCTTCGCCTTGGCTTCATATTCGGCAGGGATCGCTTCACGACGAATGAATTCGCCGTCGTCACCGTCAAAGAAGATCGCTTCCATCGTCAGCAGGTCGACGACACCCTGGAAGGCGGCTTCACGACCCATTGGCAATTGCAGAGGAACCGGGATCACGCCCAGCTTTTCACGAATCTGATTGATCACCTTGTCTGGGTTTGCCCCCGTTCGGTCCATCTTGTTGATGAACGCAATTCGGGGAACCTTGTAGCGCTTCATCTGGCGATCGACCGTCAGCGACTGGCTCTGCACACCACCGACCGAGCAGAGAACGAGGATCGCACCGTCGAGAACGCGCAGCGATCGTTCGACTTCCACGGTGAAGTCGACGTGCCCCGGGGTGTCGATGACGTTGATCGTGAAATCGTTCCAATGCACCTGCGTCGCCGCAGCGGTGATGGTGATCCCTTTTTCTCGTTCGAGTTCCATGAAGTCCATCGTCGCGCCGACTTTGTCCTTACCTTTGACTTCGTGAATCTCATGGATTCGGCCGGAGTAGAACAGGATACGTTCAGTGAGGGTCGTCTTGCCCGAGTCGATGTGGGCGGAAATACCGATGTTGCGTACTTTTTCGAGATTCATGGCGTTTTACTGTTTTTTAAATCGCGGTGGGAACGGTGCGGTTCCGGCAACACTCAGCCGGGACCTACAGGGTGCATGGAAACAACGCAATCACTGAGAGGCTCGAAGGTTACGAGTCCTCATGGACGAAAGCGAGATTTCACTGGGATTGAGAAGTAAGGGGGGTGCCTCGTGAAGCGCACGGAAGAAATAGCCGGCGAACAGGTTCACCACAGTGAGGCGCTGCGATGAACCTTACCGAACTGAGCGAATCGTGCATTTCCTAGGCATAGTTAACCCGCTGGAATGGACTGGCCTGCCGTGGCAAGTCGTCGGTGGGAATGACTTCAAGCTGTGTCGGGCGCTTCGTCCGCGCCGTCAATGCAAGAGCCTCAATACTAACGGCAAAATCGTCTCGCGGGAAGAGCGGAATCTGATGTTCACAGGAAATTCTTCTTGGATCGACGGAAATCTGTGACCGCTGAGGTGTTGGGGGGGGAACCGCTGATGAACGCTCATGAACGCTGATCAGACAGGGCGGATGAGCATGATCGGCGGTGATCGGCGCGGGTCTCCCGACCCCGCCGAAACGTCCGACCGAAGGTCTCCTCTTCGATTTTGATCCAGGCCAGACATTTGGCAGGACAATGAGGGGCAGAATTATGAAGAATCATGATTGAGATTTCTTCCATCGTTCTGCCCTACGGAAATTGATCTGGTGAACGGCACGGACGCGCTGTGACCGGGGGAGAAAACTCTCGACCTCGAACGAGAAACGGCTCATCACGCAGAGCGAATGGCTACATTGAAGCCGCCAACCGGTCGTGCCCGTTCGGCTCGCGGCGCCGCTCGTACGGCTGAGTGGTCCCAACGATGAGCTTGTATTCATCGACAGCAGCGATGGCCTCGGGAACCCACCGGATGTTGCTCAGCCAACGATTTACAAATGGGTCAGTCTTCTTCGTTTGACGGAACTTTGCCACCCACGCGATGCCACCAATGAGTGACAACAAGCCTGCTGCCGCAGCTACGACCTCAGCATTGAAATATGCAAAATAGAGGAAGCCCGCGAACAGCCCCAGGACAACGACCATTAACGCATTACGAATTGTGTTCGCTCGCGAATTTTCGGTTTGAAATTTCGAGTAGCATTGTGGACACAGCAGCAGCGGAATCGTCGTTGTCTGCCAATACTCTTCAGCCGCGCCGGCTACGAGCTTGATATCGCCAGTCAATGTCGGTCGAATCCCTCCGTTGCCCCTCACGATACGCTCAATCAACGCATCAAATGCAATCGGCACCTGGAATTCAGCATCGATATCGCCACAAACATGACAGAAGCCATCAAACGGCGGTTCTGCATTTTCGAGGGTCCGTCGAATTTTCTCGATCGGACGCAGCAGAGGATATTTATCCCCGGACCGCTCCTTCAGGATCGAAGTATTAGGAACATCGACGCTCGAATTGCACGCATTGCAGGTTTTGGTCGTGCCAGCCTCAAATAACTCGACGGAAATCCGCTTCCCGCACTGGCATTCGATAAAGTATTTTTCGGCCACGACGAACTCCTGATGTCGGTTATCGGTTGAGCCTGACATGGCGGATTGTCGAACTCGCCCATCGCAATAAATCAAGCGTCGTTCGCGATTACTTTTACCACTACGGATTCCACACCGAAAGCGCCTGAATAATCTTCTCTTTCGTTTTGTGAGTATCGCAGATCTCGCGAAGCTCTTCGCGCGTCGGGGGACTCAACGTTGAGATCTCGACTTCGGCAAATTCGTCGACGGCGATCAAATAATCAGATCCTTTCAACATGTGCCCCTGTACGACTTCCCAGTCACCAGTCCCGTTCGCGGGCTTGATCCGGGGAGGTCGTACATAGCTGGCTTCAAGACGCGTCAGACGGACGCCCAGCGTTACCCACAATCGCGTTGTTTGCCGAAACCGGTCCACATATATCGGCACTGCGACACGCGTGTCTTGTGCGAGGTCTGGATCAGTCCGTTCCACCACGTGATTCAGCCAGGCCAGCGCCGACTCGTAACAGCGATCTGGCTCAGGAAGCTCTTCAGACTTCAGCACAGGCGTGTGTCCAATATCATCACAACTGGCGAGATACAGCCCATAAAACAGATCTCGCTGTGCGGCAAGTTCGGTAAACAGATCGTCGGGGCGGTCGCCTTCTTTTCGTAGGCCGTGCAATTGCTTCAAAGTCTCTTCACCCAGCGATGTCAGAAGAAATGACTGCAGGAACGAATACGACCGGGCTGTTCGCAAGTAAAACGACGGACAAGGCTCGATGCGCAAACGTGGTGAGATCGTTTCCAGTCGACGAGGGGGAGCGGCTGACTTCGGTCCGGCGTACTTCTTTTGACGGACATGTGTTTCGCGGCGTTTGGTGATCAGTGCCTGGAATGCCTCCAGCATTCGCTTTTTATAAGGCTTCGTCAGCAATAACTTGTTCTGTTCTTCGCCTCGCTCCGGAAGCAGCATCGTCTCCAGAGCATAGACCTGATGGTCGTACCATCCGCTGCTCTCACGAGGTGTCAAATCGACTTCGCCAGAACGGATTCGCCGGATCAGCGTTTTCATCAAGTCGGTCCCTGCGGGGATACCTAGGGGAAATAGTTTGTTGAAAAGTTCTGTTTCGCGCGAAGTTGATGCCGGAAACAATGACGCACCACTGTTATCCTCTTTCACGCCCCGACGCGCCCGCAGTTCTGCCAGAGCAGTCTTTGATGTCAGATCGACGCCGATCAAATCCGGCACGGTCAGTCGCGACAGCGGATTCGTCAGCTTTGCGAAGAACAGGGCAGACTGCTGACAATCCGCCGCAAGTGCCGGGTCAGCCTGAATCGCTTTCACCAGGTCGGCAACGATCGGATTCGTTTCATCCAGCGGCTCCTGAAAGTACCGCATGAACTGCCAGCAACGCTTGAGCGAGTCATTCCATGTATAGAATCCAATCGGTTTGGAGAGAGCAGGGTTCGCTTCAAACCTTCGAATCAACGTCAGCCGCTCGGAATCATTGGCAACGTGGGTTTCGACTCCACCGAGCGTCAGTCCCGCCGCGAGATATGCTGCTGAAGGACTGTTTGCTTGAACGGCCGCCAGCAGCCGTTTGACCAGCGTGATGTGCCCAAATCGCCCATCAGTAATTCCCTGAAATAGGGCAAGATCGATTGCGGCGTAGAGCCCGTCATCAAACTGCTTTGCCTTTCCATCAACCAGATTAACAGACGGCAAGACCTGAATGGCGGACGCCGCTGCAGCATATGACGGATGCAAGACGAGCAACTGTTGATCGTCATCAGGTTTGATGAGAGGAACATCGAGCCGAATGACAGCTTCGCTCTGGTTGACCAGCCATTCCTCCAGTGGTCGGCGATCAACAACATCAGGGAGAAACGAAGTCTGCTTGTCCTCCAGCTTGTCGTCCGTCAATTCTTCATTGATCGGCTTTGGCGGATTGTAGTCGGTATGTTCAACTACGTAGACGTTTGGATCAATCCCCGGAATGCGACTTCCGCAACCAGCGGACACGGCAAAAAGACCAAACACAGTCGTCAGCCCGACGACAAATCTGCGCTGATTCATCAATCGCCCCTTTGTTTTGAAGACCTTCGACGTGGATCATTGTTATTTTGATCGCTGGAATCTCGAAAACATTCCCAAATGTGGCAACAACTCGATATTTTCTGGCAAATCTGGCCCCGAAACTCAGAAACCGCACCGGGCTTGTCTCGGACAAAGAATCATCAACAAGAGGAAACGAAGAAGTTGTAAGCAAGCCTGCAGGACAAGTCATAACCCTGCGATAAAATGACATCGAGGCTATGTTCAAAGCGAATGTCATCGTTCCTGGCTCATGGTCTTTTTGACCGAGCAAAAAAGCAAAGGGAGCTTCCCGTGGAATCCGTTAAGTCCTTGCTGGAAATTCTGCCACAAGTCGGCCGACTGGAGTGGATCGGACTTCGCTCAGAACGTCTGGGTGAGATCGCCATTGTGAATGAGGCGGCTGCAGCTGCAGAGCGAGGAATCGTCGGGGACCACAAGGTCAAGGGGCGTGCGGGATCAAAACGCCAGGTCACCCTGATCCAGCAAGAACATCTCATTGCTGTTGCCGGAATGCTGCATCGTGATCAGGTCCCTCCAGAACTCGTCCGCCGAAACCTCGTCATTTCGGGCATCAATCTGCTGGCTCTGAAAGGGAAGCAATTTCGAATCGGCGACGTGGTCCTGGAGTTCAGCGGCCCGTGTGAACCCTGCTCTCGTATGGAATGGGTCCTGGGTGCAGGTGGCTACAACGCGATGCGCGGTCACGGCGGCATCACTGCCAAGGTCCTGCGCGGCGGGGTAATTCGAATTGGCGACGCGGTTCAGATGCATCTGCCAGCTGAAGGCGATTGAAGGCCAATTAGAAACCGACGGTGGCTCGAATCGCGTCAACAGCAAATCGCGCACAAGAAAAAAGCCCGGTGCTCTTCAGCACCGGGCTTGTTCAATTGGCAGGGCAATTACTTGCCAGCAGCCAAAGCTTGTTGAGCGGCGGCCAGGCGAGCCACAGGGACTCGGCGTGGTGAGCAACTCACGTAGTTCAGGCCAATGTCGTGGCAGAACATGACCGAGGCGGGATCGCCACCGTGTTCGCCGCAGATCCCGATCTTGAGATCAGGTCGCGTTGAACGGCCGCGATCGACACCGATTCGCATGACGTCCCCAACACCTTCCTGATCGATCGTCTGGAACGGATCGTTCGGGATGATGTCGTTTTCACGGTAGAATCCGATGAACGGACCGTAGTCGTCACGGCTGATGGCCAGCGTCGTCTGTGTCAGGTCGTTCGTACCGAAGCTGAAGAACTCAGCAGCGGTGGCGATCTGGTCGGCGCGAACGGCGGCTCGCGGGACTTCGATCATCGTTCCGACCAGGTACTCGAGCGTCACACCTGTTTCGGCGAAGACCGCTTCGGCAGTGGACCGAATGATCTTTTCCTGGTGCTTGAACTCGGCCAGGAACCCGGCGAGCGGGACCATGACTTCGGGAACAACGCTGATCCCTTCCTTCTTCACCAACACAGCAGCTTCGAAGATTGCTCGAGCCTGCATGGCGGTAATTTCGGGATAAACGATCCCCAGTCGACAACCACGGTGACCGAGCATGGGATTGGCTTCGTGCAGTTCACCGACGCGACGCTTCACAGCTTCAACAGTGCTGCTCGTCCACGAGGCCAGCTTGTCTGCCAAGTCTGGTTGTTCTTCCAAGTGTCGATCCGACAGGAACTCGTGCAGCGGGGGATCGAGCAGGCGGATCGTCACAGGACGACCGTTCATGCTGCGGAACAGCCCAGCAAAGTCGGCTCGCTGGAATGGCAGCAGCTTGGCCAGTGCTTCTTCGCGAGTTTCCTTGGTTTCGGCGACGATCATGTGACGGATTTCGTCGAGGTGATCGAAGAACATGTGCTCAGTACGGCAGAGGCCGATCCCTTCGGCACCGAACGCCACAGCTTCGTCTGCTTGACCTGGCGTATCGGCGTTGGTGCGAACTCGCAGCTTGCGGAACTTGTCGACCCAGCCCATCAACTGAGCATAGCGGCGATAGGTTTCCGATTCTTCGGGCTTCAGGGTCTTGTTGACCAGCACCTGAATCACTTCGCTGGCCTTGGTCTGAACCTTGCCTTCGAAGACTTCCCCGGTGAAACCGTCCATGCTGATGAAGTCGCCTGCCTTCAGGGTCTTGCCAGCAACGGTGACCGTACCTGCCGAATAATCGACGTCGATGGCCGAGCAGCCGACGATACAGGCCTTACCCATCTGACGGCTGACGAGTGCCGCGTGTGAACTGGCACCGCCGGTGGCGGTCAGAATCCCCTTGGCAGCCTTCATCCCGCGGAGGTCTTCCGGGCTGGTTTCCTTACGGACCAGGATGATGTCGGTGTTGGGGTTCTTTTCGTGGAACTTTTCTGCTTCGTCCGCGAACAGGCAGATGATCCCTGAGGCAGCGCCGGGACCAGCGTTGATCCCCTTGGCCAGGAATCGGCCTTCCTTGGTGGCGAGGTTCTTGGCGGCAGGATCGAAGATCGGCTGCAGCAATTGAGCCAGGTCGTCCGCAGGAATACGTCGCTTCTGCAAAGCTTCTGCTTCGGTGATCAAGCCTTCGTTGACCAGATCCACGGCGATACGGACAGCAGCAAAACCGGTTCGCTTTGCGTTACGGGTCTGCAGCATGTAAACCTTGTTACGCTGAATCGTGAACTCGATGTCCTGCACTTCTTTGTAGTGCTTTTCGAGCTTCTTGCCGATTTCGTTGAGCTGAGCATACGATGCGGGCATGTCGGACGCCAAGGTTTCTTCGATACGCTTTGGCGTACGAATCCCGGCGACGACGTCTTCACCTTGAGCGTTGATCAGGTAATCGCCGCAGAATCCTGGAGTACCGAGAGCACAGTCGCGGGTCAGGCCCACGCCGGTTGCACAGTCATCACCCAGGTTTCCGAAGACCATCGCCTGAACGTTCGCTGCCGTACCCCATTCGTGAGGAATGCCGTACGTACGACGGTAAACGATCGCGCGATCGTTCATCCAGCTGCCGAACACAGCACCGATAGCACCCCAGACC
>Ga0194055_10001466_pt1 | contig 19227 bp, 14 predicted proteins | sample SepL449m_MetaG_FD_155482 | JGI IMG/M metagenome (GOLD analysis project Ga0194055, IMG submission 155482) | Anoxic zone freshwater microbial communities from boreal shield lake in IISD Experimental Lakes Area, Ontario, Canada - Sep2016-L442-9m | ecosystem: Environmental > Aquatic > Freshwater >...
AAAAGCTATGGTTTCCGTACGGCAGAAGTGGCAAAACTAGCCTTAATGCACAACCTCGGTCGCCTACCAGAACCGAAATCCACCCATAGATTCTGCTAACGAGGCGTATTTGTTTTCCCAATGGAGGATTGTCAAACCGCGATTCTTAAGGATCACATTCAATTCACTTTGAACCAAGACCAATCGTCGAATGGAAGTGCTGCTCTTCCCTGGGGCTATGATGGCGGAAACGACTACAGACAAACCTCTGTTTTCCACACCAACGCGTGATCTGCGTCTGGACTTCTTGCGCGGCGTCGCACTGATGCTGGTCCTCGTCGATCACGTGGAGGATCATTCCGGCGTCCGGTGGTTACGATATTACACGCTTGCGGCCAACGGTCTTTCAGACGCAGCAGAGTTGTTTGTTTTTCTGTCGGGATTTGTCTTCGGACGCGCCTACAACAGACGTCTGGACGAAGAAGGTTTTCTCGCCTGCCAGCGTAAGGCAATACGACGCGCGTTGACGGTTTATCTAGCGTTCCTGGTGACGACATTCACATCGATTGCCATCGGCATCTGTTTCGGAGGGATCGCCCCCGTCTTGATTCAAGAGCTGCGTTTGGATGAAGGGACGCTCAAATGGATACTCTGGTCCTTACCGATGTACTACCAGGTGTACGGTCTCGATGTGCTCGCGTTTTATGCGATCGTGACCCCATGTGCGCCGGCGATGTTGTTGGGATTACGTCGGACCCCCGTATTGGCCTGGGTTGTCGTGCTGAATTTGTACCTTGGAGCTCAGTTGTTCCCCGAATTTCAGCTCCCCAGTCATCGAGTCGGATTGGGATGGTTTTTTAACCCGTTCGCCTGGCAATTCCTGTTTTTTATAGGGCTTTATTTCGGAGCACTTCGATCACGGCGGTCGTGTTCACAGGTTTCTTGGATGACCCTCTCGATCATCGCAATTGGTCTTCTTTTGTTCAGCCTGTTGATTCGAAGGAACAGCCTCAGCGCAATTCCCTGGTCAATCACGATCGACCACCGTCTTGTCAGCGGGATCATGACGTGGAGTAACAAGAACTCGCTGGGTCCGTTTCGACTGCTTCACTTCATGGCATTGGCATTCATCGGATCGCAGTTGTTACCAGTCCCCGGTGCCGCGTGCTGGCGGTCGCTGGTAGCGGCACCGTTCATCAACTGTGGCCAACATTCACTGGCGGTTTATTCGTTCGGCACAATTCTGATGTTCTTGTCATGCCCGGTCTTCAGTCTGCTGGGAACATCGCCATCCGTTGTGGTGATGGTCATCGGAGACTACGTCCTTCTTTCCGTCTTGTTTGCAAACGGTCTGCGACGATGGCCGACAAAAGGAAAGAACGGCAACGGCAACGGAGTCGGTTCCGTGAGCGAACTGCAAAGAGAAACGCCATGTTCGCAATGAGGAAACAGTCTTTCGACAATGATGAAAGAACCCACCATTCAATAGGTAGGCCATGATCGAGTGACGATGGCGGGACGGTCTGTCACTGATCTTTCGCACCGACGTCCAGCTTGGACCATTTTCTTTCGCTGAGCGTCTTCAAGCCTTCGGCTGTTACAGAACCGTTTTCCTTAAAGGTCAGCGATTGCAGATTGGCCATCCCAACGAGCTTTTCAACAGCAGCATCCGTGACGTTAGTCGCCCGGATCGAAAGCTCTTTTAACTTGGGAAGTGACGCGATCACATCGATTGTCGCATCTGACATCTGTGGAACCGTCCAGATATCGAGCAGTTCCAATGATTTCAGGCCTTCCAGGTGCTTCAAGCCGGAATCGCTGACGGAAGCCAGTTCGTGCAGGTAAAGACGTCGCAGCTTCGGCAGGTCGTCGAAGACGTCCATTGCTCGATCGTCAACGTTTGGCAAATCACGCAATGTCAAACGGGTCAATCCCATCCCCTTGAGCGCGACAACGCCATCGGATCCAAACCCCTGGCAGCGGAATATCTCGAGTTGAGAAAGTTTGCCGAGCTTTGCCAAAAATTCACCGGATCGATCCGAAATAATAAAATCCTGCAGCAGCAGCGATTCAATCGACTGGTTACGACCGAGGTACTCGAGGCCAGTGTCCGAGACGGCAGTACTGCGATGCTTGAATGCTGTCAGCTTGGGGAGATCGGCGACAATTTCCAGTGCCATATCGCCCGATTCCATGTTGCCACGCAGGTCGAGAGACTTCAGCCCCTTCAACTTGGCCAGTCGCTGGGCACCGATGTCGTTAACTTTGTTCTGCACCAGTGTCAGGCGTTCGAGCTTGCTCAGTTCACTGATGATTTTGACCAAGCCGTTGGTCATATTGGTATTCGACGAAAGGTCGAGGTCGATAAGATTCGGGAACGATTTTACGATCATCTCAGCTGTGGCGTCATTGATAACCGTGTTAGTCATCGCCAGAGTCGTCAGGTTCTTCAAACCACTCAACTGGGCGGCCATTTCATCATTCAACGTCCGGCAATTGAAGATCTGCAGCTTTTCGAGGTTGGTCAGTTTGCCGAACAAAGCCAGATCTTCGGCCGTCAACTTTGAGCCGTCCTGAATGACAATTTCTGTCAGTAGTTCACCTTCTTCGGGCAAGTATTCTGCGCGTGAACCCAAGGCATCGATGCGCACGCGCGCGGCTTCAACATCAGCGGCCTTGGCTGTGGCTTTGCTGGTTGATTCGGCAGGCTGAGTCTGGGGATCGGCCGGATTTGGCTGGGTTGCAGTTCCGTCGCCAGTCTTTGCAGGACCGCTGGCAGGGGGAGGCGTTGGAGTCGGGGCTCCTTTATTGGTGCCTGGTTCCGGTTGTTTGGCACAGCCCGACAGCACGAACAATCCGACACAGACGCAGGCCAGTGCCCCTCGCGACCAATGCAACGTCAACATCATTCTCGCCCTTGTTCAATCTCAATAAAAATGGGCGCACGCCAGATGGCGTGCGCCCCCAATTCCACAATCCACATTAGTCCAGTCGATGCCCTTCGGCGTAGACCGGCTTGATCAGATCCGCAACCTTTGGCGTCTTCAGAGCGGCCAGGTTGGTGACCTTCAGGTTCTTGGCGTCCCACTCGACCTTTTCACCCCAATCGCCCATTTCGCCATTGGCACCACCATTAGCGGCGGCCCAGACGGCGAGATTGCCGAGCAGGATGGTTTCGGTCAATGGACCTGCTCGGTCGATGAAGTTCGACTTGCAGATCTTGGGGTCGCTGGCTCGCTTCGCCCGGAACAACTCGTACATGTTGTTCAGGTCGTTGTTCCCCTTGTCTTCGGCCTTCTCGTAGTCGACCTTGACCTTCTCGACACCCTTCAGCTCGTAACGACCGCAGTAGTCGTCTGAGCTGTAGAAGGCACCCTTTTCACCGATGATCATCACGCCACTGTCCGACACATTGGTGATGCCGTACTTGGTGAAGACTTCCATCGGCGGCTTGTTCCCCTTGCGGTCGTACCACCAGAACGGAATCGCTGGTCGTTCGGCCGTTTCCGGGAACTCGAACTTGATGATCGAGCTTGCTGGGAAGCTGTCGAAATCATGCCCTGACGATTTGGCAACGACCGAAATGGGATCGCGCAATCCGCACGAAGCAAATGGAACGGTCAACTGATGACAGGCCATATCGCCGAGTGCACCGGTCCCGAAGTCCCACCAGCCACGGTGCTGGAAGGTGTGGTAGATGCCTGGCCAGAACTCACGTGGAGGAGCAACGCCCAGCCAGTTCTTCCAGTCAACGCGTTCCAGGGCCTTCGCGATTTCTTCCTTCTTCTTTTCGATCAGCTTGCTTGCGCCATCAGGATCGTCCTTCTTGGCTTGAGCACTGAACTTGGCGATGTCCATGCGTCGGCCAGGACCTTGTGCCCAGACGGGGCGATTCGACCAGGCGTAGACTTCCTTCAGAGTTCCGAGAACGCCCGACTTGATCTGGGCGATGGCTTCGCGCGACGAATCGAGTGCCGTTCCCTGGTTCCCCATCTGAGTGCAGACGCCGGTTTCTTTCGCAACCTGAGCCAGCAGACGAGCTTCGTAAATCGTCCGGGTCAGAGGCTTCTGGGTGTAGCAACTGATCCCCAGACGCATCGCGGCGAGAGTGATCGGACCGTGCATATGGTCAGGAGTGCTGACGGTCGCGATGTCAATTTTCTTGCCGAACTTGGCGAGGACTTCGCGATAGTCGGTGAAACGCTCAGCGTTTTCGAAGCCCTTGGACTTCCCTTTGCTCTCGAGCGTATTGCGATCAACGTCACAAATGGCGACGACATTTCCGAAGGTTGCTGCGTTCGCCGAATCGCTTCCCCCCTTGCCACCCACGCCAAAACTGGCGACGTTGAGTTGCTCGTTGGCGGATCGTTCCTGACCGCGAAGGTCGACGGAACCTCCGACGAATACTGCGGCGCCAATCGCCGTAGTGTTTTTAATGAACTCGCGACGTGACCCTTGTCGACTCATACGTCTCTCCTGGCAGCATGACAGTGATGCGGCAAATCTGTGATGAGGCTGTGCCCGGCAGCCGATCTGCCAAGCGCAATCAATCGTAATCATGTCGCGCCGAACTTTACAGTAATCGCTGATGGGTTCTGGCACCAAATTCTCAATCTGTGGACTGAGGAGGGTTCAAACGGCGCGGAAATTGATCGACACTTCTTTTTCCCATTCGCCAATGCCCCTGATTTGCCGAACGGCACGTTCTGCCGAAGGAACTACTTCAGTTGTTTCAATAGTCGTTTCGCGTTGGAATTTCCGGAATCCCTTTCCAAAACCTTGTCGATCAGCTTCCTGGCGTCGAGTTTTCGATTGGCAGCGATGAAGACTTCTGCCAGTTCCAGTTGAAGCCCTGAATCTTCAGGTTTCAGTTCCAATGCGGTTTCGTATTCGGCAATTGCTCGTGGATGGTCTTTCTTTCCTGCCAGCGCGGCCCCGAGCAAACGGTGGACATCGGCGTCAAGGACATCAATGTGCAGCGTCATTCGAGCGTACTTGTAGGCGTCATCAAAGTTGTCGGCGGCCAGCGCCATTTCGGCCAGCGCCTTGCGCGGTGCCGGGTCATCTGCTTCAATGCGAGTTAACGTCATGAGGGCTTCGCGGCGCCGCTCAGTGTCCCCCGCCAGTTTTGCCGCAGCCGCCGTTCCCTTCCACCAGTCACTGTTGTACGGAAAGTGCTTCTTCCCAATTTCGCAAAGTTCCAGGGCTTCGTCCGAATCTTTCAATTTCAATTGGATTCGCAGCAACAACTCCAGAACCCGGCGATGGGGGTGTTCCTTGTCCAAGGCAGGCTCGAGCACTTCCAGCGCTTCGTCGAATTTCTCTTCACGGACCAACATTGCCGCAGAGACATACGCTGCCAGCGGGTGCTTCGGGTGCATCTCCAAAACTGCGTCGACGATCTTTCTCGCCTCGTCCCTCTTTTTGATCACCATCAACAGTTGAGCGTACTCCGCTGCCGCCTGTGGATCGTCCTTATTCTTTTCGTAATTCCTTTCGATCTGATTGGGCTTTTTCTCGGTCTCATCATCGGTCTTGCGAATGTCGGCAACGACTTTGTCAAGGTACGCTCGATAGCCCTTTTCAAAGTCTGCCTTGTCGACACCGAAGACCTCGGGAACAGCCTGGTCCGTAGTGCGATTGCGTCGATAGGCATCCAGCAGTTTGGACAGCGAGGCCTCACCAAATCGCTCCACCATGTATTCTGCGTAGAGGACACTCTGGCAATAGGCAAAGTTCCAGTTGGCCTGATTCCCTGCCCGGATGAATCCCATGCTGAGATTATCGAGGTTCTTAATCTCTCCTTTTGGAACGCGGTCCAGCAGCAGGCCGTTCCATTCGACTGGCCGCGGATAACCTTCACTGCGGACAGCCAGCGCTTCGGTGTACCAGTGGGGGATATTGAAGTTCGTCTGCTGCAGGGTCAGGACATGCACGAACTCGTGCTTCATGACACGAGCCCAGTTGACCGGTTCTTCCATGCTGGTTGGACTTGTCATCGCGATGATGACGCCCGTCGACGCTCCGATGGTCTGCACCCAAGGCAGCCCCACCATCCGTGCACTGAACCACTGATGTGCGGATAGCCCCTTGGCCGGACTGTAGAGTTCGATCTGCGTCCGCTGGTCGGGCTCGAATCCGAACAGTTTTGTCAGTTCGGGATAGACTTCCTCCATGTATTCCGCCATGTAATGAGCCAGCAGTTTATCGATTTTGCTGTCGGCTCGAATGACGAAGTGATCGGTCGTAACCGTGCTGTAATCGTCCAGGACTTTCAGCACCTTACGCATATTGCTGACGCGAACATGATAGGGGTCAGCCTTGAAGGCTTCGTCAAGAAGCTTCCTGGCGTCCTCCATTCGCCCGGTCTGCATGTAAAGCGTCCCGAGTGCCGTTTTTGAATCCGACAACTGGGGCATCAGCAGGATCGCCTGTTTGAACAGGGGCTCCGCAGTGGAATGCTGCCGGAAGCGGTCGAGTTGCTCGCCGAGTGTCGCCAGAAAATAGCCGGGGCGTGGATTGCGTCCTGCGACGTCGATGACAATGCGTTCAAATCGTGTTGGTGACACCAGTTTGAGATCGGCAATGTGGTCGAGATGGTTCACCAGTAGCTTGAGCCTGTCAGGTTCCGGCCAACCATCCTGCATCAAGCGTAGCGTGGCCATTAACGCGAGGGTCTCCTGGTCGATCGGATTGACTGACAGAGCATCGGTCAACAGTTTCTCGGCCGCGTCCAGTTCTCGAAAATAGAGCTTCGCTTCTGCCAGAATGCGCAATGCGGCTGGCAATTTGGGAGAAACATCCAGTGCGGCGATGGCACGTGCCTCGGCTTCGCCCCAGTTGTAGTCCTTGATCGCAGACTGGCCCAGCACGACGAGGGCTTCCGTCGCACGCGGGTTGATGGCAAGCGCCGCTTTCAGTTCGGGGGTTCCCTGTGCCTTGTTGTATTTCTCCAGCAGCAATTGCCCCGCCAGTTGATGAGCCCGCCAGGACTGCTTGTCTGCTTTCAACGCATCGGGACAGAGCGTGTTCACGCAGAAATCAAAAATCTGAGTCACGCTGTGCCAACGCGCATACTGGGCAGAGCCCTGACAGACCAGCAGCAACGATTCCGCGTCGGTCGGCTGGCGGCGGTTGTAGTAACGGACGAACCAGCGATATGCTTCGTCCGCCTGTTTGATCTCCCCCTGCTCTGCAAGGATGTGTGCCTGTATCAGGTGAGCGAGTAGCTGATCTGGATCCAGCTTGAGCGCTGCTTTAACTTCGGTATCAGCCTCTCTAATACGACCGCGATCAAAATGAAGTCGAGACAGTTCCGCATGCAGTGGCGCGGATTGGGGATGCTCTTTCAAAGCGGACTGCAATGTTGTCTCAAGCGATTCCCGCTGTCCCGACTCTGACAGTGCCGTGCAACGCGTCAGGATCAATTCGACGGGATCAAGACCATTGTCTTTGACTTTATCGATCTCATCGAGTCCCTCGATCGCTTCGTCATAACGACCATGCCGCAGATGCTCACGAACAGCGGCCAGTGTTTCTGTCGGTTCTGCCGCAGCGCTGGTATCAATCGAGGTCCAGATCATCCCCAGGCAGATAACTGCAGTAACAATTGGGAATGGCTTCATTGGGTGTTCCAGAAAGAGAGGGAATCCGTCATACTTGACGCTACCCCATGCCAGTCGGCAACGCAACAATGGTCCGACGGGGTTGTTGCTCCTGGGCGGGTTGCATCAGCAGCGGCCTGTCCTGCGGTGCGCAGGTTGCCGCTGACGCAAACGGTCGTTATCGTGGCGTCGAAAGTTCGGGATAATGTTGTGGACAGGTTAGCGTAATTCTCTGACGGCAAAAGCCTTGCGAAGCGGGCTTGCCTGACGGGTTGAATTTAAACAGTGTCAGTCCGACGAAAAGGTCGGCCAGCAGGAGGTTTGCGGAAAATGGGTTTGATGGATGGAAAGCGCGGTCTGGTTCTGGGTGTCGTGAATGACTATTCGATCGCCTGGGGGATCAGCGAACAGCTCTTCAAGGAAGGGGCTCAACTCGGATTTACTCACTTGCCTGACAAGGATCCGTCGAATCCAAAGATGGCTCGTCGCGTTCGGAAATGCGTCGAACAGTTCGATCCGAAGCTGTTTCTGCCGTGTGACGTTCAGGTTGACGCCGATCTGGACAATGCGTTCACCGCTGCCAAAGAGACGTTCGGGGAACTCGACTTCGTTGTTCACTCGATCGCGTATGCACCGATCGACGATTTGAAGGGGCCCGTTTACGCCTGCAGCCGCGAAGGCTTCAAGATATCGATGGACATCAGCGTTTACAGCCTGATGGCTGTCTGTAAGCGTGCCAAGGACGCGATGCCCAACGGCGGCAGCATCCTGACCCTGACCTATCTGGGAGGCGAACGCGTCATCCCAGGCTATAACGTCATGGGCCTGTGTAAAGCGGCATTGGAATCGTCTGTCGGCTATCTGGCCCACGAGTTTGGTCAAAGCAAGATCCGCGTAAATGGATTGAGTGCCGGGCCGATCAAGACCTTGTCAGGTTCGGCCGTCAAGGACTTCGATAAGATGCTCGAAATGTACGATGCCCTGTCACCGCTGCGACGTAACGTCAGCTTGGAAGAAGTCGGCAAGAGTGCCGTTTACCTGCTGAGCGACATGTCGACGGGAGTGACCGGGGAAACGCTGCACGTTGACAGCGGCTACCATGTCATGGGTGCCCCACCCGCAGACGCGAAACTTGGTAACAGCTAATTTCGAAATGAGAAGATTCGGCCATGTCGTGTGTGACATGGCCGAATTTTTTTGTTGGGTGCGATCTCATCGGGATCATAAAGAAACCGGACGCTAGCGCGTTCCGGCTGATGGGTTCGTTGAAGTAATTGGTGCACAGCAAAAGGGCAGCCTTCCCCTATCGTCACGTTGAGGGTGAACTATGACCTCATCAGTTGTCAAACGAATTGGAATCGCGATCGTCGAGTATTCCGAACGGTATCTCGTCGGCACTCGCGGTCCTGACAGTCCGCTGGCTGGATACGCGGAGTTTCCTGGCGGGAAATGTCTGGTGGACGAAGAGCCTGCCACATGTGCGATGCGTGAATGTTTCGAGGAAACCGGGCTTACAATCACTGTTGAGCGATTGATGCTGCGGCGTGATTTCACGTACCCTCACGCCAGCGTCGATCTTCATTTCTTCCTGTGTCATCCCGCTGATCCGTTCCAGATTGAAACAGAGCAAAACGGGTTTCGATGGGTACCCGTTACGGAATTGCCATCGCTGAAGTTTCCGGAAGCAAACGAACCTGTTGTGCATCTGCTGAAGCAGATGCCGTTCCGTCACTGGTCACGTGATCAAATCTATCTCGTTCCAAATCCAATTGAGATTGCAGCGCAGATCTATTCCCGCGTCTGCAGGACTGACTTTACGGAACCCGGGTTTTGCGTTGTGAATCTTGGATCATCATTAAGCTCTGTCGAGTTTCGACATTTGATGGTCAATCTTACGAGGGAAATGGCAATTCTTCACGAGCGACAAACTGGGAAGACTCTCATTTACATCTCAGCAGGAAGATTCGATCAACAGACGACGACTCGCCCTCATCTGGACGGTGGTCCAGAAGAATCACTCTTGATGCTCGGATACGAACCGACCCGTGTTCAATCGGAAGTGGAAATCTCAGACTACACTCAATGCTCACAGCAAATGGGGATTTCGCCCAAAGAATTCATGGCGCAACACAACCCGATGTTTCATGCGGGATTTGAATTTCTGCGCCCTTATGCATACCGTCTGAATGAGTTTCACGTGTCGGCCTATCAGATCGTGGTCATCAATAACAGTTCCGCTCCAATCGATGGTCATTCCTGGCTGGGAGTACTTCACACGGCGACGATTTTGACGCCGGACGAATCACAACGTCGCGTTATCAATTCGACGATGATCGCGCCAGCACTTCCTGGAACTCCGGATGTAGTTCCAGCGCAGGAACTGCAAGAGTTCATTCAAACTTCGCTCGTTCTTCGTAAGGGCTACGACAAACCGCACCTTGAAGATGACTTGAAATGAATTCACCCATGTGAATCGGGTTGTGCTCGATGTCAGACACTGTTGGTGCGACGTACTCTCGACCGGCCGAGCCGGTACCTGATCGTCTATCGCGAACCGTAGTAAAACAGCATCATTCCCAGCGCGATTTGATGAAAGATCGGGGGCAATCCAAATGGCAGGTCGAGGAATTCCGGGATCGCGGCCAGTACCAGTACGATTAAAACCGTCATGGCTTTGATATCGCCCCAAGTTCCCGATGGAGGATTCGATCGATACCGATTGAACCAGCCACCGACAGTTCGTGCCACGGAACCCAGCAGATACGCAAACACAATTCCGATCAACGAAACCGCTGGAATATTGGTATGGAGTTGCTCCGTCTGATAGAGGTAGGCCCCCATTCCCGCAAAGGCCAGAACGATCAGCGTACGAATGGAATTTTTCGGCAGAAACAATGGATGGCGTTCACGCTCGATCACTCCATCCTGCTCCAGGCGGGCAATCACGTCAGGGGGAAGCGACACAAATCGTCGTGAAGTGAAGTAATGAGCCAGCGCGATCAGTAACGTCTGAATCCACAGCGAATCGAGTGGCAGATTACGGCAGAGCCGAGTCACGACCACAGCCATCACGATCAAGGTCAGCAACGCCCGAACACTGCCGATCGGCAGTCCCAGTGGAGGCCACAGTTTGGGTGATCCTTCAAATTCGCTACTCATGGTTCCTCTTTCCTTCCATTCACACTTCACATTTTTGTTTCTGTGATTGTGAACGTGTCGTGGCCAGCATCGGATCACGAATTATCAACTTGATCCACTACCTTGTAATCGTTCTCGCCACGAAGCGTATCGGAAACAGCAACGTTTCTGCTACCGACATCGCAAATCGCAGATCTGCGGAGTTTCGTAGTTCCATGCAGTTCATCGCCATCCATGGGCGCTTCCTCAAGCCAGAATATCCCGCACGACGTGTCCGTGGACGTCCGTTAAACGAAAATCTCGGCCCGCATGACGGTAAGTCAGCTTCGTATGGTCGAAGCCCAGCAGATGCAGGATCGTGGCATGCAGGTCATGCACATGGACCAGGTTCTCAACGGCTCGGTATCCAAACTCGTCGGTTGCTCCGTAGGCCATTCCCCCTTTGACGCCACCTCCTGCCAACCAGACGGTAAATCCCCAGTGATTGTGGTCGCGGCCTCCCCCTGGTTTGCCGTTCACCAGTTCAACCGCTGGCGTTCGTCCGAATTCCCCCCCGCAGATTACGAGTGTTTCTTCAAACAGTCCCCGCTGCTTGAGGTCTGTCAGCAGTGCCGCAATCGGGCCATCACATTCACCTGCCAGTCTCTTATGTTCTTCGGCAATGTTGTTGTGGCTGTCCCACGGTTGGACGTCTCCATGAAACAATTGAACAACCCGGACACCTCGTTCAATCAAACGTCGGGCCAGCAGAAGTTGTCGACCATGCAGCCCGCTTCCATACGCATCATGAATGTGCTTTGGTTCCTGACTGATATCAAATGCATCGGTCGCCTCGATCTGCATCCGGTACGCAAGTTCAAACGCCTGAATACGAGCCTCAAGTTCTGGCTCTTCAGTTCGCGTTCGTTGATGCAGGCGATTCTGTCGCTGAAGCAGATCGAGTTGTCGTCGCTGGTCACCGCGCGAGACAACGCCGTTGCGAATGTTTTCGATCAGTTCTTCGACCTTCGTCTTTCGAGTATCCAGATGCGTCCCCTGGAAAATGCCTGGCAGAAATGAGGATCGCCAGTTTGAAACATCTGCCACTGGCAGGCCGGGACACATCGCGATGTAGCCGGGAAGATTGGCATTTTCGGTACCGAGACCATACGTTACCCACGAACCCAGACTTGGGCGCGACAGGCGCTCATCGCCGCAATTCATCAGCCGCATCGACTGTTCATGATTGGGCGTGTTGGCATGCATGGAGCGGATAAAACAAATGTCGTCAACGTGCTGAGCGGTCTTGGAAAAGATCTCGCTGACCGGCAGGCCGCTTTCACCGTATTGACGAAACGAAAACGGGGATGCCAATGCAGCACCGGTGGCTCGTTCCGTCGTCAGTTTATTGTCCGATGGCAAGGGCTGCCCATTATACTTTGCCAGCAACGGTTTCGGATCAAACGTGTCGACCTGAGACGGGCCGCCATTCAAGTAGATGTGGATGATGTGCTTCACACGCGCGGGAAATTGCGGTGACCGCGCGCTGAGTGGCGATTCTTCCGCCGGGGCGGCCACTAAGCGATTTTCATCGCCAAGCAGGCCGTACAATCCCAGCATCCCCATCCCGGTTCCCATCTGCGTCAGCATCTGACGCCGGGAAGCCGGGCCGAGCGAGAAGTCGCACGAATCATGATTCTGGTTACTTCTGGACATGCGTATTCTCTTTAGTCGACATACATCAATTCATTGGAACAAAGCAGAACCTGAGCCAACTGCTCCCATCGCGACAGCGTCGAGGTTGCATCCTGCAGTGCCGCCAGGAACTCTGTGCACGATGCGATCTCTTCAAGTGTCGGTTCACGCGTGAAGACAATCCTGTACAACTGGATAATTCTCTCGGGAATCCCCGCCATGGCTGAGACATCGCTACGGAGAATCAATCCCTTGGCCTGTTCGATCACAAATGGAGAATTCAGGGCGAACAAGGCTTGTTGCGGAACCATTGTTCGTGGTCGTCGCTCCACAGACTGATCGGGCGATGCGAAATCGAAGGCGCGAAACATCCCTGGCAGGCTTTGTCGGTCCACAAGTCCGTACACAGTACGGCACCGACTGAGTGGATCGGTAATATCGATCGGTCGCCCTCCATCGCGATGCTCCAATCGCCCGGAGATTGCCAGCAAGGAATCTCGCATTGCTTCAAAGCTGAGGCGCCTTGATCGAGGCGCCAGAGCCACATCCAGATTGCGACTTTCGCGATCCGTTGTCGATTGCTGCCAGGTTGCCGAGAGCAGAATCATGCGATGCAGGCTCTTCAGCGACCATCCTCGTTTGATGAACTCGGTTGCCAGGTGATCAAGAAGCTCGGCGTGAACCGGGGGTGTACTTCGCTTTCCAAAATCACTCGGCGTCGAAACGAGCGGCTCGCCAAAGTGGTGCATCCAGACGCGATTGACCATCACCCGTGCTGTCAGCGGGTTTTGCGAATTGCCGATGGCCCGGGCCAGTTCCAGTCGCCCACTGCCGGGTCCAAAAGGCTTTCGATCGGGACCGGACAAAATTTGCAGGAACTGCCGATCGACATGATTCCCGAGTTGTGTCGGGTTCCCCCGGACGAAAATCCGTGGATCGAATGGCGATTCCGCGTCGTTCAAGACCATGGCTCGCGGCGTGGCATGCACCGATTTCACGGCCATCCGATCCAACTCTTGCAGCTTGCCGCCGTATTGATCGGTCTGCTGACGCGACATGTACCGCCGTGTCTGGCTCTTCGGGAAATAGAGGGGACTGTCCCGTCCTACGACGAGTTCTAGCAGCTGTTTTCGTGCTGCGGCGGTCATTGCCTCATCTGCGGAAGGTTCGGCTCCCGAACTGCTCGATTTGGATTCCTCGTAAACTCGTTTCAGCAATTCGCCGTAGACTCGCCCGACATCAGCTCGTGTTGTGAGCGTCGATTTGTTCAATGCTTCTCGGACAAGCGGATTGATGTGCCCCGCTTGGGTACCAGGAGGCAATTCTTCCCATTGCTGTTTGGCACGAGCAACGTGTTCAGGTACCAGTGCTGAAACCTTGACGTCACCCGCGAGCAAGAGATGCCACGGAAGGAACACCGGATCCTTGTCGAGACTTGTTTGTTCCAGCAACCGTCGCCAGCGGGCAACAACGGGCGGTCGCAGGTCTTCGGGGGCAAGTGACAGAAAGAAGATCGCTGTTTCCAGCGGATCGGGCTTAGTAGTGGCAACATGTATCAGATAATCACCGATGCGTGTGCGAGCCGTTTCCGTCAATTCTGTGAACTGCTGATCGCGAAAGTTACGGACGTCATCCCGTTTGGCTACATATTGTTTTTCAAATTCGATGGCATCGTTGGTCACTGCGGTCCCCGCCGCTGGAAGGTCAAGCGGAACTTCACTGCTGGCAAACACTCCGTACAGCGAATAGTAGTCGGCGGTCGAAACGGGATCGTATTTATGATCGTGGCAGCGGGCACACGACACCGTCAGCCCCAAAAAGCCACGTGACACGGTATCGATCTGATCATCAATGATGTCATGAATGTTGTTGTCGAACATTCGGCCGAGCGTCAGGTATCCCATGGCAGCCAGTCGTCACGGCTCAACTTTCGGTTCAATCAGGTCAGCGGCCAGTTGTTCGTGAATGAACTTGTCAAACGGAGTGTCCTCGTTCAGTGCCCGGATGACATAGTCACGATACGTATAAGCATATGGCCGAATGCGATCGTCTCCGTACATCAGCACACCATCCTTGGTGTCTGCGTAACGAGCGACATCGAGCCAATGTCGGCCCCATCGTTCGCCGTATCGTGGTGATTGCAACAAAAAATCGACCACCTTGATGAAGGCTTCGTCGGTTGGCAGCGGATCCTGCACAAATGCCTGAGTTTCGTCCCATGTGGGAGGAATCCCAATCATGTCGATGTAGGCACGGCGAATCAGCGTCCGGCGATCTGCAGCCGGGGCGGGCTTCAGACCTTCCTTCTCAAACTTTGCCAGCACAAAACCGTCGATGGAATTTCGTCTCCAATGACCGAGTGTTGTCGAAGGAATCGGTGGATTCGCAATTGGTTGAAACGACCAGTGCTGGCGATCAGCGTCGGTAATTGCAAACTCTGGACGTGGCTTGCCAAGTTTTCCAGTTGTCTCCGGCCACGGTGCTCCAAGTTCGACCCATTTTGTCAGCGACGCAATTTCAGAATCATTTAACTTCACTTCAGGGGGCATCTTCAGTTTTCCGCGTTGCTCAATCGCCTGAATCAGCAGGCTTTCAGCGGGTTTCTTTTCCAGCGCAGCCGGTCCAGACTGGCCCCCCTTGAAGAGTGATGTCCGCGTTGTCAGACGCAGTCCACCTTCGGGAGACTCGTCACCGTGGCATTCCAGGCATTTCGCCACGAGGACGGGTCGCACATGACGCTCAAAAAAATCGCCCCCCTCATCCGCAAGCAGGCCTTGCGAACTCAGTCCGACAACGATCAACATCACGCGCAGCATCGCGGTATCCATCATGGCTCGTTATTCCAGCTAAGCATGTCCGTCACCAGTTCTGTGCGACGCTGATCATCATAGCGAACGAGCCAGCTGTTCGCCGCCCGGCCGGCCTCACGAACACGCAATCGAGCCGTTTCTCAGGTTCAGGAACAGTACCTGACAAACGGCGATTGAGCCCAATCTCATTGGGAGTCAACCGTCACTTCAACCAAGGGCATTGTTCGGCGCGGATCTCCTGCCCCCTGTTCGGCGCGGGTCTCCCGACCCCGCCGAAACCGACGACCGAAGGTCTCCTCTTCGAATCACGCAAGACATTGGCAGAGCGATGTGGGACAGAACGATGAAGAATCACGGTGAGATTTCAGCGGTCAGCTATGAGCGATCAGCAAGACGGAAGAAAATGGATTGATCGCGTAGCGGTCTCATCCTGAAGAGGGGCTCACGCAGAGACGCAAAGTAGAAAATGAAGGGGAATGGCGATTGTGGAATTCTTGAAAACTTTGCGTCTTGGCGTCTTGAGCGTAGCGGGCGTGAAGTCGTCTTCTCTTTCGCTCGAATAAGTTATCGCACGATCGACGCGGGTCTCCCGACGTCTTTGTTCGGCGCGGGTCTCCTGACCCCGCCGAAACCGACGACCGAAGGTCTCCTCTTTTCTTTTCGTTACCCAACGACTTGGCAGTCGTACATACGATCAATATCAGGCGTCCAATTGCGAACGGCAATCTTCACGCAGGAGCGTGAAGGCAACTTTCGGAAGCCACTACACCAATTTCGCCAAATCCCGCCGGTTTCATTTTGAGTCAACCGTCGCTTCAACCACAGGCTGCCAGAGGGGCCAGATTGCACCTCGCCCCGCAGGAACATTGGTGATCTGCTGTTCGAATCCGTCAGACATGCGTCTGGCAAAGACCTGCCGGACACCGTTTCGCTTTGAGCCATACAACAGCCAAGTACCGTCTGAAGAGGGTTGGGGATGGTAATGAGTCGTTCCCGCCGTCGATCTGGTCAGTTGTTCCGGCGGTCCATCGATCGGAACGCGGAACAGTTCCACGGCTGACGCGACCTGAGCCGTGTAGTAGACGGACTTTCCATCGGATGACCAGACGGGAATGTCGCTGCTTCCTCCATGAAAATCGAAGACATCGAGGAATTCCATGACACCGCGGTACCCGTTTCGATCTGCCAGCTTTCTCAGGCCCGTCCCGTCGGCACGAACAATGTGCGGGTGGCAGTTGTAATGCTCACCACTCACAAACAGCAACCACTGACCGTCGGGTGACCATCGTGGCGCGAAGTCGAACGGATGCCCCGTCTTGATGTGCCGCTTGCCGGTTCCGTCGGCGTTAGCGATGTAGATCTGATAGTTCTCGTGGTAACTGATCAGCTTCCCGTCGGGCGAGGCACTGTATCCATAAGCAAACCCCGCATCCTTCCCGGAAAGATCCTGCTTGTTCCGACCATCCAGATCCATCACAAACGGTTTCGAGATGCCGCTAATCAGCGCGGTGAAACCGAGTCGCTTTTGATCCGGCATGAAGAATAGACCACTGTTGTAATGACTGATCCGGTCAACCGCAGTCAGATTCGTGGCAGTTCCCGTTGAGAGATTGACCAGACAGGAGTCAACGAGCCATTTCCCCGGCGTGAATCGGAATGTCTTGTGCTCTTCTTCCCACTGAGCGTTCTCAGGATCCTGGCAGCCGCGAACAATAATGGCCAGCGTCCCATCTGGGGACCAACCCGCAAACTGCGTCCAGGCGTCTGCTTCGTTGGCGAGTTCCTGCCCGATGCTCCGTCGATCTGTTCCATCCCGGCGAATGACCATGGCCCGCATGGTCCGTACATTCCCATGCCGACCGCCTGGAAGATTTGTCTGAAGCTCGGTGTAACCGATCAACGGTGCGATTCCGAGTTCATCGGCATTGGACTGTCCGATGCAGAACAGTACCACACAGATCAGGTAGCACCCGCAGCAGAGACAACTCATCGAGCGTTTGCTCCTTTCGACTTCAAACAGGCGTCACCCATCAGCAACTGCCGCTGACCGATCCCAACTGAACGACAGTCGCGGTCGAATCAAAGGGGGGCAGTCGAGGGGGCAGGACTCTTTGTTTTCGATTATACTGAGCCAGTCTCTGATTTTCTTCGAGGATCGAAGCAAAGGGATCAGGACTCCTTGTTCTCGATAAGTCGCGCCGTTTCCAGCATCAAAGAGTCCTGACCCCTTTGACTCCTTCCCAGTGTACTCGTCAATAATGGACCTGTCCCCTTTTCTTGCCAATTGGGATTCGTGTCCAGTGACGCTACGAACAGTCTTTTTGTCGTAGATGATGGATGTCATCAGTCCGTTGACCGGTACCTTTGAACTCCATTCCTCGTGGACTACATTCGTAGCAACAGAATCAAAGTCGGCTTCGTCTCCCGCGTCGTCTGCAGTTGTGCCGTTCGGTGACTGTGTCGTGTCATCTTCCACGTCGTCAATGCGATTGGAGGTCGTGGTTGTCGTGTCCTGGATGGTGACATCATTTCCACTGGCGTCAGTCCCAGCCATTGTCATCGTCACTTTTGTTGTGTCGTGCGATTCCACATGTTCGAGCAGATCGTCTTCCGCCGTTGTTATTGGCCTGAAACGTGAACAGATCAGCCATCGTCGCCTGGGGCGTTCCGTCAACGGCAAGAACGCCGCCTATCGCGGCTGAACCCACTACCGAAGAATTCGGCGGTGAACAAGAGCTTGGCGAAGGGCCGATGCCCGATGAGGTTTAATGCTGAGATGTAGCCTTCATTGCTTTCCATTCCTTGAGCCACATCTCTTCACCCATTGCATTTGCCAAATCGCCTTTTGCTCTCGCATCGATCATTGCCTGCTCCACACGAGAGAAACATCGTGAAAGCGTTGCGGTATCGAGTTCAGCTTTTTCAACAAGATGGTGTGCAACCCACGTAGCCGCAGGTTCCTTATCCAAAAGACACGTAAACGCCAGAATTGCGTCTTGTCCAAGACCTACAACTTCGTCAACGATTGCACGCATACGATCAGCCGATGCGTTGAACCGCCTCACCGACTTCTTGTCAGAGCAATCAACCGATGCTGCTGTTTCTGCACTCGATATGTATTCGTTCACCAGTTCTTCAAACATGAATTCTCACTCCTATTGCAAATGAGACGGCAAATGCTGCGAGCCGCCGAAAAAGGACATAAATGGACCTGTCCCCTTTTCCGACCAGCGAATGGCTGGCAGAACGCACGAAAAACGAAGGGCTGTGGCTCAACGACAAGAATGCCGAGATTGGCATGTCGAACATCAGCCATATTAATGGACTTCACCCTTTCATTCTTCCAAAAAACGTAGCGAAATTCTTTCTCACGGGAGTATTATTTTCTGCTTCATTCCACGATGGGTCTGCAAGCATCGTAGGATCGTGGCAGATGGCATCAATCAGCGTTTGTTTTCCTTCATGCACCTTAGACTTGTCGATCCCCACCTTTTCGAGGACTTCACAAACGCCCTTCAGCAAAAAAAAACAGCGCCTGCTTCGGAGCATCAGGGTGAGCCATGATAACGTCAAAGGGCAAGAACACGGTAAATTCCACATGCTTTGTCTTCTTGAAAACCGTCGGCCCCCTGATCTCGTTGTCTTCGAGTTCATGCTTGGCGCTAATACGAAAAATCAACTCTGAAACATCGCCGAAGGCCTCAACGAATTTTGGCGATGGCTGAACAAGAGCAGTGATTTCTCTTGTCATCAGACGCTGAAAATGCACTGAAAATGGGAAGTTTGCACCAACCTCTATGTAGACTTGACTGAACGCAATTTTCATTTTGAGACTCCCATTACAGTTTTGGCCGGAAGCTCTTCCAGTTCCCGATCAGGACGAACCCAGTTAGGTCGAAGATTTGCTGAAGGCGTGCTGTCTCCGCAACCTTTGCCTGTCCAGAGGTAACTTGGCCCAGTGACGTAAGAGTGTGAGGGGCGAAATCAAAGGGGTCAGGACTCTTTGTTCTCGGTAACTCGCG
>Ga0194055_10001467_pt1 | contig 19225 bp, 18 predicted proteins | sample SepL449m_MetaG_FD_155482 | JGI IMG/M metagenome (GOLD analysis project Ga0194055, IMG submission 155482) | Anoxic zone freshwater microbial communities from boreal shield lake in IISD Experimental Lakes Area, Ontario, Canada - Sep2016-L442-9m | ecosystem: Environmental > Aquatic > Freshwater >...
CCAGTGGTCTCGACCCTGTTGGCAGAAAGCAATTGAGAAACCTTTTGAAGCAGCGACAGCTCGACGGTGCCACCCTTTTCTTTAGTAGCCATGAGCTTGCCGAAGTCGACCTTCTTTGCGATCGAATTCTCCTGATTAACAAAGGCCAGTTTGTTGAAGAAAAAATCATGAAAAACTTAAGAGACGAACTCCAAACGTTTGCCCTATTTTACAATCATCCAACTTCGATGGTGGGACTTACCGATCAAGTTGCTCGTGTTGATAACGATAAGTTTGAGGCCTATTTTCATACAAAACAGGAGCTTTTGACCGCCATTGAGCGCGTCCAGTCTGGCGGCGGCAAGATCCTCGACGTTGTGTCGAAAGAAGGATCTCTTGAAAACTACTTTGTTGAAACTGTAGAGGCAGCAGCATGAAATTTACATCCTATAAACCCCTCGCCCGCTCAGTTTTATTAGAATCGCTTCGAAGAAAAGATCTTTGGGTTGTTGCAATCCTTGGTTTCTTGATCATTCTTTGTGCAGGGACGCTTGGATTCTTCGGATTTGATGGACTTGAGATATTTGCCAAAGACCTTGCAGTTACAGTGCTCGGACTCTTTTCGACGATTATTGCTATCCTTACTTCCTGCCGGTTGATTCCAGACGAGATAAAGAACCGAACGCTCTATCCGCTCTTGGCTCGACCAATTACAAGGTTTGATCTATTGGTTGGCAAGCTCATGGGAGCGGTGATCGTAACTTGGATTTCGTTCCTTCTCCTGTGTGCCTTAACGACGGTCGCACTCACAATTTTTCACGTTCAACCCACCCTACTTATGGCTCAATACGTATTTGCAAAAATGATTGGGTTAGTGGTTGTTTGCGCGCTTTCGATGACACTCAGCATCTACTTGACCCCGAATGCAGCAGCCACAATGGCATTCATTTTGGCATTCGGTACTCCGATGATTGTTCGTGGATTGGTCATGAGTGCAACAAGCGTCGGACCCGTTGGAAAGTTCATCTACAGTGTTGTTAATGGAGTGCTTCCTCAAGTTCAACTTTTTGATATTGGCGGGCGAGCTGTCTATCCTAATTGGGCTCCAGTGCCGTTATGGGTTATAGGGTTTTTGATTGCTTACGGATTGACTTACTCGATCGCCATGCTCCTTGCGGGCTGGCTCAAATTTAGGAAGCAGGCGATCTAAGATGAAACCATGGATCGCGGCTGGCTCAATTGCCGGAGCAATTATAGTTGGAACTCAGGGGCAACAGGTTTCTCCGATCGTTAATCCACCGGTAAGAATTGTGGGACTTGAGGCCCAAGACACTCATGCGGCAGCCTCGTTGTTAGGACAGTTTAGAACGAGCATTTCTGGCTTTTTGTATTTGCGGTCCGACCTTTATGTTCATGGTGGAGTTGAAATGCGACCAATGACCAAGGACGAAGAAAGGCGTGGTAAACAAGACGCCAAACAGGCTCACGATGAAGAAGTGAAATTGGACGGAGATGAGCCGATTGTTACCGTAGTTCCATCAGAGCGCGAAGACTTTCGGGGCATATTCGGAGATGTTGAAAGGGAAGTCGCCAGCTACAAACCAATGGAGGGGCACCATCACGAGTCGCCTACTAAAGCACTTCCGCTTTTTAGCTTGATGACTTGGGCCGATCCACAATTCATCGATGGCTGGACTAGTGGTGCCCAGATCATTTTGTGGGAGAACAAGAGAGAAAGCACGGATGTTGCTGTGAGTTTTCTTCAACGAGGTCTTGATCAAAATCCGGAAAGTATTGATATTCTCAGTGAGATTGCCTATTGCTATCTGAGAGGTTCCACATTGCCAGGAGCTCCAGGGCGTCAATATGAAAAGGCGTTACCACTTTTAGAGAGAGCTAAGAAGATCGGATTCAATAACTTAAAAGCTCTGTCACAAAAAGAGTTTGAGTCGCTTGAAGAGAACTGTCGCAGACTTTCAATTTGTTATCGCGAACTTCACAAATTTGAAGAGATGAAGGCAAATGCGGAGGATGGTCTGAGAATTTTTGGTGATGATGCTTCATTCAGAACGGCTCTTGCCGATGCGACCAAAGCGTTAGGGATTCAGACCAAACAGAAGATTTAGGCGATTTAGAATATATTTTTTTAATCGTTGTCCTGAAACGTTTTTGCTCAAATGTGGTCAGTTTAAGGCCATTTGTGTCCGAGTTCAGCGAATTGAAAATCGGGTTCACTGTTTAGGTGCGTCCACGCTCATCTGAGATTGCCCTCCTCGTCGCGGTTTTCCTCGACATGGTCGGGTTCACGATGCTCATTCCGGATATTCAACTGCGAGCAGAAACGATGCTTGCTGGGATCGCATTTAAGGGACCAATAATCGGGGCTTTGCTCCAAGCAACCTTCATCATTCAGTTGTTTGCGTCTCCGCGTTGGGGAAGACTTGCCGACAAGGCAGGTCGCAAACGAGTCTTCGTTGTCTGCCAATCGATTTCGGCGCTGGCAATGCTCATTTACGGTTTTGCTGGCTCAATTGCGCTGCTTTTTGTCAGTCGCATCCTTGCGGGATTTGGAGGGGCAAATGTTTCAGTTGCTCAGGCAATGGCAGCGGTCGCAGCAGGTGATGATCGAAAGCGAGTACTTGGTTGGGTGAGCGCCACCCTTTCAGCGGGAATGATATTTGGTCCTGCGGTCGGTGGGTTCCTTGCACACGGTTCAGGATCAAAACTTATTGGCGTTGCCGGGGCAGTCATCTCGTTTGCCGGAGGAGCCTTGGTACTGCTGATGGTTCCGAAGGACAGTCCTGAACAACATTCGTCTCAATCCGGTCAATCCGATGAAACGGAAAAGCAGAACGCGCTCCTTGACTTGAGTATTTTTCGAAGCCATCCTTCGCTTCTGCCTTTTTTCTGGATCGCTGTCTCCGCATCCTTCGCTTTAGCTACGCTTGAAGGCACATTTGGGCGGCTAATCCATGCGATGTTGGGTTTTGGGCAGAGAGAATTTGGGGTTGTTTTCAGCTACGAAGCTTTGCTTGGTATATTCGTATCTGTAGTTGCTCTCGTTTGGTTGGGCAAGAGAATGTGCGATACAACAATTCTGCGATTGGGCTATATCGCTCAGGGTATCGGACTTGGACTAAATCCGTTAGCGGGAGTACTTGCCCATTTAGCGCCAGGAATGTTGTGGCTCCTGATCGCCTCTACGTTTTTTGCATTTGGATCGGGAATAGTTGGTCCCACATTGAGCTCATTAGCCAGTAGTACAGTGCCTGAGAAAATTCAGGGTGAGCTGTTTGGAACGATGCAGGCGGCGAGAACAGTGGGCTTCATTATCGGTCCAATTCTTGGTGGATTCTTGTTTGATTTTTGGCATCCCGGACCCTACGTGTTTGCTGGAGCTGTTTGCCTTTTTGTTGCCTTCGCTTTGCCCGCGATTTGCGCCTGCCACGACAAATCTGGGACACGGACAGCGACCTAGGAAATTCGCCAGGGCATAAATCGGCGAAACTTGCTGTAAACTAGATACAGGAGTTCCGACTCTCCCGTTCTGGGAGACTTTGTGAAGGAACCTTTACAAGGGGAACAAAAGAAGACTTATGGTTGCATGTCCAAAATGCGTGATTAATAACACGCTTGATAGTGCGTTCTGCAAAAAATGCGGAGCCGTTTTGCCAATCTCAATGATTGAGGAAGAGCAAGAAAAGCTAAAGGAAATTGTCACCAAAGGAATGGAAAGCTACCAGACTGGGAATCTGGATGAGGCAATGGCAATCGCCGACCACTCAATATTGACCAATCCAAGCTATGGCGAAGCCTATGCACTCAAAGGTCTCATCCATGAGAGAAAGGGTGCCTATGCCGAAGCACTTGATGCTTACGAAACAGTAGTTGCTCTTAATCCAGATTCAACAATTGATAAGATTAAGCTAAACCAATTGAGGAACGCATTTGCCCAGCGGCAAGCAGGCGAGCCAAGAGCAGACCGAAAGAGTGCTGCATTTGTCGCTTTGGGCGTTGCTACATTTGTACTTTCGATCGGTGCCATTTCTTATGGGCTTGTTCAAACTTCAAAAGAAACAAAGCAAACGGCATCCACAAATACTCCAGTTCCACAAAACTCCAACTTGGTTGCTACCCGCGATAATACGGCGCCTCCTGGAGTTACGGTGAATCCGAATCAACGAAACCCAGCACCAAATGGCGAAGTTGGCGCTTTAGGTTCGGACAACAATCCTCAAATTGATTCCACTGTACGGAATACACCGAACAGAGATCGCGGTACCAGAACAAATTTTGACAATTCAGGACCGCTTGAGGTGGATCCACCGCGAGGACCTATCACACCTACCAATAAGCGAAACCTGCCAAATCCAAACGATCCAGGCAGTGGAAGCGGAAATCAAGACAAGCCGATTAGGGATCAAGGAGCAAAGCTGCCAGTTGACCCTCCTGTAAATGGTGGAGACGATAAGGATCCTCCGGTTAGCCCAGGTGGGACAATAGATATTTCTATTTCTAAGCATGCGTCTGACACTCCTTCGAGTAACCAAAATAGTAGTTCAGGGAAAGCATTTCAGCGTCAAGGTCAGACTCATCAACGAAATGGCAAGAATGCACAAGCGCGAGAAGCCTACCAAAAGGCGATTGATGCCTTTCAAAAGGAAATCGACAGTGGAAGTGGCGATAAGGATGCTGCAACTGCCGGTTTGAACAGTAGTAAGCAAGCCCTCAAAAACCTCAAGGACTAAATGCGAAAAGTTTTATGCCTTGCCTTCCTATTGGGAGCATCGATTGCAAGTGCTCAGGCTCCGCTTTGCGTGGTTGGTCAGCCAGCCTCCTCAAATGGGTCGGCAATCATTGACCTCATGAATCCGATTGCCAACGAAATCGATAAGGTGGGGCAGTTGCAATGCATCACCTATGCTATCGAAGACCCTGTCTTACGAGACGCATCCTTTTCAGGCAAAATCAAAAAAATTGAGCACTTTTACACTCTTGAAGATGTTCTAGAAGCAGCGAAAGTACTCAGTGCGCCTTATGCAATTTGGATTGAAGGTCAAATAGCGACAGTAAAAAACGGTGCCAAGACCGAAAAGGGCCTCAAATGCCATTTGACACTGTACAAAAATGGCAAAAAGGTTTGGGATGATGATGACAACCAGGCAGTATCGATTAGTAACGATAAATCAATTGAAAATACCCTTCAATCTGTCATGAGTTCGTTCAACTCGAAATTGCAGCTTGGACCTCTTAAGGGGTTCCAGAAATTTCCAAAAACCGGTGAAATACCGATTGGGAAAGGACAGTCGCCGATCATTCCTGAGACCAACGATGATGACCCGACCCTCAACGATTGGAATGCTATCCAGGCGAGAGTCGGTGCATTGGTCACCGGCAAGCGATATGTAATGGCGGAAATGCTGCTAAGAGATTCAGTAGATGCCGCTCCTTCAGATCCGCTTCGACGCAAGGCTCTCATTGAGTTTCTACAATCAAATGGTCAGGTTGATGCGGCAGTTGCAGTAACCATTGCTTCCGCAGAGGCCCTCGGCGATCCGACGATGATCACGAACGCTGCCCGAATCTTGCTAGACGCCAACAGAATTAGCGAAGCCAACGCAATGGTAAAGGATGCGGTTGCCTCGGATCCTAACAGTCCCGTAATTCAAATAATTCTGGCTGAATTGCAAATGCGGACTTCAATGCCAGACCAGGCAATTAAACATCTCGAAAATGCAATAAAGGTTAAGCCGACTCCAGATGCTTACTTATTGAGAGCAATTTGTAGGGGATTGTTGGGTTCCGAAGAAGGTCTGAAACTTGATCTTGATCGGGCAAAGAAGGACGATCCAAAAATCCTTATCAATGAGTACCAAAGAATGGCTTCAATTTTGGATGCTGCGTGGGACTCTGAAGGACCAGACCTACGATCGCTTTTCCAGAAGGTCGTTTTAAAGAGAACAGCCGAAGAAGTTTCTGAGACTGTTGATGCCCAAGACAGGATGGCCAAAGCATGTTTAGTCTTACTAGGCGAAAATGCTTCCAATCAAAAGTTTGAAAAATCGCATGGCACTCGACTTTTGGCATTAAACTTGCTCATTCAAACTCTTACTGAACTTCGCCATTACATTGCGAAAGGTGATCAAGAATCATTATCTGAAGCTAGGATTGACTTTGGAGAAATGCTTAAGACCTTAGCCGACGCAAAAGTGCAGTTCAGTAAGGAAAGCACGGATGCAAGAAATTCTAACCCTTCTAGCCAGTTTTAGCGCTGTTTTTGCCGTAGGATACGTTGGTGGACGAGGCTATTTGGCCCTTCGGTCGACGAATAGCAAGAGTGCCCAAACTCCCATTGAAAATGCAAAAGTCCGAATGAAGACTTCGGACGCCCTCTATCGATGCAGATTAGTATCGAAGGATGCTGCCGGCTGGACATTCACTGCCCCAATGCACAGAGATAACTATGTTCCTGTTTCTGTGGGTGAGACTGTTAAGTGTGAAGTAGTGGCAAATGGCGGCTTGCTAATCTTTGAAACGAAGGTTATTGCCCGAAAATCAATCGAAGGAACGATCATTGTTGCGGCGCCAAAGTCGGTGAAGCTAGACAATCGACGGATGAGTATTGATCGACGTGAAGTTGATATGAACGTAGTAGTTGCAGGCAAAAATGGTGCAGTAATGGACCTTTCGCCTGGCGGTGCGCGAGTAAAAATTCAAGGCTTTGAGCGAGAAGGGAAAATGGTTAGAATTGATTTGCCAAGCGGAGAGTCTCGAGGTGCAACCGTTGTTGATTCCAAAAACGATCAATTTGGTAGCGTGATTCGCCTAAAGTTCGATGAACCAATTACTTGCGAGTAGCAAGAAGAGCTTCCCTCGCTATCTGCGCTTCCCGCGCTATAATCCTTTCATGGACCCTATCGTTAAAAAGTGGTCGGATATTGCATTCGACGAACCAGTACCTGGGCTTGGTAGAAATGGCTTTGCTGGCGATCACATGTATGTTGCCAAAGTACTGCTTCAACCGGGCTGTGAGGTGAAGGTACATAGCCATCCAAGCGAACAGATGTCGATTATCGTATCTGGGCGGATAAAGTGGTTCCTGGGCGAGGAGCGAAGGGAAGTCGAAGTAACTGGCGGGCATGTGTTGCATCTGCCTTCAAACTTCCCCCACGGTGTCATTGCTATTGAGGAGACGCTCATTTACGATATTCTGAGTCCAGTCGGTCCCATGGGTGTAGATTCTCAGAAGTCATAAGTATTCTTATGGGAAACACAAATGGATGTCATGTTTCACTGAATCAGACGTCATGAACAATGAGTTATCATGAAATCACTTTTAATTTCTAAACCTACAAAACTTATCGCTAGCGTTATTGCGCTGGCAACCATTGCGTCCGGAGGGATTGCTCAAGGGCCGTCCGATCGAATCGAGCTTTCTATGCTAGGAAACCTGGTCCGGAATAACGCAAAGGGAGACTATAAATTCCCTGGGGCATATTCATTTAAGAGAAGTGGTAGCCGGGCTTACATTAATCACTTCGCCAGAAAGTTGTCCCAGAACGACGATGAGATCGCTCAGTACGAGGATGTTCTTCAACAAGGAATTCGTGTTTGGGAAGAGCAATCTGGTCCGCTCGGGTACACAAACGATTTAGCGGGAGGTCTGGCGTTTTACACCGTTGTCAATCATGGTTTGGCTAAAAATTATGCTTACAAGGATGGGATGCTCGGCAACTTGGTTGCTCAATACCGGAAGGCATTTTGTTCCAAACTCATCGCGTCCATGACGGTTGCTAAGAAGCAAGATATGTATGACTACATGATCACGGAATCTGTCTTCCTTCAGGCATTGGCGTCAAGCGGAAGGGAAAGAAGTCAGACAGAAGTTGCGGAAATGATCTCAAAGATTTCGAACATGCAAATTCAGAACACCTTTGGTACTGATGCATCCAATTTGGAAATCACCGAGAACGGAATTATTTTCAAATAAGTTTGGTAACACCGAAGTGGAAGTGGGAAGTTGACAAATCATCGGCTTCCCAATTTTTTAGGTGCATGATCATGACAAGATCATCTAGCCAACCAAGGGAATTCCCAATATTGAAAAATTCTGAGATATCTTTCAATGTCGATCTCAGCACGGTTAGTGCCAATTTGGAACAAAGCATCCTCAAGGTGGTGACCCACCATCCCTCGGCTCAGTACGGCGCGTCAATGCTTTCATGGACACAGCATTGGTCCCAATTCAGATATTAGTGTCACAGCTTGGCCTTTTGGGGAGTGGACTCCATTAAGCGACGGCGCACACAGCTTTTCATATTTTGTGCCCGACCGTTGTAAGTTGGAGTAAAAATGAAACACCTTAATTTTCTTCTCGCCACTTCGTTTGCGATTGCCAGTGTTGGAACGGTTTATGCGAGAGCATCAGATAAACCCGATATTGAAAGACTCGGCAGGCTCGTTCAATCAAACAGTAGTGGGAATGCGCGTTTCTATGGCGATAGCGCGTTCGTAAAAACTGGCAAACGGTCGTACATAACGAAATTCGCCAAAATGTTAGCCAAGGTCCCAGATGACGTAGCCAAATACGAAGTCGTCTTGAAAATGGCTATTTGGCAGTGGGAAAACAAAACCGAGGTCAAAGCTTATACCAGTGACCTCGCAGGAGCCATGGCTTTTTATACCGTTACGAATATTGGTGTCGCTCACAACGAGAATTCGAAGGATTACCTCATTCCAAACCTGGTTGACCAATACAAGAAGTGTCTATCTACCAAGATGGTCGCAGGAATGTCGAACTCACGAAAGGAGGACCTATACGACTTTATGGTCACTGAGTCCATGTATATGGAGGTGCTGATTGCGAGTGAGCCCGAGATGAGAATGCCGGAAGTATTGGATCAAGTAAAGAGCCTATCGGTGATGAACTGCCAAGACATTTTCGGAGTCAGTTCCGAAACTCTTGCTGTGACCGAAAGCGGTTTGATTTTCCAATAGGACACGCTTGCCACGACTAAAGCCATGGCTAGATCGACCCAAGTATGTCAAACTAGCCATGGTTATCTTTATGCTTTCCGTTCAGGCCCTGCATCAGGATTAAAATTGCTGATCATGATCCAAATCATCTATCCAAGGAAGAGAATTCCCAAGATTGAAAAAAAAATATCCAAGGGCAACTTTCATTGACCGGTTTAGCCCTATCACGCTGGAATCAAGAACGTGGAATCGGCGTCAACAATGCCCCAATTTTGCAGTTACCATTCTTTAGCCCAATCGGGAGGCTCAATTTCCTCAAAAGGTAATTTTGGAAATTCAGCAAGCAGGTCTTGAATGCCGGTCAACTTATCGACGGAATGAAGTCCATTTGACTTCGTAAAAAATCTTCGGCGGCCATTAACCTGATTGTTCCAATGATTGTGGCTTCGCAGTCCTAACCGCTCGAGAATTTGATCGAGAAGTTTTGGGGTCATTTCGTTCCAGGATCTGATGATTTTGTGTTTGAAACCGGGACTTACTCGCTCCTGAACAAGGTGGAAATCCTTCACCCAAGGCAAATTTGCTCGTTCCGCCATAACGAAAATGTCCCCGTTCTCCAGAAATTGGATTATGGGTCGATAGGACGAATTCCACATATAAAACACGTAGTATGGGAAAAAACCAAGGGCCGTAAAGTGAGCGAGTCTTGCCACACAAGCATATGTTTGCTCCCTTTTGTGACTTGCATGAACGTGGTATCCAAAGTATCTTCCATCAGCGGAGATTGAAAGCACATACGCCCTTGCTTTGAGAAATTGTCCAGGAGTAAATGTGTCGTTGTTTAAGTCCCAATGGAACACCTGGCTGAGACGAGAATTATAGGCCGCGATGACAACACCAACGGGTGCGTCACGAGCAATCGCGAAAGTAATTGTCGTATTTAGTTTTGGATTACTGTGATCCATCGACAACAGTAGCTTAGCAACAAAAAGGACGGCGATTGCCGTCCTTCTTGAATCCTTGGCTAAACTGCGCCTACTTGTCTCTTTCCGCGCCGCCGCTTTTCGCAAGAATTGCAGCTTGTGCCGATGCCAATCTAGCGATTGGCACTCGGAAAGGAGAGCAACTAACGTAGTCAAGACCGATCTTGTTGCAGAATGCAATCGATCGGGGTTCTCCACCATGTTCACCACAGATTCCAAGTTTCAGCTTAGGCTTGACTGATCGGCCCTTTTGAACCGCAATTTCCATCAGCATTCCAACGCCAGTTTGGTCGATGGATTCGAATGGATCACCAGGAAGAATCTTGTTCTCGACATATGGCTTCAAGAATCGATCAGAGTCGTCTCGTGAGAAGCCAAAGGTCATTTGCGTAAGATCGTTGGTTCCAAAGCTAAAGAAGCTTGTTTCTGCCGCGATTTCGTCCGCAGTCAAAGCACCTCGTGGTACTTCGATCATTGTTCCAAACTCGTATGGAATCTCGATGCCTTGCTCAGCAACAACTTTCTTTGCGGTTGCTTCGAGTCGGTCTCGGACGAACTTAAGTTCGTTGACGTGTCCAACCAGAGGAATCATGATTTCAGGCTTTGCTTGTCCTCCAGACTTGATAACTACTGCTGCACCTTCAAGGATGGCTCGGGTTTGCATCTCAACGATTTGTGGGAACACAATCGATAGTCGGCAACCACGTAGTCCCATCATTGGGTTAATTTCGTGCATGGATTCAACGGTCTTGAGTAACTCTTCCTTTTCAGGATCGGAAATGCCCTTTGATCGGTTGACCGCAACTTCCTCAATCAATGTTGAAAGGGAAGGCAAGAACTCGTGAAGTGGAGGGTCGATAAGCCGAACAGTCGCAGGTAAGCCCTTTAGTGCCTTGAAAATGCCAACAAAATCTTCTCGTTGGAACTCTAAGAGTTCGTCGAGAGCGACTTGTCGCTCGGCATCATCGTCTGAAAGGATCATTCGCTGAACGACTGGTCGTCGCTCGCCTTCAAAGAACATATGCTCAGTTCGGCAAAGACCAATTCCTTCGGCGCCAAACTTGATTGCAAGTTCAGTGTCTTCTGGAGTGTCTGCGTTGGTTCGAATTCCCATCGTTCGGTACTCATCGGCCCATCCAAGGAAGGTTCCGAATTCGCCCGTCATTTGTGGTTCTTCAACTGGTACGCCACCGCTGATAACTTCACCGAGGGTTCCGTTGAGGGAGATAAGATCGCCTTCTTTAATGACGCCGCCTGCATAGGTGAATTGCTTTCCATGCCCATCGACCGAGATGTCGGAACAACCGGCAACGGTTGGAATTCCAAAGCCTCGAGCAACGAGTGCCGCGTGGCTTGTCATTCCACCTTTCTCGGTAAGAACGCCTTGCGCGGCTAGCATGCCTTTCAGGTCATCAGGCGAGGTCTCTGCACGTACCAAGACAACTGCTTGTCCGAGTCCGCCTTTTCCAAGTTGTGCGGCTTTCTCAGAATCGAAAATTGCGATTCCGGTTGCGGCACCAGGACCAGCTGGTAGTCCCTTTGCGATTGCGGTGTACTTAGTACCAGGAGCAATGACAGGAAGGAGACAATGGTTCAAAAGTTCAGGATCAACCCGGAGGAGAGCCTGTTCTTTGGTAACAAGACCTTCATTGAATTGATCAACGGCAATCTTGATCGCTGCTTGACCAGTCCGCTTGCCCGATCGACATTGGAGAATGAAAAGAACTCCATGCTCAATCGTGAACTCGATGTCTTGCATGTCCTTGTAGTGAGCTTCGAGTTTCTTACAAACATCATCAAACTCTTGATAGATTGCAGGATTCTGGTCCTTGAGCTGAGAAATCGGCATTGGAGTTCGAACACCAGCAACAACGTCTTCGCCTTGTGCATTCATCAAGTACTCCCCGAAGACAACATTTTCGCCGGTAGCTGCGTTTCGTGTGAAAGCAACGCCAGTTCCGCAGTCGTCGCCGCGGTTTCCAAATACCATTGCTTGAATGTTGACCGCAGTTCCGATATGATCAGAGATCTTTTCCTTGCGTCGATAAACCTTGGCTCGGTCATTTTCCCATGAGCGGAATACGGCTTCAACTGCAGCAGTCAACTGTTGGACAGGATCTTGTGGGAATTCTTTTCCGGTTTGAGCTAGTACGTGTGCCTTGTATCGTGAGCAGAGATCCTTGAGTCCTTCAGCATTGACGTCGAGGTCCTCAGTAACTCCAAGTTCTTTCTTTACGTCGGCAAAAATGTGCTCGAAATCGTGCTTTGAAATGTGATCAAATTTGTCCGAATAAGCAACATCCGACAACATCATGATGAAGCGACGGTAACTGTCATAGACAAATCTAGGATCCACAACTTTGACTAGAGCGTCGACGATCGTATCGTTTAGCCCAAGGTTGAGAACCGTATCCATCATGCCTGGCATGGAGAATTTAGCACCTGATCGAACTGAGAGAAGAAGTGGATTATTTGGATCGCCAAACTTCTTGCCTAGTGCGCTCTCGACATGAGCCAATGCAGTCTGCATTTCTTCGAGGAGGCCAGATGGGAGTTGTTTGCCGCCTTCGTTGTATGCAGTGCAGACTTCGGTGGTGACGGTAAAACCGGGAGGGACAGGAAGACCAATATTGGTCATTTCGGCTAGGTTGGCACCCTTTCCTCCGAGAAGGTCCCGCATAGTTGCGTTACCCTCATGGAACAGCCAAACGCGTTTGTTGCTCATAAGGTGAATTATTTTCTCCGTAATGTACGCAACCCGGCGGCATCGTTGGCGCAAGGGTAGGTTAATTTCGAATCACTAGTTTACCCGCGCAAGTAAATATGCCTACTTAGCGTAAGATATTAATATGCTTCAGTGGGAGAACACAGACCAGTTCGGAAATCTTAAAGTGGCGACATCTTCCGCTACTGGATTGGAAGATGTTGAATCTGATCTTCGAGATATGGCTCGGGCAGTCTTTGAGGATCACGGCGAAGAAGTCATGTTTAGCATCGATGTGAACTACGCCGAAATTTCGGCACCGAGAGGCGACCAAGTTTCATATGTTCTTAACATTCCGTTTGTGGCGGGTCTAATCTCTGGTGGAATGGATAAAGGTGAGATTCAAGATTCGCTGACATCACAGTTGGAAGGAATGGTTGGTGAAACTGCAAAAGTCGTCGGTCCTTGGGATTGATTCACTTCAGGTAATCCGGCTAAAGTGAGGCATGGTTTCACTTCTCGTTGCGGGATTGATGCAGTCGGCATTAGTTATTCCCAATCCTCACGTGCTCGTTTTTTCTAAGACCACGGGCTTTCGGCATGACAGCATTCCGAATGCTGTCGCAGCGATCAAGAAGCTTGGCACTGAACACGACTTTCAAGTTGATGCAACCGAAGATGCCACGGTCTTTAATGACGAGAACCTAAAGAAATATGACCTCATTTGCTTTGCGTCAACTACCGGAACAATCTTGGATGCAAATCAGAAGAGGGCAATGGAACGATTTGTCGAAAGCGGAAAAGGATGGATGGGGATCCACTCCGCTTCCGATACTGAATACGATTGGCCTTGGTATGCCGAACTTGTTGGAGCCTACTTTAAGAGCCATCCACCGGGAGGACAACGAGTTCATGTTAAGATCGAAAATCGAGGAAACCCAAGCACCAACGGCTTGCCAAATCTTTGGATTCGACCCGACGAGTGGTACGACTGGCAGGCAAACCCTCGTTCGAAAGTTCAAGTCTTAGCATCTCTAGACGAGTCTTACTATCGACCAGAAAACCCCCAAGACCACCCAATCGCTTGGTGTCATTGGCAAGGAAAGGGAAGGGCCTGGTACACCGAAATGGGACACTTTAAGGAGGCATACTCAGAACCAATCTTCGTCAGTCACCTGTATGGCGGACTGATGTGGGCTGCTCAGGGTAGTCGTCGTCCAGATGGAGCTGATGACTTAAACTCGTCTAAGTCATACGGAACTAGCCAATTCCACACCGAGTTCAAACTCGCAAAGGGAAGTCGATCCAGTATCAGCTTCGATGGTAACGCTAAAGTTCATCTAGCTGACTCAACCGGCAAGGCATGGGACAAACTTGCGGATACGGACTGTGGTGGTGTCACCGGCAATGCTCCTTCGTCGAACGCTTTTGCTGGCACAGAAAACTGGAATGTCCTGGACGTTGTTTTTGAAGGCAACGGTTCAAAGTTTGTCGAAGTACGACTAAACGGAGTTGTGGTGCAAAAGAATGTAACTGTTGATGGTGTGGCGCCAATACGACGCCGGATCACACTTGGAACTGGCTCTGTGCAATACAGGAATACATGGGTTAAGGGCCTGAACAAATAGAAACTAATTGATCAGGACGGCGTCTGAAAGAATATGATTCCAATTGCAATTGCACTTTTGATTAATAGTAATGTGCCAGCTGCTGATTCGATTAGTGATCTATCGAAAGCCCTTTTTGAGGTGGCAAAGCGATCAGCAATTGTTGTTGTCCCGACCTATGACCAAGTTTCGGTGGCAAGCGATCCTAAACTTGTTGAGGACCTTGTCGATCCACTGAGAAAGCAAGGATTTGCGAGCCTTACCTCTGACGTTGCTGTAATTTATCAGAATGGAATTCCGCAATCTCATCTCGGAATTCTGAAAGGATTAGTTGCCCCAAAGACGCCTGCAAAATCTGCATTTAAGGAAGTTTCTATTCCCCAATCCGCCATCAAAGGCAACCTAATTACCTTTGAAACCAAGCCTGGTGAAGCAATCAAAGTGAATACCTTGATGAACCTTGACCTTCCTCGGAGAATCATGGTTTCGCCTTACTACACGTTTGACAACGGTAGTGACTTCCCGCTTGCAATGATGGCAAAAGATATGCCGTCCTCGGATTTTGCCAAAGCATTGGCAAGGGGACTCTCGGGCAAATTGGTAACGGATCCAAAATTCTACAACATTGCCTTTGACGCCAACAACTTTCGGACTAATGTTTCGAAACTCCTTGTATTGGCTCAAAAAGGTGTGGATGCAGGACTAACCCCATCCGGGGCAAATGTCCAATTCTCGGGAGGTTCCTATTCTGACTATCAAGAATTCCAAGACACTGCTCAACCGGCACAATCAAATTCTAAGCCGTCACTTACTGCAGGGCTCACCCTCTTAGGACAGGCAATTGCCCAAATGAATGATCAACTCGTTGAGCAGACGTTTGCCTACAAAGGGACCTCAACTCGGTTAAACCTTGCAACGTTCACTGGACTCCAAAATGCCGCGATTTCATATTTGCGTTCCTCGACTCCTGCAACTCAACAAGCAGGTACCACAAGTCAGAGAGTGCAACCCGGAAGGCCAACCAATAATTTAGCCGCATTGGTCAATAGAGTCGATCCACGAAACCCAGGGAAAGTTGTTATCTCAACAGAATTTCGAGTGTCATTAGAACTGAACTTAATGCAAGGAAGACCAAATCGAAACGGCCCTCCGCAAACAGTTGATGCCGCCAATACAATTACCATTCAGGTTTTGTAAAGAAGCTGAATAGCTTTTCGATGAGGTGCTGGTAAAGGCACCTTATCAAGCTTGTCTTGATCTACCCATGTAAGCCCTTTGGGCTTCTCCGTGAACCGTGCAAAACTGACCAAAGCCGTTATCTTATGATTCGTTACCGTGTATTGAATTTCGCCAAGATGCTTGGACTGGACGTTCGAGTCATCGTGATCAAAAGTAGAAGAAAGTGGCAACAAACTTAGTCCTTTCCACCATCGAAGGTCATGGGAGGCTACAAATCCAACTTTATTTTCGAACAATGGAATAATAAGCTCTTCTACATATTTGATTGTTATCGGCTTTGGTTTAGGAGAGGGGAATTCGGTGACCCGATTTGTTTGATGTGCCAAACAATACTGACTTACAGGGCAAATGTGGCAAAGAGGCTTTGTTGGTTTGCAAACCGTAGCACCGAGCTCCATGACTGCTTGATTCCAATCTCCTGGCTGTTTCGGAACCATTTGGTCGTCTGCCCAGAGCCAAGTGTTTGACTTTAACTTAGAACCAATCGACGGATCGCATTTCATCCGAGCATAGACTCGCTCGACATTGCCGTCCACAACTGCGGTTGGTTCGTCAAGACAGATACTGGCTATCGCCGCCGCGGTGTATTTGCCTACGCCAGGCAGAGCGAGCCATTCTTCGAAAGTTTTAGGGAATCCGGCAGCAGCAACCTGTTTTGCTCCTTGGTGCAACATTCGGCACCTTCGATAGTAACCAAGTCCTTGCCACATCGCCATGGCTTGTTCCTCCTCGGCCGAGGCAAGGGATTCGACGGTTGGAAAGCGAGCCATCCAACGCTCGTAGTAAGGTAGTCCTGTAGCAATTTGTGTTTGCTGGAGCATGATCTCGCTGATCCAGATTGCGTATGGATCTTTGGTCCTTCTCCACGGAAGGTCGCGTTTATGTTGGTGGTACCAGGCGAGAAGTTCTTGTTGGATGAACTATTTTAGCTTGAGGAGTTGGTCGTAAACTCGATTTGTACCGGCAAGCATGCTTTCAACGCTGAACATTTGGGCCGCTCGCTCTTTGGCTTGTTGCGAAATTTGTCCAAGGTCGCCCAGTCCTAAAGCGATTGCCTCGTGAGCCATCGCTTCGCAGTCCATCGGAGGAACCAAGGAACCGACGTTTGCCGAGACAACTTCCGGCAATCCCCCGACATTCGTTGATATGACTGGCAGACCAATTGCCAGTGCCTCCACGACGGAGATTCCCATTGCTTCTTTGAGGCTCGGAAAAAGAAAAATGTCCATTGCCGCCAATGGATCGAAGACTTTTGCTTGATAGCCAAGAAACATGACTTTCTCGTAAATGTGGAGTTCCTTGGCCAAGCCCTTGTATTCATCGATTGAGTCCCCGTCGCCTACCAACACATAAACTGAATCGGGTATCGATTTTTGGATCAGGGCGAAGGCGCGCAAGGAGTATTCGATTCCCTTCATTGGAGTTAATCGAGCAACCGTTCCAAAGGTAATTGCATTGCTCGGAATGCCGAACTTAGTCCGGGCTTCGGACTTGGACAATAAGTCGTGGGGTAGAGCAACGCCGTTATAGACTGCGGTAACTCGACTTTCGGCGACCCCCTGGGAAATAAGGTGTTGCCGAACGCCTTGGGATACTCCAATCATGTGGTCAGCAAACGTAAAGCTCAGCTTCCCACTCATGCCATGGACGGTCGCCACACAGGGTATTTTTGCCAGTCGTGCGGCGAGACAACCGTTGACCGATGAGGTTGAGAGGTGAGTGTGAATGATGTCGATCTTCTCGCGCTTAAAGAATCGAGCCATCTGAATCACCGCAAGCGGATCGATCTTGAATCGAACCCTGAAAGGCGTGTGCTTCCAGCCCAGTTTTTGCAGCTCGCCGTTGAACGGCTTGCCCTCGAACGTGATGAATTGAACGTTATGCCCCGCATCTCGCTGGGCCTGCGCGAGGGTCATCATGCTGTGAACGGCTCCATAAACCAGGTTGGTCGCGCTCGTGACGTGGGCAATATTCAGCTTTTTCTCTTCACCCACGGCTGTTAGTTTATTCGATTGTGAGGATTCGACTACTTTTCGGCAGCCTTGATGGCATTCCAGGACTTATAGAGTTCCTCATAATCTCTTTTTGCCACCTGATAGTAGTAAAAGACTTTAGGATCTTTGGTACGTAGGCAGAAATACCCTTGCCCATCAAAAATTATTTGCCGTTCACCACTTAAAGAAACCGTTATCGTCGCCCACCATTTATCATATCCAGTCCTTACGCTCTTGGCGCGTTGAATGTAGCCAAGCCACTTACTTACATCAATTTGGGTACGGTGATTTTCATTTTTTTCTAATTGCTCTTCTGGTGTTGCGCTGGTTGCTCCGCAGGGCTTGCTGGTAAATCCAATCCCACGGACAAGGTAAATATCTTCGGCTCTTAGTTTGTCAAGCTGTTGCGCTTTCGCACCAAATGCAAAGGATAGAGCCAACGCAACTGCAATGAGTTTAATCATCCTGTTCATAGTTTAAACGAATGTGATCATTGAATGTTATGGGATGACTTTGACTTTTACCACGTATATAAATCTATGTCCCCACGGTCAGTGTTTGCCACGATTTTGCCTTTTTTAATGCTAGCCAACGCAAATGCCTCCGACGACAAGAAATGGACCGTTGAATTCGAGTTAGGGAGCATCAGCACCCGTTATAACTACGCTCAGGTGCCGAACCCCGGTGGATCGGTAGTCAATTTACGCGATCTCTTCGGTGGAGATGGCAAGTTGGTGGGGCGAACAACATTGGTGTATTCGACTCCCAACGGATCTCAATGGAAGTTGCTTTATGCTCCGCTCAGGATCAAAGGAACCGGCCAATTAACCGGTGCAACCCAGTTTGGCGGTCAAACTTTTGCGACAGGTTCGGTTGATGGTCTGTACCAATTCAACAGTTACCGATTGACCTATCGAAAGCAATGGAGAGGGAACTGGTCGCTTGGCGGAACTTTGAAGATTCGCGATGCGGAAATCAAGTTGACTCAAGGCTCGACGATTGCAGAGGAAAAGAATGTTGGATTTGTGCCGTTGATGAATATTTACGGTTATGGAATGATCAACCGAGATATTGGGTACGAAATTGAGCTCGATGGTCTAGCCGGTGGTCCAGGTAGAGCATTCGATTTAAGCATGAGGGCAACCAAGCAACTCGATTCCCGTACCCAAGTTTTCGTCGGATATCGGGTCCTTGAGGGTGGAGCTGATGTTCCTAGGGTCAAGAACTTCGCTTGGATCAATTACTTGACGGCTGGCGTGTCAGTTCGATTTTAAGGCCTACCGCCCAAATCGAAACGCCCGCCAAAGCTTATAGATAAAAATGGGTAGTGGTGTGTCGTTCCGTATTGCGATCCGCTTAAGTTCAAACGGGCTCTCGTTGCCATCGTTAAGACCTTTATTGCAGGTCACTGCGAATTTGTATCCTGCCGCTTTCACAGATCTCAAACTATTCTCGTCGTAACTGCCATAGGGATAACAAAACGTGTTGATTGGCAGACCAAGCAATGCTTCAAGCTCGACCTTGCTCTTTGCTATCTCAACATCTTGGTCACTCGCATCATGAGTGGTAAGCCGAACGTGAGTTTTGGTATGTGAACCAAACTCGACACCTTGTTGAAATAGATTCAGAATCGAGTCTTTCGACATGAGTGGCTTTGAAACATCACCAATGTTCTCATCCCACCCATTTGTTTTGCCAATAAAGTCGGAAACGAGAAAGACTGTCCCGTTAAATCCCAATCTC
>Ga0194055_10001468_pt1 | contig 19215 bp, 49 predicted proteins | sample SepL449m_MetaG_FD_155482 | JGI IMG/M metagenome (GOLD analysis project Ga0194055, IMG submission 155482) | Anoxic zone freshwater microbial communities from boreal shield lake in IISD Experimental Lakes Area, Ontario, Canada - Sep2016-L442-9m | ecosystem: Environmental > Aquatic > Freshwater >...
GTCGGAGACGGCCCGCTCACATCCCTCGGTGAACTGCTTGAGGTGGATCGGGTTACGCATATCCCAGGTGACCAAGTGCTGATGAATTCCCGTTTTGACCGCGGGCAGGCGTTCCAGCTTGCGCCGGAAATCCTTCGCCCACGCATCTAGATAGGGCTCCCAATAACGTTCGCCCGTTTCATCGTCGCGGGCGTCGGAGGGGTCAGCCCACAAACCGTGAACGTCGTAAGTGTCGAACACTTCCCGCACACGATGATCCACACCAGATCTGTTGATGGGCAGGGTGACGATGCGACCTGACTCCCGGGCGGTCTTGGGAACCCACACCTCAATCGGGAACGCCAACCCATCAGACAACCGAACCCCAGTCAAAGCCGTGTTGTCGTCGTTCTTTGATCCGTCGAAGAAACACACGATGGCGTCACCCTCTGCGGGATTCTCGTCCCGATAGCACGGGTCAAACTCCGCTTGAGTGGTCCAAGCGTCCGCAGAGGCGGTGATCTGGTTGTACCACTTCCGCCGTGACTCACTCGGTGAGTTCGCCGTGTTGGCAATCGACTTAACGATGCGCCCATCCGGGGCGGTGTCCAGCCAAACGGAATCCCCAGCAATGGACTTCACCACATCCGGCGCCGCGGACAGGGTAAGAGGGGCGTCCGGTGGGGCCTCCAGCGAGTCATGCAGCACACCGATGTCGATGCCGTTACTCTCGGCGGTCTCCCACGCCTGACGCGCACGCTCAGCCACCGAATCCTCATCCGGGCGAAACGCGTTGCACACGTCCAACATCCGCGCCGAGCCGCCCTCAGACTTGGCGGCGTTACCTTCGATGGCTCCCGCCATCGCGTGACCTTGGTTCGACTGATTCCAGTTCTGGGTCTCGTTCCGCCCAATCTGGCTAGGGCGGCCACCCTCCACTGTCATCGGATTGGAGGTGATGGCCTGAATCTGAACGGTGTCGCCTAGGCCCCAGAGGTTCAGCCGGCCGATCTGTATGCCGTACTCGCGCCGACACTGCTCCGTCACCATCGACGGGAACAACTTCATTGTGTTCTGGGTCTGCTCCTGCGCCACAGCGACGAGCTGCACCCACGCGACGGGGTCTAGATCCCCTACCGGCTGCCCATCCTCCCAGTGATCAAACCGGGACGGCCCAAAGCATGCGGCGAGCGAAATACATGCTAGTAGTGGGTCTTTCCCGTGACCCTTGAGGCGCTGGAAGATCGCGGAGTGAAACAGCCACCTGCCGCGCTCATCCAATGCGTAGTACCACAGCAGGAACCGGGCCTGTTCCATCGTGAACTGCCACGGCTGACCCGAGCGATCTTTGAGCCAGTACCCGCACCACGCCATAATCTGCCAGCCCAGCGAATGCTCAGGCAGATACCAGCCAGTGCGTTCATCCCACTTCCACGTCGGCCCGATCTTCACCGGCTCCCACACCAACCCCTGCGGGGGCCGAGTCAACGCCAACTCGCTGCGATACCACTCCGCAATCTCCAGATAAGCGGAGTCCCGGTTAGTGATCAGCGTCGGCGGGGCAACCGCCATCAGCCTGTGCGCTTAGTCCAACGCGCGTTCGCCGCAGCACGAGCGGCTGTCGAACGGTTCTCCTTGGTATCCGCCGCATCCGGCAACCGAAGCTGCTTGATCAGGGACGCCAACGCGAGGCGGTGCTGCCGCTGCTCGGAAATCAGCGGGTTAATGACCGACTGACCTTGTGAGCCCTTGACGAGATACGGCTCACCCTGCATTGCGGCGGCTAGCTCGTCCACCAGATCAGCCTGAGCGCAGGCGTCCTGTAGTACCCGCTGCTCGTCGGGACGAAGCACCCAATTTGACGCAATGTCGGCGTAAAGCTGCTTGCCTGCGTCCTTGAGGTTGAGGGGTACGGAATACGGGACTGGTCCAATGGACATGCGGCCTCCTGGGTCGCCGAAAGGATGGCGCGGCCACCTCGGTCGCGCGGGGGAGAACTTCAGACGGAGGGATCGACCGGAGGATCGACGGGAGTGGGATCGACCGGGGCCGGATCGGGCACGATGTCGTCGAGTTGCTGCGCCAACGCGGCCAACTCGGACAAATCGACCTCGGGATGCTGCTCGGCAATCTTGGCGGTCACTTCGGCGATTCCCTTGCGGAAATGGGCGGCGAGTTCGGCTACTGCGTCCTGCTGTGACATGCGGATCACTCTCTCTAGGTGTTCGGATTTGCGGTCGATGTGCTCGACGATGTGGGAATGCGCCCCATGTAGGGCCATGAGCGCCGAAACGGTGCAGAACGTGATCAGCAGGGCGGTCGGCACGGTTGACGGCTCCTGTCGCAAATCAGACGGAATCGGGCACGCAGTTGCTGAAGCCCTATGGCTACTCGGTGCCGGGATGGGCGTCGGGGGTTACCCAGTACCCCTTCGCGCGGGGTCAGGCTTGGGCAGGCTCGCCAGGTTCGGGCACGAGCTGCATCCGCAACATCCATGAGTGCGTGCGGTGCGCGTCCTGCCTATCGGCCATGAAGTTGGACAGCCCGTGCTCATGCTTGGCTTCGGCCATGTCGAACGCGGTAGCGAACAGATCAGCCATCGCGTCACTGTCTGCCAGCAGGCCCTTGTAATACACCTGTAGGTCGTTCTTGTCCTGTGCCCAATCCTTGACGATGGACAGCCCCGACATGCGGGTGAGTCCGGGCGGGACGAATACCCCTGACTTGCGGAGGTTCTCAGCCAGTGGGTCAATGGCTTCCTGAACCTCGTTGTAGATGCGCTCAAACAACAGGTGGGCGGCGTAGAAGTCGCAGCCTTGGACGTTCCAGTGCGCGTCCTGTGTCTTGATCAGAAAGCCATACTCGCTGGCGAACGCTACGCGCAATGTCTTGACGTACTCGTCCACTAGGCCCCTTGCGTTAAGCCCGGATGTTGTTCGGGCGACCTGTATTTCTTGGCGTGGTAGGCGCGTAGCCCCGTGAGACGTTCACGCTCTGACTTGACGTGGTGGCATGTGCCGCAGAGCCATTGCATGTTGGCGGGTGTGTCGTCGCCGCCGGCTGCAAGGTTGATGATGTGGTCTTGGTAGAGCTTCACGCCTTCAATGCCGCACCCTGCGCAGTTGCGGGGCGGGGTTCTGCGGCGGTGCCTGTCCCGTGTGGTGGTGGAGCGTCTAGCCATGCGCTACTTGATGCGCTTAGGCGTAATGCCAATGGCCTTGAGGTGATCGGGGTGCGCCACGACAATCGTTCCGCCGCCAAACCAGTGGGTTTCCATCTTGTCCATCTCGGACTTGGGGATCTGGATTGCAACAGTGGCTTTGCCGTACTGGCTGCCCTCATTCTTGCGAGTCGAGAAGTAGGCGTAACCGTTGTATCCCGGCTTGAAGTGCCCACCCTTTTCGATGGCGTCGGCGGCTTCTGGGCTGGTGCGGTGGTACAGGTTCACCATGCGCTCCTGCTTTTGCGCCTGCTTTTCCGCGACAGATTCAGCAGTTCTCTGTAATGCACTTTTTTCAACGGGGATCATGCCGCGTTTCTGCGCGATGCGGATCAGCCCGTTGACCTTCGCGGTCTGCTCTAGCGGCATTAGTGCGACTCCCCGGGAGCGTGTCCCGGTCGTGCGCCCGTTGCCCTCTGGTGCAGGTTGGAGCAGAGCCCTTTGACGATCTCGGGACCGACATGCTTACCCAGCTCCACTACGCAGCGGTCGAAGTCCCCAGACTTGCCCCAGCCGATCTTGGCGGCACCCTCGCCGTGTGACCAGTAGGCCATCAGCTTTTCGGTGGAGCTGTGATGCCCCACGTCTTTGGCCATCAGCGTCCGCGGTGTGGTGCAGCCGGTGCGGGCGCGGGCTTCAACGGCGTCCGTGCTGCCTCAGCGGGTGCGGCGGTACCGATCAGCACAATGACGGCGACAGCGGCGAGGGCGAAGCGTTTCACGGGGGTAGTCCTTACGCAGAAAACGCCCGAACCACGGTGAGCGGGAGGGGCGTTTGAGGGGGATTGTGAGCGCGTTTAATCAGCAACTCTTGCCGTTTCCGGCATCGTTGCTGATGGTAGCACGTCAGGGTAAAACTTGAATGGCGAGAGACCCATACGCGCCCGTGGGAAAGCTGATCGCGCGCCAGCGCGGGCATTTCGTCGGAGGGTCGACGCTCAGAACGTCTAGATAACGATTCAACCCATTGACGCTCATAACGAACTTCATTGTCGGCTTGTCCATCCCGGCGTCAAGGATGGTGTTATCTCCGTCGAAAAACTCCCATTCAACCCATGTCGGGTCGCTTTCGTCATCAGCATCGGTCCGCGTGACCATGATGATGTCGTCCCCATTGGGCTCCAGTAGTAGCCGCCACCAGCGCGCCCCCCTTGGAATTTCGATATCGGCGTCGTTCAGCGGTGGGTATGGCGAGACGATCTTGCTCATTGGGCCATCTTCCTACTTAGGCGCTTGTCCAACGCCAACAGTCGAACATCCATCCACGAATACAGCGGGTCACCTTCGGGGTTAGCCCCACAGGGCGCGAGCCGTCCACGGGCAAGCCAGTCCCTCAGCGTCCGCTCGGGGACTTGAAACTCAGGCGGTAGGTCGCGGTTGTACTTCCGCAGCGACTTCCAGGTCTGCGGTTCGCCTTCCCTCTCGTGCTTGCGGATCACCAGCACCCGGGCGACGGAATGCACCGACCGGCAGGAGCGGCAGCGGACCTCCTCAGTGTGCTCAGGCACCCTAGGTAGCTCGGCTTCGCAAGGGCCGTCAGTGGTTTCGGCTGGGCACTTCCCAAGAGGCCAATACCGGACAGGGCGGTTAATGACTGTGGTGATCTCCTCGGCCCACCGCTCAACATCAGAGGCGATGTCGTCAGCTTCCTCGGACAACGCGATGGCCTGGACATGAAGCGCCAACCATGCCGCGTGGCTGGCGCCGTAGTCCCGGCTTGGAGTTGGGGTGTAGGCAATGCCGCGCTGTTCGCAGATCACCCGGCACCAGAAGCCCAAGCCATCAGCAACTTCGCCGAGAAGCTGTGATGCACGGGCGTCGATCCTCCCAGAAGCCAAAGCGTGGGCTAGGGCGTGCTGCTCGCGCTCCCTGCGGGCTCGCTCTAAATTGCCGTCCTTGTTCGGCGGTAGCGGTTCAATGCACGCGGCCAGCTCCCGGTCCCCGTCGAGATCCCGACGTCGTGCGCTGCGCCGGCCCCCGTTGTCGCTCATCCGGGTTTGGCCAGTGGCGGTTTCGGTGAGGCAGCGCAGAAGCCAGGGAAGCTCCCGCAGTCCGGTGTCTACCTTGGTGACACAGCGAGGGCATAGGAAGGTGTTGGCTTTGCCTCCGCAGCGACGGCACTCGGTCACTCGCTATCCCTCGCTTGCTGTGTTTTGCGTTTTGTCGGCATCCCTGCGGCTTTGCGCAATTCACCGCGCGCAACGGCTGCGGAGATGGTGCGGAACTGGTCGTTGCATGCGAGTGCGGTATCCACTATGACGTAATCAGCTTTCAGTGCCTCAATGATCGCGTCGGCCACTTCGTAGTCCCACGGCCCCGGCGAGGAGATGGTGCATTCGTCGCAGCACTTCACGGTGTCTTTGTCGTGGACGATTGTGGCGATTCGGGTGCGTAGGTCACTCATCGGCTGATCCCCGGCGGCGCTCCTCCAGTGCGCGAATGTCGGCCTCCCAATCGGTTACATAGCGGGTGTGGACGGTCGGCTTGCCCCATCTAGCGCGCAGCACAACAGGATCTGAGCTTGTCCATCGCTCCACGGTCAGCCCCAGTTCGCGGATCACCGCGTCGGCCTGGTTCAACCACGATTCTCTGGCTGATTCGGACAGCTTCTCCCATGCGGGCGGTTCTTTCAGTGTCATCGTGCCGTGCCACCAATGGTCGTACAGCGCGGCGGCGATACGGGTGCGTAGGTCACTGTCCGACAACGGGGGTTTGTCGAACATTCCAGCGGCCACAATGTCACTCATCGGTCACGGTCGGTGGGTTGGTCACTCATCGGATGATCCCCGGCGGTCACAACCAGTCCGACGAAGTGAGGGCTGACTGGCAATACCGGCTTGTGCGGTCCGTCCAGCCAGCGGATCGTTCCGACGTTATCGGTGCAGGAGTGGGTCCATTGGTTGTCCCGGTGCTTCGGCTGGTCACACGCGTACTGGATGCCGTCGATGACGGCGGTCGCCCCGCATGTCGGTCCGGGCATGGTCACCCCGGCAGCGATCAGGGCATCGGCCACATGTGCGGGGTGCTCGTCGGGTGTCATGGTCAGCATGTGGCCGTTTTCGTTGCAGCAACCCTGTTGGCAGGAACAGCACATGGGTTGGTCGGATTGTCCGGTCAGGACGAACTGGTGGTCATCCAGCAGAGCAGCGAGGCGGTCACGGTCGGTGGGTTGGTCACTCATCGGATGATCCCCGGCGGTCACTGGATGTCCCATACGCGCACCATGCCGAATCCCAGCGTGTGATCGCTCTTGCACTGCCCGCATTCGTACCTGCACCACGGCCCGTAGTACGACGGCTCAACCGATCCGTAAACCACCCAGTCGTGCGCGATGTGCTTACAACAGCGGAAACACCACTTAGTGCCGACCTGCTCGCGTTTCAGTTCGACGTGCGGGCCGTCGCCGCAGATCGTCACGGCGGTCACTGGTCACCCCCGCCTGGTTCGGCTGTCAGACGCGGAAGGTCGCAGTAGGCGTAGGCGTAGAAGGCGTAGGCGTAGAGCGGGCCGGTTGAGACTTTGTGCACCCAGCCGGTGAAACCGTCGCCGTGATTCAAGAATGAGAATTCCCAGCCGTTGCGTTCCGGCATCACGGTCCGACTGTTGCGGACCTTTTCGACTCGAACGCCACAGTGCTTACAAAGCCGATCGGCGCTCACTGGTCGCCCCATCCGGCATCTGGGGCGGGGCACCCCATCTGCCGCAGTTCGCGGATCACCGCGTCGGCCACGCCAAGCCAGTCAATTGCGTCGGGTATCCCTTCCTCATGCCAGAGGATTGATGAATCGGCCATGTGACCGTTGTCGTAGTTGTCGCCGGTTGCATCCCGTAGCAAGGCGGCGATACGGGTGCGGAGATCGTCAGGCATCGTCGTCGGCCTCGTTTCGTTCGGTGCAGTCAGGGCAAAACCGGAACGTGTCACCCCCGCAGATGAGGGAAGCGAATAGGCGTTCGTTCGGCTGATCTTCTTCATCAAGTGACTTCCCGCATCGCCAACAGTTGTCCTCCCAGCGGATTTCGGTCACGTCGATCACTGCGCCCCTCCTAGGCCGAGCTCGTCGGATATGGCGCGGTGCAACTTGAGCAGCTCATCGGTGCTCATGATGAATGCGTGCCAGTCGTCTGGTCTCGCGTCGCTGGGGAGCAAAACACCGGGGATGTGGAGTCGGTACGTGGGTTCTATGCGCGATTCCCGTCCGCCGTTCACGCTTCACCCCCGCAGATACGGGAAGCGATAGCGTCAGCGTCGTGATTCAGCGAGTTTTGCAGCCTGGTCGCACCTTTCAACCCAGTTTCGGCCCATGCCCGTATCTCGGCGGCGATGATCGGGGCGAGAGCGGCAAGGGCGGCGTCGGCGTCGAGCAGGAAATCATCAACGCATTCTTGGCACGGGATGACCACGCCGTCCTGTGTGCAGTATTCGCCGCACATGATGGCGGCTATCGCCCGTGCGACTGCCTCGCGTGCCCCGTGGGGTGTTTCGCGCGGCCCGACCGTGAAGTCGCTCATGTCGAACGACTCACCCGGCCCGACCGTGAACTTAAACCTGGCCGATTCGGCGCACGACTTACAGCACCCGCTTTCGCAGTAATCGGGCGGGACGTGGTGACCACACCCGCAAGCGGCGCTCACTTCGCCTCCCGCTTGCACTCACCGGCAGCATGGGGCAGGGGTAAACCGCAGCCAGTACAAGCCGTGCGTGGAATCGCGATAGTGGGAACGCCAGGCTCAGAGCCGCCGTAGGTGGAAGTGAACACCACCGGGTCGAATCCCACCTCACAGCAACACTTCTTGATGTTCCCCAGCCACGTTTCCGGTTCACTCATCCTTCGATCCCTTCGCTGATGACGATGTCCGCCGTCCAGATGGACGTACAGGCGTCGGGGCGAATGGCCTGCCCCTCGTACTCGATTTCGACGTTGTCCGCGATGCGGCGCACATTGGCAACGATGTGCCCGCGCTCAGCCGCCCAACGCTCAACATCAGCCGCCGAGGCGTCGATTTTGCCGGTGCGGAACACGAGATAGTCGCCCTGTGCCATCACAACCTCGCACCCGCGCTGGCCTCACGCAGCCCCGATGCCATGTCGGCCAGCCAGCCCTCGATGACCTCGCGCTGAACCCACTGCACGGGCAGCGCGGTGATCGCGCGGGCGATGGACTCCAGGGCCACAATGCCGGTGCCTAGTCCCAGGCGGTAGCCGTCGAGCCAATCGTCGTCAGTCACTTCGCCCTTCCTCTCGGTGTTAGCCGTCCCAGATGCACCAGCCGGCCCGCCAAGTCAGCCGTGATGCCCTTGCGCTTGACGCATAGGGCGCCTACGGGTTGGTCGCAGATGTCGCAGGATCTCGTCAGGCTCTCGCGGATGGTTTCGGAGTCTGGGTCGTTGAGTGCGTCGCCGAGTGAGTCCCGGTGGGCCGTTATTGCCGCGCATACGCCACAGTGAGCGACGTTCTCCCCTTGGCTGGTGTCAGTCATTCGCCCCTGCCCCTGATCTGGTTTGTGCGGCCACTGTGCGCCTGCTTGCACGGCTGGCACTGGTGCTCGTTGAGCCGCTGGTGCCACTGGTAGCCGGTGTCCGTGCCGCAGATCGCGCGCGAAACCGTGAGTCGGCGGGTCTGCTCCCGGCGCTCGCGCGGGTCCAAGCCGCCCCACACGCCGAACCGCTCGTTGATGTGCTCGGCCAAGCAGCGAACCTGCATTGGGCAGGCACGGCAGACACCCTTGGCCTCGTCGGTGCGTCGTGCCCCGATAGGGCCGGCGGTGTCGGTATGCCACAAGTCGGGGTCAGGGTGGCCGTTGCATGCCGCGTGGGCGTGCCAGGACACCGGCTGCGGCGGCTCGGCAAGCCGGTAGGGGTCAGGCATGGTTCCAGCCCATCGCGTGCCGGATCATCGCCATTCCACGCGCCGCGGCTGCGCGGTGGTCGGTGTGATCGCACACCGTCCCGCCTCGGTAGCCGTCCGGGTTGCACAGATCGCAGACCCGAATCGCCTCGGCGCGCTCTTGCGGAGTCGGTTGATAATCCCCGTAACGGTCGATCATCGTGCTGCCCCCCTGCGCGCGAGACGCAACGCAACATAGGCAATCAAGGTAAGTAGTTCTTCGTTAGTACCGTTACGTTCCGTACCGTGCACATGCTTGCGTCCGTGCTTAAAGCACTGCTTGTGTCCTGCTTGTAAGCACTGCTTGCGTCCGTGCTTAAACACTGCGCAAACCCTTCTCTGCCATCTTCTGCGCCTTCGCGATTCCACCCTTCTGCGCCCGCTCCCGGCGCTTCCTCGCGGCCTCGTCGGATACCTGCAACTCATCCCATCCGTTGATGTCCCAGCCGCCGGGCGACATGTGCCATAAACCCACTGTGACAAGGTCATTGGCTTCACGCTTGGTGGCGTGGATGAGGAACAGGCAGGACTCGGAGATGTACCCGTCTGTGCCGTGCGCCCCGGCGTGAGCAACGGAGGAGATGTAGACAGTGACGGCCCGCCATTTGCCGGCTGCGATAAGTTCAACAATCTTCGGGTTGTGGTGAAAATTGGTGTCCAATCGCACCCACGGCAAGCCCATTACCCGCGGCCCTTTCGTCCAGTTTTCTCCCCCGGGCAGCCCTCGGGATGGCCCTGTGTCGGCACATGAGACCCGCATTCGGGGCACCGGTAGCCCATCGCGGCCCACCGCTTCTGCTGCTCTTGGTAGGGGGTCACGCCACGAAACACCCGCATCCGCCCCAGTCATCAGCGTCGAATAGCGAGGGCTGCGACTCGACCCGCTCCCGAAATGCCCGCAGCGTCAAAGGCGTTGAAGTCCCATCCGTGCGGTCCCGCAATACCGACACGTCCTTGCCGAGATGCTCACGTAGCTCCTGCTCCTGGCCTTCGTGAAACAGGTAGCCGTCACGGTTGACCCGCAACAGTTGCCGGAATTGCGCCTGGCCTGCCCGGACGCAAAACCCTTGGCAGTTCGCGTGCGGGAAGTTCATGGCGTACATCGACGGCGGCTCGACACCCCAATCCCGGCACGCCTGGAGCATGTCCGCTTTGTCGATATAGGGCGGATCGATCATTGGGGCCTTGACACGGAAGGGCAGATAGTTCCGTTCCACCGCGGGCATCCGGTGGGACTCCATCCAATCGATCCCCACGTACAGCGTTGTGGTTTCGGGATCACAGTGGGCGTCGATCCACGCCCGCGCGGGCTTCTGTTTCAGCTCGTGCGAACACGGGGCGATGCGGCTGTTGCCGAGGAATCGCACTCGCTTGTAGACCTCCCAGATGGATTCGCTGGACTTGAGCCACACCAGTTCTGCGCCGAACTTCTTCGCCGACTCTTGAAGGAACCGGTAGTTATCGGGGTGCTCGCCGAGGTGGGTTTCGTCGTTGTCGCCCTTTACGTCACAGAACAGCAGCATGACGTTTTCGCGGCCGCGCTCGTCGATGACCCGTTTGGCGGTGGCCCACGAACCGATGCCGGTCGAATACATCACCACGTGTTTCACTCGTCACCCCGCACACACCAGCAGGGAACGAAGCACGGGGTTGAGCAGTCACACGACGCAATCAGCTCATCAACAGGACAACGGCCCTCGTGGTACTTGTGGCCGCAGGTGTCACAGATGTCAGAGAAGGGCATCGGCGTAACCAATCGGGCAGTAGTCCATGCACCCGCAATAACCGCATCGGGTGTTTTCCCGGCTCTGGGTGTGCTCGTGGGAATGGTGTCCACAGAGGCAAATGTCATCGGTCAAAACGGCACCTCAATCGACGCCAGGGACAACCGAACAAGCTGCGCCACAGCCTTTCCGATGAACTCGGATTGCTCGCATGTTTCAGACGGGATATCGGAATCCCGAAAGATGGCCATGGCCTGCTCGTCGCCATTGAGGCGAACGGTCACCCGATGCGAACGGCGGACGGTTTCCGGCGACGTGTCCTCAATGCTGACTGTTATGACAGCGTGGGGGTTGTTGGTCAAAATGGCACCTCATCGGCCTCGTAGGCCGCGCACATGCACGGGCGTGATTCCCCCCGGTATGCGCCCGTGTCGGCGATACATCCCCAGTTGACTTGGTGTTCTTCGGCGTGATGTCCGCAGACGCAGTAGGTTTCGGCGGTGAGGGTCACAGGACCGCCCCCGAGGTGATGCCGGTCCACAGGTAATCGGCGCCGAACCACGCCGCTACTGCCCGTAGGGAGACAAGAGTGAGCGTTCATTCCACCCTCTCCGAAGTGTCGCTAGGGGTTCCGTGGGGGTATCGGTGGGTGGTCAAGTGAGCGTGATAGTGCAGGCCGCAGTACGATTTACGGGTGCCGTCGATGAAGTGCAGCGACCAGATGGGCTCGCCGCGCTTGATAGTGCAGCCGGAGACATGCACGCACGGCGTCGGGAACACCGCGTTATGGGTGTAGAGCACGGGATCACTGACCACGAATGACCACCTTCACGTCCGCGCCGAACAGCGCATAGATGGCAGCGAGGGCATCGCCCTGGTTGGTGTAGGACTCGCCGCTCGTGGCCACGGTCTTTCCGTTGGCGGACTTGACGATCCAGCGCCACGGCTGGCGACGCTTCAGCGGCCAGCGGGTGCCTGAGTAGATCAGGGTTACGGTCATGGTGTTCTCCTCACATGAAGGGGGGAAGGTCGGGTGTTGCGGCGACGATCTGAGCAATCCGCAGGGTTCCGCCTGCGTCGTCCAGCCACACCCACTCACCGCGGAGCAGCACCGGCATGTGCAGCGGCTTGGACTCCTGGCGCACCAGCCAGCCCATCTCTACAGCTTCGGCGCGGTTGCTCTCAATCCACTGGTGGCATCCGACGCACAGGTGCAGAGCATTGGCCGCGTTGTTGGTGTCCTCGCGACTTGATCCGCCCATCCCCCGCGGGCGTCGGTGGTGAATCTGCACGGCGGGTTGCTCTCCGCACCGCTCGCAGAATCCACCAGAGCGGGCATGGACAAGATCGCGCACGGGCTTGGGGAATCCGGTCACTGTGCAGCCGCCTTGACCGCAGCCGCGCAACGCTTGATGAAGTCCCCCAGCACCGTGGGGTTGCCGTCGTCATCGACACACGGGGCCATCGTTAACCGGTGAGACTCGGCCTCGGCGAACAGATCCCGCAAAGCCTCTACAGTGTCCAGCTTCACCGCCCTAGCGCGGTACTCGGCTGCGGTTGGAACCTGCGCCCCATCGGTGAGCCACGCCGAGATCGTCTCGGCCAGCTCGGCTCCCGGCAGTGGGATCACCTGACGGGAGAGGGTGTGAATGCGGCTCTTGACCACGGTCAGGGTGTTGTCATGGTCTAAGTCCCCGACTAGGTCGAACTCGTATTCGATGCCCTCGCGCTGTTCTGGCTTGGTGCCGATCTTCCTCGGCACCTTCTTGCCGCGGGCGTCCTCCTCAATCACGTATTCGGTCTTGCTGCGAAGCGTGACGATGACGTGACCGGGATAGCTCACCAGGGCGTCGATCATCCGGCGCTCGTCGGGGCGAACCTCTTTCCATCCCGAGAAGCTGTTGCCTCCCTTGGCCCTTCGGTCTGCCTGCTCCAGCATCCCGTCAACGCCCATCCAGTAGTGAGACAGGGAATCAACGACGATGCACCCGTAGCCTTGGCCGGCTGCTACCCCGAGCAGGTCAACCAGGGACTTGGGCGCAAACGATTGCGGGGTGACGGTGTCGAACTTCCAACCGTTGAGCCCGACGTACTTGGCCGCGCTCCCCCGTTCGGTGTCGATCACTGCGAAGTTGTCCGACAGCGCAGCCGCCAGAGTTAAACCGGTGTAGGTCTTTCCGCTGCCTGATGGCCCCGACAGGGCAATGCGGGCGTAGGTGGCCTCGCGAGTCGCGGGGGTGAATGCGAGTGTCATCACTCCCCCTTGTAGGTGTCAGCGGGTTGAGCCTTGGCCATCTGCTCGAAGTGAACCGCCAGGCCCTCCAAGATCCCCACAGCGGCATCTACCGGTGATGCCCCGGCGTTCATGTGCCGGGTCACTTTCCGTTCGGCCACCGTGATCTCATGGCGCACTCGTTGTGCGGCCAGGCCCCAGGAGTGATCGGAGCCCATGTGCCACCACTTACTTTGCTGCTCAGCGTCGTTCATCATTCGTGCCTCTCAATCCAGTCCATGAATCCCCACCCCAAAATCGAAACCGCCATGACAATCAGCCCGGCCCCGCAGTCGCTCAGCGACGAGAACAGACCGAAGATGGTCCACAACGCCCCCAGGAATCCTGAGATCCACAGCGCGGCACGGATACTCAGCGTCATGACGCCACCGACCAGACGGCCCCAGACGCCACCAGCCAGACAATCCGCATCCGCAGTAGCCCAGTCGGCATCGGCAGCAACCCCACTACGCAGCGGGGGAATCGGTCGGACATTGGGCACGTTTCGTGGAAGCCATCCCCGTGGGGCTCAACGACTCCCGTCCACAGCACCCACATAGGCCCACGGCACACCGGGCACACGGCCTTATCGGCCTCGGGAAGCTCGGACGCCAGGCGCTCGACGTTGCGCTTGCTCATGAGCATCCGCTCAGCAAGTTGGGTTGCCGTTAAGCGCCACGGTGGTACGTCTTGGTTCTGCTCGCCCTGAACCAGCATCTTGGACTCAAGGCGACGAATCACGGCGCGCTTTTCGTCCGGTCGCAGTGCGAGGCGTTGCCCGCTGACTACGAGATCAACGGCGAGCCAGTCGATATCTGTCACGCCAGAGTCCTCCCGCCGAACACCGCGACAAACTCGCGCAGTAGAGGCGTAAAGCGCGGGCAAACCAGCAGCACCGACTCGGCGACAAGCTGGCCAGACTGCTCGGTGGTGTATCCAGCAGAGGACACGTCCTCCAACTCGGCCATGAGGCCCGCCAGCGTTGGGCGGTTGGCGAGTTGGTCGCACACGGTTGGGCCGTACTCCGCAGCCCAAGCGCGTGCCCCGCCGTCAGCCCTAGCCGGCGCCGCCACGATGATGGTTCCCGTGGAAATCGCCGCTCCCGTAAGGATTCCGGCGATGAACGCGCGAACTTTCCCGGGCCTCACGGGTTCCACTCCAGATATGTGGCCTCATACTCGGCGTTCGCGGGGTTCCACATTCCGTACTCGGTGGCGTACTGATAGAGGTCGTTAGCCCAACGCAACTCACCAGCGAGGGCACGCAGGCGAGCCACCATCTCGGCGCGCTTGCGGTCAAGCAATGCGGTGGTGACTTCGTCCTCGGTCACTTGATGACCTGCCGTGTCCGAATATCCACCACGGGGGCGATAGCGCGGGCTGCTGTAGAGGCGTCCTCGGCATCCCTCGGGGCGTAGATCTCGCGCCGATACGCGGACGGGTGGTAGCGCATGGCTTCCTCGCGGGTCATGTGGCTCATGCTGTTTCCCCTAATTCGATTTCGGTGTGCAGTCGCTTGGCTTCAGTCCAGAGATCCCGCAGGATCGCTTTGGCGATAAGTCGGATGGCGCGGGCGTGCTGGTGAGCCGCGGATAGTGGTGAGCCGGGTTGCGCGGGATGACCTTTGGGTCCACAGCGTTTGCACTCGACGGCATGGATTGCGTCGGCGTACTTCAGCCGGCCTTCTTCGTAGATGGCGCGGTAAGGCCCGCCGTGGCCGACCATGACGCATTTAGACGCGATGAGCCACAGCCGCATTCGAGCGTCGGGTGACCAGTGGACGCGTTCGCCGCGAACTTTGGAGGGTGCGACACCAGCGCCGAGCGCATGATGGCTCTCGTCAGTACTTTGGGCGCTGGTGCCGACCACATCCATCCCGCAGAACCGATACAACTCCCGCAACTTGCGAGGCCGGTTGTGCAGGTCGTTCCAATACGGATCACCAATGGAAGCGAGCAGCCGAGCGGCTTGCTTCTCCCCGACGCCCTTGCTGTTCTTGACGAACTCACCAAGGGGGTGGTGGCGCATTACCCGCGCGAGATTCAGGGTCGCTTGATGTTCGGCGTCGTCCAACGCTTTGACCAAAGCCGCCAGCCGCTTCACGTCGGGATGCTCTATGGACATGCCGTGTCCGTGTTCGCCGTCCATCGTCAGCGTTCTGAGCCGGTTCTGATTGGCGATCTTCACCCGCTCCAGGTCGTCGACCACATCAGCGGCGAGCGCCAGTGCGGGGTCAGCAAGGATGGGACCGAGACCGCCGCTGTGCGATTGGCCCTCGGCTACCCCTTGGGCGGCCTCGGTCCCTGCTTGATCCCCGACGCCGTCTACGGCTTGGCTTGCGATGATTCTATGAGCGTCGGGGAGGTTTAGTGCCGCAGCCGATACCGATTTGGCTGACGATGGGGAATTGGGCTGCGGCAAGTTGGGTTCCCCGACGCCGGGTTCAGCATGGCTGTCGCGGTCGAATTGGGCGTCGGGGATGTTCAGTGTGGCGGTCACAGTTCCACCGCCCCTTCGGGCAGCTCAGCGACCGTGTCAACGCCATGCGCGGCAAGTGCATCGCGAATCACCTCATACTTGGCGATCTGCCCTAGCAGCGCCCCGACCTGCTCTCGGCGCTCATTGATGCAGAACTCCAGATCGTCGGCGCCGCAGTCGCCCAACGCTTTCCACCTCGATTCGCCGACATGAACACGCTGGGCGCACATCCGCGCCCACCATGATCGCCGCTGCTCCAACTTCGCCGAGCGGCCCTGCTTGCTGTTCATGGTGGTGTTGCGGTCCTGGCGTATCTGATCCTGAACCATCGGTTCCAGCGCGGCGGCGTAGAAGTCGCGCAAGTCATCCACGCTGGTGCGCTCGGCCACCATCTGAGCTAGCTTGCGGGCTTGTGCCTCTGGGTTTTCTGTCACCACCTCTCGTATGAGGGCGGTTAGACTGAGTGTGCTCACCTTTAACGGTCCTTTCGTTTGCGTGGGCTTTGGCGTCATCCCGTTGCAGCGGGGTGGCGCCGTTTTCTGTTGTGGGTCAGAAGTGCGGAAATGCAAACCAGCGGTAGTCATCCAGCTCGGCTCGGGCCTCGTCACGCTCGGCGATGGCGCGGAGGAAGTCGCAGCGGGCCTCGTTTTCCATGAAATCTCCGACCCATTCGGCCTCAGCCACCAGCCACCGCCCGATAGCGGAGGCTTCAGCGAGGTCGGCGCGGGCATCGGCTAACTCGCGTTCCAGCCGCTCGTTCTCGTCTGCGTAACGACGAACCGTGTTGTAAGCCGAGCTGGCGAACCTACGCGGCGCGGGCTTCATCACGCTCGGTCGCGGGCTTCATCACGCTCGGCACGCATCTGGTCGAAATTCGCCTCGTTCACCATGGCGGCGTCACGCTCGACGATGGCCTCGTCGCGCTCGCGGACAAGTCGCCTTGGGATTGCCCAGGAATCAATCACTGCCTCTTCCCGAAGTTGCACAAAAGCTGGCGGCAGGTCAGGCATCTCACCTACCAGCTGCTCTTCGCCCATCCATCGCAGCGGCTCAGCGTGTGCGTTGCGAACGGTGGCGGGGTGTCCCGCCGGGGCCGGCTCATTGCGCTGGCCAGGCCCCGGCGGGACGTGCACGTCTTCAACAGGCGAGGGGGGGTTGGCCTGGAGACGCGCAGCCTCTACCGCGCTGCACGCGCGGTCAAGGATGGTGACAAGGGCTATGGCGGCGTCGATCAGGAGGGCGATCACTGCTCGTCGTCCTCGGGGGTGGTGTCGATGGGGGCGCAGAGAATCTGCCGCAGAGCCCGGTTTTCCTCGGACCAGCGGACCGCCAGCCATGACGCCGCCAGCGTTCCGATGGCTGCTACGGCGGCCCATGTATCGGCGGTCACGACGCGGGCTCCCATGCCTGAGCATCGGCAAGGTAGCGGTCCAACTCGGCGCGGGTGATGCGCACAGCGCCGCGGCGAGGCCCGAGCCGAACGGCGGCCAATCGGCCAGCGCGCAGTTCGTCGTAGATCGTTTTACGGCTCATGGACACGTAGTCGGCGGCGGCGTCGATGGTGAGCGCGGCGGGCGTGTCTGCCCCAGTGGTATCCGCTACGCCCAGATGCGCACGTTTGGGGTTTGGCATACGGGCGACACTACAACCCGTCAGCGTGTAATTGCTACCCGTTGACGCGTTTTTAGGTCACGGTTTGATAACAGTGGGCATCATGCGTGCGTATAGCGGGGTTATGTGGGTATGCGCTAGCCATTTGCGGGCGCTTCGGGGGGGTACGTTATGCGCGTGATCGAGGATTGGCCTACATACGTTCGGCGCATTGCCGCCGGAATGACGCAGGCCCAGATCGCGACCAAGGTCGGTTCGGTGTCGGGGTCCAACGTCGGGCGCTGGTTGCGTGGCGAGCATGCACAGCCCGGCGCAGACTCGGTGGTTGCATTCGCGCGGGCGTTCCGCCGGCCGATCACCGAGGCGTTGGCAGTGGCGGGATACATCAGCGACGACGAGGTAACCACGCCTGAGCGGACTCCGCTGGACCGATACGACACAGCTGAGTTGTTCGACGAACTACGCCGACGCACCAAGGACTGAGCGCGATTCCTCGGCGGCCTGGAGTAGATCGAGCAGTGCGAGACGGTCCTGCTCGGTGAGTGAGGCCGGATCAACCGACGCCACGACCCTGCGGAACTCCCTAATGCTGCTCACATGCGCCCCCATCTGCTTGATGACTCAACCCGAGACGGTATCTGACTGCTGCGACATGCCGTCATGCCTTGGCGGGCATGATTGCGGCGAGGCTGCCCCACGCCTGACGTGCGAGGTCAAGGGATACATGCTGGTAACCGTGTGTGGTGAGGATGTCGGAGTGCCCGATCACCGATTGCACGATGTGGGCGTCGACCCCGGCCTCTAGCAGCAGGGTGGCTGTGGAGTGTCGGACGCTGTGCTGTGGCGCGTGCGGGACATTGGCGGCGATAAGCAAGTCCTTCCACGCCCGTTGGTCGACTTCCTGACTGATCGGCTTGCCGTCGAGGTGGAACACCAGCGGGCCGTCGCGGTCGAGCTGGCGCAGGATATCCACCAGGGCCGGAACCAGCGGGATAAGCCGGGTACCCGCGCGGGTCTTGGGCCGCGTCCACACAAGCGTCCCGACACACGGGCGGTACTCTAACCCGCGGGGGAGATCCCATGCCGCTTGCGGGCAGAAGGACGAGCGGACCTTGCCGCACGGGTACAGGCCGCGGCGGGGGCCGTCTGCCGCGGCTTCGCCGCAGCCGTGCGCCTTCTGCTGCCGGGTGAGCTGCCAACTGATGTCAGCCACGCCGCGCTCCAGGTCGAGGCGGTCATGCTCCAGCCCGAGAACTTCCGACTCGCGGGCGCCAGTGAGGAATCCGAACGCCCAGCGGGCCGACCACATGGCCGAGGTCTTTTCGGCGGTGGCGATGATCCGGGTAGCCGTTGCGGCGTCAAATGCTGTGCCCTCGCGCGCGTGATAGGTCGGCTTGTCAACGCGGTCCATGACATTGGACGAGATGATGCCCTCGCGGACCGCGGCCTTGATCGCCAGCCGTAGGGCCTGGTCGGCTTTGCGGGCCGACCGCTCTCCCGCGGTGGCCTGGATCACGGCGTGCATCCCGCGAACATCCCCCGGGGTCAGCTTGCCCAGCCGCTTCTTGCCGATGTGCGGTGTGAGGTAGAGCCGAACACTCTGCCGGTACTGGTAGAGGGTGGACGGTTTCAGGTCGCGGATAGGGAGGATGGTGTCGGCCCAGTAGTCCAGCCATGCCGCGACGGTGGTCGACGGACTGGTGGCGACGGTGCCCGCGTCGACTTCGCGCTGGAGTTGCCGTAGCGCCTTGAGGCAGTCGTTCCGATCCTTGCGGACGATGCGTTTCTGTCTGCGCTTCCCGTCCGGCCCGGGGGGCAGCTCGACGCCGGCCACCCAGTATCCGCGCGCGTTGCGGAACAGCGTGCCGTCATTCGGCGCCCGCCTGGTGCCCATTCTTCAACCCCAATTCAGTGGTGTACTCACCGTAATACTCCTAGATACTCTCACATGTGCATACATAGGCACGTCATGCGTCACACTGACCAGGACGTTTAGGCATTTCCGCAGGTCAATACCAGTATAGCTAGGAACTTCTAAGCCCGAGGTCG
>Ga0194055_10001469_pt1 | contig 19213 bp, 16 predicted proteins | sample SepL449m_MetaG_FD_155482 | JGI IMG/M metagenome (GOLD analysis project Ga0194055, IMG submission 155482) | Anoxic zone freshwater microbial communities from boreal shield lake in IISD Experimental Lakes Area, Ontario, Canada - Sep2016-L442-9m | ecosystem: Environmental > Aquatic > Freshwater >...
ATCGGAATCATCCCGATCGCCGGAAACACGAACTTGGTTTTCCAATCATCCATGTACTCGGCTTTGCCCACGTAGGTCATCCGGCGACCCAAGCACAGCGGCACAAAGAAGGAGTCAAGGACTGAAATATGATTCGGTGCAATGATTGCAGCGCCCTGGGCAGGAACGTTCTCGAGGCCTTCGGTGGTGACATTCCAGAGGTAACGGAACGGTGGGGTCAGCAAAAGGCGGGCCGCCACTTGCATTTTCCCTGCGTCGCGATGCTCCATGGCTTCCCCACTTCTGCGGACTCTCGGGATTCTATCTCGCCCCCGATGGTCGAGGGGCATGAGTAGACACAATTCACAGTAGTGGCTCACCTGTGAGCAGAACTGGCCGAGAAAGATCAACTCCGAGTAGTTGGGCTGCTACCTGCACATCATGGCCTGCAGCAGCTGCAGCGTCGATGGCGACGAGGGCAGAGGGCGTGTCCAAGTCCTGATCAAGAGCAGCCCGCACCTGCTCAAGCGCAGCCGGTTCTCGGCCGCTCGGAGCAAGCCTGCGCTCGGAACTGTTCCCTTCAGGGTTTGCTGCAGAGCTACGTGTTGCAACCCAGGCGAGCAATCGATTGGTCGCTTCTTCCATCAGGGAGTCATGCCATTCCCAGCTGTTTCGATAGTGGTAGCTCAAACAAGCCAGCCGAATTGCCCGGGGATCCCAGCTCAGCGAAAGGTCCGAAACAAATACCAGGTTTCCGAGCGACTTTGACATTTTCTCGCCATCCATGCGAACCATCGCTTGGTGCATCCAATGGCGCACGAGCGGCTCACCCGTAGCTGCCTCAGACTGGGCTGCTTCGCACTCGTGATGAGGAAAGATCAAGTCTGATCCGCCGCCGTGTAAATCAATTGAGGTACCTAATTCTCGCAGGCACAATGCGGAACACTCGATGTGCCACCCCGGTCGCCCTGGCCCCCAGCAGGCTCGTCAGCCATACTCGGCTGCCACAACACGAAGTCGAGCGGATCGCGCTTATTGGGATCATCCGGGTTGCCGCCGCGTTCCTTGGAGAGCAGCAACATCTCATCGCGAGTCAGGTGGCTGATTTGACCAAATTTTGCAAACTTGGCGACCTCGAAATACACCGCGCCACCCGCCTGATAGGCGAAGCCTTGATCTAAAACCATTCCAATAAATCCGCGGATATCTGCAATCGCCGAGGTGGCCCGCGGCTCAGACCAAGCTGGCAACATTTCGAGTCGTTCCATGTCTGCATCAAAACGGGCAAGCTCTGCCGCAGCAAGGTCTAAATAGTGCACACCGAGTTCTTTGGCCTTCGGCAGGATGCTGTCATCCACATCGGTAATGTTTCGTACGCATCGAGTTTCATAGCCAAGGTCTCGCAAGCGCCGCTGCAGAACGTCATACGTTAGATACGTAGCCGCGTGGCCGAGGTGGGTGGAGTCATAGGGCGTAATGCCGCAGGTATACATCGTGACAATGTGATCGGGGGGATCAAAGGCAACGATCTGTTGACGGGCTGTGTCGTACAAGCGCACGGCGAAAGGATACAAGGGCTAGCAGTGCTGTACGCGTCGCCGCTGTTTGATTCACGAAACTGCTGAACTACTTGTTCCCGAACGCGACCAGAACCAGTCGGGGCAGGTCCCGACAGGAAACCACACTCGCTCGCGAGCCCCATTCAACCGGTCAAGGTCCATGGCCTCGCTGAAAAAGGGTTTCATCTGGCTGGGGTAGCAGAGCCGAGTTGCTGCTTGAGTCGATGCCTGCACGAGTGGGGAGACGTCAACTGCCTCGAGTGGCAACCCTAGCGATGACAGCTGAGTCTCAATCTGCTCCTGCTTGAGGTACGCCACGTAGGGGCGATCTTCGTAAAAACCGATCGGCACATCCAGTTGTCCAACGAGCGAGGCAGCAGCTTGCGCAAGCAGGCGGTGATCAATATGGCCGCCTAATCCGGCTGCCACCAACAACAGAGCAGGCCGAGCTTTGTTGGGACCCTGCGCGACCCGTGACACAGCTTGAAGCCAGTCTGCAATTTCTAAAATGAGCGGATCTTGTGACAAGTCGATCTGTGCATTCAACAACTGAGGGCCAGACATCGGCCCATTCCGCAGGAGGGCTTCCTGCCAGTTCGCTGCAGTCCAATCAAAGCCAAACATCACCGAGGCAGCTACCTCTTCGCCACGGCGCCAGATACTGACAGCAGTCGAACGTTCAGGGAGAGGGCGCGCCCACTCCGTCCAACTGCTCCTCCCAAACACCACACGCTCGCGAACCAGACACGTTGCCAATGCCCCGTTGCGCAAACTCTGTCCTAACGACAGCGCAAGATCATCGAAGTGCGGAGAAACAACCGTCACGGTCGGCGCATCGCGCCGAGGAGAAGCTGTGAAACGTTTCTGGAGTCGGTCTCTGGCGAAGACGATCACGCTTGCTCCTCTCTCGCAGAATCACCGAGCTCACTGCGGTGAGCCTCGCTTGGATTGTTAGCTGGAGGAAGTCCGACATGTTGGCCGCTCCCACCATCAGACTCGTCGCTGATCTCACCAACGATAGCTTCAAGAATATCTTCGAGCGTCACGAGTCCGAGAAGGTGTCCCTGATCCATCACCACTGCCACATGTCGGCGAGTGCGACGCATCTTTTGCATCAACTCTTCGAGGCGATCCTCGGACTTGACGCTCAATGCCACGCGAACAATTCCTGGCGGGAGTAGCCCGTTTCGCTTCTCGGGTGCCACCGCAATCAGGTCCTTGGCATGCAAGAACCCGGTGACCTGATCAGGAACAGAGCCCAGAACTAACACTCGAGAGTGACCGGATCGATGCACAAGTTCCTCTGCCTGAGCAACGGTGGCCGTATAGGGAACCGTCACGAGTTGTTGACGAGGAGCCATCACCTCTGCCACACGAATATGGAGAAAGCCCAAGGCACCAACAAGCAGTTCATGTTCAGTGAGCTGTAATTCGCCTCCCGCCCGAGACTCAGCCACCATCACGGCGAGCTCGGGGGCAGTGTGTGCCTGAGCAAGTTCATCGGTTGGCTCCACGCCGAGGGCTTGTGTGCCGAGCCGCGCGAGCCAATACAACCCCGCCACAGCAGGGCGAACCACCACAACAACAAGTCGATGCGCGGGTGCGAGGGCAACGGCTACAGCTTCTGGCGCCGAGAGCGCAAGCGACTTTGGAACCATCTCGCCAACGACCATGTGGACGAGGGCAATAATGATGAGTCCGATGGCCAGGCCAAGGGCCTTGGACACGCTCTCGGGTAATGCTGTCATGCCGAAGAGTCTCTCGAAGGCGGAGCCAATGACGGGTTCGATCAGCCAACCAAGCAACAGTGACACCACGGAGATTCCGAGTTGGCTAGCAGCAAGCTGCACGTTGAGGTTTCGCATGCCTTCCAAGGCACGCCGAGCACCCATCGAACCGGCCTCTGCGCGCTCTTCGATCAATCCACGTCGCGCAGCCATCAGCGAGAATTCCACGGCCACAAAGAACCCATTCGCCAGAATCAGAGCTAGACCGAGCAGCAACAGCAACAGAGCGTTCATTCGCTGTCCTGTCGGCGGGGGTCGGCATCACCTTGTTGCGCAACACCTTCGAGGGTTCTCGGAACTGGGGCTATGAGCTTGACCGTCGCTACTCGGCGGCCCTCCATCCCGTCAACCGAAATGCGCCACCCGTCACAAAAAAATTGCTCTCCAGCTTCGGGGATATGGCCAAGTTGAGCGAGCACAAACCCGCCGAGTGTTTCGAAGTCGCCATCGGGCATCGCAAAGTCACAGGCCTCAACGACCTCGTCGGGGTGTAACAGCCCAGAGAGCAGATGCGCTCCCTGCCAACGACGCACAGCGGGCGTACCACGCGACGGGTCGTGCTCATCGTCGATATCGCCAACAATTTCTTCAAGCACATCTTCAAGGGTGATGATTCCAGCAGTCCCTCCGTACTCATCCACCACGAGAGCGAACTGCCCTGCTGCGCCTTGCAACTCCAAGATGAGGGATTCCAGATTCTTCGACTCAGGAATTGCCAAAACATCTCTGAGCAGTCTCTCAACAGGGAACGCGGGGCGATCCTCAGGCGGCACACCGAGAACATCCTTGATATGCACGACGCCAGCAACATGATCAAGGTCGTCTTCAACCACGGGAAACCGAGAGAGACCCGTCTGTGAAGCCAACTCCAACAGATCAGCAACGAGCGCCTGAATTGGCAGGGCCTGCACGCTGACTCGCGGGGTCAAGGCGTCGGCCGCAGTTTTTTCGCCAAACCGAAAGGTTCGATTGAGTAGATCAGCGTCCCTCAACCCTAGGGTGCCGCTCTCTGCTGAGGAACTCACGAGTCGCTTCAGTTCCTGCCGGCTTCGAACGCTCGAGAGTTCATCTGTGGGCTCCACACCAAACAGGCGCACGAGGCGTTCAGCGAGGGCATTGCACACAAAGATCACGGGGCTGAACACGAAATTGAATCCACGAAATACCGCCGAGAGCGCCATGACCGTTCGCAGAGGCCTTGCGACGGCAACCGACTTCGGGACCAGTTCACCCACGACCATCTGCACCACCGTGGTGAACAACAAAGCAAGCAACACAGAGATGCCTAGGGCGCGCTGCTCACCCACAAGTTGCCCCACAAAAGGCTCCAAAGCCACTGCAACCACGGGTTCGGCCAAGACTCCTAAGCCAAGGCTGCAGATCGTGATTCCCAGTTGGGCACCCGACAGGTTGTACGAGAGTCGCTGCTGAATCGAGGCCGCCCGGATCGCTGCTCTACTGCCCTCCTCGGCGAGCTTGTGCAGTTGGTTCCGGTCAACCGCAACGAGGCCGAACTCAATGGCAACAAAGAAGGCGTTCGCCAACACCAACAGCAGAACTGCGGCAAACCCGACAAAGGTCATGCGAGAGCAGTCACCAAAAGAGATCCAACAATGCACTTATGTTACTGCTGAGTCTGCCGAGAGCCGACCCATCTGTCACCGAAAACCTATTCTGCACGCCACGAGCCCCAGCGGGGACTCTTCACACCGGGAGCCGAACAAGGGAGAGGGGTAACATCTAGACCCATGTTGCCTGATCCCACCTCATCGTTGCGGAGCGCTGATGCCGTGCGCGCCGCGGCCAGACTCGCGAAGGTCGCCGGAACTGCGCTCGCCGAAGGGGAACTCACGCTGCCGCAGTACCGAGTGCTGGTCTTCTTGTCAGTTCGGTCGCGACCTGCCACTCATGTGGCTGCCCTGCTTGGAGTCAGCGCATCCTCGATGACCTCAGTGGTGGACGGACTTGTTGCTCGATCTCTGGTATCTCGTTCCGCAGACCCCACCGACCGGAGGCGAGTGATGTTGTCACTCACTTCTGAAGGCACCCGAACCATGCATCTGGGCGATGAACTCGTCGGATCTGGGCTGAATCGCCTGTTGCAACGCCTAGAACCAGCCCAGGCTGAGCAGGCCCTCGTCGGTCTTGAGTTATTGAACCAGGCCATGGAAGCTTCCCTTGAAGAGCGCTTCGGACCGCAGTTCAACGAGTCCGGATCTTTTCCCCCACCATCAAGCAGCAGTGCAACAGCTCTCAGCGCACCAGACACTGCTGAAGCAGGACTGAACTCCTCGCCAGATCATTCATGACCGATCCCCCACCCGAGCATGTACCGAACTCAACGGTACTCAAACTTTCAGATGTTGGCCTGATGCGCAACGGTACCCACCTGCTCGACCAGATCGACCTGCAGGTGGACGCTGGATCTAGCTGGATTATTTTGGGTGCGAACGGCAGCGGCAAGACTTCCCTCGTTCGCATCTGTTCTCTGTATGAACATCCCAGCAGCGGAACAGTCGAACTTCTCGGCCAGAGACTCGGCCACACCGATGTGCGCAGCCTTCGTCGGCGAGTGGCTCTCGTGAGTCCTGCCCTAGCTGACATGATCCGGCCGCAACTCAGCGCCACCGAGGTTGTGATGTGCGCCAAATTTGCAGCCTTAGAGCCGTGGTGGCACCACTACGAGCCAGAGGATTCAGACAAGGCTGTAGCTCTCCTCCACGCTCAACAAGTGGGCTTTACGGCGAAGCGTCCCTATGGGTCGCTGTCCTCTGGCGAGCGCCAGCGGGTTTTGCTCGCTCGGGCGCTGATGTCGAGCCCTGATCTCATTTTGCTCGATGAGCCGAGTGCGGCGCTCGACCTCGGCGGACGCGAACTCCTCGTGGATCGCCTCGAAGCCCTTGCAGTTGACCCCGTTGCCCCTCCCGTGGTTCTGGTCACTCACCATGTTGAAGAGATTCCGCCGAGCTTCACCCATGTGCTTGCACTGAAAGGCGGACGCATACTTGGCGCGGGACTGATTGAGCAAACGTTGACGAACGACCTACTCAGCGAGTGCTTCGGGCTCGGATTGCACTTGAAGCGATATGAATCACGCTGGACAGCCCGACGCTCCTGAGCTGCTTATAACGAGTGTCGACTGCCCTCGTCAGCAGGCACCGTGGCCAAACTAGGGTCCGCTAGGTTCTCCTGGAGCACCAGCACGCTCCTTGCCGCCAAGGCGATTAGGCCAGATGCCCCATGAGCACTGTTGCGGACCTGAGCGTGTTCCGTGTCGAGGCGACAGAGCCACTGTTTGCCCCATTGCTCACTGGGCAACTGCCAGGAAATCTCTGCATCCCCAAGGTTGAACAACAACAACAATGTTGACCCCGACAGGTGCTCACCACGCGGACCGAGCTCGTCGAGTTCTCCGTTCAGCCAAACCCCCATGCTTTGGGTTCCGTTATGCCACTGCGCTGAGTCCATCTCTGTTCCCGTGGAGCTAAACCATGCAACGTCGACCTGGCCACCCTCACGAATGGGGCGCCCCGTTAAGAACTTTCGACGCTGCAGCACTCGATTCGATTGTCGCAGCTGAATCAGTTCACGCGTGAACTCAAGCAGGCCCAAGTCCACATCAGCCCAGTTCACCCAAGAGATCTCGTTATCTTGAGCAAAGCCATTGTTGTTTCCAAGTTGGGTCCTTCCCAACTCGTCGCCAGCGACAAGCATCGGAACCCCCTGCGACAGAACCAGAGTGGCAAGCAAATTTCGTTGCTGGCGCTTACGTAACTGCAAAATTTCGGGTGCTGTCGTGTCACCTTCGGCGCCGCAGTTCCACGAACGGTTGTCGTCAGTTCCGTCTCTGCTCTCTTCACCATTGGCCAGATTCAGCTTGTGTTCGTAGCTGACGAGGTCAGCCAAGGTGAACCCATCGTGAGCGGTCACAAAGTTGATGCTCGCATGAGGCCGTCGACCTTCGGCCTGATACAAATCAGAGGATCCGGTTAACCGCTGAGCGAACTCGCCAAGCTGGCCGAGTTGCCCCCGCCAAACGTCTCGAACGCAGTCGCGATATCGCCCGTTCCACTCAGACCACAGTGGCGGAAAGTTTCCAACCTGATAGCCGCCCTCGCCAATATCCCATGGCTCCGCGATGAGCTTGACCTGATTGACCACAGGGTCTTGCTGTATCAGGTCGAAGAAGGCGCTGAGGCGATCAACCTCGTGAAGCTCGCGAGCCAGAGTTGCTGCAAGATCAAAGCGAAAGCCATCCACGTGCATCTCTTCGACCCAGTAGCGAAGGCTATCCATGATGAGTTGAAGAACATGGGGATGGCGCATGTTTAAGGTGTTGCCCGTGCCGGTGTAGTCCACATATTCAGAACGATCCTGTGGATCGAGTCGGTAATACGCGCTGTTATCGAGGCCCTTGAAACTCAACAGGGGGCCGCCTTTTCCACCCTCGGCCGTGTGGTTGTAGACCACATCCAAGATGACCTCAATGCCAGCCTCATGCAAGGTCTTGACCATGACCTTGAACTCCTGCACCTGCTCCCCCGCTTGACCCCTGACGGCGTACTCGTTGTGGGGCGCAAAGAAACCAATTGAGTTGTAACCCCAGTAGTTGCGAAGCCCCATCTGCACAAGGCGACGGTCATGCACGAACTGATGCACCGGCATGAGTTCAATTGCCGTCACGCCAAGTCCAAGAAGGTGATCGAGGACCGCAGGAGAACAAACTCCGAGGTACGACCCTCGGTGCTGTGCATCCACTCCTGGGTGCAACTGGGTGAGCCCTTTGACATGCGCCTCATAGAGCACCGTCTCATGCCAGGGGCGAGAGGGGGAACGGTCTTGGCCCCAGTCGAACCAAGGGTTCGTGACCACTGACCGGGGTACAAATGGGGCCGAATCGGTCTCCATGTCATGCTCCCCATCAACAGCGTCATTCCATTGAATCGCACCTTCAATTGCCCTCGCATACGGGTCGAGCAGCAACTTTGAATGCTGATTGAGATCCGCCTCGTTCCTCCGAGGCCCGCGCACTCGAAACCCGTATCGCATACCTGGCCCGATGTCAGGCAAGTATCCAAACCATACCGACCCGACGCACTCGGGCAATTCCACTCGTAGCTCTGCCCCACGCTCATCAAACAAACAGAGTTCGACTGCCTCGGCAGCCTCAGAGAACACCGAGAAGTTCGTTCCAGAACCATCCCAAGTAGCACCGAGCGGATGCGGGCGTCCCGGCCACACTCGCAGGGTCACGAACTCACACCCAGAACGCTGAGGAGTCGTCCTCGCGAACGCTCGATCTCATCAGCTAGCAGGCGGTCAAGCATCGGGACCCACATGGTTCCGTCGTAATGCAACGACATGGTGAGTGCAGTTTCGGTGTCGGTCACCGGGTTCACGATGGCCTCGAGTACCCAGTGGCTATGAGAACGGCCGTCTCGTTCTCTTCGCTCGAACCGCGCGATTCGCGGTGAGTCAGATTCGGTTCGTACCATCCGAAGCCTCTTCGAGCGGCTGAGTGGACCTACCTGCCCGCGTAAATCAACCGACCAGACCGGGCCAGAATCCCCCGGGTCGGCCTCTGCGACTTGCGCGCGGGGCACGATCTCGAGCCAGTCGGGGTACCTGCCTAGATCGGATACCAGGTCGAACAGGACCTTTGGCACCACTGGAGCAGTGAGAACTGCCGTGACATCCATCAGTAGATCAGGATCGCTGCGTTGCCAGATACAAAATGCATCTGCTCATTCTGCCGCCCCCTTAGCAAAATCAACGGCATCGCCGGGGACTAACCGCCAACTACTGCTGGAATGGACGGCTCAGGAGAGGCAGCTAGGGCCTGATCGGGCACGGGTTCAGGCGCTGGGTCGGCCGCCGGCGCCGTTGCGCGGAATACGGTTCGGTTGCCATAAGCGGCTTTCAGTACTGGGTAGGGATTCACTGCATCTCCACCAGCGGGGTGAATCTCAAAATGCAGGTGGGGCGAGGTTCCCCGAGCGTTGCCGCTGTCTCCCACGTAGCCAACGAGTTGGCCGGCAGTTACTCGCATACCATCAGCCAATCCCGGAGCATAGGCAGATAAATGCGCGTAGTAGTACTCCGTTCCCGAGGCACCAACAACCCACAACTTGTTGCCGCCAAGTGCGCCCGTGCCAACGCGCGCAACGGTGCCGTTCTCTGCGGCAATGAGTGGCGTGCCATAACTGGCGAAGATGTCGGTTCCTTGGTGCCAATGAGCCGATGGCGTTCCCATCATGCGGGGGTAGCCCCAGCTATCGATGAACTCGACCTCGCTCGCCACCGGGAAAACAAACCCACTGATGTAGGCATGAGCGCCGGCTTGATAGGCCTGAAGTTGAGCAGTAGCTGCAGCCACGGCGTCTACTGCACCTTGAACTTGCGCAGAGGTTTGATTCAGAACCGACTGCGCAACGCCCAGATCAGAGGCCAGTTTGGCTTCGCTCGTTCCCAGAGCTTTACTTTGACGCTCATAGTTCTGCAGGAGTCGCTCGTGCTGCTGAGCCACGACATCAAGGTAACTCTTGGCCACTCCCATATCGACAAAGTCGTTATTGTCTACGAGCGCCAACTTGTCTTCGGGTCGGCCGTGCACATACGCGGCCACTGCATGATCACGGAGACGCCGACGAGCCGTTGCCGCTTTCTGCACTGCTGCCTGAGCATCAGCTGACAGCTTGTTGAGTTGGCCGGTGAAATCAAGCACTGTTTGGGTTTTCTCTGCCACCTGCTGCTTGATGTGATCAAGATCGGCTTGGCTCGCTAGGAGCGCTGCCTGCGCGCCGGCCACGCGCTCGGGCAGAACTGCCACAGATTGAGGATCAAAGCTGAACTGTGCGATCGGCAGGTCCACCCCGTCGCCTACCCCCGGGTCGACCAAAAAGGGAACTCGTGGGTCGTTCACGAGGTCTGCAGGAACGGGAGGGAGGTACGTAGTGGTCGGCGAAGCTGCTGGATCTGGGCTGCTCCCCGGAACTGTCTCGGGTACCGTCGAACTTTCAGGCACAGTGGAGGAACTCATAGAGCCCTCCCCTGGCAGCAGAGTGCTTTCAGGCGCACTGGGATCGGTGGGGCTGCCCTGTGCAGAGACTCCAGAAACCGAGAAAACGACTGCAGTAAAACCGGCAAGAATCGCGATAGATGTTCGTGAGTTGGGCATGGTCGGTGTGTCCGCGAGAGGAGGGTGGCAGCGAGTTCTTGTTCGCTACGACCGGAACAATGTTACTTCCGAATCAGCCGAACCTCACCACTTAGGGGACCCATCCCCAGTGTTTACTTATGTTCAATCTCTCCGTAACCCAACCCACGCTTGGGGCCCTGCGGATAACAGAGCCAAAGGGTGCTGAGGCAGCGTTAGCGGAGGGAGCGTGAGCCGAGGGAACATTAGAAAGAAAGGTCTAGGCCCTGATCCCCTGCTGCAAACCAATCCACGAGAAGCAGAACGGTTGCGCAGAACAACACCAGAATGCACGACAGCGCCATAGCTTGACCAAAACCAGCTCCACCCGGTCGGCTCAGCAGCCGCTCGATTGCTACGGGAGCAGTTGGGCGAGCGGCTCGGACTAGAAACACCGTGGCACCAAACTCCCCGAGGCATGCAACAAAGGCGAGTCCGGCGCCAGCAATCACTGCTGGTCGAATCGCGGGGAGTTCAATACGCCAGAACCGACCTTGCGCAGTCACCCCGAGAAGCTGTCCGGCCTCGTCAAGCGAGGGTGGGAGGGACTGCAGCGCAGGCAGGACGGATCGAACAACAAGCGGGATGGCAACTAAAGCCTGAGCAACAGGCACGAGCCAGAGGGACCCTCGGAGATCAAACGGGGGCCGGCCAGCTAGCAACAAGAACCCAAGTCCAAGTGTTGTAGCAGAAACGCCAACTGGCAACAGGAGTATCCGATCGGCACTGCCTCCGGGCCGATGAGCAATGACTCGAGCCGATGCAACCCCGAGAAACACTGCAGCAACCGAGGCGGCCGTGGCGATGAGCAGGGAGTTCAACATCGCGGAGAGCGGGTCGATGCTCAATCCGGTCCCCTCAGCGGCCGAGCCAAGGCGTTGCCAATGTTCAAATCCAATTCCACCATTCACTTCCAAGGAGCGTTCAAATAGTGCCGCGATAGGTAGGCCGCAAACAATGATGACCACTGTTACCGCAGCGCCCACGGCTGACCATTCCCACAAGGTCCGGGGCATTCGATCAGTGCGTTGCAAGGTCACGGAGAAACTCGTCGAGCGCTTTCGACTGATGCGAGCATGAATGCTCAGGGTGGCGAGCACTGCCACAAGTTGTATCGCGCAGAGAACTGCTGCACCGGAGATATCAAACTGGCGAGTGGCTCGAGTCCAGATCTCTACCTCCACGGTGGTGACGGAACCTCCACCCAGCATGACAATCACCCCAAAGCTCGTGAAACAGAATAAAAACACCACGACTGCCGCAGCGGAAATTGCTGGCAGCACTGCAGGCAACACCACTCTTCGAGCAGCTTGGAACGGGGAGTCTCCCAACATTCGTGCTGCGGCCTCTTGGCTGGGATCAAGCCCACTGAGTGCGGCCCCAACCGTTCGCACTACCACCGCCAAGTTGAAACACAGTTGTGCCACCAGAATCGCCCACCAGGTACCACGAGCGTCAACCAGTCCTTGCGGCCCAAGAAGCGAGGCAAAAGCCGCGCCGATCACCACGCTAGGAAGAACAAAAGGAACGGTGGCAAGGGCGCGGAAAAACGAGCGGGCTGGAAAACGAAACCGAGAAAACACCCATGCAACAGGAACGCCGACGGCAATCGTGAGCGTGCAAGACGCCAGCGCTTGGGCAACGGTTACGGCAATGAGCCTCCAAGTTCGAGGAGAGCCGAGAATCCGAGTGACAGCCTCGGTTCCCCATACCCCATCGGGCTGCACCGCCCGCAGAAGCACAGCGGCAATCGGCAGCGCAATCATGACGAACACGGCACCGACCACGAACACTCCAAGTGGCGAGGCGCGGCGGCGGGTCCGCACTGGTGGCTCAGCGCCGAGTCGCACTCCACGGCCCTGCTCGGTGAGTGACCTCACTCCATTTTCTCTCGCCACTGCTCGATCCACACATCTCGTTGAGCACTGATCAGGTCAGGGTCCAGAGTCAACGGATCTTTTGCTCGAGAAGCGAACTTCTGAAACACCTCCGGCAGCGGCACATCTATCACCGGAAAGACATAGTTAGAAAGTGGCAACGCCTTTTGCCAAGCGGGACTGAGCATGAACTCAACGAGTTTCTGCGCAAGTTCTGGTTCTCGCGCACCATCAAGAATCCCTGCATACTCAACCTGAGCCACGCAACTGTCGAGCAGTACCGTGGAGGCTGGCTGTGTTCGCTTGCCCTCGCTAAAGACCACCTCCGCAGGTGGACTCGATGCATAGGACAGCACGAGGGGGCGGTCTCCGCCCGACACGGTGTAGTCCGAGTAATAGGCATCGTCCCAGCTCGGTCGAACTCGTACGCCGTTGTCTTTGAGTTGCTGCCAGTACTCCTGCCAACCGCGTTCCCCTTGGCGCGCAATGGTCCCAATGAGAAAAGCGAGACCCGGCGAGGAGGTCACCGGGCTTTCGATTACGAGCAAGTCTCGATAGGCCAGATCGGTGAGCTGATTCATGCGAGTTGGCGCCTCGATACCCTTGCCTGCAAACCACTCCTGATCGATGTTGATACAGACGTCTCCGGTGTCGATAGGAACGAGAAGTTCACCGGCCTTGCCCGCTAGCCGCAAAGACCTTGGGATTTTTGCAAGGCCGACGGGTTGAAAAGGTGCCAAGAGGTTCTCTGAAACTGCTCGGGTTGCCAGCGTGTTGTCGATTCCAAAGATCACATCCCCCTCGGGCGCTCCGGCTGACAGCAGCGCCTTCGTCAACATGGTGCCGGTGTCTCCCGTGGCAACCACCTTGATGCTGGCTCCCGTCAGTTTCTTGAACTCTGCTGCTGCTTCTTTTGGTACAGCGAACGCATCGTAGGTAACAAGCGTCACCTCAGCAGCACTCACCGAATCCTTTCCCGCAGGGCGAGTCGCAACAGAGTCGCTGTGGTCGGGACTGCAGGATGCAGCGAACAGCGCGAGGCTGAGGACGGACGCAGCGCAACAACTCCAGAGGAGAGATCGGTTCGAGCCAGGGATCCTCATGACTGCCTCTGCGGGTTGGTGATAACCGCAACACACCCCTGATCAACGCTGAGATGCGCAACTGCTTCCACGAACTCGTTAGAGACTCCCCGGCTGGATCCTGGCTCAAGGTCTTCACCGCAAAAAGCCCACCGGAGCCCCGTGCTACGAACCCCCACGGCTGGTCCATGCACTGCCAGAACCGACAGTATCTGCCCCGGGGCCCCCGTTACCGAGGCCGAGCCGCGAACGACTGCTAGGTAGGTATCACCAAACCATGCGTCGATCTGTAGGTCAGCAAACCGCTGCGATGCAAGGAGCATGACCCCCGCAAAGAGGTGATCCAGGCGGCCGGCGCCACTACCGATCACCGTGACGGCGCTCAGGTCACCCACAGACAATCCCCGTAATGCCTCCAGAGCCAGTTCTAGGTCTGTGGCTTCCTTGTCGGTCGGGAACGATCGAACCTCTGCACCACCTTGCAAGGCTTGATCAAGAAGCGCTGGATCTACTGAATCCATATCTCCGATCACGAGGTCCGGTATCAGACCACAGCTCAGAGCAAGGTGAAGTCCAGAGTCGGCTGCAACGACAAACTGCGGATTTAGCTGACCAACAGCGCGAGCGACCTCGCTATTGACCTCGCTCAGGCTGCTTCGTGAAACATCACTGGCGCGTAACCCGTCTAGATCCACCACAAGGGGATGAGGCCCCCCCGAAAATACCACTGCAGAACTCATGATCTCCCTCCGCTGGCATTACCCAGATCAGGTTGCGGGTCAGTGGCCCTGAGCCACTCTCTCAGCCCGCTGGTGCGAGCTCCCCGGATTGGTTTTGATTCTTTAAGCTACACGCTGAAGTGGTGACTACTGGGTCAGTCTCCGATGATCCCGTTCATGCGCGCAAGGGTGCGCAACATCACTTCATCCGCGCCACCACCAATTGACCACAAGCGTGTGTCTCGGTAGAAGCGCGCTGGCCAGTTTTCTTCTACGTAGCCCATGCCGCCGTGGTACTGCACAGCTAGGTCTGCCATGCGGCGCGCAAGACGAGCGGAACGCAATTTGGCTACGGTCGCGTGCCGCGTGATGTCTTGGCCATCCATGTAAGCAGCGGCCGCAGCCCAGTTGTGATGCCGCATCATGTCGAGTTCAGAAGCTAGGTCGGCAAGTTCGTATTGAAGAGACTGGTTGGCCAGCAGCGGCGCACCAAAAGCCTGCCGCTCCTTGAGGTAAGCCACCGTCCGAGTGAGCGCCAGTTCGACCGCCCCAACCATCTGGTAAGCGGCAATCATGCGTTCGTTCTGAAACTGGCCCATTTGCTGCTGAAAGCCTCGGCCGATTTCACCGATGGCGTATTCCACTGGGACTCGCACATCTTGGAACGTCAATTCCGCAGTATCTGATGCCCGCATGCCGAGCTTGTCGAGGGTTCGACTCACTGAAAAGCCCTCGGATTCGGTGGGAACAATAATCTGCGACATGCCGCGAAATCCGCCCTCGTCAGAGGTTCGGCATAGCAGGCAGATCCAATCGGCTTGAGCGCCATTGGTAATCCACATCTTTGACCCATTGATGACCCATTCGTCACCGTCAATAACTGCTCGTGTGCGCAGACCGGCAACATCGCTACCCGCATCTGCCTCGCTGATTCCAACCGCTGCAACGAGGTCACCAGAGATCGCTCCACAGAGGAACTTTTCTTTCAGTTCAGTACTACCAAACTGATGCAGCGTGGGCGTTGCCATGTCTGTTTGTACCGAGAGCGCCATGGCAACTCCGAGTGACGCAGCCCGACCGATCTCTTCACCAAAGATCATGGTGTAGCTGTGGTCAGCAGCAGCTCCACCGAATTCCTCGTCGTATTCAATTCCAATCAATCCAAGAGACCCAAACTTTTTGAAAAGGCGATGGGCCGGGAACATGCCGGCGTGTTCCCACTCATCAGCATGAGGGTCAATCTCTTTTTGCACCACGTCTCTGACCAGTGCCCGAAACGATTCGTGTTCATCGGTGAACTTCAACACAACAACTCCCTAGTTGGGTTTCCCCGCTCAAGTTATGGACAATATCAGCGGTAAGCTCAGAGTCCTCAGTCACCATGCCTGCAGCCGTGCAGGGGTCTGTCGCTTCGGACTGAGAGAGGCTCAGGTACGTGATCACCATTGTGTTCTGTCTTGTTGGGTGGACTCTGGGATGGATCATTTTTGGACGGACAAAGACTGTCACGCAGCTGCGCTCTGCCGCCGCCACCGTTCACCACTCAAGCAGCCTCCACGGGTTTGATGTGATTATTCCCGCACGCAACGAGGCCGAGTCCATTGGCCTGCTGCTGAGCGACCTTGCAACGCTGCCACACAGTGGCAATCGGGTCCTGATCATCAATGACCACTCCACAGATAAAACCGTGCAGATCGCCTCGGGGTTTGCTGGTGTGGAAGTCATTGATGCCCCCGACCTGCCAGACGGTTGGACTGGCAAGAGTTGGGCCTGCCACAACGGGTTTGAATATCTACGGGCGGGCTCCCAAGACGAGCACCGCGGGCTGGTGTTTTTTGATGCCGACGTCCGGGTGGATCCAGAGGTTGTTCAACTTCTCGTTGACCAGCAGTCAGCGACTGGGGCCTTGGTCTCAGTTCAGCCTTGGCATCAAACAAAGCGCCCCTACGAGAAACTCTCGGCGCTATTCAATGTGGTTGCCCTGATGGGAACTGCGATGTCCTCAGCAACAAAGTCAACGGGTGCATTCGGGCCTGTTCTTGTGACAACCCCTGCGGCCTACTTGCGTGCAGGCGGACATGAAGCAGTGAAAGATCAGATTGTCGAAGACTTAGCACTGGCTGCGAATTATCGGCAGAGTGGTCAACGAGTGGAACTGTTTCGCGGAGCCAACCAAGTGCGGTTTCGAATGTATCCAAACGGCCTGCGTCAACTCTGCGAGGGCTGGGCAAAGAATTTTGCCACGGGCGCTGGATCAACAAACCCGGTCCGCCTCTTGGCGGCAGTGCTATGGATCACGAGCCTCGGAAGCGCCACTGCGTTGCTGGTCGAGGCAGCCCTGTCTGAACGCACCGCTTGGATAGCCCTCGTTGTCTACGCTGCGTTCGCTGCGCAGCTTGCTTGGATGTTTCGTCAGGTCGGCAATTTTGGTCCCATGACTGCGTTGGTATTCCCGATCCTTGTTGCCTTTTTCTTCTGCATATTTGCGTGGTCAATTTGGAAAACCTACTTTTGCCAAAGTGTTACCTGGCGTGGGAGAAAAATTTCAGTTGGAGCCCGAAGCCAAAAGCCGTGTTGATTCAACTACCTGACATCGCTGCAGTCTTCGTATCGGTGCTGGCTTGGCTGTTCATTGGATTCAGCACGGGGTTTGCGATCCACAAGGTTCCGGTGCGGCGCTTCGATCATGACACCTGGCTCACGCGAGCTCGGAGCTTTGAAGATGAGGGCAACTTCTATCAGCGAAAATTGAAGATTCGTAGCTGGAAAGATCGCCTTCCCGAACAAGGTGACCTGTTCCCTGATGGGTTTTCAAAGCGCCACATCCTGAACCGATCCACCGAGCACCTTGAGCGATTCATGGCCGAGACTCGCCGGGCGGAGACGGTGCATTGGCTCAATCTGAGCGCGGGACCTCTCTTTCTCATCTGGTGTCGGCCTCTACTTGGAGCATTCATGATTCTGTTCGGCATTTGTGCTCACCTGCCGTTTGTCATGGTGCAGCGATATAACCGCGAACGATTAGGCCGAGTCCTGCGCAGGCGCAGTGCTACTTCGTGAACCGACCCTTGCGGATTCTGTCGGCTTCCATAATGGCTAACTCTTGTGCTCCCGATACCACGATCGAGGGATCGGGCACATAGTTGACCTCTGGGTTGCGCTCTCCATAATCCACTGCGTTCAAAATCACCCGCATTGCGTTCAGTCGCGCTAGGTGCTTGTTCTTCGACCGGATCACTGTCCATGGAGCTTCAACCGTGCTGGTTTTTTTCAACATGGAGTACTTGCGGTCGGTGAAATCTGCCCAATGCTCTTGAGCTTGAACATCGATCTCGCTGAGTTTCCACTGACGCAACGGGTCATTGCGGCGGCGGTCGAAACGCCGCTTCTGCTCGCGTTTTGTCACGCTGAAATACAACTTCACCAAAATGGTTCCCTGCCGCACAAGGTCTTTTTCGAAGCCGACCACGCCACGCATAAAGTCTTTGTATTCCTTGTCGGAACAGAAGTTAAACACTGGCTCAACCATTGCGCGGTTATACCAACTGCGATCAAAGAGCACCATCTCTCCGCCAGTTGGAAACTCTGCGATGTACTTCTGAAAAAACCACTGCGATCGTTGCTCCTCAGTTGGTTTACCAAGTGCCACGACTCGGTAGTGCTTTTCGTTCATATAACGAGTAACTCTTCGAATGGTGCCGCCCTTACCAGCGGCATCTCGGCCTTCGAAGAGAACGACCATGCGTTTGTCATTTTCTTCCAAGTAGCGCTGCAGCACGAGCAGTTCTGCCTGCAGAGGCTTGAGTTCCTCTTCTTTTTTCAGTTGTCGCACTGCAGTGCGGACGAGCTTTGGCTCGCGATCAACCGAGTGGTCAACCCGATCGGCAAAGGGGTTCGGCGGCAAAGCCGGAAAGGGATCGCTTGGTGTAGACATGTCGGTCGTTCCTTGCTGGAGATTGCGAACACGGTGAGCCTACCGACATCATCAGGTCGCCACACTCCGATAACCTCAGCGGAATGCCTGAAGCAAATGACCCTGCAGAAGAGACGCCACTCAGAACGGATCTCGACGAGAACCAGCTTCGGGAACGGCTCAGCGCAGAGCAATTCATCGTTACTCAACAAGCTGGTACCGAGCCTGCCTTCTCGGGCGCCTACTGGGACAAAAAAGATTCGGGAACCTACCGCTGCGTGGTTTGCGAGATGCCCTTGTTTTCTTCGGATACCAAGTACGACTCTGGCTCAGGGTGGCCTTCGTTCTTTCAGGCACTCGACCCAGAAAAGGTCACCTTGATTGAGGATCGCAGTCATGGGATGTCTCGAACCGAAGCCGTTTGCGCTCACTGTGGCGCGCACCTAGGGCACGTGTTCCCCGATGGCCCAAGGCCAACGGGGCAGCGTTTCTGCATGAACTCGGCCTCACTCAGCTTTACGGCCGAATGAGCTAGCTGCTGACGGTTTTTCCTTCGGCGTGCTTGCGCTCAGCAGGTGTGAAGCGAATCGGAATGTGCTTGACGCCACCAATAAAGTTAGATCGCAGCCGTTCAATATCGCCATCAAATTCGATGTCTTCCATGCGAGAGACAATCTCGTGGAAGATCAGACGCAGTTCCATGCGCGCCAGGTTTGTTCCTAAGCAGAAGTGCGCACCGCCACCACCAAAGGCAATGTGATCATTCGGTGTACGTTCGATATCGAACACAAAGGGATCATCAAAGACTTCCTCATCACGGTTAGCTGAGATGTGCCACATGACGACTTTGTCTCCGGTCTTGATCTGCTTACCGCGCAGCTCAAGATCTTTCATTGCAGTGCGACGGAAGTGCAGCACGGGGGTAGCCCAACGAAGGACCTCTTCGACTGCGCCATCGATGTACTTGTCGGGGTCACTTCGCAACTTGGCGAGCTGTTCCGGATTTTCCATAAGCGCAATCATTCCGTGCGCAGTTGCGTTGCGTGTGGTCTCGTTGCCCGCCACAGCCAGCAGCAGAATGAAGAGTTCGAACTCCTCTTGG
>Ga0194055_10001470_pt1 | contig 19211 bp, 19 predicted proteins | sample SepL449m_MetaG_FD_155482 | JGI IMG/M metagenome (GOLD analysis project Ga0194055, IMG submission 155482) | Anoxic zone freshwater microbial communities from boreal shield lake in IISD Experimental Lakes Area, Ontario, Canada - Sep2016-L442-9m | ecosystem: Environmental > Aquatic > Freshwater >...
AGTCAGTATGTTCGCAAGGACTCGAGGAGTCGGTTCATCCAATGCCAGGCGTGCTACCGGATGACTGCGAATAAGTTGCTCTTGGTAGTCATTGAGGGGTTGCCCTTGAGTATCACGATGCACCCGAACCCATGAACCATCGGGGCTTAAGTGCCATGCAGCTGTTGAGTCCGCAAAGGCAAGATCATGCGTTTCGGTGATAGTGGCGCTGTCTGCTTTATTGAGCCGAACGAGTACTTCAACTCGACGATCAAGATTGCGGTGCATCAGGTCGGCGCTTCCAATCCACACTTCGCGATCACCAGCGTTCCCAAATTCGTAGGCCCGACTATGTTCCAGAAAACGACCCAGAATACTTCGCACCGTGATATTTTCGCTTAACCCCACCACACCGGGACGTAGCGAACAAATGCCTCGAATGAGCATTTCGACTTTTACCCCAGCTTGAGAGGCTCGGTAAAGCGCATCAATGAGAGTCTCATCGACAATGGCATTGCATTTAATACGAATCAGTCCCGATAAACCAGCATGCACATGTGCAATTTCGCGCTCAATTTTTGCCATAAGATCACTGCGCATTTCCTTTGGCGCCACCATCAACCTTCGGTAATCGCCTGGCACTGCATATCCTGAAAGCAAGTTAAACAGGCTAGCGACGTCTTCTGTGATGTCGGGATCAGTCGTGAGAAGTCCATAGTCTTCATAACTACGCGCAGTCTTGGGGTTGTAGTTACCGGTACCGATATGAACGTACCGTCGAAGCCGGCCGCTGTCGCTGCGGACAACAAGGCATAACTTGGCGTGAGTTTTGAGACCAACAAGGCCGTAGACCACGTGCACACCGGACTCTTCGAGCTTTCGCGCCCAATCGATATTGTTTTGTTCATCAAAACGTGCCTTGATTTCAACAACCGCCAAAACCTGTTTGCCCGCTTCCGCTGCTTTAATCAGGGCGTCAACAATTGGTGAATCACCTGAAGTGCGGTACAGGGTCTGCTTAATTGCCAGAACGTTTGGGTCTTCGGAAGCTTGTTCGAGGAATCTTTGCATGCTGGTAGAAAATGCGTCGTATGGGTGATGCAGCAGTACATCGTGATTGCGCATTGCTTCCAAGACATCTGATGCATTCGAGGTTTCATGTTCGGCAAGCAGCGCGCTGGTACGAGGAATAAATACGGGTGCTTTAAGGTCTTCGCGCTTAAGTTTGGCTAATTCGTCCAGAGATTGTAAGTCGAGAGGTCCGGCAAGTTTAAACACTTCTTTTTCGGTGACGCCAAGTTCACTGATTAACAAATTAAGGACATAGGGGTCCATAGAGTTTTCGACTTCTAAACGCACTGGTGGGCCGAAGCGACGGCGCATGAGCTCTTTCTCCAGAGCCTGCAAAATGTTTTCGGCATCGTCTTCTTCAACTTCAAGTTCTTCGTTTCGGGTGACGCGGAACGTGTGGTGCTGAACCACGGTCATTCCAGGAAACAGCATGTCGAGATGACCTGCAATGACGTCATCAAGTGGCACAAAACGTTGTTTCGATACTTCGATAAATCGCGGCAGAGATGGTGGGACTTTTACACGTGCAAATAATTCGTTGTCAGTTCCCGGGTGCCGGACAACAACTGCCAGATTGAGCGACAATCCTGAAATGTATGGGAATGGATGAGACGGATCTACGGCTAACGGGGTGAGAACCGGGAACACCTGCTCTTGAAAAAGAAGGGTCAGTGTTGACTGTTCTTCGTCGGTGAGGTCATCCCAGCGCAAAATTGAAATGCCCGCGTCGGCAAGTGCAGGAAGGATGTTTCTCGTGAAACACTCGGAGTGCTCAAGCATCAATTGGTAACTCTGTGTGAGAACAACATCATGCACTTCACGAGGCATCATTCCGCTAGCTGCGCGTACGGCGATACCCGTTGCAATCCGCCGCTTCAATCCGGCGATGCGCACCATGAAAAATTCATCAAGATTATTGGCAAAAATGGAAAGATAGGTGACACGATCAAGCAGAGCTAATGAATCATCCTGCGCCAACTCCAAAACCCGCTGATTGAAAGCTAGCCACGATAACTCGCGGTCTAGGAATCTGTCGCTGGGTAAGGCCAGCGAATCAGTGTGTGAGGAAGACATAGCCTGAATACTTTCACAAATGGGCAATGCTGCGCCATGTCTGGCCAATACTCAAGATGAACATCCGCTAAATCAATGTCATGATGAACTCATGGCGCGACAAATTGTCTTTATGGGTAGCGGGGAAACCAGCCCCACTATGGTCACGCCGCACCAAAATATTCAAAAATCTCTCGATTCCAAGGCACAATCTCGGGTAGTTCTGGATACACCCTTTGGGTTCCAGGAAAATGCCGACGATCTGACCACCCGATTGGTGGACTATTTCGCCAATTCTGTGGGTGTTGAGATCACCTCAGTACGATTGCGGCGACCTGAGGCGTCAGCCAGTGAAGTGGCCCAAGCAGTAGCCAGTGTTATGGCCGCCGATTGGGTATTTGCTGGCCCGGGTAGTCCGTCCTATGCACTACGCACGTGGAAAGAAGTGGGCCTGGCGCCACATCTCGATGACGTTCTTAAACGAGGAACCTTAGTGCTCGCCTCTGCTGCAGCGCTTACTGCTGGAGCTCACACTTTGCCAGTGTATGAAATTTATAAAGTGGGCGAAGATCCCTACTGGTTAGATGGCCTGGATATTTTAGGTAGACACACTGGGCTTCGAGCTGCAGTGATCCCGCACTTTGATAATGCCGAAGGCGGAAATCATGACACTCGGTACTGCTACATGGGCGAAACCAGACTTCGAATATTAGAAGCACAGTTGCCTAGCGATGTTTTCATTTTGGGAATCGATGAACATACTGGGGTTGCCTTCGACTTGGATTCTCGCACCGTGAGTGTTTTTGGACGCGGTTCGATGACGGTACGTAAAGGCGAACATGTGTGGGCTGTGAAGACGGGCGGCTCTGCGCACTTTGATGAGCTTGCGCATTTCGGTGGTCTTGAACGGCGCATCGCATCTGATCCCGTTGCACTTCCGGTTGATGTTGAACAAGTTGAAGAACTACTTGAAACTGGCAACGTCATGGCTGCCGTGGATGCACTACTCGAACTTGATGACCTCGATCGCGATTTAGAAACACGAGCCACAGTGCATGCACTCATCACACGACTGGGTCATCTAGCCGCGAGCCCTCGAGTAAACATTGAGTCAGTCATCGGCCCTTATGTTGAGGCATTGTTACAAGCGCGCATGTCGGCGCGCTCGGGTGGTCGTTGGGATGAAGCTGATGCGATTCGAGACAAGCTCACATCATTGCAAGTGACAATTCGAGATTCCCAAGATGGTTCTACTTGGGATATCAACAGCTCATGACTCCCGGGCCGATTGCGTTAGTGGGCTCTGGTGAGTACTTACCAGTTATGCAGGGCATCGAAGCGGCATTGCTTGAGGGACGCAATCCACGGTATGTGCAACTTCCTACCGCAGCGGCTCCTGAAGGCGATAGGTCACTTGATCATTGGGTTTCGTTAGGACAAGCACAGGCACAGCGCCTTGGCGTGACTGCCGTGCCAGTTTTAGTGCGCACTCGAGAAGATGCTCACCGGCAGGACTTAGTTGATCTCATCGCTGGTGCTGGACTGATCTATTTGTCAGGGGGCAATCCAAGTTTTTTGGCTAATACCTTGCGAGACACTCCCGTGTGGAATGCGATCGCCGCAGCGTGGCAGCAAGGGGCTGCATTAGCAGGATGCAGTGCAGGAGCGATGGCCATCGCAGATCACATTCCAGCATTGCGATTGCCGCATCACCAATCAACACGTGGCTTAGGGGTGTTGCCACACCTTCGCGTGCTGCCACATTTTGACAAAATGTTTAGTTGGATTCCGGATCTTGCAATGCGAATTATGAAAGTGCCCGAGGGTGTCACCATTATCGGAATCGACGAAGAGACCGCGCTTGTCGGTGGTCCTCATGAATGGGTGGTACAGGGACTTCAATCCGTATGGATTCTTGAATCTAGCGGGCGCATTGAATACAAACCCGGCGATGCTGTGATTACTTACTAGCGAGAGTTCGACTTCGTTGCAATCGGTCGTTGGAACATCACGTCAGTATCCCAGTGCGAAAAACCAATGCTTTCATAGAGCGCGCGAGCTGAAAGATTGTCTGCATCGACGTACAACATGGCTGCACTCAAATTGTGATTGCGTAGATACTCCAAACCCTTGACGCTTAAATATTTGGCGAGCCCAGTCCCACGTTCGCCCGGGGAAACACCAAGTACGTAAATTTCTCCTACTTCAGGGTGATCATGAGGACCGCGTCGGATTCCGCCGTGCACTTTAGTCCAATGAAATCCCACCATGCGATTGTCTCGGGTAGCGATAAGGAATCCCTCGGGGTCAAACCATTTTTCGTTCATGCGTATGTCTAAGTCGCGTCGGGCAAGTTGTCCTTGTTCAGGATGTTCTGCAAACACCTGGGCGTTGAGCTCTACCCATTCCTGCTCATCCTGACCAGGGATAAAGGTTCTCATTGTGATGTCAGCAGGTGCAGTGATGCGTGGCAGTGGAGCAAGCAGTGATCGGCGCATTTGCCAGAGTTCGCGAGTTGATACGAAACCTAAACTACGTGCAAGTGAATGAGCACTGATGAGTTCACCATGTGCCCAGAGGCGAAAGAGTGGGCTTCCGGAATGTGTGAGTGCCGCTTGAACTAATGCAGTGCCTACTCCTTGGCGCCGATTCTGCGGATTGACAACAAGTTCAACGACCGGGCCTGCAACTTCATCGGTTTGATCAAGATGCAGGTACCCGATGAGGTCGCCGCTGTTGTCACGAGCTAGAAGATGCTCGTCGGATTCATCGCCACCGTGATTGATATGAATCAGGACATGCTCGGACAGTGGCGCAAGATCGTCGAAACTGGTTGCTGTGCTGATGACATTTTTAATCTCGTGAATGATGGTCTGGTCAAGACGTGACAACATCTCAATGCGAATGTCCATTGGTTCAGGTACTAAACCAAAATGTCGTGTGATTCACGATCCGCGGTGGGCGTAGCAACATAGCGATACCCAACGTTGCGAACTGTTCCGATTAAGGATTCGTTTTCGGGTCCGAGTTTGGCGCGCAACCGGCGAACATGAACGTCAACCGTTCGGGTACCTCCGAAATAGTCGTAGCCCCAGACTTCCTGTAACAAATGTTCACGACTAAAAACCCGACCAGGATGTTGTGCGAGAAACTTCAGAAGCTCAAATTCTTTAAAGGTCAGATCTAACGTACGACCGCGAAGTTTCGCAGAGTACGCATTTTCGTCAATTTCGAGATCACCCGTTCGAATTTCCTGCTGGTTTAATGCCACGCTTTCGGCGTGTGTACGACCAATTGCTAAGCGGATGCGAGCTTCGATTTCTGCCGGGCTAGCTGTTTCCAAAATGACATCGGCAAGCATCCACTCGTGATTGACTGCCGCCAAGCCGCCTTCAGTTGTGATCACAATGACCGGGCTGGTATTGCCTGTGGTTTCCATGAGTCGGCACAAACTGCGCGCAGCAGCCAGATCAGTTCGACCATCCAACATAATCACGTCGGCAACAGGCGCCGTGATCAGCGCAGTGGGTTCAGGACTCATGACTTTGATGCGATGGCTGAGCAGCTCTAGACCGGGCAGTACCGCACTTGATGGAATGAGTGCACGGGTGAGTAACAGGATGGATGCCATGTTGCTCACCTACTGACGTGTGGCCGCGATTTAGTAATAGCGTACCTAACTTTGCGGTGCGCATTATCAAGCAGGTCAGGCTTGTCCTTGCGTATCAAGGATTTTTGCGAGGGCATCATGTAGTTCATCAATCCGAGGGATTCCTTCAATTCGGGACACGACGTGCCCTCGGGAATCGAGCAGCACAGTCGTCGGCGTCCTCATAATGTGCAGTTGATTGACTAAATCCAAGTGATCGGCAACCTGCAGGTCAACGTGAGCAACCTGCGGGCTGGACTGCGCTAAGTCCTGCACAATCGAGTGCGTTGTTTTGCAGGGCTGGCAGTAGGGCGAGGAAAACTGGATGAACGTTGCCCGATTGCCCATGGGGTGACCCAGTTCCGCTTGCGTCACATACGAGCCGGGCCGATGCAGATTGACTTTGCCGTCAGTGCGGAGCCGATTCAGACCGAAAACTGTTCCCACCAAAAGCACGAAAACCACTATGAGTTGCCCGTTGTCCATTGGTTTATCACCACTTCCTTGTACTTACATCTAACACGAACCCGACAACTTCTGTTCCCTCGGATAGGGTGCAGGAATAGCGCATGCAAGCGGGAACTCCAAATTTAAGGTGACGGTAGCCACAGATGTCAGACGAACCATTACAAATCCGTCAGGTGAAGTTTCACCATATCGTCACTACGTTCTTTGCATCAATCATCATTACTGGCCAGTCCAGCGTGAATGCGGAACTGAACAAATACACGCACAATGCTTTGTTCACAGCAATTTTAGTTTTTATCTCGGGCTTGGCGTCGCTGGTACTTTTGCTGGCATTTAAGAAACCTGCCCGCGACTCATTCTTTAGCATTCGACACTTGGTTCGGATTGGTGATCTTCAGCGTTGGCAATTGCTTGGTGGCCTATCTGGTGCAACGTTTGTGGCGATTCAAAGCGATCTTGTTGCAGCAACCGGTGTTGCAATCTTTACAATCGCAGCAGTTGCGGGACAAACTGCAGGCGCACTTTTTGTCGACAAAATTGGAATTGGTCCTGCCGGTAAGCAAGCAATTACTCAAGGACGGATTTTCTCAGCAATTCTTGGCGTCATCGGTGTGGTGATCTCGGTGGCCGGTCAAGCATCGCAAGCCAGCTTTGCAATCGGCGGAGTTTTAGCAACTTTTGCGGCTGGCTGTTTTGTTTCAACACAGCCGGCGCTCAATGGCAAAGTGGCCATCAGGACGGGACACGCATTGGCCGCGACCACTATGAACTTTGTTGTCGGGCTAGTGACGCTGTTGCTGGTCTTCGGTGTGATGCGTCTTGTTGGTCAGGCAGATTTCACAATGCCGCCGACTCCACTTCAGAATCCAGTGATTTGGTTGGGTGGCCCGTTTGGTGTGTTCTTTGTGCTCGTCGCTGCATACATGGCACGCACGCTCGGAGTCTTTATCTTTACCTTGGCATCGGTTTTGGGTCAGCTCTCAGGAGCGATTCTTATTGATCTTGTGTTCCCAACATCGGTTACACACATTACGTTCCAACTGCTGTTGGGTTTGGTTATCACTGGATCAGCCGTAGTTTTAGCCAGCCTGACCTCAAAATCATCCTGACAGACACATCTGACTGCGAAGGGTTTGCAAATAGTCTCTGAGCATTTTCATTAATCAGCGTTGTGCTCTATTTTTAGAGACATGTCACACGGAGTGTCTCTCACAAAGCGCCGAATCGTCGATTTCGGTTTGCTCAGTTCCTCCATGTGTTGTTGCCGCTGAGTTCAATGTCGTTGTGCGCGACCTTGAATTAACACGTTTGTAGTGGCAACCAACTAAAGGATTTTGAAAAATGAGTAAGCAAATCGATCCACGTGGACCGCGATTCGGTGCTGCACTGACAACGGTTGTGTTGGCACTTGTGTTGCTCGTGATTCCATCAACGGTTGCCACAGTATTGCTGGCACTTCAGGCAATCGTTTTTGGACTCGGTGCCTTTGTGGGTCTCCATGCGCAGCCATATGGAATTCTTTATCGCAAATTTCTGGCTCGTCGCCTTGGCCCTCCACAGCAACTTGAGGATGTTGAGCCGCCACAGTTTGCTCAGCTCGTCGGGTTTGGCTTTGCCGCACTCGGACTCGTTGGTCTGCTAGTCGGCGCAACGGCTTTCGGCCAACTTGCTGTTGGTCTTGCTTTGGGCGCAGCCTTTCTCAATGCAGCATTTGGTATTTGTCTAGGTTGCGAAATGTATGTCATCGGAAAGAAGTTGTTCAACTAGTTCCGTTGGGGAACTATCACAATCTCAATTAACACATTAAAAACTTAAGGGAGAAAGAGACTATGAGCCGCAAGGACGTACTAGTAGATGCAGAATGGGCGATTGCTCATCTATCTGATTCAAAAGTTGTATTCGTGGAAGTTGATGAAGATGCCGACGCGTACGGCATCAACCACATTCCTGGAGCTGTCGGACTGAATTGGCGCAAGGATCTGCAGGATGGTTTACGTCGTGATGTGATCAGTAAGTCTGCACTGGAATCGTTGCTGAGTGCAAAAGGTATAAGTAATGACGACACGGTTGTGCTGTACGGCGGAAACAATAACTGGTTTGCAGCATATGCGTACTGGTACTTGAAGTTGTACGGACATCAAGATGTGCGTCTGCTTGATGGCGGTCGTAAGAAGTGGGAACTTGATGGACGCGAATTAGTCAGTGACGAAACGGTTCGACCTGCAACACACTATGTTGCACAGGAGCAAGACCGTACATTGCGTGCGTTCCGTGATGATGTACTAAATGCGATTGGTGTCGCCGGTCTGGTGGATGTGCGTTCACCCGATGAGTACGCTGGTCGCTTACTTGCACCAGCGCACTTGCCACAAGAAACATCCCAAGTGCCAGGTCACATACCAACGGCAGCGAACATTCCGTGGAGCAAGACTGCACACGAAGATGGAACGTTCAAAAGCGATGACGAACTCATTGCTTTGTACGAAGGGGCCGGCGTCAATCTTGCTGAAGATGTAATTGCATATTGCCGAATCGGCGAGCGATCCTCTCACTCGTGGTTTGTTCTCAAGGAACTTCTGGGTGTAAAGAATGTGCGCAACTATGACGGTTCATGGACTGAGTACGGTTCGCTAATCGGTGTTCCAGTTGCTCTTGGTGACGAGCCAGGTCAAGCATGAGTTCATGTGGCGCCGTAGTCGGCGGAGTGTCGTTGGAGCACATTGATGTGTCACGTCAAGCAGTCATTCAAGGTGTTGTGAGCAATGCAGATGGCCCCACGCCAATCGGCTACGTGCGGCTTCATGACCACAATGACGAATTTGTCGCAGAAGTTCCGGTTTCCCGAGTTGGCGAATTTCGATTCTTTGCAGCTCCAGGAGAATGGAATCTTGTAGCACTTATTCCTGGAGGTAAGGCTCGCGTGAAGGTGAACGCATCGCTGGGAAATATTTCCGACGTTGATGTACTGGTCAGCTAAGAATTATTTTTTAGTTCTGCGCGAACGCAGGTATGCAAGTCCAAGTGGAATGGCGCTAAGTGCAATCAGGGCCACGGTGACAAGATCAATGTGTTGTTTAACAAAAATGACGTTACCCAATAAGTAACCGGCCACTGTCAATACAGTGACCCAGACAACTGCGCCAATCGCACTGAACATTGCGAATGTTCGATAGTTCATTTGTCCGATCCCTGCCATGCTGGTGATGACAGAACGCACTACGGGAATAAAACGAGCAAGCACAATGGCTCGAGTTCCGTATTTGTCGAAGAAATCGTGGGTCGTGGTCACGAACTCTTGCTTGAAAATCTTTGAGTCAGGTCGTTTAAACAGTGCCGGACCCAGTCGAGCTCCAGTCCAGTAACCGATGAGGTTTCCGACAAATGCTGCAACAGACATTGCGAAGATTGCTGGGATCAGCGATACCGAAATAAATCCGCTTGCAATCAACACTCCCACAATGAAAAGCAATGAGTCACCTGGCAAAATCGCCCCAAAAATGACACCGCATTCAATAACAAGGATTACTAAGGCGATACCAAATGCAGCAGAACCAAAGCCTTTGAGTAAGCCTTCTGGGTCTAGTAAGCCTGCATGGAACAAAATCTGTGTGGTCACGTTGCAAGAGTAGCGGGCGAATGTCGCACCGCGGTGGTGGCATTCCACCCTAGGCGGAATCCACTGCTGCAATCTGGCACAATAGGACGGCGGGCAACGGCGCCCAAGCAGTACCTGTATCCGCGCTTTAGAGGAGTTTTCATGCCAATCGCCACCCCCGAGGTTTACAACGAAATGTTGGACCGTGCCAAGGCTGGAGCATTCGCTTATCCAGCGATTAACTGCACGTCGTCACAGTCAATCGTTGCTGCGATCCGCGGATTTGCGCAAGCAGAAAGTGACGGCATTGTTCAGGTGTCTTGGGGCGGCGCGGAATTTGCTTCGGGACAGTTAGTTAAGAACATGGTTGCCGGTTCGGTTGCGTTAGCGGAATTCACGCATGCGATTGCTGCTTACTACGACGTCAACATTGCATTGCATACAGATCATTGCCCGCCCGAAAAATTAGATGGCTTCATGCGTCCACTGATTGATATTTCAATTGAGCGCACTAAAAAAGGACTGCTGCCGCTATTCCAGTCACACATGTGGGATGGCTCTGCGGTCACACTCGAAGAAAACTTAGATGTAGCTGACGAAATGTTGGACAAGTGCGCGGCTGGAAACACTATTTTAGAAATTGAAATTGGTGTTGTCGGTGGTGAAGAAGACGGTATCGAGGCAAAGCATGATGCAAAGTTATTTTCAACTCCAGAAGATGCGTTGGCGATGGTGGACAAACTTGGCCTAGGCGAACGCGGCCGCTATTTAGTTGCGGCGACTTTTGGAAATGTGCACGGTGTGTACAAGCCGGGAAACGTTGTTTTAACGCCGCTCATTCTTCAGGACCTTCAAGAAGCTGTGAAAGCTAAGCATCCTGGTAAAGATAAGCCACTTGATTTGGTCTTCCATGGTGGATCTGGCTCGTTACTTTCAGAAATCCGCGAATCGCTGGACTATGGCGTAATCAAAATGAACATCGATACTGATACTCAGTATGCGTTCACGCGACCAATCGTTGACCACATGTTTAAGAATTACGATGGCGTTCTCAAGGTCGATGGCGATGTTGGCAATAAGAAGGCCTATGACCCACGCGCCTACGGCAAACTTGCTGAAGCTGGCATGGCCGAGCGCGTTATGCACGCGTGTGAAGATCTTCGTTCCACCGGAACTCGCATCAAGTAACTGTGAATGAGAAAAGTTAACGGAGACCTCTGATGCCCGCAATCATTCTCGTTGGTGCCCAATGGGGAGACGAGGGCAAAGGCAAGGCCACAGATCTTCTTGGAAGTCGAGTTGATTATGTTGTGCGCTATCAAGGCGGAAATAACGCGGGACACACGGTAGTCATCGGTGACAAGAAATTCGCATTGCACTTGCTGCCCAGCGGCATCCTGACACCTTCGGTAGTTCCTGTTATTGGTAATGGCGTAGTTATCGATGCAGGCGTGTTATTCAAAGAGATTGACAACCTGGAATCTCAAGGAATCGATACCTCACGGTTACTCATTAGTTCAAATGCGCACTTAATCACGTCGTATCACGTGACGTTGGATAAGGTCACTGAGCGATTCTTAGGTAAGTCCAAAATCGGAACAACTGGTCGCGGTATCGGTCCAACATATGCAGACAAGATTTCTCGAGTAGGTATTCGAATTCAGGATCTGTTCGACGAGAAAATCTTGCGAGCGAAAATTGAAGGCGCGCTGACGAGCAAGAATCAAGTACTGGTCAAGGTGTATAACCGTCGTGCAATTTCTGTTGATGAAGTTGCTGAAGAGTTGATGGGTTACGCGGCGCGTCTAAAGCCGTACATTGCTGACACCACGTTGCTTTTGAATAACGCCTTGGACGATAACAAAGTTGTTCTGCTCGAAGGTGGGCAAGGAACTTTGCTTGATGTTGATCATGGAACGTATCCATTTGTCACTTCGAGTAACCCAACAGCTGGTGGCGCCTGTACTGGATCGGGAATTGGTCCAACTCGCATCACGGGTGTTGTAGGAATTTTGAAGGCATACACAACTCGCGTGGGTTCAGGTCCATTCCCCACTGAACTGCTCGATGACGACGGGGAAAAACTGCGGCAGATTGGTGGCGAACGTGGTGTGACCACTGGCCGTCCGCGTCGCTGTGGTTGGTTTGATGCACCGATTGCTCGCTATGCGACTCGAGTTAATGGTCTAACCGATATTTTTCTGACTAAGCTCGACGTCCTCACCGGCTGGGAAAAGATCCCAGTATGTGTCGCCTACGACATTGATGGTGTACGCAGTGATGAAATTCCAATGACTCAAACAGACTTTCATCATGCAAAACCCGTTTATGAATACCTTGATGGGTGGACCGAAGACATTAGTGGCGCTAAGACGTTCAGTGACTTGCCCAAGAATGCACAGGACTACGTGTTATTCCTAGAGAAAGTTAGCGGAACTCGCATTAGTGCAATTGGTGTTGGCCAAGACCGCGACGCAACAATAAGCATTCACGACCTCATTACCGGTTAGTAAACACAGGCCACTAACGTGGTCTCTATGCATGTATCTCATGAACCTAACGAGTTTGGCGATCCAATCGGCTTACCGGTTGTCGGCTTTGTCAAACCAGCAACGCCATCGCAAGATGTCACATTACAAGGCCGCTATTGCTACCTAGAGCCACTTGATGCTGATTCACATGCGCAAGATTTATGGGAAGCCTATTCGTTAGATACTGATGGGCGATTGTGGACCTACATGCCACAAGGACCATTTACCAGTGCCGCCGAGTATCGGGTGTGGGCCGAAGGTGCGCACCACAAGGCTGATCCATTCTTTTACGCCATTATTGATCGGGAATCCGGCAAAGCAGTGGGCGTAGCGTCCTACCTACGCATTGATCCCAACGCAGGATCCATTGAAGTGGGTTGGATTACATTTTCACCTGTTATTCAACAGCGCCCCATTGCAACAGAGTCGATGTACCTGATGATGAAGCAGGTATTTGATTTGGGATACCGTCGATATGAATGGAAGTGTAATTCTCTCAATCAGCCATCCATTAATGCAGCGATGCGGCTTGGGATGACTTTTGAAGGATTATTCCGGCAAGCCACGATGGTGAAGGGCCGTAACCGCGATACTGCGTGGTTTGCCATTCTTGATCGCGATTGGCCACTCGCACAACGGGCCTTTGAACAGTGGTTGGACCCAAGCAATTTTGACGAGTCTGGCCGCCAACAGGTCAGCCTGTCTGCGTTAACTGCACCGATTGTGACGGACCGCTGGCCTGCGGTGACCGTAACCCACTAAAAACCACAACTATTGGGTTTTGTGTGGCCCCCGTCACGACCAACTCCCGAGACAAAACCACCAGGTTCGGGCGTAACATGGGTTTACTCAATGCCATTACCTGTGGTGTGTCACCGTAGGTCGTCATCGCTCTTAAGGAGTTCTGCTGATGTTCAAGCCAGATCCAGCTCGCGGTCAAGAAGTATATGACCTTGATCGTGCCCACGTATTTCATTCGTGGAGTTCACAAGCTTCGCTGAAGCCTTTCAATGCAGCGGGCGCCGAAGGTTCGTATGTGTGGGACTGGGATGGCAAGCGCTATCTAGACTTCTCGAGCCAATTGGTCAATACCAACATCGGCCACCAACATCCAAAGGTCATTGCTGCAATTCAGGAACAAGCTGGCAAGTTGGCCACAATTGCGCCGCAGCACGCCAATGAAGCGCGTGGCGAAGCAGCAAAGCGCATTACAGAAGTTTCACCTGATGGTTTCAACAAAGTATTTTTCACAAATGGTGGCGCTGATGCAATTGAAAACGCAATTCGCATGGCTCGCCTGCACACCGGTAAGAATAAGGTTTTGTCGTTCTACCGTTCCTACCACGGCAACACTGGTTCAGCGATTGTCGCCACTGGCGATCCACGCCGTTGGCCAAATGAGCATTCAGAAGGTCACGTCCACTTCTTTGGTCCGCACCTGTACCGTTCATCGTTTTGGGCGCAAACTGAAGAAGAAGAATCACAACGCGCGCTTGAACATCTCACTGATGTTGTGAAGTACGAAGGTGGCACAACCATCGCCGCAATTTTGATGGAAACAGTTGTCGGAACAGCCGGCGTTCTAGTTCCACCTCCCGGTTATCTTGAAGGTGTTCGCGCCTTGTGCGACAAGCACGGCATCATGTTGATTCTTGATGAAGTGATGTCAGGCTTCGGACGCACTGGTGCATGGTTAGCACTTGATCACTTTGGTGTGAAGCCCGACCTGATTACTTTCGCTAAAGGTTCAAATAGCGGTTACGTCCCTGTCGGTGGCGTCATCATCAGCGATCATGTTGCAGCGACTTTTGATGAACGAGTATTCCCAGGTGGGCTTACTTACTCAGGTCACCCATTAGCTACAGCATCAATCGTTGCCACGATCGATGTCATGCGTGAAGAAGGCGTTGTCGAGAATGCTAAGCACATTGGCGAAACCATTCTTGGTCCGGGGCTTAAGGATTTGCAGGATCGTCACAAAATCATTGGCGAGGTGCGCGGTCTGGGAACATTCTGGGCGGTCGACCTTGTTACAGATCGCAAAACCAAAGAGATGATTGCACCTTATGGTGGTACGTCACCTGCGATGGCTGAACTGGTTGCTGAATGTCGCAAGCGTGGTCTGTTGCCGTTTACTAACTACAACCGGATTCACGTTGTGCCACCATGCAATGTGACGGAGACTGACGCTAAGGAAGGCCTAGCCATTCTTGATGAAGTCTTCGCTGTGTTGGGTAAGTACTACACCGGTTCGTAGATGAATCCAATCATTGGCTATTCGTTAGCGCGAGTAGGGCTACTTGTTGTGGCACTTGGATTGGGATATGTCGCTGGGTTACGCAACTTTACTCTTATTGTGGCGGCGTTTCTTGGTTCCGGGATTGTCTCGTTCTTTGTGTTGAATAATCAACGGTCATCCATGGGTGCTCGTGTTGACGCTGCCTTGTCACGAATCAACGACAAGATTGATAACCACACTCGTAAAGAAGATGTCGACTAACTCACGTATGAGTGGAAGCGATGCTATTCGCTGCCTAATTTATGGGCGAGGCAGAAATTCCTACGGTAAGTGACATTGCGAAGAGCAACAGCACTTTGCTGGTGTCAATCAAGACGGGTATTAATTGGCCACCTTGTGCACCATTTTGCACAGCCATAAGTGGACGACGTACTGACAGCATGGTGAGCAAACATACGTATGCAAATTTTGGTCCGCTTGTCATTCCAGTCATAATCACTGGCATTGCATAGGCCACGAGAATAAGAGTCCGGTACAACTCGCGAGTGTGCTTGTCGCCCAGTCGCACGGCTAACGTCATTTTTCCAGCAATCTGATCGGTTTCACGGTCTCGCAAATTATTGACAACCAAGATTGCGCATGACATCGCACCACAGGCGACTCCACCAAGCAGCGAGAGCGTAGTGATGTGTCCAGTTTGGCTTGCACTAGTTCCTACGACTGCAACGAGACCAAAAAAGACAAACACAAAAATTTCCCCGAGGCCCAGATATCCGTAGGGCTTTGTGCCTCCGGTGTAAAACCAGGCCGCAGCAACAGATGCAATCCCAACGGGGACAAGTATCCATAATCCGCTAAACGCAACCATCAGTAATCCCGCAACTGAACCAATGCCATATGCCAGAAATGCAGCTTTGCGAACTGCTTCTGGTTGAGCTAATCCTTGGCCAACAAGTCGAACCGGACCAACCCGCACTTCGTCGGTGCCGCGGATTCCATCGCTGTAGTCATTTGAATAGTTCACGCCCACTTGAAATGCCAGTGCAACTATCAGCGCGAGCAGCGCAATCCCAATTCGAAGCGAACTTTCAAAAACCGCAATGGCAGTGCCAACTAAAACCGGTGCCACAGCTGCAGGCAGAGTCCGTGGTCGAGCGCCTTCAATCCACTGTTCGCGAGTTGTCATGATTCTCTTTCGTCAAGGACGCGCATTATGCGCATCGAGTAAATCCTGAGCAGCTCGAAGGCGTAACGTGAGCCGATCAACTTTCCCACTATCGAGCATAGGCAGTGCATTCACAAAAAAGAATTCCCGCGGTGTGGCGGCCTGCCCGATTCGTTCTGCCACAACGTTTCTTATCTCAGCTACGAGTTGTGACTCGGACGCTGCGCTGTCATGCGAAACCAAGTATGCGATAGGCAGTGAACCCCACGCTGCATCAGCAACATCAACGATGGCAACTTCATCGATGGCGTTGTGATGTCGAATTAATGCTTCGACCGCTGACAAAGACACGTTTACTCCGCCCACAGTGACAACATCGTCGAGTCGACCAAGCACGTGCAATAGGCCAGCCGAATCCAACTTGCCAACATCGTGGGTCAACATTCGCCCATCAACAAAAGTGAGGGCATCTATGTCGGGGCGCAATCGGTAACCATCTGCAACAACCGGCCCAGAAATAGAAATTCTCCCAGGTTCGGCCTCATCTTGAGTGGCAAGCGAAATTGTCACACCGTCGAGGGGCTGTCCATCAAATGCGCAGCCACCACAGGTTTCGCTCATTCCGTAAGAAACCACGACATTAACACCAGCATTGCGTAATTTCTCGAGCATCGGCTGTGGAGTCGCAGCGGCACCACTGAGAACAACGTCGTAGGCACGAAGTGCATCAAGGCCTACTGGTCCTGCTTCAATGAGTCGCGCTATTTGAGTGGGCACGAGCGAAATCATCAACGATCTTCCATCGCTGTCACATAGTCGTCGGGCCCGCATTGTTGTTGCATAAAAAGTCGGGGCCTCAAACGTCCGAGCGCCACCGACCGATGGGTCAATTTCAAATGGACTGTCATGGACAAAGCAGCGCACTAAAACCATGAGACCTGCAATCCGATGCACTGGTAGTGCAACTACCCAGCGGGCATGGACTCCGAATCGCATTCCGAAAGCTTGGGCGGATGCTGTGAGTGCGTGAGTTGTGAGGAGCACACCACGTGGCGTGCCTGTTGATCCAGATGTGGCAACTGCAACAGCAATGTCATCGGTTTCAAGTGGGAAATTGATGTTGTCGGGTTTGCACGCGCTAAGGATGGCCTGTACGACATAGTCGGGACTCTCGGGTACTGGGATGATGGCCGGCCCCGTTCCATCTAGGGCTTCCCGAAGGGATTTGTTCAATGCGGTCACGCCACCGATGCCAGAGGGTACGGTAATTGCGGTCAACCGCCGCGCGTTTGGCCTTGGTAATCCGCCGAGTGTGTCAGATATGTGCATCACGACTAGCCTAGAACCTGCAAGCAAGGCTTCCACTCTTCGCCTAAAGGTCAGTTATGGATACTCGAAATCGTTACCCGCTACCACCCGTGGTAGCACAAGATAGTCCGGCGTTTAAAAACCCTGCGCATTCCTCTATTACGCCAGCCTGTGACTGGGTATCTCATGGCGATTACACCGACATTAAACTCCAGACTTCAACTGGAGATGCCACAGGCATCGCGAAAATTACGATTAATCGTCCCGAGAAGCGCAATGCATTTCGACCTCAAACGGTTAAGGAACTCATTCACGCTTTTGACGAGGTGCGCGACAACCCTGAAATCGGCGTTGTTATTTTGACTGGCCAAGGCGATTGGGCTTTTTGTAGCGGTGGCGATCAAATGATCCGTGGCGACGATGGTTACATCGGCGATGACTCCATTGCGCAAGCCGGTATTGGCCGCCTTAATGTTCTTGATTTACAAATTGCAATTCGACGACTACCAATGCCGGTTGTTGCGATGGTTGCGGGTTACTCAATTGGCGGCGGGCACGTACTTCACGTCGTATGCGACCTCACTATTGCGGCCGACAATGCTCGCTTTGGGCAAACTGGGCCAAAGGTTGGTTCTTTCGATGGCGGTTATGGTTCAGGCTTACTTGCTCGACACATTGGACAAAAGCGATCACGTGAAGTGTGGTACTTATGTCGCCAATATGGCGCTGAGCAGGCCTATGACTGGGGACTTGTCAATCAAGTAGTGCCGCTAGCAGATCTCGAAATTGAAACCGTGCAGTGGTGTAGCGAAATGCTTGCTTTGTCGCCATTGGCGTTGCGCATGCTCAAGGCAAGCCACAATGCTGCTGACGATGGGCTTGCTGGCATACAGCAACTGGCCGGCGATGCAACGTTGTTGTTCTACATGAGCGAAGAAGGCCAAGAGGGCCGCAATGCGTACAAAGAAAAGCGCCGCCCTGATTTTGGTAAGTTTCCGAAACGTCCGTAGCTCATGACTATTGAAAGGTTGGCTGCAACAGCGCAAGCTTTTGCGCTTCCGCTTCGTAGCCGCTTTCGCTCCACGGACATTCGCCATGGCGCATTATTCGAGGGACCTTCGGGATGGGCCGAGTTTGCGCCATTTGTTGAGTACTCAGATCACATCGCAGGACGTTGGTTAGCAGCGGCGCTTGAGCAGGCCTTCGATAGTTGGCCGCAACAAATGCGCTCGCAGATTCCTATCAATGCGATTATTCCTCTTCTTGATCCCGCGGCCACGTATGAACATGTAGTTCAGGCAGTCACAGATTTTGGTATGACCACAATAAAACTCAAAGTGGATGACGGTCTGCCTGATTCACATGTGCGCGACGTGGCGCGAGTTAAAGCGGCACGAGCGGCGTTAACTGATTTGGGAGTCAATGGTCGGATTCGAATCGACGTTAATGGTGCCTGGTCGCCCCAAGATGCATCGCATCGTCTCGTTGAGCTTGATGATGCTGCGGTTGGTTTGGATTATGTTGAGCAACCGTGTGCGACTGTTCACGAGCTTGGCCAGTTGCGAGACTTACTTGCGGACTCTTATATCAAAATCGCGGTTGATGAAAGTATTCGACTTTCAGAGCAACTCGATGGCCGGGCTCTTCGTGATGTCGCCGATATTGCGATTATCAAATCAATTCCTATTGGAGGAGTACGCGCGGCGTTAGCTGTCACAGAGCTCGTCGGTTTGCCAATAGTTGTCAGCGGAAGTTTAGATACGTCAGTTGGGTTAGCCAGCGGCTTGGCACTTGCTGCTTCGGTTCCTGCTTTGTACGGAGCGTGTGGCTTGGGCACCGGCTTGCTGTTTTCCCGTGACGTCACGTCGAAACCATTACTTCCCATTGCTGGTGAACTTAAGGTGCAGCGCGCGGTACCTGACCAAGACATAAACGGCACTACTGAACTCGATAGTGAATGGCGTCAACGCATGATTCGGGCCTGGCATGCCAGTGCAATACATTTAGTAACTTCATCTGTGCGAGAGGCGGTCGAGTCGTGGTAAATCCAACTACTCACATATCTCGCATGCTGGTTTCGCAGCTGTTGTCCGTTGGTGTCCGTGATGTTGTATTAGCACCTGGATCTCGCTCGGCCGGGTTAGCACTTGCTG
>Ga0194055_10001471_pt1 | contig 19208 bp, 19 predicted proteins | sample SepL449m_MetaG_FD_155482 | JGI IMG/M metagenome (GOLD analysis project Ga0194055, IMG submission 155482) | Anoxic zone freshwater microbial communities from boreal shield lake in IISD Experimental Lakes Area, Ontario, Canada - Sep2016-L442-9m | ecosystem: Environmental > Aquatic > Freshwater >...
TCCCAAGGGTCCGGCTGTTCGCCGGTTAAAGAGGTACGTGAGCTGGGTTCAGAACGTCGTGAGACAGTTCGGTTTATATCCGCTGTGGACGTCAGGAAATTTGAGAATAGCTGTCCCTAGTACGAGAGGACCGGGATGGACGCACCGCTGGTGTACCAATTGTTCTACCAAGAGCATTGTTGGGTAGCTACGTGCGGACCGGATAAGCGCTGAAAGCATATTAAGCGCGAAGCCGCATTCAAGATTAGATTTCCCTATGAGACCCCTGATAGACGATCAGGTTGATAGGCGCAAGGTGTAAGCACGGTAACGTGTTCAGCCGAAGCGTACTAATAGGTCCATCGACTTTTTATGAACCATGAAATATGCCTTTCGGGGTAGATTTCATGGTAGTACATTGACTAGTTATTGGTGCTTATCATTTGATAACACTATTTAACTCGCCGTTTGTTTAATTCGACATCATTCAATTATGATCCGTGCATTTTAAGCATGGACACCAATAAACACCTCTATGGTTTTGACCTTTTGGGGTGGAATTGGTGCCCATGGCGCGAGGGAAACACCTGTTCCCATACCGAACACAGAAGTTAAGCCTCGCAGCGGTTACAATACTTGGGGGTTCACCCCTGGGAAAATAGCACGGTGCCAAATTATACAAATAGCCGCCCGAACAGGGCGGCTTTTGTCTAGGATAGTTAATTCATACGACATAATAAAAAGGACTTCCAAATTGGAGGTCCTTTTTCTTAATCGAGGAATAGTCATTTCAATGACAATTTGCCAAGTTCTTGAAGGACCCTTTTCTTGGCAGCTTTAAGTTTATCAACATTACCAAGACCACCACGCAAATCGTCTACAATTGAGTCTAGAGAGATAACTTTAGTGGGTACTGAGCCGTCTCGGGGCACCAAATAGTTGTCGTTCTCAATGTCCATGCCGTCTGCTGAAGGGTTATTAACGGCCTTATAGTTATTTAATTCGGTGGTTGGTACCTCTGCGACAATCATCTGCGCCCCGTTTACAGGACCGGCATTTTTACCGAAGGTTTGAGTAGATTTACGAATATAATTCATTGCTGTGTCGAGGTCGGGGGTGAACCATTGACCGACTAGACCTTTGCGAGAATTTACATCATTGGGTACGGCTGCAATAGTGGGGTTCTCGACGCGATAAAGCTGGGTAGTTTCAGGATAGGGAGTGTTTGTTTCGGGCATAACATAAGCATCTTAACATACATTATTGACATAAGCAATACTACGTGCTATCATAAGCGTAATTCGATGAGCATGAGGGTCCTCCGAAATGGGGATCTTTTTGTTTTTATCGAGGCTGTGTGGAAGTGGGTAATACTAGTAACTAACAGGGAGGCTATCATGGCTGGAACTAAAGATGGCGGCAAAGCTGCTGCTTCAACAAACAAGACAAAGTATGGTCCTGATTTTTATGCAAAAATCGGTGCTATGGGTGGAAAAAAAGGCAAAACCGGTGGCTTTTACGCTAACCGTGAGCTAGCTCGCTTGGCTGGTGCCAAGGGTGGCCGTATTTCACGCCGCAGCAAAAAGACTGTCGCCTAAACATAGTTTAGGTCTCATACCCCATAAACAGCCGGTCCTTACAGACTGGCTGTTTCTTTTTGTAGCAAACGATAAGGACGACAAAGCTTAGAACGTGAGACTCGCCACTGAGTGTTGCAATTGTAGCAACAATACGTATGTAAATCTTTCTGTAAACTGGTTATAGTGCATTTAGGGCAGGCGCTTCGCTGGTGCAACCAATCACGATAAGTATCTAGGCAGTCCTGGATATGATCAATATCTATACTATGCCCGTATTTTTGCCCCAGCTGAGCGGCTTTATTCCAAGCTGCCGCCTCTAATTTAACTAACTCGAAATCACTTTGATATGTGGTGTGGCCAAGCATGGCATGGCCCATCTCGTGTAATAACGACCAAATAGACTGAGTCGAGTCGGCCGGTAATGCAGGGAAGCTGACAGTTTGCTTACGAGATGACCAAGAAAACGTCTCGCCGGTGGCAAAAATAACCTTAGGGAAGTCTTTTCTCAGGGTTTTAAGCAGTTTGTCCATATTGCTGCTCGATTAGATCATAACAGCCGTAGATGACGGCCATTTCAGCTCGCTTGGCTTGGCGTAAGGGTGGGATTGGTGTTAGATCGTTAGCTAACTCATTTAGCCGATCAGTTAATAGTTTTTGGAACTTATTAAAGTGAGAGCCAACTCCACCCCCAAAAACAATTACTTCCGGCTGTATGACTGTAATTAAATCAAAAATTCCGATTGCCAACTTGTCAGATATTTCTCGCCAGGCTTGAGGGTCGTCCAGTTCACTAGCTGTCTTGCCGTATTTTTCAACTATTGCTCGGCCTGAAGCCACATCCTCCCACTGCTTAAGTTGTCCACCGTCTTGGACTAGAATCTGACCACCCTCGCTATTTGATAAGTAAGGATCAATTACACCATTTATGATAAGAGCGTTACCAATACCGGTGCTTATTGTGATATAAAGTACTTTTTTGAACTCGTTTATGATTAGTTTAGCCTCAGAAAGTCCGGCCAGTTTAGCATCGTTTTCGATACTAACCGGAAAGCCAAGCGTAGTTTCTAAATCTTGTCGAATTGGTGAAGGTTTCCACAGTAGATTACCGTAACCTAGAGCTTCACCGTTCACACGGTCGATACGCCCGGGAACCGCTACAACTGAATTAGAAGGCGTTTCGATACCTAAAGCTAAATAATTTTTCTTCAGCTCAGTCATGAACTCCTTATAGTCCGGAGGGGTAGAGAATTTTTGAGTCTTAACAACTTGCCCTCGTTCATCGAAACAGGCCAAAAGTGTTTTAGTTCCCCCAATATCAATAGCCAAGTACATTAAATTCATTATATCTGCTAACTCTTAAAAGGCCTAGTGGTAGTTAAGACGGTATTCGCAAGGCCCAAGGGAGCCGAGGACGTTTGCAATCGATACGATTATCTAGCCCTTTACTTACAGAGACATAACAGATATAATGAAGCTAATCTTGTTGGCGGAACACCACCCAACCAACAGAAATATATTTCCAAGGAGGAACTGGCATTTATGCCTAAAACAACATTAACTATGGATGAGCTATTGGCTTCTTACGAAGTTCAACAGATCAAAACCGGAGACGTTATCGAAGCCACTGTAACTTCTGTTAAAAAACACGAAGTGTGGGTAGATTTAGGAGCTAACGGACTGGGCGTTATTATGCGTCGAGAAGTAGGCTTTGGTCAAAAATTAGAAGAAGGAAAACCGGTCACTGTCAGCGTGATTGACCCTGAATTAGATGAGGGCTACGCCCTATTAAGTATGCGCCGAGCTGCCAAAGATCGTGGTTGGGACGAATTACAGCGAGTATTTGAAGACGGTGAAACTATCGAAGTTGTTGCTTACGATGCTAACCGGGGTGGTCTACTAGTCGAATTAGAAGGCATTCGTGGCTTCTTACCGGTGTCTCAGCTGTCAGCCGGACATTACCCTCGGGTATCTGGTGCCGACAAAGACGAAATCCTGCAAAAGCTTAACGGCTTGAGCGGTAAGCCGCTACGAGTTCGTATCCTGGACATCAGCCGCAAAGAGAACAAGTTGATCTTCTCTGAAAAAGAAGCCCTTAAAGATGACATGCAAGCTCGCTTCTCGGAACTAAAAGTAGGTGATTCAGTTAAAGGTATTGTTACCGGTGTTATCGATTTCGGCGCTTTCGTAAACGTTGATGGAATCGAAGGCTTAATTCATATTTCCGAAATTTCGTGGGAACGAGTCGAGAATCCTCGCCAGTACCTAAAGGTTGGTGATGATGTTGAAGCTAAGATAATCTCGATTGATAAAGACCGCCTCAGCCTCAGCCTCAAGCAGATGCAACAAGACCCTTGGTTGCAAGAAGTTAAAGCCTTCTCCAAGGGTGATGTTGTCGAAGGTAAAGTAACTCGGATTACTCCGTTTGGAGCCTTTGTACAGCTAAGTTCTTCGGTTGAAGCTTTAGTCCATGTATCCGAAATGGGAGATGGCGAAGATACTGCTAACCCAGAGGAAGTCTTCCGCCTAAACGAAATGAAGCAATTCAAAGTTCTAGATATAGATACTGATAACCGAAAGATCGCTTTAAGCCTAAAAGAAGCCAAAACCGCCAAAGCGAAAACTGCTAAATCTAAAACCGAAAAAAGCTAAACCCTAAATGTAGTTTAGGAGACTGGAAAGGAGAGCGCCATGGCTGTAAAAACCATAGAAATCGAAGACAATATCACTGTTGGCGCCCTCGCTGACCAGTTAATGGTTCCAGCTACCAAGCTGATTGCTGAGTTGTTTAAGAACGGCATCATGGTAACTATTAACGAGCGGATCGACTTTGATACTGCCCAGATTATAGTTGAAGAACTCGGCCTCGAGGCTGAGCTGACCAAAAAGGTTGTCCAAGAAGCGCCAATTAAGCGGCCGGTTCTTGCCACTAGCAAAACGGCCGAACCACGCCCACCGGTGGTAGCCGTAATGGGTCATGTCGACCACGGCAAAACCTCATTGCTCGACGCCATCCGCGGTGCTGATGTCGCCAAGGGCGAAGCTGGTGGCATTACTCAGCACATCTCAGCTTACAAAGTTAAGCACGGCGACCGATACATCACATTGCTGGATACTCCAGGCCACGAAGCCTTCGCGGCCTTAAGAGAGCACGGCGCTCAACTAACTGACCTTGTTATTATTGTAGTGGCTGCTGATGACGGCCTCAAGCCGCAAACCCTAGAAGCTATCCGTTTTGCCCGCAAAGCCAGTGTTAAAATGATCATTGCTATCAACAAGATCGACAAAGAGGGTGCTAACGTTGAGCGCATCAAACAGCAGCTTTCTGAGCAAGAACTGCTGATTGAAGAATGGGGCGGTGAAACCGTTGTTGTCGAAGTGTCGGCTAAGACTAAAAAGAACATAGATCAACTGCTAGACATGGTTTTCTTGGTAGCTGACGTTGAAGATTTACGAGCCGACTTTGCTGGCCCAGCCCGTGGCTTGATTATAGAAGCTCATATGGAAACTGGCCGTGGACCAGTAGCCGAGGCCTTAGTAACTCAAGGAACGCTTAAGCCAGGCGACTTTGTTGTAGCTGGATCGTCCTACGGTAAAATTCGTAACCTAGACGGCACCGACCGTAAGCCAATTAACGACGCAACTCCATCAACACCAGTTAGAATGAGTGGTTTCAAGGAACTACCAGAATTTGGTGATGAATTTATAACCGTGAAGGACGAAAAAGCCGCTCGTAATGCCGTACAACTTGCCAAACAACAGGCTAAAACAGGCAACAGTAATCAGATGAGCAGTGGTGAATTGTTGCGGGTTATTAACCGTAGTAACGAGCTCCAAGAATTAAATATTATTATCAAAGCTGACGTTCAGGGTTCATTAACCTCGGTTATCGACAGCCTTAAAACCCTCGACACCGATGAAGTTGCTATTCGGGTGGTCGGCTCCGGTGTTGGTGCTGTTAATGAAAACGACCTCCATTTGGCTCATTCTAGCGGCGCTATTGTATACGGCTTTAACGTAACTGCGCCGACGAACATCAAACAAACTGCCTCCCGCGATAAGATTAGCCTACGATTTTTCCATGTTATTTATGAATTAATCGATGATGCTAAAGTTGCTCTAAGCGAGATGCTTAGACCACAAATTGTTGAAACTCCTCTGGGCCGTCTGCTGGTAAAGGGAGTCTTTAACACCACTAAATCTGAGATTATCTGCGGAGGTGAAGTTACCAAGGGTAAGTTAGAAGCACCAGCCCTAGCCAAACTGTTTAGGGGCGAAGAAGAACTTGGTGAAGTCGAGGTCACCAACCTTAAGCGTGGACCAGCCGATGCTAAAGAGATTGTCGAAGGTGAGATGTGTGGCATGAATCTTAAGACTTCATCTAAGATCTTGCTAGAAGAAGGCGACCGAGTTGAAGTATTCCGCCGCGAAACTGTTATCCGCAAACTATAACAACGCTGATTATTATGGCTGATGAACCACAATCACTTAAGGAAATCATTGAACAGCGCTTGCAGTCGCCGCCTAAGCCTAAGTACCATCATATAATCCTCGACAGCGCCTTAGCTGGATTTTTGTTCGCTCTGATATTACTGATAATTTTGTTGATTAAATCTATCCGCTAATGCAGTACAATAAACGGAAGGAGTAATAACAATGTTTAAACTAGACGATAACCTACTCAAAGAACTTGGACTCGGCGAACTGCCAGCAGCCGATAAGAACAAAATGCTCGGTCACATTTACGAAACTCTCGAGATGCGGGTTGGGATGACCCTCGCCCAGCAAATGTCCGACGAACAGTTAACCGAATTCGAAAGCTACATAGATGGTAACGACGAAGCCGGTGCCCTTAAGTGGCTGGAAAGTAATTTCCCGAACTACAAGCAAGTAGTTGCCGATGAGCTAGAAAAGCTCAAGATCGAAATTAAATCTACCGCCCCTCAAATCGTCGCCAGCGCCCAAGAGCAAGCTGCAATGACACAGCCGACAGATTTTGTTCCTCCTCAAATGCCAGATCAACCAGCTATTTAAACTTTATAGCCGGCTAAAAAAGCTTGGGCCGACATTTCGGCCTTGCCAGCCGGTTTTAGTTTGCCGATGGCTAAAGATTGCTCGGAAGTGCCGATAATCAGTTGTTTGGCTTCTATGAGCGTCTGACCGGGCTTTAATACTCGGTTAACAACCTTAGCTGCTGTAATCACAATTTCTTTGCCAGCTAGCTCGGTGCGGCTTTTGGGCCAGTCGGCGAAAGCACGGATTTCTCTTTCTAGTTGGAAGGCTGGTTTGTGCCAATCTATTAGGCCATCCATTTTTATAATCAGATTATCGTAAGTGGCCCGGGATTCATCCTGAGGCAGGGCGACGATACTTCCATCCAAAATTCCCGGCAATACTTCCAATAACATTGAGCCACCAATTTCTAATAGTTCTTCAGCCAAGGCTTGTTTTGTTTCATTGCCATGCAAATCTACTTCGGACTGGGCGTAAACGGGGCCGGCATCCATTTCTTTGGACAGGGCCATAATAGATACACCGGTGCGGTTTGAGCCATCTAATATAACACTCTCGATCGGGGTTGGACCTCGATGTAGGGGGAGCAAGGAAGGATGAATATTAACAATACCCTTAGGAAAGATGTCGATAACAGATTGAGGCACAATTTTCCCATAGGCTATTAGTACGCCAACTTCTGCTCCCAGGGCTGCTAGCTCTTTTATTAAATGAACCGGCTTTTCGGGTAATAGGACGGGAATATTGTGGCGTTTAGCTACTTCATCAATTTCTAAAACACGGGCTTTACGGGATTGGCCGGATTCGTAATGAGAAACTACGGCTGCCACACTATAGTCGGCGTCAATTAAAGCTTGAAGGGTAGGGGCGGTAGTATCAATTCCCGTAGCTAGTCTTTCGTTACCAAAGAAGACGATTGTCTTTGACGTCTTTGTCATAGTCGAGAGCCTCCAGTTTGCCCTGATCATTAAGTTTGAAGAAAGCCTCGGGTTTATCTTTAATTTGGTCGATAAATACCTTTCCTTTAGTATGATCGATTTCGTGCTGGAAGACGCGCGCTAAAAAGCCTTCAGCAGTGACCCGAAACTCATGTCCGTTAATATCCAGTGCTTTAACCCGAACTTTGTTGTAGCGTTTCACCTTGCCATAAATATCTTTGATGCTCAGGCAGCCTTCGTAGTCTTCAACTAGCTCTCCTTCATGTTTAGTAACCTCGGGATTAATAAAAACTTGAAAGGAACGATCATTCTTGTCGTCAAAATTACTACGGATTACCACAACTCTATATAAATGATCGATTTGAACCGCAGCTAGGGCCACGCCAACTTCGTGATCACGGCTGTCTTCCCAGTCGAGCGTGGCCGCTTCCATGTCGGCGATAAGTTGGACTATATCCTGGGTCACTAAACCAATCTTACGCGAAGGCTTTCGTAAATGCTCATTGGGCAGAGTAATAATTCTATCTTTAGGACTAACCATTGGAGCAATTATAACAGATTCAGCGGGTCTAAGTCGTGCGTCCAATTAGCTGGCAACAGATTTAAAACTTTGAGGAGTTCGCCGCGCTGCTTGGCTTTGATGATCAGTTGCCAGCGATATTTGCCACCAACTCTTTCGTAAAAACTAGGAGCCGGGCCGATAATCTCGATCCGAAGGCCGCTATGGCGGAGGCTGTCGGCCAGTTTTTGAGCGGTAGTTTGGGCACTGGCGCTGGTGGCCCGGGTGCAACTCAGTTTAAGTGTGTGGTAGAAGGGCGGGAAACCGTAGATCTGGCGCTCGTCGATTTGTTGCGCGTAGAAGCTGTCCCAATCTTGGTTTAGGGCTGCCTGGATTGCCGTGCTCTTTGGTGAATAACTTTGGATAACAACTGTTCCGGCCTTATGCCCACGTCCAACTCGACCGATGACCTGGGTTAGTAGCTGGTAGGTTTGCTCCTCGGCTGTGTAGTCAGGGAAATATAGGTTAGTGTCGGCTACCACTACGCCAACCAGCGTTAAGTTAGGCAAGTCTAAGCCCTTGGCTAGCATCTGAGTACCTACTAAGATGTCGACATCACCATTGGCGATAGCCGGGAAGTGCTGCTCCAACCGTTCGGCCTTAACGTTGTCGGTGTCAAAGCGTTGGATACGGGCATCCGGGAAGGCTTTCCGTAGTTCATCGGTTAGAGATTTAGTACCGATGCCTTTAAAGATTAGTTCGGTACCATGACAGTCTGGGCAGCTACTTGTCACTCTGGCAGTGTGGCCGCAGGTGTGGCACTGCAGGCGGTGTTTATCAGCGTGATAGGTTAGCGGCAGGTCGCAGTTTGGACAAAGGGCTTGCCAGCCACAGCTTTGGCATAGCATCAGCCTTGCTGTCCCGCGCCGATTCAACAAAATTAGAATTTGCGATTTATTATTTAGGGTTTTTTGCATTTCCCCCAGTAGCAGCGACGAAAGATGAGGATTAGAACCGAACTGCTCACGATCTTTTAGGTCCACTAGACTAATCTGCTTTTCGGTATTTTTGCCCGCCGGTTTTTCGACCAAGCGGATGATCGGGATTTTTTTAGCCTTGGCCAGGGCGTACTCGGCAATAGTTGGTGTGGCACTGCCCAGAATAAGCTTTGCTTTATGAATATGCGCCAACTGCCCAGCTACCCGGAGGGCATGATAATATGGGGCTTGTTCCTGCTTGTAAGCCTGGTCGTGAGCTTCGTCAACTACAATCAACCCCAGGTTCTTAATTGGTGCAAAAAGGGCTGAGCGGGGCCCAATTACTACGATCGGCCCTTCAGCTTGCAAGACCTGCAGCCAAACGTTACGACGTTCGGCCGGCGTCAGCTGCGAGTGGACAACAATCACTGGATAAGCTAAGGCTTCGCGGACGCGAGCTTCGAGCTGGGGAGTCAGGCCAATCTCGGGTGTTAATAATAAGACCGAGCGCCCTTTGCCTAAACTTTTTAAGGCCATCTCCAAGTAGACTCGGGTTTTACCGCTGCCGGTATCGCCGTGCAATAAGTAGCTTTGCGGGCCAGGCGAGGTCATTAGTTTCACGGCAGCCTTTTGCTCGGGGATCAATGGTGGCAACTTAATCGACTTAGACACAGCTCTCGGTAAAGTAGCTTCCGCCAAATCACGTTTTCGCAAAAGACTGCTCGGTAATAATATTTGAGCCAGTATGCCCAAAGGAGAAGGATAGTAGTAGCGAAGCCAGTCGAGTAATTCTAATGTTGCGGCAGGCACCAGCGCTTTAGTAACTACCTTATTAACGGATTTAGTTGTAAAAGTAGGCTTTGGAATACTTCGTAAAACAACTCCAACTACAGGTGTATTTCGCAAGGCCACCACGACTATAACACCAGCTGGCAGCATCACCTCACTCTGATAAGTCAGAGGTTCTTTACCATGGAAGGCCGGTGAACTAACTAATACTTCGTAGAAATACATAGTCTTATTATAAAGCCGTAGAAAAAAAGTGATGTTGTAAAGTTACGCATGGCAGTTTATAATTTACGTTGTTCTTATAACAATAAACTTATGTTAGATGTATTTATAACTTCTCGAGTAAGGCGCAAAATCATTGTGGTTTATGCAAAGTACCCTGACTTCAAGACCCATGTCAGGGGCCTAGCTAAGCTAATTAAAGAAGACGCCGGCAATATCCAGCGTGAACTTAAGCGCTTAGAGAAAATCGGTTTCTTAATTTCCGAAAAGCAAGGTAACACCAAGATTTACCACACCAATAAACAGTTCCCAATCTTTAAAGAATTACAAAGTATAGTATTAAAATCGCAACGGCTTAATCAAAAGCGACAAAGCTCTTGAAAAACTGCCTCTGTTAGGCTATAATTTAACGCAATGATACAAGTAACCCGCAAAGATTCTAAAGAATCGCTGGAAAACTTACTCCGTCGCTTCAACCGTAAGGTACAGCAATCCGGTGTATTAGCTAATGTTAAAATGAACCAACGCTTCGAGAAGCCGATCAGTAAACGCGATCGTCGTACCAAAGCTATCATCCGCAAACAACGCAAAAACATCAAAGTCAAAAATCTTAAACTCGGCATCAAGTAATCCAGATAACTACTTTGCAAAGTTAGCTGGAAGTTGTCAGAGCCAGGCTCATTATTTGCTGGATTATCGCCGTTTCTGATACAATTTCAACAGATGACTATTAAAGAGCAGATCGATATTGACCTGAAGACGGCTCTGCTCGGTGGCGATAAGCAGACAGCTTCGGTATTACGTGGCTTAAAGGGCGCTATTCTTAATGTTGAGATCGAAAAAAAGGCCCGCGAAGCCGGTTTACCCGAGGCTGAAGTGTTGGCAGTTTTGACTAAACAGGCCAAGCAGCGCCAGGAAAGTGCTGATATGTATGTTCAGGGCAATAGCCCGGATCGGGCGCAGGCCGAACTAGAAGAAAAAGCGACTATCGAAAAGTACTTACCTAAACAAATGGGTGATGAAGAATTGGCATCTATCGTTGACACGGTTATTGCCGACACTGGTGCAACTGGGCCGCAAGCTATGGGTCAGGTAATCGGTGCTGTTAAGCAGCAAACCGCCGGTCAGGCCGATGGTGGCCGTATTGCTCAACTCGTAAAGGCCAAATTAGTATGATTATTTTTATGGGTGTTGCCGGCAGCGGTAAAAGTTCTCAAGGTCGCCAAATAGCCGACGAGCGTGGTTTGCCTTGGCTATCGACTGGTGAGTTCTTACGTATGCTTATTGGTGGTGAACGCCGTAAGGACATGGTCGCAGGTAAATTACTTGATGACCAAGAAATTATCGCCTTGGTTCGTAAAATTTTTACAGTTGTTGACACTCACGAGGAATTCGTGCTTGATGGTTTCCCGCGAACCGTCGCCCAGGCCGATTGGCTGCTTAACCAGGTTAAACACGGCCAACTCACGGTCACAGCTGTTATACATTTACAGGCATCCGAAGAAGTTGTGGCTACCCGTCTGTTGAGTCGCGGCCGTCAAGATGATAATAAAGAAGCGATTCGCGAACGATTTGATGAGTACGAACAGACCATTATTCCAATTTTGGGCCAATTTAAAAAGGCAGGAATCAAAGTTATCGATATTAATGGCGACCAGCCAGTCGAGCAAGTTCATAATGTTATTGATCAAGCTCTAGAACAGGCCTAAATTATGCAAACTAGAGTTAAAACAGCTGCCGAGATATCGGCCATGCGCATTAGCGGCCAGATGTTGGCAACAGTTTTGGAAGACCTACGCCATAGCATTAAGCCAGGCATGACCACTCAAGCTGTGGCCGACCGTGCCGCTGAAAAACTCGACGATCTGGGGGGTAAACCAGCCTTTTTGGGTTATCAGGGTTTCCCGGACGTCATCTGCATCTCTGTTAACAATCAAGTCGTGCACGGTATACCAGGTGATCTAGTTTTGAAATCTGGTGATATAGTTGGACTAGATTTTGGCGTTGTTTATAAAGGTATGATTACCGACGGCGCGATTAGTGTGATTGTTGGTTCTAGCGGTGATCAGGAATCAAAGCAATTAATTCGTGATACCGAAGCAGCTATGTACGCCGGAATCGAATGCCTGCACGACGGTGTTCGAGTCGGTGATATTGGCGCTGCAGTCGGGAAAGTCTTAAACAAGGGCAAATACGGCATTGTCCGTGATCTTGTTGGCCACGGCGTTGGTCATGAGTTGCATGAAGACCCAAACATACCCAATTACGGCCGAACCGGCACTGGACCAGTCTTAAAAGCTGGCATGACAATCGCCATTGAACCAATGGCCACCTTGGGTAGCGAAGAAGTTGTTGTTGCCGACGATCAATGGACGGTTCAAACCCTCGACGATTCGCTCTCTGCTCACTTCGAGCACACGGTATTGATCACTCAAGACGGCTACGAAGTGCTTACGAAGCTCTAAATACTAAAAAGCCGCCCCTCGGAGCTTAACTATTAATATTTAGAATTTGCTCACAGCAGAGGATAAGCGCTATACTGACGTCATGCATGATTCTTCGTCAGGTCATTTTATTGGCCTCGATATTGGTACCAGCGCGGTCCGGTGCGTTATTGGTATATTAGATGAGTCCGGAAAGCTATCAGTTATTGGTCAAGGAAGCTCTCCTAACATCGGGGTGCGTAAGGGCGCTATAGTTCATATCGACGATGTTATAGAGGCTGTCGTACAGGCTGTCACCGAGGCCGAGCGCCTCTCTGGCGTCCAAGTCCACCGCGCCACAGTCAATATTAATGGCTCTCACGTCAACGGCATGAACTCCAAAGGCGTTATCGCTATTAGTACCGCCAACCGCGAGATTACTATTGATGATCGTTTACGGGTAGAAGAAGCTGCCACTATCGTTAAACTTCCACCTAACCGCGAGATTATTCAGGTTTTTGCTAAGAATTATCGCCTCGACGGCCAGGACAACATCAAAGATCCAGTCGGTATGCGCGGTGTCCGCCTCGAGGTGGACACTCATATAGTTACCGCCGCCACTCCAAATATGCGTAATTTAGACATTGTCCTAGAAAAGGCCCATGTCCAAGCCGGGCATCACACAGTATCTAGCCTAGCCGCTGCCGAGGCTGTCCTTAATCGCCAACAAAAAGAGGCCGGTACGATTCTTTTAGACATTGGCGCTGGCACCACCAACCTGGCTGTCATAGAAGACGGTGAGGTTCAGCACGTCGCTGTTATTCCTATTGGCGGTATTCATGTTACGAACGACCTGGCGATTGGCTTAAAAACCGACCTTGACGTTGCCGAAGCCGTTAAATTGCAGTTTGCAACTCTTGGTAAACCCAAGAAATCGGTGGCTAAGGTGAGTGTAGAGGGAGTTGAGTACAGTTTTGATAATGAAGAAGTTCAAATGATCACTGAAGCTCGAATCGAAGACTTGCTAGAATATGTTGATAGAGAACTAAAGAAAATCCAGCGCTCCCAAAAACTTCCAGGCGGTGTTGTTATCACCGGTGGGACTTCTAAACTCCCCGGGATTGCTAACTTTACTAAAGAAAAGTTGCAGCTAGCGGCTCGCCTTGGCGTGCTTCAGCCTGTTACTGGTCTAGTTGAAAGCGTCGAAGACCCGACTTACCATACAGCCGTCGGTCTAATGTTTCTCGATATGCTATTAATGCCGCTAGATGATAGTGGCCACCGCCGAATCGGCGATCAATCCAGCGCTGCCGTCATGGGATTTTTAGACGGCATAATGCGCCGCATTAAAAAACACTAAAAAAACCTGGAAATGTTTCGAACTTAAAACCAAGGTTTATACTTATCTCTACATGTAATCAGTGTGAGATTTTGGTAAAGCTAACTGGTGTTTAAATAAAAAGCAACGAACTTAAAAAAGTTTAGTCCCAGCTACTAAAAACTCCGGACTGTACACAAAATTTAACAGGCCCAAATTAACCGTACACAAATTCTGACGACCAACCTACCGGTTGAACTCTTTTTTTCGTTGTTGTATACTGCCAATGTAACTACAGAGTGTAAAAAGGGGAAAAATCATGCCGCAAGTTGCTCCAGCTATAGAGACCTTCGCCCGTATCAAAGTTGTCGGGGTAGGCGGTGCTGGTGGCGCAGCCGTTAACCGTATGGTTGAAGCCGGCGTCGATGGCGTTGAATTTATCGCCGTTAATACAGACGCTCAAGCCTTACATCACTCTAAAGCGCAAACAAAAATTCACATCGGTCAAGATACGACGCGTGGGCTTGGTGCCGGCGCCGACCCTAGTGTAGGAGAAAAAGCCGCCCAAGAATCAATTGATGACATCAAGAAGGCCCTAGAAGGGGCTGATATGGTCTTTGTAACTTTAGGTGCTGGTGGTGGTACTGGTAGTGGTGCTGGTCATATCGTCGCCAAGATTGCCGAGGATCAAGGTGCCTTGGTAGTAGGATTTGCAACTCGACCTTTCGCCTTCGAAGGCGAAAAGCGTCGTCGCAATGCTGATGTTGCCATTGCTAACTTACGTGGCACCGTCGACACCCTTATCACGATTCCTAATGATCGATTGCTTCAGACTATCGATCGTAGTACTCCATTACTTGAAGCTTTTAAAGTCGCTGATGATGTCTTAAGACAAGGTGTTCAAGGCATCTCTGATCTTATTACTGTGCACGGCCTGATAAACCTCGACTTTGCCGACGTTAAGACTGTTATGAAGAACGCTGGTTCGGCTTTGATGGGTATCGGTCGCGCTAGTGGCGAAGATCGAGCTATTAAAGCTGCCCAACAGGCTATCGAGTCACCACTCTTAGAAATTTCTATTGATGGTGCCAGGGGCATTCTGTTTAATGTAATTGGCGGTAACGATATCTCGATGCACGAAATTAATACTGCTGCTGAGACAATTACTAACGCTGCCGACCCAGACGCCAACATTATTTTTGGTGCAACCATTAACCCCGACATAGAAGGCGAGATCATCATTACAGTTGTTGCCACTGGTTTTGATGATACTTACTATGCTAACCGCCAGGTCACTCCCAAGAAAGACCTAGAAAAACTGGCTGCCGAAGAAGATGCCAAAGCAAAAGAAGTTGCTAACAACGCACCTGACAGCAACGATATCGGGGCTATCGACATGTCGCTTGATGACCACCAGGTAGCCACTGGCGCTGATGATTTTCACGCTGAACCAACAGTACCAAACATATGGAGCTTAGATCACGAAGGTCAGGACAAATCAGAACCTGACCAAGCCGAGCATGACTCCGAGGAAGAGCGCGTCATGGATGAGCCGTCATTTTTAAAACGTTTACGGAACAAACGCAAGTACAAAGACGATTCAACAGATACAAACGACTAGTTTTGTATTAAATATTACACCAAAGTAGTGCTTGCAAAGCACTACAAGTAGGGCTAAGATTATATGTACAAGCGCTATATGTAGGGGATACTTTCCATACAACGCTCGCACGTTCAGAAACAAACAGCACCGAAACGTACATCTTAAGAGGCACAATATAAACTAAAAACGCGGGTACAGAAAGTATCCAAACGGTTAGGGTCTCTAAGAGTCGCTACGCGAACAAGGCTGTAAATAAAACAAGGAGATGTACTGTATGAAATGCAATCAGTGCCATCATCCCGACAGTAAAGTAATCGAGTCACGTGACGTGGCTGACAACAGTGCCATTCGGCGTCGTCGTCAGTGTACTGTGTGTGAATATCGATTCACTACCTACGAGCGTTTAGAGCGGCCGCAACTAGTCATCATTAAGAATAATGGGGATCGGGAGCTATTCAGCCGAGACAAACTGCTCAGCGGTCTGTATCGGGCTTGCGAGAAGACTCCGGTCACCAATGTTCAGCTAGAACGAGTGGTAACCGATATCGAAAACCAGCTTTATGCTTATGGAGATATCGAAACTCCATCGTCCAAGGTTGGTCAACTGGTTATGGAGCAGTTGGCTGCACTAAGTGAGGTCGCTTATGTCAGATTTGCGAGCGTTTACCGACGTTTTAAAGATATCGCCGGTTTCGAAAAAGAATTATCGCAAATAAGAGATATAAAGGCCAAGGCCAAAATCTAAAACAAACAAACGTACGTGAGGTGCGTTAACACTAAACAAGGGGAAAAAGGGGAGAAAAAATGGGACAAACTACTAGCTTAGGAATGCGTCGGCTGTTTACGCAGCCTAAAACGAAGGCTTACGATCAGTTAACATGGGTAACTCGCGACTCGGTTATTACTAATCCGATGACCAACAAACCTGTCTTCGAGCAACTCGGTGTCGAGTTTCCAGAAGGCTGGTCACAGAACTCGATTAACATCGTAGCTCAGAAGTATTTTACTGGTACACCAGGTACTAAAGACCGCGAAGACGGCCTTAAAAAGTTAATCAACCGTGTCGCCGACACGATTAGTCGCCAGGGATTGCAAGAAGGTTATTTCGAATCCGAAACTGAAGCCGAAGATTTCCGTGAGGAACTTAAGTATATCCTTGCTACTCAACGAGCGGCATTCAACTCACCAGTTTGGTTTAACATCGGTGCACCGAAACGTTCTCAGCAAGCCAGCGCTTGCTTCATTCTTGGTATCGAAGATACTATGCCAGCGATTCTCAACTGGTACACCGAAGAAGGTATGATTTTTAAAGGTGGCTCCGGCTCAGGCGTGAACCTTAGTCCCATTCGTTCCTCAGTCGAAAAACTCGGTCAAAGTGCCGGCACAGCTTCTGGTCCATTAAGTTTTATGCGTGGTGCTGACTCGTCAGCTGGCGCTATTAAGAGTGGTGGCAAGACTCGTCGAGCGGCCAAAATGGTCATTTTGAACGTTGACCACCCCGACGTAGAAGAATTCATTTGGTGTAAAGCCCGCGAGGAACGCAAAGCCCACGTCTTGCAAGAAGCTGGCTATGACATGAGTCTTGATGGCCGCGACATTTACTCTGTACAATATCAGAACGCTAACAACTCGGTGCGAGTTACCGACGATTTTATGCAAGCTGTATTGGAAGATGATGATTACGACCTTAAAGCCGTAAAAGACGGTACCACCGTCCGAACAGTCAAAGCTCGTGATCTGTGGCGTCAAATTAACCAAGCCGCTTGGGAATGCGCCGACCCGGGCCTTCAGTTTGATACCACGATAAACCGTTGGCACACTGCACCTAACGCCGGTCGCATCAATGCTTCCAACCCTTGTAGCGAGTACATGCACCTCGACAACTCAGCTTGTAACCTAGCATCAATTAATCTTCTCAAGTACCTAAACGAAGATCAAAGTTTTGACATTGAAGCCTTCAAGCATACCGTTGAACTCATCTTCACAGCTCAAGAAATCCTAGTTGGTTACTCCGAATATCCAACTGAGAGTATTGGCAAAACCGCCAAGGCTTACCGCGAATTAGGCATTGGCTATGCCAACCTCGGTGCTATGCTTATGGCTCAAGGTCTGCCATATGACTCCGATGAAGGTCGCGCCCAAGCTGCCGCTGTGACTGCTCTGATGACTGGACATTCTTATGCTACTAGCGCCCGGATTGCCCGCCGAGTCGGTCCATTTGCCGGCTTCCGCAAAGACCGCGAAGCCATGCTACGTGTCCTCAAAATGCACCGCGAAGAAGTCAGTAACATAGACGCATCATCTGTTAGCGAAGAATTACTAAGTGCTGCTGCCAGCGCTTGGGACGAAGCCGTTGAGCTCGGTTCGCTGTACGGTGTACGCAACTCTCAGGCCAGCGTTTTGGCGCCAACCGGCACCATCGGCTTAATGATGGACTGTGATACTACCGGTATTGAGCCTGACCTCGGTCTGGTTAAAGTTAAGAAGTTAGTCGGTGGTGGCACCATGCACATCGTCAACCAAACTGTACCGCGAGCATTGAAGTCACTGGGCTACAACAAGAGCCAGATTGAGGACATAATTACCTACATAGACGTCGAAAAGACCATCCTAGGTGCGCCTCATCTTAAGAAAGAGCACGAAAATGTCTTTGCTTGCTCAATGGGCGACAACTCGATCCATTACATGGGCCACGTTAAGATGATGGCCGCCGTGCAACCATTCTTATCTGGCGCCATCAGTAAAACCGTTAACATGCCCGAAGAAGCCACTGTTGAAGATATCGAACAGCTGCACATTGAGTCATGGAAGCTCGGCCTCAAAGCCGTCGCTGTTTACCGCGATAACTGCAAGGTTGGTCAGCCACTATCGATGGGCAAAAAAGAAGGAAGTGAAGAGAAAGCTCCGGCTACAGCCAACGAACTAGCCGAAACTTTAGCCGACCGAATTATTGTTAAGGGCGCTGTTCGAAAAGAAATGCCAAAGACTCGTACCGCTAAGACCTTCTCATTCACTGTGGCTGACAGCCACGGTTACATGACGGTCGGTGAATACGACGATGGTACTCCCGGAGAAATCTTTGTTAACGTCAGCAAACAGGGATCGACCCTCAGAGGAATCCTCGATGCCTTCGCTATCAGCGTTAGTCACGGTCTGCAATTTGGTGTACCACTCAAGGATTATGTTAAGTCCTTCACCAGTATGTCCTTTGCGCCAGCCGGAATTACCGATGATCCAGATATCCGCACGTCATCGTCAATCATAGACTATATCGCCCGCCGACTCGGCCTCTCGTATCTATCCTTCGACGATCGCCTAGAGCTTGGTTTAGCTTCAATTGAAGATATGCCTGACGAGCAGACCAGCTTATTAGAAGTAGTTACCCAAACAACTATCTCCGAAGCTTCGGCACAATTACGCCAAGAGGAGCCTGTCCTAACCATTAAGGAAGTTCGAGTTGATGAACTAGCCGCAATCAAGCAGGAAGTCCAGCAGAGCCATTCTCAGACATCCGACGATAGCGCCCCAATGTGCTTTAATTGCGGAAACCAGACTCAACGGGCCGGCAGCTGCTACGTCTGCAGCTCCTGTGGCTCAACCACCGGTTGCAGCTAAATATTCACTCGGATAGCATCCAACAACCAAATGTTATATGAGCGTAAATAAATAGGATCTGTAGAATAACTTTTTTTTGAAAAATAAAAAGTTAAAAACGCAACGCAATATGGAAATATAAAGCAACAGGCTATTGCTACTCACCAGACATAAGCAACATAGAAATGTAAGAATAACAACGTAATTTTTTAAATTTTTATTATGTTTTAGTAAATTCTGTGTTTTCTTGAGTCGTCTAAAATATAGCTTCAAAAC
>Ga0194055_10001472_pt1 | contig 19205 bp, 17 predicted proteins | sample SepL449m_MetaG_FD_155482 | JGI IMG/M metagenome (GOLD analysis project Ga0194055, IMG submission 155482) | Anoxic zone freshwater microbial communities from boreal shield lake in IISD Experimental Lakes Area, Ontario, Canada - Sep2016-L442-9m | ecosystem: Environmental > Aquatic > Freshwater >...
CCACCACCTCCTATGCAAATAACTTTTATGGCAGTTGAACCTGCTGGAATGGATCCAATATCATTTCCTGAAGTGTAATCTGTATAGCTGGCTTGATAATAGGCATTAACATCATTTCCATTTATTGTAAATCCAAAATTTGATGGAGTTGAAAAAGCCGTATCATAACCCATATTTGATCCTGGAAATCCTGAAAACCCTGATGAAATATAAAGTGGAGCAGGAATATTAGCCGAACCGCCCTGAACTATGTTTTCAATATTTACGGTACCATTTCCTGTGTTTTTTTTATACAAACCCGACATTTTATATATTAAATATAATAAAAATATAAAATTAACATTAAATCATAAGTTATGGAGTATATATATACAAATAAATCTCTTACAACTGATTTTTGTAAAAAGGTTATTAAATATTATGATGATGACAATGAATTAAAATATCAAGGAGTAACTTACAAAGGATTAGATAAAAGAATAAAGGATACAACAGACCTTATAATACCCAATAAATCTCACGTAGAGAGTAAATGGGATGAAATAAACGATTTACTTTCAAGCGAATTGGAGAAAAATTTAAAAAAATATATTTCGGGATTAAATACAAAATCTAATTATATGTCAAAAAATAATTATGAAATGGATTATAAACATTTGCATGATAAATTATATTTAATGAGCAATTTTATGATTCAAAAATATGATAAAAATATTGGAAAATATGTTTATCATGATGATGGTTCGGTTGATATTAAAAAAAAAAATTATAGAGTTGTTACATATTTGTGGTATTTAAATGATGTTGAAGAAGGTGGTGAAACCGAATTTTTTGGAGGAGATTTTAAAATAAAACCTGAGGTTGGAAAATTGCTATTTTTTCCATCTTTTTGGTGTTTTCCACACAGAGGAAACCAACCAAAGTCTTCTTATAAATATATTATAACAGGATGGTTATATAAAGATGCTCCCGCTATAGAATTTAATAATTTACCAAATATATCACTTTCAATTAAACCTAACAGCTTAGTAAATTTAAATACTGAAAATAAAATAGTGAATAATTTGGATGAATTAAAATTAGTATTTGATTATTTTTATAAAAAACATCAATGGATTTTTAAAGACTATAAAAACTATTTGATCAATAAAACAACATTTTTACAAGAAGCTATAATTAATGATATTTATTCTGAGAATATGTGTGCATGGATTGTTGAAAATTCTGAAAAAGAAGCACTAATTGATGCATGGAATATAGAGCCCAATTCAAATAATAAATTTTTGGACTTAAATAAATTAACTGTTATATTGCCTCTAATTATTTCATCATTTCAAATGATTTCTAACATTATAAAATTAAACTATAATTTATCTCATGAACTTAATTTTAACATTAAAGAATGGTATATTATTAAATATGAACCCAATAATATTATTATTCCCACAGTTTTTCAAAATAAACAATATGACATTTCAATTTCAATACCCCTCAATAATTATTGTGCAGAGAACGAAATTGATAAAAAGGCGAATGGATTTATGCATGTTAGTAAAACAGTTAGATATAATAAATATGAAAATTATGTGTTAGTTTATTTAATAGACTTTTCATTTAAATATTTGGATAAAAATAATGAAACCCGTAATATCTCTTTAAAAGATATTGTTTATAATTTTTTGGATAAAATTTATATATAGTATAAACATCTTGCATTTTACTTATTTTCCAATATTTGAACACGTTTTTTTAGTTCCTGGATTTCTTTTACTAAAACGCCGATTAATCCTATGTAATTGAGTGATTGCATTTGTTCTCCATCTTTTTCACCCGACACTAAATATGGAAACTCCTGTTGGACTTCGTGTGCAATAAAACCAATGTCTCGCTTTTCGGTATTTTTATTTGTATATGTTACTGGTCTTAGCTTATTTACATTGAATGAATCATCTAGAATGGTGACGTCTTCTTTAATTCGGTAATCTGAACTAGATTCAAAAGTTGGTGCCAACAACGTAGAACCATTAAATGTTAAACTTGCTGAAAATATAGTAGAATTAGGGGCACTTTGATATGGTATTTGGTTGGCAGATCCTCCCGCAATATTTGTTGCGGTTCCTACTGGACCTGAACTAGTTGGGTAATAAACTATTTCTTTTGTACCGTTGTCATAATACAAAGTATTTGTAGCTGTATCTTCTCGTATTGGTGACACATAAAATCCAGTACTTGAACTAGTAATTACAACCGAACCAACTTGTAAATCCGCATTAGCAGTTATTAATCCGGATGCGGTTAAGGTAGTTGTTGTGGTTGCTCCCAGCGTGGTTGCTCCCAGCGTGGTTGTTCCTGCGGTTGATGTTAATCCTCCAGAACCTATTGTTGTTGCACCATCTAATTGACTCGTACCGGTTACATGCAATGTTGTTGAGGTTGTTGCTCCCAGCGTGGTTGTTCCTGCGGTTGATGTTAATCCTCCGGAACCTATTGTTGTTGCACCATCTAATTGACTCGTACCGGTTACATGCAATGTTGTTGAGGTTGTTGCTCCCAGCGCGGTTGCTCCTGCAGTTGATGTTAAACCCGCATTAGCAGTTATTAATCCATTCGCGTTTAAAGCATTGGTTGTCACCAGGCCAGTAACTCCTAATGTGCTGCCCATTGTTACTGCACCATCTAATTGACTCGTGCCAGTTACGTGCAGCGTGTCTATTGTTGCGCCACCATTTAAGCTAGAACCATTATAAACAATTATACCACTATTGAATATGGCCGCTCCAGTAGGGCTTGTTTGTTGTGCAGAGGATTGAACAGACCCATCCATAAAATATAGACTGCCTATATGCATTAAAGAATTCCCGCTCAAATCTACATGACTTTGACTAATTATTTTTGAATTTTCTTGCCCCATTGAATTACTAATACCAAGATTTCCACTGGTTGAATACAAATTTCCGACAATATTATTTTTTGCTGCAAAAGATAAACCTCCGAACTGTTTAAATGACATATTTATAATATACAAATTTTTTAAAATGTGTTCCAGAACCTAAATCTTATTGTAGTAAAATATTTTATTCTTCTCTCTACATAACAATAATTATTGCGGTTAAAATAAATATATATGCCTATATTAATGGGGTATAACATTGAAGTGTCTGTAAACATGCAGAAACACGGTAATATTTCAGAAATCAAGAAGGAAATCACCGATTTTGCATTGGATTCAAATTGCGACCACTATTATTATCTTTACGAAATGGAAGGGCGATGTAGAATTCCAAGAAACCACTGCATAATTGTGATAAATTTTGACGATTCTGAAATATTCAATTGTGCTTATTTTTTAAAGACATTAAAGAAAAAGAAGGATTTGCATATTGAATGTATTTATGATGATGAGATTGCGTGCAATTTACTGTATGCATCGCAATATTATCTCACCACTATTGAAAAAGATAAAGTCATAAAATATAATAAAAATAAGAGAGAAAGATCGCTCTCGGATAACGATAAGGTAGTCTTAGAACCGGTTATTAAAAAAGCTTGCTAAAAAACTTGGAGACTTTGCCCTTTTTTCTTGTTGTTGCTGCGCGTTTTTTTCGTTTTGTTGTTCCTCTTCCTTTTGCGCTTGCTGTCGTGTAATGAATTCGCATTGTTTTTGGTGATGGCGTTCTTAATCTTGCATTTCTCTCTCGTCTTGTCAGTCTTGGTTTATAAATTATGGGTGGTTCAGATTCAAAAGATTCAGGGATTGAAAGAGATGTCAAATCGGGCAAACTTGTTAATTCATTATTATTAATGCATGGTTTTGAAAATGGCGATGAGTAATTTTGTCTTTTACTTTGCGAGTCTGGAATATTCACTCTGAATAAAATTGGTTCTGGTTCTAGTTGTTTGGGTTGTTCTAGTTGTTTGGGTTGTTCTAGTTGTTTGGGTTGTTCTAGTTGTTTGGGTTGTTCTAGTTGTTTGGGTTGTTCTAGTTGTTTGGGTTGTTCTGAAAATGGCGGGATAAAATATTCATCCTCTTGAACACAATCATCATCATCACCCAGAAAATCATTATGCAATCGTCTTTCTAATGGTTGATTTACAGCAGGAATACTTAATATATTTGCTAAATCTTCATTATTCAGTTGCATGCGATATTTATTTTTTTTACCATTGTTTTTAACATCCACCTTAATATTTGCAAGGTTTCCATCATAATTAGCATTCCATTTAATTTCATTGAATTTTTTATGGTTGTGATTATCTTGAAAAGAAGTTTGGGTAATCCCTTTATTTTTAATATAAGCAGTCGTCATTATATTAAAAATATATTAAAAATATATTATACTTATTAATTTATGAAATCGCTAGATTTTTTGGATGATTCGTTGAAAACGCCATTAGTAATTGCAGAGGATATTGAGACTATTCCTATTAAGAAAACCACGGTAGAATCTTTGTGTGAATATGTAGATGAATTGTTCAGCAGTGTTTTTATGAAAAATTTTTATGAAAATATTAAAAAAAATAAGTGAATTTTAATGAGTTTATTTTTGGATATTTCAAGAGAATAAATATATATGAACTTAAACATTGAAGAATTTGATAGTTTAGACTACGATGCTGAAGATGTTGAAGATGTTGGTTTTATAGATGATAACAAATTTACTCCTGCTGTTCCTGAACCAACTTCTCGTGTCCCAGCCCCAAGAATTACTACATTGGCGTATAAAAATCGCGGCTCTTTAGCTCCTCCTGTGCAAGCTCCTGCTCCCGCGCCAAGAAAAGTTACATATGATGATATATTATCATCTTTAAACATGAAAGTTATTGATGGCAAATTGCAAATTGTTAGAAATACTGCAGTTGAAAATATACGAACAAATAATTTTAACCAAGTTCCAGTGCAACTACCTCAACAATTTAAACAACAACAGCAACAACAACAACAGCAATTTAAACAACAACAGCAACAACAACAACAGCAACAACAACAACAGCAACAACAACAACAGCAACAACTACCAGTTTTATTAACGAGAGAGCAATACAGGCAAATGCAAGCAATTAATTATTTGAAAGCAGTTCAGCAACAACAACATATAAAAAACACAAAATCAACCAAATTAATGTTTTCAAATACCAATATAAATATTTCACCGGTATCGTCTGGTAATAATGCGAATGATTTAAATAAATTATTTCATCTAAAGGGTATAGGTAAAAAATAATAAATAATAATATACAATTATTACATGAAGAATACTCTAAGAAAATATAAAAAACGTTCGTTGCATAAAAAAACGATTAAATTAAGACATAAAAAATACAGAGGTGGAATGGATGTGAAAGTTAAAAAGGTTGTAAAAAAAACCAGGAAGAAACCCGTATTTAAAATAGTGGAAAAGTTTGAAGATTCTGCAGAGACTGCTGTGAAAAAAACTGGGGCTATTCTTGCGCTAGCTACGACCGAGTCAGTTCCAATTGAATTATCGAACATTTCGCCAATGGTAAAAAAAATTGAAAAATCTATGAGAATGGATTTAAAGGCACCAGCAGAAGAAATGCATAAAATGCAGAAAGAACCAAAACAGAAAAAAGAAGTAAAAGCAGAAGTAAAAGCAGAAGTAAAAGCAGAAGTAAAAGCAGAAGTAAAAGCAGAAGTAAAAGCAGAAGTAAAAGAAGTAAAAGCAGAACCAATAATAACAGGTAGATTAAATGAAAAGTTTATTGATTTAATGGAACAATTATCAAGTATTATGTTGAAACATGGAGAGCCATTTCGCGCACGTGCATATCAAAAGGCACAAGAATCTATCATGTCTTACAATAGTGATATTTTGAGTCCAGAACAGATAAAAGGACTTCCAGCAATCGGCCCAACTATTATGGAAAAGTTGAATGAGTATATGGCAACTGGAACATTGCGTGTGATAGAGCGAGAAAAGACGAACCCAATAAATATCCTGGGAGAAATTTATGGTATCGGTCCCAAAAAGGCAAAAGAGTTGGTAGATCAAGGAATTACTACTATTGACCAATTGAGAGAAAGGCAAGACTCGGTTTTGAATGACACGCAAAAAATTGGGCTAAAATACTATGAAGATATTCTGAAACGAATTCCACGTGAAGAAATAGACCAATATGATGCCGTATTTAAGGATGTATTTTCGCGAGTTACTGGGCCAGGGTCGGAAGCAAAATTTGAAATCGTTGGAAGTTATCGTCGCGGGGCGAAAACGTCTGGGGATATTGACATGATTATTACTGCAACGACTGGAGTTGTGTTTAGACAATTTGTGGATGAGTTGATTAGACAGAAAATTATTCTAGAAGTCTTGTCGCGCGGTGATAAGAAGTGTCTTGTGATTGCAAAGTTGCCTGGTTCTACGGATGCCAGAAGAGTAGATTTCTTATATTCTAGCCCAGAAGAGTATCCATTTTCTGTATTATATTTTACTGGGAGTAAGATTTTCAACACAGTGATGCGTGGAAGAGCATTAGCATTAGGATTTTCACTTAATGAGCACGAGATGACAAAAATGGGTGAAAAGAAAAGAGGAGAAAAGGCGGTCAAAGGAGATAAAGTTGCGCATGTGTTTCATTCGGAGAAGGACATATTTGACTTTTTGGGAATGGTTTATAAAGAGCCCGCAGAAAGAATTGATGGCAGATCGGTTGTTCTAGTTGAAAATGTAGGAAAAATTTCAGTTGAACCTCTTGCAGTTCCTGTTCCTGTTCCTGCCGCCGCCGCTGTTCCGGCGCCTACATCCGTGAAGGTGAAAACATTGAAGAAGATGCCAAAACTTGTATTACAAGGAGATGAAAATCCGGAAAAAGAAAAAGAAAAAGAAAAGGTAAAGGTGAAGGCAAAGAAGACAACTTTGAAAAAGATGCCTCCACAAGGTGAAGTTGCCGCCTTGGACCTCGCGCAACAATTGGATGCTGCTGCTGAAAATCCAGCTGCAATTGAAACGATTAACAACTTTAAGAAAAATGGCATACAAGTTTTAGATGCGCTTTCGGAACCCCAATTGTCCGCCATGGTTGCAGAAGCCAATAAGGCTTTCCATTTTAACAAGACACCTGTAATGTCTGATAATGAATACGATATTATGAAGGAATTTTTAGAAAAGAAATTTCCCACCAGTGCCGTTTTGAAGGAAGTAGGGGCTCCTATTATTGAGAAAAATAAAGTAACTCTGCCATATGAAATGGCATCTATGGATAAAATTAAACCAGATACCGGTGCGCTTAAAACATGGAAACAAAAATATTTGGGCCCTTATGTGCTTTCATGCAAACTTGATGGTGTAAGTGGCATGTATTCTACAGAAGGTGGAGTTGGGAAACTATACACAAGAGGAGACGGTAAAGTCGGTCAAGATATTAGTCATTTGATTCCCTATTTGAAACTCCCCGAAATTAGTGGCAAGAAAAATAGCATTGTTGTTCGCGGTGAATTTGTTATTCCAAAAAATGTTTTCCATGAAAAATATGCTTCAAAATTTGCGAATCCTAGAAATCTTGTTGCCGGTATCGTGAATCGTATAACAATGGATGAAAAAGTTCATGATGTGCATTTCGTCACATATGAGGTTATTGTCCCCGAATTGAAACCATCTGAGCAAATGCAATTATTGGTGGATCAAGGGTTTGAAACTGTTTTAAATCGTGGCGTGATGGCATCTGATTTGACGAATGAACTGTTGTCCGAAACGCTTGTCAAGTGGCGTTCCGAATATCTGTATGAAATTGACGGCGTCATTGTTTCAGATGATAAAATATATGATAGAAAATCTGGAAATCCTGACCACTCATTTGCTTTCAAGATGGTTTTATCCGATCAAATTGCAGAGGCAAAAGTCGTTGATGTTATTTGGACACCCAGCAAAGATGGGTATTTGAAACCTCGTGTTCAAATTGAACCCATTCAACTGGGTGGAGTTAAAATTGAATATGCGACTGGTTTCAATGCCGCATTTATTGAACAAAATAAAATTGGTGTTGGTGCATTGATTCAAATTATCAGAAGCGGTGATGTTATCCCACACATTCGCAGCGTTACTACTCCTGCAGAACAAACCAAAATGCCCTCGGTTCCATATAAGTGGAATGATACGCACGTGGATATCATGTTGGAAGACGCTAGTTCTGATACCACTGTTAGAGAGAAAAATGTTACTGGGTTTTTCAAAGGTATTGGCGTAGATGGTTTAAGCAGTGGAAATATTACTCGCATTATTGCTGCCGGATATGACACGGTTCCTAAAATTATTAACATGACAAAAGCGGATTTTGAAAAGGTTGGATTTAAAACGCTGGCTCAAAAATTTGTGGATGGAATTAAGGATAAAATTGCGGCTGCGCCTTTGCTTGTATTAATGTCGTCGTCCAATATATTTGGAAGAGGATTCAGCGAAAAGCGCATGGAATTAGTATTGGAAGCTTATCCTGATATTTTATTGTCGCCCGATTCTAATCAAGAAAAAATCAAAAAGATTGCAAGTATTAAGGGTATGGCTGCAAAATCGGCAGAAGCGTTTGTTGAAAAGATTCACGACTTTGTAAAGTTTATGGACGAATGTGGTTTGCAAGACAAGCTATCCGGAAGTCCTGTCGCCGTTGTTGCAAACACTGGCCATCCATTATATAAAAAATCAGTAGTTATGACTGGAATACGAGATGCGCAAGTGACTGAAGCTTTGAAGTCTGTTGGCGCAAATTTAGGAACATCTGTTAGCAAAAATACGGTTGCTGTGATTGCAAAAAGTTCCGATGAAGATACCGGAAAAGCGGCCGAAGCAAGAAAAATTGGCGTGCCCATCATGACACCAGCGGAATTTATGGCGACATATTTTGCTTGAGACCGTTAGCTAATAACAAAATCATAAAATATATAAATAATATAAGAATTAGATATAAAAACATTTTATATACCTAATGTATAATATGTGGTTTAATACTCTTTTTTTACTTGCAACTATGGGGGTAACTGTGTTTTCCGTAGATAATACGTTGAGTCGCCGCAATGAGTGGTCGGAGTTTTCTGGGTTTCTCAAAAAGTTTGAGAAAAATTATGCGTCTTTAGAGGAACTTGAAAAGCGCTTTGATATTTTCAGGGATAATTTGAAGGAAATTATTGAACACAATCAGTTGATGCACAAGAATTTTACTATGGGTGTCAATACATTTACGGATTTAACTCCCGAGGAGTTTAAATCGCAATATGGTGGGCTTTTGGGTCGCGTTGCAAAATCTAGTTGCAAGGCATACGCACCCACAGGAAAGGCTGTTCCTGATTCGTGGGATTGGCGGGAAGCGGGGGCAGTTACTCCCGTGAAGGACCAGGGACAATGCGGCTCATGCTGGTCGTTTTCTGCGAGTGGCGCCATGGAGGGTGCTTGGGCAATTAAAACGAAGGGTATTGTCAGCATTTCTGAGCAGCAATTGGTTGATTGCTCCAAGAAATATGGCAACATGGGATGCAATGGTGGTTTAATGGACAATGCTTTTCAATATGCAATTGATACCGGAATGTGTTCTGAGGAGTCTTATCCTTACACGAGCGGTGTGACTAAAACTGGCGGAACATGCACTTCTTGCAAGCCTGTTGTTACTATGCACTCGTGTTCCGACGTCCCTCCTAATAATCAAGTTGCATTGAAGGAGGCTGTTGCTTTGGTTGGGCCAGTCAGTATTGCATTGGATGCCGAAACCAAGCTTTTCCAATCTTACAAGAGTGGTGTTATTACCAGCAGTTCATGTGGAACTACCTTGGATCACGGTGTTCTCATTGTTGGTTATGGAACGGAAGACGGGATCAAGTATTGGTTGGTAAAAAATTCATGGGGCACTTCATGGGGTGATGCTGGATACATTAAGATTGAACGCAGTGAAAGCACCAATGATGCCGGAATTTGCGGAATTGCGATGGAGCCTTCTTTTCCTATTGTTTAATACTCAATACTCAAACTCATATTCTATAACATTTTTAATATCTGTTTTAATTTGATGATATAAATCATTTTTTATTTTACTCAAGATTTGTGAATCTTGCGTAAAATTCGCTCCCATAAGTTTTATCATTGTTTTGTTGTATAAAATCTGCATCTTGTCGCTGCGATTTATTTTTTCTACATTTTTATCATGCCATTCACACAACGCTTTTACTAGTTTCCCGTGTATGCGTTTCAGCATTATGATAAATTCGTCTGTTGTAAATTGTGACCATTTATCTTCAGCATTATTGTAACAATAGAATAAATTTTCTTTCTGTGTCAAACAATATAATGGCTGGACCTCTTTGTCTTTATTTTGTTGCAATTTTTCCCTTAAAATTGCGCTTATTGTTTGCGCCATATTTTGTTCTATTAATATCTCAATATGCTCTTCATTTACTAGAATAGTTTGAATCCATTGTTGAATTAGTGTTGTTGGCTCACAATTTGTATTTAACCAATTTATAATATTCAGCTTTTTCTTTTTGGTTTCTACCCATTTTTGCATATCATTCATTTTCTGTTCCATATTTTGATATTTTATTGCCAACTCTTGAATGATATTGTATAATTGTCTTGTCGTTGGAATATCTGTTGTTTCCTCTTCTGCACATTTTTTCTCCCTTTTTGTTTGATGAAGCACTTCACATAAAATAACGTGTCGTGTATATGATGATTTTCTAGTATATTTTTTATCGCAATGCGGGCAACACTGATTTGGTGATGTTGTATCCATTTGTTTTATTTGCCTGTTTTATTTTTGTTGTTTATCATTTCAATTTTTAAAACAATAAAATATCATTATATATAATGACACAAAAAACAAAAACAAAATCTAGGCGAAACAAATTAACAGGTGGTGATGGTGATGGTGATGGTAATCAAGTTATTATTAATCCAACAGACGATGTTGTTACAAAAACGCAGAATAAAATTACTATTTCTATTGATGTGAATGATATTATACAAAAAGTAAAAACAATTATACAACGAAGCAATAACAAATTATCTCAGTATGCAAATGAAATTGGTATTATACTTTTAGCAGAAATATTTGCTAAAAAAATTGCACCTGATTTATTACCCAACACATTATTAGAAAATTCTCAAAATCCTGCAAAATTATTAATGGGAGGTAGCAATATAAAAAATATTAAAAAAACTAAAAAATATAACAAAACAAACAAAACTAAAAAAAATCATAAAATTAAAAAAACTAAAAAAACTAAAAAATATAACAAAACAAAAAAAAATATATTTCATGGAGGTCAATTAACAACAATGTTTTTTTTAACATTGCTTGCTGTTATGACTCCTCTTGTTCAGTCTGGTATAAATAATGTAGGGTTTAAATTGAGTGAAATTATTGATAGCGGAAAACAAGCATTGTCTGCGCCTATTCAAGAGGGTAGAGATGTCTGTAACAATGCTCTAGGTATATGCCAATCGCACGCTGCATTATTTACAGGGTTTATATCTCCATTTCAGTTTGGAGAAGGTATTAAAAAAAAAGCTGTTGAAAATCAACAGCCTGAAGAGTATGATGTTGAAGGTTATCCAACAGATTCAACTGGTATTGGGCACGAGGCAGGATTAAGTCATTTTTATAATATAGATATACTACAAACTCAGTTTGAGTTACAATCATGGGATCGCACTGAAAAAAGTATTGAAACCTTATTGGGGTTAGCTCAACAACAAATGATTGAAGACCGACAGAGTGCTATAAATAATGGCATTTTAACTCCATCTGATTGTGCAGCTACTATGTTATATATTCCTGGGCACGCAGTTGCTGCTTGGATCACTCCTGCTGGAGCATTTATAGTAAGAAATACAGATGATTATGATCGTAGTATGCTTTTTCCGGGCAATCCATTTGCTTTTATGTTTAAATATAAACCTCCAGTTGGAGGGATGTCTCCAGAAGCTGAAGCAGAATGGAATCAGTTAAATAAAGCCTTTCCAAAAGCATTTGGGACACTGGGAGACGATACATTAACTCCATCAGTATTTAAACAGGCAAAATCAAAAGGCTATGCAAGCATATCAGTTAATGGTATTATTGGTCATGATAATCCATTAACTGGGGAAATTTACAATCATGTTATTAATGATTCGCGAACACGAGAAGGAAAAATAATGCACGCGTCAAAACAAATAAATGCTGCCAGCGGCACACATTTGAATGTTAATTTTAGTCCTATATATAGAGCTGACCCAACACAGCCTAATTTATTGGTTACACGGGCTACTATTAAAAATGATAGATACGATAGATCTGCCGGTAATCAACAAGAAAATATTAGCAAACGAAGGGACGATGCTTTAGATTTTTCTAGAGCGGTTGAACCAGCACAAATTGCAAGAAGTCAAAGCATTATTCCAGAAGACAGATACGATTTTAATATGAGAGAACAATTAGAAGAAGATTATGGACCTATACGACATACAAGTGTCACAAATCCAGCCCCTGTGCGAAATAAAGAATATACTGGAATAGTTACACGGCTAGCTGATGCTGCAGGAGAAACAAATAATGTTAATCCAGTATGGCAGTTTGGAAAACCTGAAAATCCTTGATGAAATTTAAATAGTATAGGGTTATATTTTTTTATATTTTTTTATATTTTTTTATATTTAATAAAATAATATATATATAATGACACGAAAAACAAAAACAAGACGACGATACAAATTAACAGGAGGTCAAACTACGTCTTCTGATATTGTAGTAAATAAACATACAAAAACCATAAATATTCCTTTAGCTGAGCTTGGAGAAGAAATAAAAGAAACCCTAGATAAAAGTAAAGGTAAATTAAACGCCAATGACATTGCTACTATAATTATAGCAGAACAGATTGCTGAAGAATTGCCTGGCCTTCAAGAATTAGTGCCACCGGTTAAATTAGAGGATTCTACAAATCCTGTAAAAGAATTGGCAGTAACAAATTGTTCAAGTGGAGGTTATAGAAATAAAAAAACAAAAAGAAATTATAGAAATAAAAAAAATAAAAATAATAAAAATTATAAAAATAATAAAAATTCTAAAAAAAATAATACTAGAAAATTATCGGGCGGATTCGGAGGAGCAGGTTTGCTTTTTGTAACATTATTAATGGTAGGCCCACTAGTGCAAGCCGGTATATCTAGACTAGGAGTAACCGAGCAAGAATATGCAAGCACTACACAACAAGCATTATCTATAGGACCAAATGCACTTACTCATCAAGAAGGTTATAATTTTCTTGCAAATGATGTCGGGGTGGGTGCAGGTATTTGCACAGTTAGCTCTGCATTAGCAAGTGGGATAATTACAACACCACAATTTGAAGACGGAGTCGTTCAACAAGCCCTGTATGTAAGCGGGTTTGGGGAGCATATTGGAAATACAGTTTCAATGAGTCAATCATACAGTATAAATTTTGATGTTACTGACATTGTCATGCCGGACTGGAAAACTAACCCTACTAAAAGTATTCAGAAAGGATTAGACGCGGTTCAACAAAATATGATTCAGGATCGTAAAATAAGTGTAGATAATGGCAGCCTTCAACCAAATGAATGGGCTTCTTCCATGTTTAGTATTTCAGGCCATGCTCTTTCTGCTTCAGTAACTCCTACTGGTGCATTGTTAGTAAAAAATGGGAATGTTGCGCCATTATCAGCTCTTGATCGTATAGGACCATCTGGTTATTATGTTACTTATAGACCCCCTATTGAAGGAATGACCGTTGAATCAACTGCAGAATGGAACAGATTAAATTCTGATTTTAATGGAAATTTGGGAAAAACTGTTGGTCAAGATACTGTAACGAAATATGTTACATTTGCTACAAAAGACGTTAATGACAGTTCATTATTATTTGCCATTACTGGCGTTACTGGTAATGATAATAAACCAAGTGATGCACAACCAACTAAGTTAATAAATAACAGACGAAATGTTTTAGCAAAAAAATTTAATGCGGCTGGTGAAGATGAACATTTACGCGTTACAAATTATACACCTTATAAAACAAATAATGGCCTTGTAATAGATAGATATAAAGTTGACAATACAAATGCAGTAGAAGTGCCCATAGACGAGCTAAAAGCTAATTATCTAGATGTGCATGCACAATCGGCTGCTGCTGCATTAGCTAAATCTCAATATGTTAATTCACCAGAAGATGAAGCAAATAAGGGAGCCCGGAAAGTGATAGAAAAAACACTTGGTTATCCTATAACTCGCTTAGATTCAACAACTAATTAAACGAAAATAAAATATCGCACTATTTTATATAAAATGTCACAGAATACAAATTCAACAAAAACGCAACCAGCAACTATATGCAAAGCTTTTGGATGCAATACTCGGTTATGTGATGTAGATCCCGCATCGCAATACATAAAATTAAAGTTGATCCAAAATACTGTGCGAGTTCCTGCTTCTTTATACACGTCAGATTTAGGAGCTTTGACTGTTTATCAACGCCCAGACCCAGCTTATGGAGTTAATTGGAATCAAATGAGTGATAGAGCTGTGCGCCACGTTCAACCTAATATTGTTACTGGCGGAAGCTTTTATCACGGTAGTAGCACAAAAAATACTATTACTAGGTGCAGACCCGGTGCTGGGTGCCCTGGCGGTGCTGGGGTTGATATTAAACATAATTCTTACGATAGATATTTATTGCGATTAAAGGGGAAAGGACCTGTTCGTCGTGGTGTTATTCCTCCAAATTTTGGAACACCTATACCATTTAATCCAGGGGCACCTATTTATGGCGGTAAGACAATGAAGACGAGTATTGTTGGAGATAACTGTGGATGCCCTATTGCTGGGTCTAACTCCAGTTATGACAATAAAAAAATATACAATATTTTGTTAGATCCGTCCGTTTTAAGCAGTAATTACCAATTTAAGGTTGGAAGTGTCGTTTATGCATTAAATTCGCTGGGATATTATGCGCGAGCGGTTGTAACTTCTGTTGAAAATGCTATATACACTGTGAAATTTGATAATGGCACCATACTTAATACTTCTGCCGAAAAATTGCTTATTTATTTTCCATGTAATTGCGATAATAATCTTGCGTCTAAATTAGGATTTAATGCTACAACTGATACCATTATTGCAAATGACCCCGAAGTATTGACGGATTGTTATCTAGTAAATAAATTTCTTGGAACAAATTCTGTTTTCAATATTATTTATTTTATTAGAAATTTATTACCTATTCAATTCCAAAATTTTTTATCTAATTATATTACATAAAATGCGTCGTGTTGGTTTTAATTTAATGCGCCCAAGTGGAAATACTTATCAACAATATAATTATGGTGGTGTTCCTGCACCCAGTATTAATACTGTTTTAAATCAAGGGCAACAGTTTAGAGGATTTACTGCAAATAGATTTAATGGGATGATTTCTCACGTAGTTAATTCAAAACCTGGGTGCAGTTCTTGTGGAAGATAAATGATACTAATTGAAATCAATACTACAAAAATAAATAAAATATTATTATACTATAAATGAGTTCTGTTGGAGTTCCACCTGTTGGTCGTGCAAATTTTTTTATGTCATATACTCCCATTTTCACTCCTTATCCTGTTAGAGTGAATAATTGTAATAATACATTATGCTACACATATAATCACAATTATATGTATAAACCGCATACTGGTTATGGTAAAATTGGCACATCTGCTGCTGGTTATTTGGCCAGCCGAAAAAGATTATAGCGAATATAAAAAGAAAAAAAAATAAAAAAAATAAAATAAAAAGAAAAAATAAATATAAACGTATTTATATTTATTTATTTATATGAGTCATCAAGTTGAAAGTAATAAAATGCAAGAAGAAACTTTTTTTAAGAATAAGGTAAATCGTGTGGAACAAATGCAACGGGTTCAAACCGAAGGTCTTGAATTATTCAAAAAGAAAAATGCTGACTATGGAGACGCTTTTGCTAACTACGGTCCTGTAGGGGTTATTGTTAGAGTCGGAGACAAAATTCAACGACTATCCAATGTAACAAAAAATGGTGTAAATTTGGTGAATAATGAGTCACTGAGAGATACGTTAATTGATTTGCATAACTATGCTGCTATGGCCATTATGTTGATGGACGAAGAAAAAAATCATGGTTGAATTTTTTAGTTTGATTTATTTTTAATTTTTTATTTGAAAAAAAATTGAAATCCTTTTTTCTCATTTTGGGAAATACATCTTTCAGAAGTAATAGCGTCTTGAACAATGTCGTCCATCAATCAAAATCTCAGCCTCTTCATTCCTCACATGTTCCCCAACATCACGGAGGATCGGATTGCAAGTATATTTAATACTTATTCCATCGGGTTTGTCAGTCGGGTGGATTTTGTTGGGAAAACTGATAAGAACGGTAAGTTCTATAATGCGGCATATGTTCATTTTGACGCTTGGTTTAATAATTCAGCTGTAGAAAATTTTCAAGAGCGCGTCTTGAACCCCAATAAGGAGGCGCGCATTGTGTATGATGATCCGTGGTATTGGATCGTTTTGGAGAATACGGCCGCAGCACCCAAAGACGCTCCTGCAGAATCTTTCACTAACGTTACGGAATCCAGTCGCTCACCTTCGCTATCGCTCCGGATCGCTCCAGAAGTATCTGCCAAATATGTCGCTTCATTGGAGCGCTTGATTGCTAATTTGAGATCGGACATGACTGACCGGGATGAAAAGATTGCTCACCTGGTGTTTTTGTTGGACAAAAATGACTTTGAATACATTGCCGACTTGGAGAAGACGCTATCAGAATTGAGGTTTGATAATGCGGCCCTTGTAGAGCAACTAAGTAGTCTATTTGGAAAACAAAGCAAATCCTTCACTAACGTTACGGATTCCAGTTGCTCACCTTCGCTACCGCTCCGGCTCGCTCCAATGTTAATTATGGAGGATACACCCTGAATACATTGCCGACTTGGAGAAGACGCTATCAAAATCCTTCACTAACGTTCTCAGAATCCTTCACTAACGTTCTCACTTCGTAGAGGATTCCAGTCGCTCATCTTCGCTATCGCCCCGGCTCGCTCCAACTTCGTAGAGGATTCTATGCAATAAAAATAAAAAGTAAAAAATAAATAAAAAATATGTATATTTGTAATTTGTATATTTGTATATTTTGTATATTTGTAATTTGTATATTTGTAATTTGTAATTTGTAATTTGTAATTTTGTATTTTTTATTTTATTTTTATTTTATTTTTATTTTATTTTTATTTTATTTTTATTTTTATTTTATTTTTATTTTATTTTTATTTTATTTTTATTTTATTTTTATTTTATTTTTATTTTATTTTTATTTTGTATTTTTTATTTTTTATTTTTATGGTGTATTGCAGGTTTCCTTAGAATCCTTCACTAACGTTCTCACTTCGTAGAGGATTCCAGTCGCTCACCTTCGCTATCGCTCCGGCTCGCTCCATATTCAGACGGAGTTGAATAGGAATATTTACATTCTTCAACATCGCCAGATATTTTAGAAACAGCATCATCCCCATCATCGCCATCATCGCCATCATCACCATCGCCGGATGCATAGTGGTATTTGGAGTTGATTCGTGTCATGATGGGTGGCCGCGCATGGGCCAAATCGTTAGACATGGGGGACATTCCGGAGTTCCAACGCTCATCTTCATCATCGCTATCAAATAAATTAACCCAGTTCCTATCATATAATTGTTTTTCTGGAATATTATACGATTCATTAATTCGTAGAATAGCCAATCTAGGTTCGTGATCTAAACTACGCAAATAGCCACGCAATCCTAGAATAGCTGTTTCTTTTTCAACACCAAATTTATAAAGTAAATGTTGGGACAATTTATCTACAAGTATATGCACAGTGTTTTCAAAATTTTTATCGCCAATTTTTTTTAGGTCCCAATGATTGAACAAATATTGACCTTTTTCAAATATACTTGGTAGTTCAGAGTTTGAACCATCCTCGCATTCTTGGCCATAATTGAAAAGGCCTTTTTGTTCGCCTGTATCTAAACCGCAATTCGCACACATGCACATAATAACACCATTCCACTTAAGAGCCATACAATTACCGCATTCAAAGATTCTTTTGGCATATTTCGCCGCAAAATATTCGGGAACTTGTCCTGCGAAATCTACTTCGCCACCAGTTGAAATATGCGCCGTGTAATATTCTACGTCGCCCTCCTTGTAAAAGTAGCTAATACTGGAAATCATGATTAGTTAATTACTATATATTTGGGGAAAGTTGATTTATAGTGCAGTTAAAAAAATATTTCAATTTTTTTGTTCAAATTAAATCAATTTTAATATATTAGTTTTTAATTTTATTTTTAATTTTTTTTATTTTAATTTATTTTTAATTTATTTTTAATTTATTTTTAATTTATTTTTAATTTATTTTTGATTTATTTTTGATTTGAAAAAAAAATTGAAATGCTTTTCGGGAAATATGATGCATTTAACTTTAACAGGCACACACAATTCTTAAGAAATGAACGCATACACCGAATCTGATTCCGTATATATTCCCGCAGTGGGAAATATGACGGAGCAGCAGATAGTAGAAATATTCTGGCGTGGTTACCTTGGTGATGTAAGACGCGTTGATTTTATTGACACTGCAAATGGTGGAAAGGGTGCATTTGTGCATTTTGACCGCTGGTATGACAATGGCACGGTAACTGGTGTTTGGTATAAAATCCAAACATACGGCAGCTGTAAGCATTGGTTTAACAAGACAGAATATTTGATTTTGAGAAAAATGACAACCGAGCCCATTCCCGATACTACCATGAACATTCATCAGGTCGCCGCGCTTTTGACTGAACACACCGCTAAAATTGCAGAGCTAGAAGCGCGAGTTTCCGAGCAAGATGCCATCATTGAGGATTTCCACCAGCGCCAATTTAGGGAGGTTGAAATGGGACGACTGGCTCGTCGCGCAGATTGGCGCATGGATGATTTTCAAGATATGGAGATAATGGTTGATTCCTTGCTTGGGCCTCGCGAACCTACCGATGATGAGGATACCAATATGGCGTGTGTTTATGCTGAAGATAATATCAGCGATGATGGAAGTTTTGGCAGCCAGCAATCTCACAATAAGCGCCTGAGAATGTCAATGGACCTCTGTGGCAACAATTAAGGTAAGAAAACGGAATCAAAAATAGTAAAAAAAATAAAAAAAAAATAGAAAAAA
>Ga0194055_10001473_pt1 | contig 19198 bp, 23 predicted proteins | sample SepL449m_MetaG_FD_155482 | JGI IMG/M metagenome (GOLD analysis project Ga0194055, IMG submission 155482) | Anoxic zone freshwater microbial communities from boreal shield lake in IISD Experimental Lakes Area, Ontario, Canada - Sep2016-L442-9m | ecosystem: Environmental > Aquatic > Freshwater >...
CAGCGTGGTGCCAATCCAGATTTTGCGAGTAATAGACGCCAAATTTGATTCCGGCTTTGCGGCAAGCGGCGGACATTTCGCCAATCGGATCGCGCTTAAATTCACTGCGAGCGGTGATGTTCCAGTCTGAAACTTTGGTTGGATACATCGCAAAGCCATCGTGGTGCTTTGCGGTCATGACGATGTACTTCATGCCGGCGGCTTTGGCGTAGTTGACCCATTCAGTTGCATTGAATTTTTCGGGGTTGAATTGTTTGGCGTACTGTTCATATCGGGCAACGGGAATATTTGCGCTCCGCATGATCCATTCGCCAATGCCGCCAATTTGCTTTCCGTCGTAGGTTCCGGCTGGGACGGAGTAAACGCCCCAGTGGATGAACATTCCGAATCGGGCTTCGCGCCACCATTTCATTCGCGCATCTCGTTGCTCTTTGGTCTCATTTGCCCGTGGATCAACGGAGTTGGTTTGTTGAGCCTGTGCGCTGATGGAAAAGATTGCGGTGAGGGCAAGGATAGATGCTTTGACTTTCATCGTAGTGAGCCTTACTTTATCATGAGAGTGAAGCTAACAAAGGGGTTTGGCAGGACGATTTTAGAAATGTCATTGGAAGTCTGGATTGATCCTTGATTATCTCCGAAACTTCATATCGACAATCTGATCCATCTTTACGCCGCGAACTGACTGTTTTCGTCCGCCTGGCCACACAATGTCCAGATTGACTTTGCCACTATAATCACCCAGTCCGAAGTGGAGCTTTAGGTCGTTCTGGTTACCTTCGCCGGTGCCAGACTCAACCTGCCGACTCAGAGTTTTGTTGTGAAGCCGAATTCGAACCTGGGCACCGATCGCACTTCGATTTACGGTCTTTCCGTCGCCTTGTAGACGAACTTCTAACCAATGTCGCTTTGATGGTGACGAAGGAGAAAACAACTTTCCTCCCGAGCACAGTGACAACTGGCCCTTATTGAAAATATCCGCAGTTGCGGCCTGGTAAGTTGGCGGGAGGCCATTGACTACCGATGCCAGTGTGACATCTGAGAATTTGAATCCAGTGTCGTTGTGCAAGAGGATGGGAAAGTTCGGCTTACTGAACGACGCTACACCGTAGACGGTTGTAAAGAAGAGATCAAGGTTCGTGTCGTTGTCAAAATCACCGGCGACTGGCGAAGCGTAAGACTCCTGGTAGAACACGCCACAGGTTCCTAAGTCATCAAATTTGTATCCACTTTTTGAACCGAGATTTCGGAGGAAACGTGACTTTGGTTGGTCTCCACGACTATCGACGTGGGCGAAGTTTCCGGCAAATAAGTCAAATTCGCCATCGTTGTCGAAGTCGCCCCAGGCTGCGCCAATAGAGTGTCCGCCGCCGAAGCCAGGTGATGTAGCCAAGGCATTGTTGGCAGTGGCAACATCTTTCAATTCTCCCTTGCCGTTGTTGAGCCAAAGTTCATTTGGCTGCAATCGGTAATTCGAGGCGTAAACGTCCACGGCTCCGTCACGATTAAAGTCACAAGCAGTCACTCCACGGGTTCTGAAATCGTCCATTTCAGTTCAAAGGATTTCCCGCTTTTGTTCATGAGGATGAACGATGGGTAGGTGATTTGCTTTTCCCAATCCTCAAAGCCGCCAACGTATAGGTCAACGTAAGCGTCGTTGTCAAAATCTCCCCAGCATGCGCCACGTGATGAAGTTGGCGGCAAAGTTGGAAGGGAAGTCGCGACAAACTTTTTGCCACCTTCGTTTTGGTACAGATTCATTTGTGACCAAGAGAACAGGTCGGGAAAGCCATCGTTGTCGAAGTCTGCGGCTACTACGGCACCAACACCTTCGGCAAGTTTCTCAAATGAAGTGCCACGAATATTGCGCCAAACTACTCCTCCGGTAACGAGGTCTGTCCATCCGTCCTGGTCAACATCGACAAAGCAGGCTTGATCATTTGCAAGGGAAAGCTTGAGGTCACCGGAAACATCTCGGAAGGGCGATATTTGGAAACCCAGGCAGAGAAGCGGAATTAACATAGCGATGTGAATCTACCCTTAAAAACGGGATGTCGAAGTGGTAAAACTGCACACATGAAGTGGATTCTTCTTATTGCGCTTGGCATGATGATTACTGGTCCGAAGCCCAAGCCAACCGTCGTGATTCAAACCTCTCTTGGTGACATAACTGTCGAGCTTGAGGATGAGAAAGCGGTCGAAACAACGAAGAACTTTTTGCGATACGTTGACGCTGGACATTACAAGGATTCTCGATTTCACCGAACGGTAACCATGGACAATCAGCCCGACAAAAAGATCAAGATTGAGGTTATTCAGGGTGGAGTTGGGAAGGAATGGGAGAAGAAAGACTTACCTAAGATCAAGCTAGAGAGAACCAGGGATACAGGGCTTAAACACCTTGATGGCACGATTTCGATGGCGCGTGACGGAGCCGATACTGCAACCAGTGATTTTTTCATTTGCATTGGCGATCAGCCCGAACTTGACTTTGGCGGTAAGCGAAACCCGGATGGTCAGGGATTTGCTGCCTTTGGTCACGTGACGAAGGGAATGGATATCGTCAGGAAAATTCAGAGCCAGGCTGCCAAGGATCAGACATTGACTCCGCCAATCTCGATAAAAGACATTAAGCGTTTCAATTCAAAGTAAGGTAACTTCCTTCACATTATGAAGATTACGGCAATTAGAGCCTACCGAATTGACCTCCCTCTCAAAGAGGGCAGCTATAACTGGTCGGGTGGTAAATCAGTATCGGTTTTCGACAGTACAGTTGTAGAAATCGAGACCGATGCCGGGGTTACTGGTTGGGGCGAAGTTTGCCCGCTGGGACCTTTCTATTTGCCGGCATATGCTGAAGGAGTTCGGTCGGGAATCAGGGAGCTAGGACCTCATTTGATTGGTTACGATCCTTGTGAGATTGGAGTTTTAAATCTCCGAATGGACGCCGCTCTTCAAGGTCACCCTTATGTTAAATCGGGCATTGACATGGCGTGTTGGGACATTCTTGGCAAAGTCTCTGGATTGCCAGTTTGCACGCTTTTGGGAGGAAGGTTTGGTTCCGATATCACGTTGTATCGAGCTATTTCGCAAGAATCGCCCGAAGCGATGGCGGCGAAAGTGGCTGGTTATCGGGACGAAGGTTACCGACGATTTCAGCTAAAAGTAGGTGGTGATCCTGATGTTGATATCAAGAGAATGTTTGCGGTTGCTGCCGAGATGCAACCGGGTGAAAAGTTGGTTGCCGACGCCAACACGGGATGGCTCAAGCATGAGGCGATGAGGGTAGTAAAGGCTACCAAGGACCTTGACCTCTATATTGAGCAACCTTGTCGAACTTACGAGGAGTGCCTATCTGTGCGTCAGCACACTGACCAGCCGTTCATCCTGGATGAAAATATTGATTCCCTGGATAACCTCATGAGAGCCCACCGAGACCTCGCAATGGATGCGGTCAACATTAAAATCAGCAAGCTTGGAGGATTGACCAAGGCCCGTCAAGTGCGAGATATGTGCGTGTCGCTAGGCATTGGGTTGACCATCGAAGATAGTTGGGGTGGAGACATAGTTACCGCGGCGATTGCTCATCTTGCGCATAGCACTCCTGAAGAGAACCGATTCTCTTCGACAGATTTTAATAGCTACGGAACGGTTGATTTTGCCGACGGCGCTCCGCAACGGGTGAACGGAAAGATGCAAGCTTCGAGTGATTCGGGCTTGGGCGTTCGTCCGAATATGGACGTACTTGGTGCACCTCAGCTCGAAGTCAAATAGAAACTGGGATAGGCTTTTGGACATTAGGGATGTCGACGGTCCCAACAGTTTCTTTCTCAAATAGATTGGTTTTAAAGTCTAAGGATTTGACTTCTGCTAAGTGTCACCTGACCGGATGGCTGCTTTCAGGTATCAAATCCATGACTATCTTTTGCATGTCTTGGTATCGCATTTCAACTGGCAATTGAGCTCTTACCAATTCATGCTTGGTCAACATATTTGCAAAGGTTTCCAGAGCATTGTCGGCCTTCGGGAGGTCAAAACGAACATTGTTCGAGAGATATCCTTCAACTTGCTCGGCGGTCCAGGATGATCGCTTGACGGCCGAGTCAATGACGAACGTTCGACGGTATTCGGTAGCAGTTAGCCGATCCATTCGAAAATCTCGCAGTAGTGGCTCCTTATCGATTCGGTTCTTTTGGTCAAGAACATCGTGCAATGCAAAGAACCCACTCGCTATAAACGCGTACTGGAGCAAGTAGTACAGAGCTTTGCATTCAAGCCGTTGCTCCTTTTTTCCTAGCCATAGAGCCCAGACGAACGGTAGCCCCGTCATCTTGGTCCATTCTTCACCCAGATCAATGTCAACTAAACCAGAACCGTCGGCCTCGAAGCCGCGGTCGCCAATGATGACGCACGCATCACAATTGGTAAGCATCAATTTTGAATCAGACGGCAACGTGGATAGGGTTGGGAATACACCTTGTTCGGCAAGGATGACTTGGGCCAGCATGTTGCTCGTCATGCTACTTTCGTCGAGTGCCAATGTCTTGATTTCACTGGTTGGAACCTTTGAAAGCATCCTGACGCTTTTTACTGGGCCATTCGACATGATTCCAACTTCAGCGACCGGAAGTAAGTCGTCTCGGCGTAACAGCTCAATGCTTGAAACGAGGATGGCATCAACTTCTCCAGCGTCAAGTAGGGCTGGAAGTTTCGATGGCACTTCGTAAACGACTTCGACAAACTCGTTGGGTTGGTCGAAGGCCGCCACAAGCGGGCGAGCATTTACGTAGGGAACACATCCAACTCGAAACTGAGCCATTAAACCTTTCTACGAACGTACCAGATGTGATTTGCTGTTTAGTCTTTACGAAGTTCGCGATACATAGAAAATCGCCACACCAGAGGTGTGTGGCGATTGAGGGTTCCGTTTTACGGAGTGTTGTTTTCTGCGACTGGCATCTTCGATGCGTCAGCCTTAACTGTGGTTGACTTTCCAGCTGGGGCAACCGCGTTCGGGTTTTCCTTTTTCGCGTCTTTAAACGTAGATTCCATGCTGTCTTCTGGCTTTACAGCCGGTTCTCCACATCCTTGGATGCAAAGAGCCGCTAATCCCGATAAGATCAAAGCAAAAGGAAGCTTCACTAGTCTAGATCCCAAAGGAATCTATCCGGGTCAGTTACTTTGCCTTTGAATTGTCCAGTTCCGTAGGCTGTACAGCCAGCGGTTAGTGATTTGATCGGCATCGACTTGACATGCGTATCGGCGAATCCAACGATGACATGACCATCCTTAAGACCAGGAGCAACATTGTTGAGGGAAGTTTGGTTGTAGAATGGCCAAAGGCCACCGTATACCAACCAAGAAGTTCCCGTTTGATCCCATCCATTTGGATAGCTGAACAAGGTTCCGTCGCCGGTTCCGGTTGCATACTGCTTCATCGGTCTGAGAATGACGCCCGCTGCATCTTGCCAACATGGAGTCTCCACGACCCAGTTGCCACCGCCAATTGGAGAGCCTGAAGATGCACGATCCCAGATTGCCGAACCCCATTGAATGGTTGAAGCTGGGTTTCCAACTTCGCTAGCATTCAACGAAACTGAACCAACATATCCGGTTGAAGGAATGTATCGCCAAGGGCTAAAGAACGCGTAGTTGTAGCCGATGTTGCTTCGGACCATCAATGCGTACATCTTTTGAGTTGGAGTAGGCACGGCAGGGTTGCCCATGTATGGAAGGTGGTCCTTTATTCGTTGATCCTCAGATTGCCACGGATCCATTGGATCAATGCTGATTTGGGTGTTCTTAACGTAAGGCTGCATCTGCTGTCCAGGAACAGTATCGGGAGGTCCGAATCCCCAACCGGGAATTCCAATTCCACCTGTATTTGACATCATGTAGTTGTCATCGTTATCCGACAAATACATGGCAGTTGCAATACCAGCTTGCTTAAAATTGCTAATTTCTGTTGCTTTCTTTGCCGCTGCTTTCGCTTGCGCAAAGACAGGGAAAAGGATTGCCGCGAGAATCGCGATGATCGCGATTACGACGAGTAGCTCAATCAGGGTGAAGCCCTTTGAACTTCGAATTGCACGTGGTTCGTACATAATATTTACCTTCGAAAAATGAATTGCACACCAGGCATTAGTGCATGGACAGCCTATTGTAAGCCCAATACCTTAAATTGTCAATAACAATTTTTTGAAGGACTTAAGGCTCACCGTTTACGGGCTAAAGCAACGATACTGCTACCCCAAGGCAAATTTGATCGAGCTATCAAAGCTGCTTCGCCACGCTGAATGATTTTGAAAATGCTTTCCACCCAACCTGGAAGGGACGGCAGTTTTGCATCGGGCTCGCCTTTCTTAAACTTGCTCATAAATCGAGATAGCGCCACTAACGGAAAAAGGAAGAAGATGTGATACGAAAGTCGCTCTACGGTGAAGCCGTTTGACTCAAGCAATTTGCGGACTTGGGTCCTGGTGTACCTTCGTTGATGCATAAGCGCGACATCGTGGGGACCCCAGAGCCATTGGTAGGCGGGAACATTTAAGAGAATGACTCCTCCCGGCTTCAATATTCGCGAAATCTCGGAAACGGCTTTGTAATCGTCGGGAATGTGTTCGACCGTGTCGAGAGTTACTACGATGTCAAATTTTTCTGACTGAATTGGCAGTGCCTCGGCATTTGCTCGGGCGATTCTCTCAAGTCCTCGTTCGTGGCAAAACATGAGGGCGTCTTGGCTGAAATCGACGCCAAATACCGTTCCTAAAGTCCCAAAAGATTCTTGACCTTTACCTGTCCCGCACCCGACATCGAGAATGAGAGCCTTGGGAGGAACAATGGGAGCCAAAAATTGCAATGCAAGTTCGCGACGAGCAACGAACCACCAATATTGGTCCTCTAACTCGTACATTCGTTCGTATTCTGCAGTTTGCAACGAGAGAGATTCTAGCTCAATTTCTTGGAACTGTTTCCTACATTGACGCATTCTTGACTCAACATGCTTCAAGTAGCCATTGCTAAACCACCCGACTTGGTGTCGAAAACGGGGAAAAGAGAACAATACGAAACGTACATCACTGCTCTTTTGCCAAAGCTTAATTCACTTGCTACCAGCTTTACTCAATCTGACCAGGACCTCGCTAAAGACTTAGTCCAGGAGGCAGTTATCAAAGGGTATCAGACGTTTGTTGCTGGTGGACTCATCCTTGATGAGCGAGCTAAGGCATGGTTCGGAACCGTCATTCGCAACGAATTCCTGATGCATCGGCGAAAGAACAAGCGTTTGGTCGGCGAGCTAGATGACCAACACGCCGGACAAGATGGAAGGAAGGACTTTGAAAACGTCGGGCTTCGGGACGTCTTGCGACGAGCCATTGAGGAACTCCCAGAAGATCAGCGGGAGTGCGTTGTGTTGGTCGATATTAACGAATTTGACTATGAAGAAGTCGCAAAGATTCTCAATGTTCCCGTTGGTACCGTTCGTTCTCGGTTGTCTCGAGCCCGATTGAAACTTGCTTCTCGTCTCCACTCTTTCAATCATTCCGATCGCCCTGCAGGAGCGTGCTCACGATGAAATCACCATCTAACAATAAACTCAACCCATGTGCCATGTTCGTTTCTATGCTTCAAAAGATCGCCTTTAACAACTCAAAAGGTGGGCTGTTTAAGCTCTATGTTCGCAAGCATGCTCAGCATTGCGGGGGTTGCAAAGACACTTTAAGTGCACTCGAATGCTACAAGAATGCGGTTCGTACCGCATATGCAGAAGCTAACTCGGAAGGTGAAAAGTTAATGACCTCCAGAGATGTTTCGAGTTTGTTGGATAAGTTAGAAATGTCTTCTCAATAGAAACCTTGAAGTCCGTTTTGAATCTAAATAGGTACACTAATAGGTTCAAATGGACTTCAAATCTACCCTCCATCTACCGGACGCAGAAGCGACGATACCGATGAAGGCAAATCTGCCTTCTCTGGAACCGGCGATTCAGGAGATTTGGAATTCCGAGTCTATTTACCACAAGATTCTCAAGGCACGCGAAACTGCGCCAGTATTCGTCTATCACGACGGACCGCCGTATACGAATTCGCCGATCCACCTAGGAACCGCCATGAACAAGATCTTGAAGGATTTTGTTGTGAAGAGTCGGACAATGATGGGTTATCGAACGCCATACATTCCCGGATTTGACAATCATGGTTTGCCAATCGAACAAGCGGTGATGAAGAAGTTTGCGGAAAAGAAGGTGACCCCTTCGATCTCTGAACTTCGCAATGCCTGTCGAGAACATGCTGCAACTTACATCAAAATCCAGTCCGACCAGTTCCAAAGACTTGGCGTATTTGGACTTTGGGAAAAGCCTTATACGACGATGGACTTTCGGTTTGAAGCTGAAATCGTGCGGGTCTTTAAGCGTCTGGTCGCCGGTGGATATGTTTATAAAGGGCTGCGACCAACCCTTTGGAGCCCCACGAGTCGAACGGCGTTGGCGGATACTGAAATTGAATACCACGACCATGTGAGCAAGGCAATCTATGTGAGATTTCCGTTACTGGATGATCCGAACAAACTCTTTGAAGGCATCTCCAACGTATATACGATCATCTGGACGACTACGCCTTGGACGATTCCGGCTAACCTAGCTTGCGCCTTTCATCCAGAGTTCAACTATGACTTAGTCAAGGTTGGACAAGACCATTATCTCGTCCTGCAAGACTTGGTACCAAAGATTGCTGAGGCTCTTAACTGGGAAAATCCAACAACGGTGAAAACCCTCGAAGGAATCAACTTCGAGAATATGACCTTTAAGCACCCGATCTTTGACCGACCGAGTATCGCGGTTATGGCGACCTATGTCACTACCGAAGATGGAACTGGCGTTGTACACACTGCTCCGAGCCACGGGCGGGACGACTTTTATACGGGGCAAGCGTACAATCTTGCGGTTCCTAATACGGTTGATGAGAAGGGCGTCTTAACTCACGAAGCAGGCGAATTCGAAGGCGTTTACTTTAAGAATTGCGATACGGTGGTTGTTGACCGTCTGCAAGAAGTTGGCAATTTGCTCAAGTCATACGACTATTCGCACAGCTACCCTTATGCCGAGCGCGACGGACAGCCAATCATTTATCGGGCAACTGAGCAATGGTTTGTCTCCCTAGAGCATGACGAGTTAAGATCTCGAATGCTCGCCAGCATCGAAACGGTTAAGTGGTATCCACCTCAGGGGCAAAAGCGAATCGAAGGAATGATTCGAAACCGACCGGACTGGTGCATTTCGAGACAACGACCTTGGGGGGTCGGAATTCCAATTTTTTACGGCAAAAAGTCGCGAGTGCCGGTGCTGGATCAGGTCGCTATCGAAGCGGTCGCTAGCCTTGTCGAACGAGAAGGCTCTGATGCATGGTTCCTCAAGGATGCGTCGGAGATCTTGCCACATGGGTTTACACACCCGGAAACGGGCGAGACTGAGTTTGATAAGGAGACCGATGTCCTTGACGTTTGGTTTGACTCGGGAGCCACTCACATGTGCGTTTTTGAGGGGAATGTCTATCCTGAATGGCAAGAGGCTCTTCCGGCTGATTTGTACTTAGAAGGTTCTGATCAGCATCGAGGCTGGTTCAATTCATCGCTCATCCTTGGACAGGCCGTTCGTGATCAAGCTCCGTACAAAGCAGTTGTGACCCACGGATTCGTTACCGATGGAGAAGGACGAAAGATGTCCAAGCGCCTCGGTAATGTTATTGACCCGGTTATTGCTTCGGAACAATATGGGGCGGATGTGCTTCGATACTGGGTTGCGGGAACGGACTATGTCAATGACGTTCCTTGTTCTGATGCCATTCTCAAGCAGTTTGGTGAAAGTTACCGAAATGTGCGAAACGCGCTCCGGTTCCTCATTGGAAACCTTAAGGGGTTCGAACCTTCGATGGCACCGGCTCAGTTACATGAAGTTGACGAGTGGGTGGTTGAACAAGCCGACTTGTTAGTTGATGAGTGCGTCGAAGCCTACGAAAGCTATGATTTTGGCACCGTCATGACGGGAGTCCATAACTTCTGTCGACAGCAACTCTCCGCGTTCTACTCCGATGCAATCAAGGATTTCATGTATTGCGACCGAGAGGACAGCGTGCGACGTCGCAGCGGTCAATTTGCTTGCTATAGCGTTGCGAAAGTTTTGGCACAGTTAGTGGCCCCTGTATTGGTTCACACTGCCGAGGAAGCTTGGACAAAGATGCACGAAACCATGGGTATTCCCTGTGAATCCATCCATATGTCCGTGTTTAAGCGACCGGATGCTTCCAGATTGCAAGACATCGAAGCTTCGGATATCCAAATCCGGTTCTCGATGCTTCAGGCAGTGAGGCAGTCGGTTAATGGCGCATTTGAGCTTTTCAAGGGGACCGACGGAATCAAGAACTCTCAGGAGGTAGTGGTTTTCATTACCACCGACCAAGAAACTCACGACATGCTCGAAACTTTCTCCCGTGCGGAACTTGCGAACTATTTGAAGGTCAGCTGGGTTGAACACTTCGTGGGAGAGTCGGAAGTTCGATTTGATCGGTCACCTTACTACGAATGTATTCGTTCGAGGGTTCGTCGCCCTGACGTCGAAAGCGTTGAAGTCGATGGAGAGACTGTTTATTTAAGTAAGCGAGACCGAGAGGCACTCGGTCTATGAAATCGAAGCGACTGATCTTGTTTTGGATGGTCATGATCGGAACCATCGCCTTTGACCAATGGATCAAGGCTTGGGTTCGTGGCAACCTTAACCAGGGGCAATCTTGGCGAGGTGGTCCTTGGCACGGTGTTTTTGAGATAACCCTAACTTATAACAAAGGAATTGCTTTTGGAATGATGCAAGGGGCGGGGCTGATTATGACCCCGATCGCGATTATTATTGCTGGCGTTGCCATCCGAACCATCTATAAGAACGCTAACGAGACGGCTTGGGGTTCGGTTGCGCTTGCGTTGCTCGCCAGTGGAGCCCTTGGAAACCTGTACGACCGAGTCTTTATGAAGCATCTCGGCGTAACCGATATGTTTTTGCTTCGGCTGAGCAACATTACGGGTGGACGGCTCAACGACTTTCCTGTCTTTAATGTTGCCGACTCCTGTATTAGTGTTGCGATGGTGATGCTTCTGATTTCTTGGTCGAAGCAGTCAGCCGACGAGAAAGCAGAACCATCATTGGCGCAAGAACCAGGGCTGGAAGATAGTTCGCTGTAGGCAATTTCTTGATGCTGAGAAGTGATAGACCAATCGCTAGCATGATTGGTCCACCGGTCCCTTCCAATTCGGCCAATAATCCTTGATCGTTTTTTAGCGATGATAACGGTCTCGCAGCCAAAGTAAGCGCTCCCTGGAAGATCAGGACGAATGCAGCTGAGAAAAGCACTCCGACTCCGAGCGAAGCGGCAAGAAAGATTGCCGCAACGCCATCCATTGTTGACTTGAGAGAAAGGAGTTCCGATTTACCTTCAAGTCCATCCTGAATGCAGCCAAGCAGGGTCATTGGTCCGATACAAAACAGGACACAAGACGCGACGAATCCCTCACTAAACGTTCCACCTCCGCCGACTGAGTGCTTCACCCAATCGGCGATGTGCTCTAGTCCAACCTGAATTCCCAACAGTAGGCCAATGATTCCTCCCAAGGCAATCGAACCAGCCACGATTAGGATGTTCTTGGAACCAAGAAACATTTTCATTCCTAATCCCATGGTTACTAGGCCCAGTCCACCTAGAGCAACTTGCTGGGCAGAGTCAGGGATGACTTTCCCGATCAAAAGTCCGACTATCGAGCCTACGGCGACCGTCACAGTATTGAGAATGGTTCCTTTCATAATGCTGTGTCTGGCTCCTTGTGTGATCCTACCGCAACGACGATGATTCCCCATGCTGCTTGAGCCGCCATTGCGACAGGAAAAGTAAGTCCTAAGGGAAGGCTGTACATCGCAATTCCGACTGGACCAAAATACATGATGCAGGTCGCATAAAGGGGAAAGAAGCGCCTCCAGAATTCTCCTTGCTTAAGTTTTGCAATCGCTTTCTCAAATGAGAAGCCGGTGTCTCGATATAGAAACGTTAAGGTTGCAAGTGGCATCGAAAAGAATGGGGAATAGATTAGTTGGTCGATCGCAAGCTTCTTGGCAATTGATCCTGGAGAAACGTCATTTCCAATTGCAACATTCATCCAATCGTAAAGCATATTGATTGAAATTCCGATAGTAGCAAAGTAGACCATTCGCAAGACGAGGTCCTTCCATGTCAGTTTCTCTCCCTTTATTCCAGTAAGCATTTTTGCAATTTCAGGAATGATAATGCTCACAAACCAAATCATCCCAACAACAAACGTGGGGGGACCAATAGACGTCTTGAAAGCGTCAATTCGGTCGGGTAGGTTTTGGAAGGAAGGAACGGTGTAAAAAAGCACCACGAAGACGAGAAAGCAAAACTGAATAAGAAGAATGGGACGCCAATTATCCTTGACTGCCTTGATTCCGGGCGCCATGAGCGACCGAAAGTTCAAGCTAATTCACCGAGCAATGCAAATCGAATAACCAACAAGTGGTTGTACCACGAATACGAACAAGGGCGATGGCAAAGAGGAATTTGATAGGACGTTCAAATTAAGCCACAATATAATCCTTCATTCGCCCATGCCAAGCGTCACCTACGAACTCCTTTTTGTCTGCCCACACACCGGTGCCCGTCGTGGACGACTGCACACACCTCATGGCACGGTCGAAACTCCATTTTTTATGCCGGTTGGTACGCAGGGGACGGTCAAAACCGTTGGTTCTGAAGACCTCGAAGGTTTCGGCTTTGAGCAAGTTTTGTCGAACACCTATCATCTCTCCCTGCGGCCCGGCGCTGACCTCATCGAAAGTTTTGGCGGGCTTCACGAGTTCATGTCTTGGAATCGGGCAATTTTGACTGACTCTGGCGGATACCAAGTCATGTCTCTCAGTGACATGCGAACGATCAACGATGATGGGGTGAAGTTTAAGTCTCATCTCGATGGTTCAACCCACTTTTTGAGTCCTGAGAGATCGATCGAAATCCAAGCCCAACTCGGTGTCGACATTTCGATGATGCTTGACGAGTGTCCGCCATATCCTTGTACTCGAGAAGAAGCCGCGGCAGCCATGCAACGAACCCATCGATGGGCAACCAGGAATCTATCGGCGAGAAAGGGTGACCAAGCGATTTTTGGAATTGTTCAGGGTGGCGTACATATGGACCTTCGGACTGAGTCCGCGCAAACAATTTCGGAATTAGAGTTTGAAGGAGTGGCGATTGGTGGTGTATGCGTCGGCGAACCAACCGAAATGCAGTACCCCGTTGTGGCCCATACTGCACCTCTTTTGCCGGCGAACAAGGCGAGGTATCTCATGGGCGTTGGGCATCCCAAAGATATTCTGCATGCCGTTTCGTGTGGAGTTGACATGTTCGATTGCGTGCTTCCAACTCGAATGGCAAGGCATAATTGCCTCTACACCTTGCAAGGGCGGATTAATTGCCTTGGTGCGAAATGGGCCGACCATAAAGAGCCGTTTGACGAACACAGTGTTTTTCCTCAAACTGAACGATATTCGGCCGGATACGTTCGGCATCTTTTCAAAGCCGGTGAGCCCCTCGGGGGCAGGTTAGCCACCCTGCATAATTTAGCCTTCTATGCTCGACTGATGCGCGAGATTCGAAATGCTATTGAGCAGGGGACTTGGCCAGAGTTGTTGGAAAGATACAAGAACGCCTAATCCGGTATTTGTACTAAGTTTGACCTGCTAAATGTGCTTAATTGGCATGGGTTTGCCTAGGGTACTGCACACACAAATACCAATACCGAAAGGAGAGGGATTACTGTGGATCGAAAAATTACATTAGGAGTTGCGCTTGCATTTGGGTGTGCAATGTTATCTGGCCAAGCTTATGCTTACTCAACAAGTCTCATCAACTTTCCAATTGCGGACATGCTCAAGCATCGAGAGGGACTGTATATATTTGGCGGCGGTGGATATGCCCGAAACGTTAACAAGGGTTTTTCTTGGTATCAGACCGGCACGTTCGGACTTTTTGACAAAGCCGAAGTAGGATTCTCTAACGACTTTCTCGGCAGCACGCTTTTGGATGCCAAGGTTCAAATTTACGATGCACCGAAACAGGGCGTTTCCGTTAGCTTCGGAATCAACCGGTACAACACCGTTACACGAACAAGTGACACTTTTGTTGCCTTTAGGAAGGACATGGGCAATTTCCGTTTTCACGCCCAGGCTTACAAGGCCGAAAAGATCGTTGGGGTCTTTGGTGTGGATTTTGATTGCGCTGGCGGTTGGAGCGGTGCCATTGAGCACGCTACCGGGCACGATAGTGAAATCTGGCTGGCAATGAACACACCCGTTTTTGCCGAGCGCTTTTCGGTAATGGTTGCAACGCGAGCACCATGGGACGGTGGACCTGGAATCCAATACCAGGCCTGCCTTAACTATGGGTTTCGGTTCTAACCTACTTTACAAGCCGAATTGAATCTCGGTTAATCCTGTCACCATCATGAATTTCATCGTTCTTGATGGTGATTTTGTCGCCAACTGCAAACTTCTTAACCTTTCCGCAAATGGTGTGCTGAGGCGATAGAGTAATCGTATAGCGCAGTACATCTCGTCGGACGACGATGGTGTCAACAACTTCGCTTCCCAATCGGAAAGCTGGCTTGATCATTCTCTCGATTGAGAGGACTTCAAATGATGTGTCTTGAAATGTTGACGGTGCGGTGAATAGCATGATCGAAAGTTAGTACAAATCATATGCCAAAACTGGCAATTCGCGACTATTCATCAATGCGACTGAAATAAATAACTGTAACCGTATGGGTCGGAGTGATCAGGTCTCCATAGACTCGGCTCAAAAGTCCAATAACATCGTCCTGAGTTCGGAATTCAGGGTTTTCCCGTTCAATATCCCTTGGCGAAAGCTCCGAAATGGGCTTCACTTCAACTCGGTCGATGATCGCCGAGTACAGCTTTTGTCGCCGCCCGAATCGTGGACCAATCGTAACCCAAACAACCATGCCCTCTTCGTATTTGTTGCCCTTATCACCCATTCGGATGGTAACGGTCTTGCGATTATTTTTGAGAACATCGCCGTAAAGATCAGAGTAGAAGTTAAGAGCAAACATTGGGATCAACTACAATTGTTGCGGAAGCGGACAACAAAACGCAAACCTGAATGATGATTTGGTTTATTTTTATCCTCGCAACTCTCTACATAATGGCACTCGTTGGGGTTGCTTTGTGCTTTGTCTATCCATTTCGAGTCCCCATTTTTCTTTCACCTGGCTTTTTAGGTACACCCCAAGAAGCTACAGAATTTGTTGACCCAGCGACGGGGAAGCTCCTAAGAGGCTGGTGGGTTCCCAAAGATGACCCAACAGCAGTCATGATTTGCTGCCACGGTTTTATGATGAATCGGGCCGAACTGGCACCATTTGCTTCGCGATTCAAAGACAAACCCCTGGCATTTCTCTTTTTTGACTTTCCGGCTCATGGAAGCTCGCAAGGCAAAAAATCTGGATTTGGATTTCGAGAAAAGACGGCTGTTGTTGCCGCCGTTGCCGAAGCCAGAAAGAAGTATCCGTCAGCAAAGATCATTCTGACTGGTTCGAGCATGGGGGCAGTTGCAAGTTCTTTTGCGGTAAGCGAGAACCCTGGATTAGCTGATGGATTGATTCTTGATTCTTGTTACGATCGTTTACCGGACGCCGTTAACGGTTGGTGGTTGTTCTTGGGAGGCAAAAAGCTTCGGTTCTTTCTTTATCCGGTTGCGTGGTTGGGTTGGCCGCTTTCTGGGCTCAATCTGTTTTCGGTCGTTGTTTCGAATGCTCTCAAACAAGTGACAATTCCAACGCTTGTCCTTCATGGTGAGGCCGATATGCTTGCTCCCTTAAGCCATGCAAAAACAAATTTTGAAGCCCTCGCTGGACCCAAAGCGATGATCACTTTTCCAAGCCGAAATCACTCGGAAGCCAGGTGGGAAGATCCAGAACAATACTTTGAAGCTGTAGAAGAGTTTATGGCTAAGCATGAATTCTAGTATCGAGGCTGATCGAATGATTTGATTCGAGGAGTCATAATAAGTGTGCGACCAACGTTGTTCGCGCAGGATAGGACAAAAATGCGTGAATTTCAGCCTTGGCAACTAAAGGAATTGGATTTGCTTGGGCAACTTAATCCCGGTCGTCTCGAAGAGCTTCTTCAAGCTTTGTGGAACAGATACCCATTCTTGTATGAGGAACTTGCTATTCGCGCAGTCGGAGATGGCACTTTATCCCTTGATGATGCATCAAAGCAACTTCATCTGAGCCCAGAAGTTTTGAATGAAAAGCTAGAGCATTTCCAAAACACGGGAGACCACCGGATCGATATGATTGGTGGCGTTGCACGCCTGGTTTCGAGCCAAGTCGCGGTTTGGGAAGTTTATCGAGACTTTGAAAAGTCTGGAAGTTTGGATCAGTTAATGACCCATATTCCTGGAATTCCTATCAGTGAGTTAAAAGCCGCTTTACGCTACGCCGAGGCTCATATGGATGAGATTCGAACGTCAATTGAACAATACGAGTCTGCATATCGGAACCGGTTTGTTGTTTAAGCTGTAAACTTCTGTACAAATATGCATCCAACCATTTTCCAGATTGGGAGTTTCAAGTTGGCGAGCTTTGGTGCCATGATGGTACTCGCGCTTTTGGCCGGCCTTTTCATGGCTAGAAAGCGTGCCCCTTCCCATGGAATCACCCCTGATCAAATAGCCGATGTCTCGTTCTGGTTAATCCTCGCGGGAATCTTGGGATCGCGACTATTTTTTGTTGCCCAAGAATGGAAATACTACGCAGCTCATACCAGCGAATTATTTACGTTTCAGTTTCAAGGGCTAACGAGTTTTGGCGGGTTTATTGTTGGCTCAGCGGTTGCTGCCTACGTTTGTAAGAAGAAAGGAATTTCTCCGTTAACTTTCCTTGATGTCATTGCTCCCGCATTTTTAATTGGTCACGCCATTGGTCGTATTGGATGTCTCCTCAATGGTTGTTGTCATGGCCAACCAGCTAAGTCTGCCTTCCCGTTTCTTGCGTACAGTTTCGAAAATAAGCAACTAAACGTTCCCGCCCAACTCTATGACTCGGCAATGAACGTTGTTGCTTTATTTGTGCTGCTATGGCTCGAAAAGAAGTACCCGAAGCAAGGCTTCGCATTTGGGATGATGATGATCCTCCACGGCTTTGCCCGATTTATTTATGAGTTTTTCCGAGCTGGAGCATCTTCCACAACGATCGGAAGCTCGCCGTTGACCGAAGGGCATGTTATGGCGCTTGGAATAATGGGGGTTGGAGCTTTCTTCGCCCTAAGAACTAAGAAGGCATTGGTGGCAGGATGAGAGTTCCCGAGTATTTAGCTGAGTTTAAGTCGAAATCGACTTTGGTTGTTGGCGACCTTATGCTTGACGAATACATCTTTGGGTCTGCCAGTCGTATCAGTCAAGAAGCCCCAGTGATAGTGGTCAAGCAAAACCGAGTGTCTTCTGTACCAGGAGGAGCGGCAAACGTCGCAATGAACTTAATGGCTTTGGGAGCCAATACTGGAGTTGTAGGTGTCATTGGTGATGATCCGGCTGCAGATAACCTTGAAAGCTCATTAAAGCTTAGTGGTGTTTCGCCAATCGAAATTTTTCGAGATCCATCGAGGCCGACTACGAGAAAAACGAGGGTGGTTGCAAACCATTCTCATCAAGTTCTCAGAATTGACATTGAAGAAGAAACTCCGATTGGTGCGGCAATGATTGAGGCACTGGTCAATAAAGTCAAAGAGACCGCAAAGGGAAGAGATGTATTACTGCTCAGTGATTACCAAAAGGGTGCAATCCCAGGACCAGTCATTGAGCGCATTATTGCCATTGGAAAGGAACTAGGGGTTCCAGTGGTTGCAAATGCAAAACCAGGTAGCGCTCACTTCTACCGAGGAGCTGATGTAGTCAGCCTTAATCGTTTTGAAGCATCGTCAGCCATGGGATATTTGAACCCAATAACCGACGATATAGCGGTCGAGACCGCCAAGAAGCTGCGAGAAAAACTTGAAATCGACTCCCTGGTCATTACGCTTGGCGCAAGCGGAATGGTCGTTGCCAATGACCATGAATCTCAAAGTGTTCCTGCCATCCGGGTGGAAGTCTATGACGAAGCTGGAGCAGGAGATACCGTGATTGCGACCCTGGCACTTTGTGCCACATGTGGACCAATTGGTGTCGAAGCCCTCCGCCTTGCCTCCCACACTGCAGCATGCGTTGTGAGAAAAGTTGGAGTCGCTGTTCCGAGTGCAGAAGATCTTCAGCAAATTGCGCAGGTGTTCCGCTAGCATCAAAACGGGTATCTTAAACAACAAGGAAAAACTATGCGAGTAAGAAACAAAGAAATGCGAGTCAAACGACACCGCAAAGAGCAAATTATCAAGGGTGCAATCCGACAAGCCAAGGCTGATGCAGCCGCTGGCGTAAAGAAAGAAAAGAAAGCTGCCGCTCCAAAAGCAACGGCCGCAAAACCTGCAGCAAAGCCTGCTGCAAAAAAAGCAGCTAAGAAAACAGAAGAAGCTCCAGCAGCTGAGTAACGAATTTTGTGATGAAAAGGGGATAACCTATAGAGGTGATCCCCTTTTTGCTGTCTGCCTATCTTCAATCCCCTGATTTGGTGCTGAGCCGAGGGATTCAGTTGTCTGGACCCTTTGCTGGAGTGAACCAGCAGTATTGGGATGTTACTGACGCAGAAATCGATTCACGGGGCGCGGATCTCTCGATCCCAACTATTTTTGCCCTTACCGGCAGTCCACAACGAAAAGTACTCATTCGGTTCGGAAGTTTAGATATTGCCACCCTCCAGCAAAGCAAAATTGTTGATGGGACCCTCGTTCTCACCCTTGCCGAGAACGACAAGGCTTCACTCAAGTCGGTAAAAGTATTGAAGCGACCATGGATGAGCCCCGGCGTGAGCGTGTTAGCTCGACGCATCCAAGGTAAAGATCCAAGCAAGCCACTCGATCCCAAGGAAATTCCTTTCGCTCCTGGTGTCACGTGGAATCGTGCCGGCGGAGATGTCAGTCCGTGGCTCAGCCCGGGCGCAAGTAACCGAGACGATGCCGAATCAATTGATGAAAAGATTTCGG
>Ga0194055_10001474_pt1 | contig 19187 bp, 17 predicted proteins | sample SepL449m_MetaG_FD_155482 | JGI IMG/M metagenome (GOLD analysis project Ga0194055, IMG submission 155482) | Anoxic zone freshwater microbial communities from boreal shield lake in IISD Experimental Lakes Area, Ontario, Canada - Sep2016-L442-9m | ecosystem: Environmental > Aquatic > Freshwater >...
GGGTGACGGCTTCGAGGCGTCGACCACGATCACCTGGCGCCGGGTCGCCTGGGCGACGACCTTCTCCCGGAGGAGCGCCCCCCCGTAGCCCTTGACGAGGTCGAGCGCCGGATCGACCTCGTCGGCGCCGTCGATCGTGAGGTCGATCACCGTCCGGTCGTCGAACGTGACCAACGGGATGTCGAGCTCTCGGGCCGCCGCCGCGCTCACCTCCGACGTCGGGATGCACACGACGTCGCGCAGCGAGCCGTCGGCCAACGCCGCGCCGATACCCCGGATCGCCCAGATCGCCGTGGACCCGGTGCCGAGCCCGACGGTCATGCCCGACCGGACCCACTCGACCGCCCGTTCAGCAGCCGCCTTCTTCTGGGCCGTCTGTGGATCGAGCGCTGCCGACACGCCCACAGCCTAGGTCCGGCGGTCGTAGTGTCCGGGTCCATGGCCGCCCCGATCGAGATCCTCGACTGTCACCACCACGTCGGCGACGTCCGGTCGTTCATGCCCCTCACGGGCGACGACGATGCCCCGGGAGCGGCGGTCACCGCCGAGCAGGAGGCCCGCCTGGCGATCATGGACGCCGGCGGAGTCGCCCAGGCCGTGGTGATCCCCGGCCACGCCTACCCGCGCGCCAACGGAGCCGCCGACACGCGGGCGCTCAACGACCGCATCGCCGCCTACCGCGACGCCCGGCCCGCCCGATTTCCCGTGGCCGTCGGCGTGGTCGAGCCCATGTTCGAGGAGGCGTGCCTCCCGGAGCTCGACCGGTGCGTCACCGACCTCGGACTGCGCGGGATCAGCTTCCACGCCCGCTTCCAGGGCGTGTCGATGGACAGCCCGTGGGTGCACCGCTGCGTCGAGCGGATGGGGGGGCTCGGGCTCGTCCCCGTGCTGCACGCTCTGACCGAATCGTCCGACGAGGCGCTGTGGAAGACCGCCGACGTCGCCCGCGCGTTCCCCGACCTCCCGATGCTGGTGCTCGACGCCTTCTCGTCGTTCGAGGGCACCCGCGAGGCCTTCACCGTCGCCGAGCGCTGTCCGAACCTGTTGTTCGACACGAGCCTGTCGTACAACTTCGACTTCCTCGAGCGCTTCGCCCAGCAGTTCGGAGCGGAGCGTGTGGTCTTCGGGACCGACCTCTACTCGCCACCACTCGGGCGCCGGATCAGTCACCTGGTGCCCCAGATCCTCGAGTCGTCGCTCTCCCACGACGACCAGGCCCGAATCCTCGGTGGCAACGCCCGGCAACTCTTCGGCCTCTGACCGACGGCGGAGTCCGGCACCAGCCGGGCCGGGATCAGAGGAAAAAGACCGCGTCGCGAGCGAAGTGGATGAACAGGCCCGGGGCGACTCCGATGAACAGGGTGACCACGGCCGCGGCCGCGATGACCACCCCGGTCCACCCGTCGACCCGTCGCGGCACGGCGAGGCTCGCCTCCACCGCCGTGTCGTCGTCGGGGGCCGACACCAGCGTCAGCGCGATCCGCAGGTAGAAGAACGTCGCGATCACGGCCGAGACCACGCCGATCACGAGCAGCACGTAGGACTTCGCCTGTGCGACCGAGGCGAAGATCTCGAGCTTCCCGACGAAGCCGCTCGTCAGGGGAATGCCCGCCTGGGCCAGCACGAAGAAGATGAGGAGCCCACCCAGCAGGGGGCGGCGCAGCGCGAGGCCGCGGTACCCGTCGAGGGTGTGCTCGGCGTCGCCGTGGTGGCTCAGGACCATGACGATCGAGAAAGCCCCGATCGACATGAACGTGTAGACGAGCAGGTAGAGCACGGCCGCTTCACGACCCCGCGAGCTGCTCGCGTAGACCGCCATGAGGATGTACCCCGCGTGTGCGATCGATGAGTACGCCAGGATGCGCTTGATGTCGTTCTGCGCGATGGCGGCGATGCTCCCCACCAGCAGGGAGAGTGCGGCCAGGACCCAGATCACCGGACGCCAGTCGTCGCGGAGCTGCGGGAACGCCACGGTGACGATACGCAGGAGGGCGGCGAAGGCGGCCGCCTTGGTGGCGGTCGACATGAAGGCCGTGACCGGCGTGGGGGCACCCTCGTAGACGTCCGGAGTCCACATGTGGAACGGGACCGCGGCGACCTTGAAACCGAGCCCGACGATCAACAGGCCGATTCCCGCGAGAAGGGTCCCCTGCTCGAACAGCGTGTTCTTGGCCAGGAAGTCGGCGATGCCGGTGAGCGAGGTCGTGCCCGTCCCGCCGTAGACCAACGCGATGCCGTAGAGGAAGATCGCCGACGAGAACGCTCCCAGGACGAAGTACTTGAGGCCCGCCTCCTGCGACGTGAGGCGGCGGCGGTCGAAGGCCGCGAGCACGTAGAGCGGGATGGAGAGCACCTCGAGGGCGACGAACACCGCGACCAGGTCGTTGGCGACCGACATCATCACCATGCCGGACGCCGACAGGAGCACGAGGGCCAGGTACTCGGGCCCCTCGAGACCCTCCCGCTTGAGGTAGGAGTAGGCGATCAGCAGACCCATGGCGGTCGCGGCACCGATCACGATCCCGATGAACACGGCGAAGGGATCGACGCGAACCATCCCGGCCATCGTCGTGATCGCCCCGTGGTCGCGGACGAGGTGCCACTGGCGGTAGAGGAAGCCGCCCGAGACCGCGACGCTCACCAACGCGAGCGCGAAGGAGAGCGGCGTGACCGCCCGGTGTCGGCGGAGCAGGGCTCGCAGCAGGACCACGCCGACCCCACCGCCCACGAGGGCGACGATCGGCGCGAGCGCCCACAGGTTGACCGTGGGGGTCTCGATGGGAACGGTCACTGCGATCACTTGCCACCCCGCTGCTGCGCGGCGCTGCGCGCCACCTTCGCGATCTTCGCAAGCCGGTCACGGGAGTGCTCCGGGCTCCGGAAGTCGGTCTTCTTCTCGAAGATGGTGACGTACCGGTGCGTCGCCGGCTCGATCCGGTCGAGGACCGGCTTCGGGTAGATGCCCAGGAAGAGCGACAGCGCGAGCAGCGGCACCACGACCACGACCTCGCGGAAGCTGGCGTCGCGGATCTTGGCGGCGCTGGCCCGGACCTTCCCGGTGAACGCCCGTTGGAACGCCCACAACATGTAGACGGCGGCGAAGATCACCCCGATCGCGGCCACGATGGCGAAGGGGCGGTCGTAGACGAAGGCTCCGAGCATCGAGAGGAACTCGCCGATGAAGCCCGAGAAGCCGGGCAGGCCGATTCCGGCGAACATGGACACCAGGAAGAGGCCGGTGAGGACCGGGGCCGGGCGCCAGAGGCCGCCCATCTCACCGATCTCGCGCGTGTGCAGGCGCTCGTAGAACATCCCGAGCACCAAGAACAGCGCACCGGTCGTGAGCGGGTGGCTCACCATGGTGAAGACCGCGCCGTCGAGCCCGATGATCGTGAGCGAGAAGATGCCCAGGATCACGAAGCCCATGTGAGCCACCGACGAATAGGCGATGACGCGCTTGAGATCGGTCTGCATCGCGGCGACAACGGCCCCGTAGATGATCCCGATCACGGCGAGCACAAGGATGATCGGGGCGAGATCGACACTCGCCTGCGGAAAGAGTTCGAACGAGAAGCGGATGAACCCGTAGGCGCCCATCTTGATGATCACGCCCGCCAGGACGACCGAGCCGGCGGTGGGCGCCTCGGTGTGGACGTCGGGGAGCCAGGTGTGGAACGGGAACAACGGCGCCTTGATGGCGAAGGCGAGCATGAACCCGATGAACAGGAGCACCTCGGCCGTCCCGGACAACCCGTTCCAGGCGGCGAGGGCGCGGAAGTCGAAGGTCAGCTTGCCGGTGGCCGACTGGTGCAAGAAACCGAGCACCAGCGTGGAGGCCAGCATGAAGGCCGAACCGACCGCCGTGTAGATGAAGAACTTCGTGGCGGCGTACTTCCGGCGTTCTGATCCCCAGCCCAGGATGAGGAAGTACATCGGGACGAGCAGGAGCTCCCAGAACACGAAGAACTGGATGAGGTCCAGCGAGAGGAAGATGCCGAGGATCGCCACCTCGAGGAGCAAGAACCAGGCGACGTAGGCCTTGACCCGCACCTGGATGTACTTCTCGGAGGCGAGCAGACCGATCGGGAAGAGCACGGCCGTCGCCACGATCATGAACAGGCTGATGCCGTCGACCCCGAGGATGAACCGCACCCCGAGACCGGGGATCCACGGCTTGTCCCAGACGAACTGGAAGCCGGCCTTGTGCGTGTGGAACCTGCAGAGCATGTAGACGCTCAACGCCGCGGTGGCGAACGAGAACGCGTAGCCGAGCGCCTTGGCGATCTCCGGGCGGTGCGCAGGTAGGAGCGCCACGACGATCCCCCCGAGCGCGGGGATGGCCAGGATCGCGAGCAGGAGGGGGAAGTCCATGGTCACCGACCTGCCCACAGGAGGAGGAAGAGGAGGATCGCGGTCGTGCCCAGGATGATCGCGAGCGCGTAGCGCCGCACGAACCCGTCCTCGGCCTTCGAGAGCACGCGGGCCTTCCACTGGAAGAGCCAACCGGTGCCGTTGACGGCACCGTCGATGATCTTCTGGTCGAAGACCCGGTCGAGCCAGGAGGCCCCGGCGCGACCCGGCCCGTCGACGAGCTTCGCGATCCCCTCGTCGAGGTAGAACGCGTGGCCGGCCACCTTGGTGGCGGGTGCCAGCCCGTCGACGATGGGGTCGTGGCCCGGAGCGGCGAGACCCCGCCGGTAGAAGCGGAACGCCACGAGGACCCCCGCCAGTGCGCAGACCACCGAGATCGCCTCGACCGTGAGCTGGGTCCCGGTCGAGACGGTGGTCTCGTGCACCGAGGAGAACACTGGCTCGAGGAACCGGCCGAGGAAGTCGAGGTTGCCGATGGGCAGGTTGAGCAGTCCGCCCACGGCGGCGAGCAGGGCGAGGATCCCCAACGGGAACAGCATGACGACCGGGCTCTCGTGGGGAGCGTGTCCGTGCAGACGGGACTCCCGCGGCGTCTCGCCGAACTGGACGGTCGGGAGGTAATCGGGATCGAAGCCGTGGTCGCCGTGGTCGGCGTGGTGGGTGTGGTCGGGGTGGTCGTGACCGTCGTCGGAGCCGCCGGCCACCACGGGCAGGACGGTGATCTCGGCGCCCGACCGGGAGTTGCCGTAGAAGGTGAGCAGGATCAACCGGGTCATGTAGATGCCGGTGACGATCGCGGCGACGGTGCCGACCGCCCAGACGCCGTAGCTGTGGGACCCGAAGGCGTTCACCAAGATGTCGTCCTTCGACCAGAACCCCGCGAACGGCGGGAGCCCGGCGATGGCCAGCCAGGCGACGGTCATGAAGGCCGCCGTGAAGGGCATGAACTTCTTGAACGCGCCCATGATCCGCAGGTCCTGGTTCTCGGCGTTGCCGTGGATCACCGATCCGGCACCGAGGAAGAGGCAGCCCTTGTAGAAGGCGTGGCACAGCACCATGAACACCGCCGCCACGTAGGCGTGCACGCCGATGGCGAGGAACATGTAGCCCAGCTGACTGATCGTCGAGTAGGCGAGGACGCGTTTGATGTCGGGTTGCGTGACTGCCACCAGACCGGCCAGCAACGCCGTCGCCGCACCCACCCAGGCGATCACCGTCGAGGTACCCGATCCCGCCTCCAGGAAGACGTGCGACCGGCACATCAAAAAGACGCCCGCCGTGACCATCGTGGCGGCGTGGATCAGGGCCGACACGGGAGTCGGACCCTCCATGGCGTCGGTGAGCCAGACGTGCAGCGGGATCTGCGCGCTCTTGCCCATCGCGCCGACGAAGAGCAACAGGCCGATCGCCGTGGCGACCCCGCTCCCGATCACCTTGGCCGCCGGACCGGTCGCGGTGTAGCTCAGCGTGCCGTAGGTGGAGATCATCAAGAACATCGCGATCAAGAAGCCGACGTCGCCCACCCGGTTGGTGATGAACGCCTTCTTGCCGGCGACCGCCGCCGAGGTGCGCTCGTACCAGAACGAGATGAGCAGGTACGAGGCCAGCCCGACCCCCTCCCAGCCCAGAAAGGTCAGGAGGAAGTTGTCGGCGAGGACCAGGATGAGCATCATCGCCGCGAAGAGGTTGAGGTACGCGAAGAACCGCGTGTAGAGGCGGTCTCCGCGCATGTACCCGAGCGAGTAGATGTGGATCAGGCTGCCCACCCCGGTGACGAGGAGGATCCAGATCACCGACAACGGATCGGCCTGAGTCCCGACGTTCACACTGAACGAACCGGCCGGCAGCCAGGTGAAGAGTCGGTGCACCTCCAGCCGACCGTCAGCCGGGAGCCCGAGCAGTGCGCCGAGCATCCAGCACGACATCGCGAAGGCGGCGACCATGAGCGCCGATGCCAACCACCCGGCCCGGGGCTCACCGAGGCGGCGGCCGAAGAGCAACAGGACCGCCGACCCCAGCAACGGGAGGACGGGGACGATCCAGATCAGGTCGAGGACGTCGCGGGAGTTCACGGGCGGGCTCCGGTCGGCATGACGGTCAGCCCTTCAAGGCCGCGAGGTCGTCGGCGGTGGCGTGTCGACGGCGACGGAAGATGACGACGATGATGGCCAGACCCACCGCCACCTCGGCGGCGGCGACGACCAGCGTGAAGAACACGATGACCTGCCCGGCGACGTCGTTCAAGGTGTGGGCGAAGGCCACGAACGTGAGGTTGACGGCGTTGAGCATCAACTCGACGCACATGAACATCACGAGGACGTTGCGGCGGGTGAGGACCCCCACGGCGCCGATGGTGAAGAGCATCGCCGCCAGCACCAGGTAGTAGGTGTCGGTGATCGTGTAGGTGGCGAAGGTCATGCCAGCACCTCGTCGTCGGCGTCGTGACGCTGTCCGCTGCGACGCGCGAGTACGACGGCACCGACGACCGCGATCACCAGCAGGACCGCCGTGATCTCGAAGGTCCAGAGGAAGTCCGTGAAGAGCACCCGGGCGATCCGCTCGACGTTGTTGCCGAACCCGCCGCCGGTGACCGGGACGCCCCGAGCCGTGTGCTGGCCGGTGGCCCAGACGTGACCACTGAGGAAGACCAGTTCGGCGAGGAGGATCAACCCGAGCGCGAAGGTGGCGGGCCGCTGGTAGGGGATCGGATCCTCGGTCGACTCCTCCCGATCGACGCCGAGGAGCATGATCACGAAGAGGAACAGCACGACGATCGCGCTCGCGTAGACGATCACCTGGACCGCGGCGAGCAGTTCGGCATCCTGGAGCAGGAACAGCACGGCCACGCTGATGAGGGTCATCACGAGGAACAGGGCCGAGTGGACCGGGTTGCGCGCCAGCACGACGCCGAGTGCGCCGGCGAGCGCCGCGGCGGCCGCGAGGAAGAAGACGAACGCGATCAATGGTGTTCCCCCGCGTCCTGCGCGTCGTGGCCGTGCCCCCCGTGTGCGTGCGTTTCGTGTGCGTGGTCGTGCACCGGCTCGGGCTCGAGAACCGCGGTCTGACCCTGCTCCGGGGGGCGCACGCCGAATCCGAGTTCGCCCGACCAGCCGACCCGACCCTCGAAGGCGGCCTGACCGGCGGGGGAGGTCGCCCGCATCCAGGCGCTGGTCTCGTCGTCCTCGCCGCCGAGCCACAACTCCCACGGCTGGCGCCGGGCCCGGCCGTCGTCGTCGACGAGCAGCTCCGACTTCGTGTAGATGGCGTCGGAGCGGTTCGTGAACGAGAACTCGAACAACTTCGTCTCGGTGATCGCGCCCGTGGGGCACGCCTCCACGCACAGGTCGCAGTGGATGCACCGGAGGTAGTTGATCTCGTAGACGAAGCCGAAGCGCTCACCGGGTGAGACCGGGGAGTCAGGGGGGTTGTCGGCGCCCCGCACGTAGATGCACCGGGCCGGGCAAACGCCTGCGCACAGCTCACAGCCGATGCACTTCTCCATGCCGTCCTCGTAGCGGTTGAGGACGTGCCGACCGTGGAAGCGGGTGGGCTTCGGGCGCTTCTCGTCGGGGTAGTTGGTGGTGACGACCTTGCCGACCTGGCCGATCGTCACGCGAAAGCCACTGAACCGGCCCATCAGCGGATCTCCTCCACGGCTTCACCCTGCTTGGGCAGACAGAGCCACAGCACACCGAGGAGCATCGCCGCACCCGCGATCGCGGCGGGCACGGTGACCCAGCGGTTCCAACCCTCGTTCGCGCCCACCACGACGACTCCGGTGATCATCGCCCACACGAAGGCGAGTTCGATGAGGTACTTCCAGCCGAACGACATCAACTGGTCATAGCGCATCCGGGGCAGCGTGGCCCGGACCCACACCGTGGCGTAGAGCAGCACGACCACCTTCAGGACGAACCAGAACACCGGCATGATCCAGACGTTGACCCAGTTGCCGGCGGCCAGGAAGCCCAGGGCAGGACCCGATGGCCCGCCCAGGAAGAGCGTGGCGGCGATCGCGCACATCGTGACGAGGTTCATGAACTCCGCCAGGAAGAAGATCGCGAAGCGGATCCCCGTGTACTCGGTGTGAAAACCACCGACCAGCTCCTGCTCGGCCTCGACGAGGTCGAACGGCGGGTGGTTGGTCTCGGCGAAGGCCGCAATGACGAAGATGATGAAGGCGCCGATCGCCGGGAGCCAGAACCAGTCGCTGACGAACGAGTGCCAGTTGGTCCACGGCTGCTGGTTCACGATGCCACGGGTGGACAACGTGCCCGAGTGGATCAGCACGCCGATGACCGCGAGCCCCAGCGCGGCCTCGTAGCTGAGGAGCTGGGCCGAGGCGCGGACCGAGCCGAGCAGCGGGTACTTCGAGCCGGAGGACCAGCCGGCGAGCATCACGCCGTAGAGACCGATTCCCGACATCATCAGCAGCCAGAGGATCCCGATGGAGGGATCGGCCAGCTGCAGGTAGGTGCGGTGGCCGGCGACCGTGACCAGTCCACCGATCGGCACGATCGCGAAGGCCATGAAGGCCGGGATGATCGCCAGGTAGGGCGCAAGGCGGAACACCGCCGGGTCGGCGGAGTCCGGCGTCGACTGCTCTTTGAAGAACAGCTTGGTGCCGTCGGCCAGGGCCTGGAGCACACCGAAGGGACCCGCTCGCTGCGGGCCGATGCGGTTCTGCATGTCGGCGATGACCTTGCGCATGAACCACACGTAGAACAGGACCGCGATCATCATCACCGCGAAGACCGCGACGGTCTTGACGATCAGGATCACCACGACAGTGAGGTCGATGCCGTGAGCGAAGAGCGGATCGGCCGCGAACGGAATCACCGCAGCGTCTCCACCCGCAGCTCGGTGACCGCCTCACCGAGGTCGACGAGATCGGCAGCGCCCGGTGCGCTCCGGTTCGCCGCCAGGAATGCGGTTCCCATCGGCGTGCCGGCATCGGCCGCCACCGCGACCTCGATCTGGCCGCAGGCCGAGGTGACCCGGACGTGCTCACCGTCGGCCACGCCGATGCGCTCGCGGTCGGTGGGGTTCACCAGCAAGACGCTCTCGAGCGGGGCATGCGCCACCAGCGCCGCCGACTCGCGCACGGCGCGGTCGGCCCCGTAGAGCGTGCGGGCCGCGACCAGGCGCAGGGCGTAGGCGTCGACGGGCACCGTCGGTGCCGGCGCCGCGGCGCGATCCCAGATCAGGAGTTCGACCGACGGAGCCGGGATCGCCGGGGCGGCGGCCTCGACCGGCTCGGCCTCGACGGCGGTCACGGTCGCCGGGTCCACCGAGGCGGGTGGCTCGGCGTCGGTACCGGCCGGAATGGGCTCCCACGAGACCCCCGCACCGAGCGGAGCGGGACCGAGCACCAGCGATTCGGCGTGCTCGGCAAGCGGCAGCACGACGCCGTCGCGGGCCTGGGCGATCAGGGCAGCGTCGACGCCGGCGAACGCCGGGGCGACGTCGGCGATCTCGTCCTGGACCTCGGCCACCGTGGCCAGGTCGAAGTCGGCGCCGAGGCGCAGTGCAAGCTCGCCGGCGATGCGCCATCCCTCCATGGCCGCGCCCACCGGGGTGACCTTGCGGGCCAGGCGCAGCACCCGGCCCTCGAGGTTGGAGGTCGTGCCGGACTGCTCGCCCCAGACCGTGGTGGGCAGCACGACCGTCGCGGCGTCACCGCCGTCGGAGGCGAAGGCCCCCACGACGATCACGTGGTCGACGGCGGCGAGGGCCGCCGCGGCGAGGGCCCGGTCGGGGAAGTCGACCAGCGGCTCGGCGCCGAGCAGGACGAGGACGCGCAGACGCCCGGCAGCCGCCTCGGTCAACATGCCGGCAGTGTCGAGACCGGTCGCGGCCGGGATGCTCCCCCAACGGCGGGCGACGTGAGCCCCACCGGCGTCGAGGGTGACCCGACCCGGCAGGAGCCCCGGCGCGAGACCGAGGTCGAGCGCGCCGTGGACGTTGCCCCGGTGCAGGGCAGAAAGGAAGCGAACCCCCGGAACCGCCGCGAGCGCGGAGAGTGCGTGGATCGTGGCGGTGGCGGGCTCGGCCTGCGACGGACGACCGGCCAGCACGACGACCGGACCGGTGCGGTCGCCCACCAGCGCCGGGAGCTCGGCCACCACGCGGGCAGCCGCGCTGCCGACCTCACCCGGCAGGTGCCGGTGGACGGACGTGGCGTAGGGCGTGAGGCCGTGATCGCGGACGGCCACGTCGACGAGCGGGACCCGACCCTCCTCGGCCGCGGTACGCGCCCGCAGGTACAGGACCGGCAGGGTCTCCTTGACGTCGACCCCGAGCACGACGATCGCAGCCGCCCGGTCGAGGTCGTCGATGGTGGCGCGCGGCAGACCCAGCACGACCTCGGCGGGCAGCCCGTCGGCGAGCTGCGCGTCGACGTTGTCGGTGCCGAGCACACCCTTGGCCAGGCGGGCCCAGGCGTAGGCATCCTCGTTGGTGCCCCGGGCACCACCGATCACGCCGATCGTGTCGGGACCACCGGCGTCGAGCGCAGCGCGCAACACCTCGGCCGCGGCGTCGAGAGCCTCGGGCCAGGACACGCCCTCGAGCGCCGCGCCGCGTCGAAGGGCCGGGTTCACCACCCGGTCGTCGCTGTGCACCCACTCGTAGGCGTAACGACCCCGGTCGCACAGCCAACCCTGGTTGACGGGGTCGAGGTCGACACCGAGCAGGCGGACCAGGCGATCGGAGGTGGACTCCAGCGCGCCGCGGCAACCGACCGCGCACTGCTGGCACGACGTCTCGACGCTGGCGAGGTCCCAGGGGCGGGCCCGGAACCGGTAGGGCTTGGCGGTGAGGGCACCCACCGGGCAGATCTGCACGGTGTTGCCCGAGAAGTACGACGAGAACGGCTCGTCGGGGAAGGCGATGACCTCGGTGTTCGAACCCCGACCGCCGAAGGCGATCAGGGCGTCGCCGGCCACCTCGGCGGCGAACCGGGTGCAGCGCCCGCACTGGATGCAACGTTCACGGTCGAGCAGGACGGTGTCGGAGATGGCGATCGGCTTCTCGAAGTGGCGCTTCTCCTCGACGAAGCGCGACTCGCCCGGGCCGAAGGCCAGCGTCTGGTCCTGGAGCGGGCACTCACCACCCCGGTCACAGACCGGGCAGTCGAGCGGATGGTTCACGAGGAGCAGTTCGAGCACGCCGTCCTGGGCGGACTTGACCGCGTCGCTCTGGGTGTTGACGATCATGCCGTCGGTGACGGGGGTCGCGCACGAGATCTGGAGGCCGCGCATGCCCTCGACCTCGACCAGGCACATGCGACACATGCCGACGGGCTTCATGCGCTCGTGCCAACAGAACCGAGGGATGTAGGTGCCGTGCTCCTGGGCGACCTTGATCAGCAACTCGCCACGCGGTACCTGCACCTCCTTCCCGTCGATGGTGATGGTCGCCAGGTCGGGACCGGGCGCGACGGGGATCACGTAACGCTGGTCGGAGGGCCACTGGCTCATGGAGACGGCGTCGGTACTCATGTCGTCCTCAGGCGCTCGTGACTTCGAGACGGCGCCGAAGGTCGGCGTCGTGGGTGAGCCGCTCCACGATCTCGTCGCGGAACCAGCGGTCGAGGCTGACCACGTGGCTCATCGTGCTCGGACCGAGCGCGCAGATGGTGGTCTGGGCGAACGGAGCGTTCAGCCCGGGCACGATCGTGCTCCCGAACGAGAGCAGGAGGTCGAGGTCTTCGGGGCGGCCCTGGCCCTTGACCATGCGGTACAGCACCTTCTCGATCCACGACGAGCCCTCGCGGCATGGCGTGCACTTGCCACACGACTCGTGCGCGTAGAACTTCGCCAGCCGCCAGGAGACGAGCAGCGGATCGGTGGTCTCGTCGAAGATCGTGATGGCGCCGGAGCCGAGCATCGTGCGCAGCTCAGCGCCCGCGAAGTCCAGGTCGAGGGGCGAGTCGAGGTGCTCCGGGAGCAGCCAGGGCGCCGAGGCGCCACCGGGGATGAAGAACTTCATCTGCTTGCCGTCGCGGACTCCGCCGGCGAGCCCTTCGATGAGCTCGCGGAACGTCATGCCCAATTCGATCTCGTAGTTGCCCGGCCGCTCCACGTGGCCCGACACGCTGAAGAGGCGCGTACCGGTGGACCGGTTGACGCCCATCGACGCGTACCACTCACCGCCGTTGGCGATGATGTGGGGGATCGTGGAGATCGTCTCGAGGTTGTTGACGACGGTCGGAGCCGCGTAGAGCCCCTGGGCCGCCGGGAACGGCGGCTTGATGCGCGGCATGGCGCGCTCGCCCTCGAGGCTCGAGAGCAGGCCCGTCTCGTCGCCGGCGATGTAGCAGCCCGCGCCGCGGTGCAGCACCAGTTCGAGGTCGAAGCCGGTGCCACCGATGTTCTTGCCGAGGAACCCGTTGCGGTAGGCGTCGTCGATGGCCTGCGCCAGCCGCTCACCGCCGAGGGCGAACTCGCCGCGCAGGTAGATGAACGCGTGGTTCGCCTGGATCGCGTAGGCGGTGATGATCGCGCCTTCGACGATCTGGTGGGGGTCGCGCTCGACGAGCATGTGATCCTTGAACGTGCAGGGCTCACCCTCGTCGCCGTTGATGCAGAGGTAGCGCGGGAACACGCCCTTGGGCAGGAACGACCACTTCTGCCCAGTGCCGAAGCCGGCACCGCCCTTGCCGCGCAGCCCCGACTTCTGCACCTCCTCGACGATCTGCTCGGGCGCCATGGCGAACGCCTGCTCGAGCCGGGTGTACGCGCCGTTGTAGGCCCGGGCGGCTTCGTAGGTCCAGGAATCGTCGGGACGATCACGCAGGAACTTCGAGACGATGCGCGTCTCCGTGGCGGTCATCGGTCACCTCCTGCAGCCGTGCCCGAGATGGTGCGGGCGGGGATGGCGCCCGACCGATATTGCTCGACGAGGTCGACTGCCGAGTCGGTCGTGTGCGGGCCATGGAAGTCGTAGTTCACCTGCAGCGCGGGGGCCCGGTCGCAGTGCGCCAGGCACTCGACCTCCTCGACGAACACGCTGTCGTCCTCGGCGTAGCGACGCCGCAGCTGCTCGTGGAGTTCGGGCCCGCCCTGCACGAGACACGCCACGTTGGTACACACCGACACCACGAGCGCTCCGACGGGCTCGGTCTTGAACATCGTGTAGAAGGAGCACGTCCCGAGGACCTGGGCCGGCGTGAGCTTGAGGAACTCCGCGACGTCTTCGATGCCCTGGGGCGAGACCCAGCCGTCACGGTCCTGGACGTAGAAGAGCAGCGGCAGGGTGGCGGAGCGCGCCTGCGGGTACTTCGCCGCGATCGCCTCGGCGCGCCGTCGGTCGGTGGTCGAGAAGCCCATCAGCGGTCCACCTCACCGAGGATCGGGTCGATGCTGGAGAGGATCGCGATGGAGTCGGCCACGAAGGTCCCGGGAGCCATCGCGGCCATTGACTGCAGGTTGTAGAACGACGGCCCGCGGATGTGCATGCGCACCGGCTTCGGGGTGCCATCGGAAACGATGTAGCAACCGATCTCACCGCGCGCCGACTCGATGGGCACGTACGTCTCGCCCGCCGGCACCTTGAAGCCCTCGGTGAAGAGCTTGAAGTGGTGGATCAACGCCTCCATCGACTCGTCGATGCGGGCCCGCGGCGGCGGCGTGACCTTGCGGTCCTGGATGCGGTAATCGCCGTCGGGCATGCGCTCGACGCACTGCCGGACGATCTTCACCGACTCGAGGATCTCGTAGAGACGGATGAGGAAGCGGTCGTAGCAGTCGCCGTTGCGGCCGTAGCAGACGTCGAACTGCACCTGGTCGTAGGCCAGGTAGGGCTGGGCCTTGCGCAGGTCCCAGGGGAAGCCGGTCGAGCGCAGGATCGGGCCCGTGATGCCCAGCGCCAGTGCATCGTCGGTGGTGATCGTGCCGATCCCCATCGTGCGCTCCTGCCAGATGGGGTTCTCGAGCAGGAGGGCCTCGTACTGCGCGACCCCGGACTCGACCAGGGCGCAGACCTCGAGGGTGTGCTCGCGCCAGCCGTCGGGGAGGTCGGCTGCGATGCCGCCGACCCGGATGAAGTTGTTGTTCATCCGCAGACCGGTGATCGCCTCGATGAGTCGGAGCACCTCTTCGCGCTCGCGCCAGCCGTAGATCATCATCGAGAGCGCACCCATGTCCATGCCGTTGGTGGCCTGGAAGAGCAGGTGCGACGCCATGCGCTGCAGCTCCACGAGGTACATGCGAGCCCACACCGCCCGCTCGGGGAGCTCGAGGTCGAGAAGGTTCTCGACCGCGAGGGCGAAGACCAGCTCGTTCGACATGCACGACAGGTAGTCCATGCGGGTGACGTTGGTGCCGCCCTGCACGTAGGTGAGGTGCTCGGCCTGCTTCTCCATCCCGGTGTGCAGGTACCCGATGACCGGCTTGGCGCGCAGGACCGTCTCGCCGTCGAGCTCCATCATCATCCGCAGCACGCCGTGGGTCGACGGGTGCTGCGGACCCATGTTGATGATCATGGTGCCGTCGTCCTCGGGCCAGATGCCCCCGGTGACGACGACCTCGTGCGTCCCCGGCTGCGCCGGAGTGTCACGGCGGAGGACCTGGGCTCCCTCGTCGGTTTGGCGGCCGAGCCGCTGGGCCTCGAGTTCAGGATCGTGCATCGAGGTGCTCATCGCGGGCCCGGGTCCCCCTTGAACGTGACGGGAATCCGCGCGTCGGCGTCGTCCTTGCGCAACGGATGACCCACCCAGTCGTCGGGCATGAGGATCCGGGTGAGGTCAGGGTGACCCTCGAACTCGATGCCCAGGAGATCGAAGACCTCACGCTCGGCGAACCCGACGCCCGGGAACTCGGAGGTGAGGCTCTCGACGCGGGGGGCGGCGACGGGCACCTGCGCGATCAGTCGCACCCGGAGATTGCGCGGGTGCGAGAGGAAGTTGGCCACCACCTCGAAGCGCTCGAAGGTGACACCGGCGACCGGGGGGCGTTCGACATCGGTGAGGTGGTCGACGGCGGTGAGGTCGACGCACTGCGTGAACCGCTCCTCGTCGCGGAGGAAGAGGGAGGCGGCGCGCCATGACGCGCGGTCGACGTGGACGACCGACTGACCGTGCGACACCATCCCCACCGAACCCGGGAAGCGCGCCACCAATGCCGCGGCGACCGGCTCGAGCACGATCTCGTCGGCGGTGTCAGCGACTTCGGTCTCGACGTCGGCCACGGTCAGCCCTTCACCCCGGAGAGGGTCACCGGAACGCCGTCGCGCTGCGCGACCTCGAGGCCGGCACCCGCGCCGGTGGCCTCACGACGCTTCATGATCTCTCCAGTGCGGATGAGCTCGTGCAGCGTGAGAATCCCGTGCAGCAGGGTCTCGGGTCCTGGCGGGCAGCCCGGCACGTAGACGTCGACCGGGACGATCTGGTCGACGCCCTGGACGATCGCGTAGTTGTTGAACATCCCCCCGGAACTGGCGCAGACACCCATGGAGATGACCCACTTGGGCTCGACCATCTGGTCGTAGACCTGGCGCAGCACGGGCGCCATCTTCTGGCTCACCCGGCCGGCGACGATCATCAGGTCGGCCTGACGCGGGCTGGCGCGGAACACCTCCATGCCGAAACGGGCGGTGTCGTAGTGCGCCGCACCGCTCGCCATCATCTCGATCGCGCAGCACGCCAGACCGAAGGTGGCGGGCCACACCGAGTTGCGACGAGCCCAGCGGACGAGGTCCTCGAGCCGACCGGTGAGGAAATTGTGGGAGATCGCTTCCAGACCCATCAGGCCGCATCCTCCCGGGGGGCGGAGCTCCCGATGAGCGCCGGGTCGAGGCCCTCGCGTCCAGGCATGCCCGCCGCCCGCAGCACCCGGGTGGAGAACTCGATCACGACGGTACGCACCGGACCCCACTCGAGGGCACCGGTGGAGAGGAGGTATCCGAACGGGACCAACGCCACGAGGAGGAAGACCCCCATCGCGGCCAGGCCGTAGGCGGCGAGATCCCTCAGGACCACGGTGAAGGGGTAGAGGAAGACGATCTCGACGTCGAGAACGATGAAGGCCATCGCCACGAGGTAGAACTTCACCGGAAATCGCTCGGAGGGTTCCTCCTCCGGAACGATCCCGCACTCGTAGGGAGCCCGCTTCGCGGCGGTCGGGCGGCTCGGACCGAGCAGCTTCGACGCCAGGAAGCTCAGGCTCGCGAAGAGGAACGCGAGCGCGAGAAGTGAGAAGAACGGCAGGTACTGCTCGAGAGCCACGGCCGGAATCTATCCGCGGTGGGTGGGCCACGGACAATGCGGGACCCGATCTGAATGCTCGGAGCGCCGGACCCCACCCCGACCCGACCGGCGGGCCCGCCTTGACTACCCTGCGGGGGCCTCCCCGACGCAGTGGGCGCGGGGCCCGACCGCCGGTCCGACCGGGAGCGAACGTGCAGGGCCAGACGCCGATCGAACCGCAGTCGCCGACCGGACCCACCGCCCCGGTATCGCCCGTTGCCGTCCCCGTCGCCACCCGCCGGGACCGGCGCTCCCGGGTCCACCGCCGCCGCCGGAACCTCGTCGCGGCGGTCGTGGCGGCCGTCCTGGTGCTGGCCCTGGTTCCGGCCGCGGTCAGCCTGGTCCAGGCGCTGACGGCTCCTGGCACCGACACCCTCAGCGCCCGGACGGTCGAGTGGCTGCGCGACCATGGGTTCGGCCCGACCGTCAATGAGGTCGAGCGCTACTGGTTCTCCCAGCACGCGCCACCCAAGGGCGGCACCCCGGAAGGCGGCCTACCCACCTCGAAGAAGGTCACCGCCGCGGCCGTGGGCCAGATCCCCACCGACTACGCCCTCCTCATGGGGTCGACCAAGGACGCCCTCCTCCCCCGGACCCCGCCGCCCGTCGACATGGCGCCCTTCGTGAGTACGCCCCTCCCCGACGAAGGGGTGTGGGCGCCCACGGGGCGGTCGGTCGGTGGCCTGCCGGCCGTCTACACGTCCTTCATGCGGCCCGACCCCATCCACACCAGCCTGGTGACGGGCTTCATGTGGATGGACCCGAAGCTCCTCAAGGCCGTCCACGTGCCGGGGCTCAAAGAGCCCGCCGGCGCACCCCCGAAGTACGGCGCGAACGTCCCCGACGACCTCCGGGCCTCGGCCGTGGCGGCGTTCAACTCGGCGTTCCGCCTCGACGACTCCCGAGGGGGCTTCTACGACGACGGGACGGAGGTCCGCAGGCTCGTCGACGGGCTGGCCTCGATGGTCGTGAACAAAGACGGCAGCCTCGACGTGGTGCAGTGGGGCCGCGACCGCCAGATCGACGCCAACGTCGCCCAGGTCCGTCAGAACCTGGCCCTGCTCGTCGACAACGGCCAGTCGGCGGCGGGCCTCGACTCCGAGGCCACCACCAAGTGGGGCGCCACGGTGGGCAACAAGGTCCTGGTCTGGCGTTCCGGAGTCGGGGTCGACCGCAACGGCGGGGTCATCTACATCGGCGGCCCCGGGCTCTCCGTGAACCAGCTCGCCGAGCTGTTCCTGCGGGCGGGTGCCGTCCGGGCGATGGAGCTCGACATCAACCAGGACTGGGTCACCGCCTTCACCTTCGAGCAGACCGACCCGAACAACCCGGCCTCGATCACCGGCAACAAGCTCCTGCCCACGATGTCGCGGACCAACGATCGCTACCTCGTGCCCGGCGAGCGCGACTTCGTGACGATGGTGGCCCGCTACTGAGGATCGCGACCCGCCGCGCTCCCCACAACGGCCACCGTGGCCACATTGGTCAACTCCGGCCCCGTTCGCCTACGCTCATCGGTCCCCGGCGGAGTGGGAGGGTGTCGTCGTGTCCGAGTCCGGTCCTCAGTTCTCCAAGGCCAAGTTCCTCACCGTGCAGGAGGTGGCCGACCTCATGCGGGTGTCGTCCATGACCGTCTACCGGCTGATCAAGGCCGGTGACCTCTCCGCCGTGCGCGTCGGTCGCTCGTTCCGGGTCAGCGACGCCGACGTCAACACCTACCTGGCGTCGCGATACACCCAGGCGGGCTGACGGGCGTGGCCACGCCACGCTTCGTCGCCTTTTGCTCCGACTACGGGCTGCGCGACGAGTTCGTCGGGGTCTGCAAGGGCGTCATCGCCGCCTTCGCCCCCGACGCCACGGTGATCGACCTCGTCCACGAGCTGCCGCCCCACGACGTCGCCGCCGGCGCCCTGGCCCTCGCCCGTTCGGTCCGCTACTTGCCCGAGGGAGTGCTGGTCCTCGCGGTCGTCGATCCCGGAGTCGGCACCGACCGCCGGCTCATCGCGGTCGAGTGCGAGCCCGCCACCCTCTTCGGACCCGACAACGGGCTCCTCGCCCCGGCCGTCGCCATGCTCGACGGCGCCCGACGGGTGTTCGAGTTGACCAACTCCGACTACCACCTCCACGCCGAGGGTGCGACCTTCGCCGGCCGTGACGTGCTCGCCCCGGCCGTGGCCCACCACGCCGCCGGGGTCGCGCTCTTCGAGCTCGGCACCGAGATCGACCCCGCCGGGCTGGTGCCCGGGATCGTGCCCGAGGCCAACGTCACCGAGACCGGCGCGATCGACGCCAACGTCTGGTGGATCGACCGATTCGGGAACGTCCAGCTCAACGTCGATCCGGCGGCCTTGCGCACCCGGCCCGGCGAGCGGGTGGAGGTCCACGCCGGTGAGACCGTGCGCGCCGCCCGTTGGGTCCACACCTACGCCGAGGCCAAGCCCTCGGAGCTGGTGATCGTGGTCGACGGCAGCGGAATGGTCTCGTTGGCGCTGGACCGACGCTCCGCTGCCGACGAGCTCGGCCTGCGCTTCGGCGCCGCCGTCACCCTCGTGCCGCCCGACCCGCACTG
>Ga0194055_10001476_pt1 | contig 19177 bp, 21 predicted proteins | sample SepL449m_MetaG_FD_155482 | JGI IMG/M metagenome (GOLD analysis project Ga0194055, IMG submission 155482) | Anoxic zone freshwater microbial communities from boreal shield lake in IISD Experimental Lakes Area, Ontario, Canada - Sep2016-L442-9m | ecosystem: Environmental > Aquatic > Freshwater >...
CGCCGGCGTCTTGAACAACTCAATCTTGCTGTGCGACGTAGTGACACTCATGCGTATGTTCAATTCGGTGATGGCGACTTTCTGTGTTTCGACCTTGAAGCGGACAATACGTGGCGCACATTAACTATTGATGCAGAAGTGATTTCTGAAAATGCGCGCGCCATGCTGACGTGGCGCATGGAACACGCCAACAGAACCCTGACCGGATTTCTCGTTGAAAACGGTGGTGTTGGCCGGTGGCCAACAAATGTTGAATGGCGAACTGAGTCTTAATCAGACCAGCGGTCGTATTTGACCATCTGACTGAGTGGTGCGCGACGTAACGGACCATGGTTTCCCATGGGGTGACCAAGTGGAACCATGGCGTACACGCCCCATGGCTCTGGTATTTCCAGCAATTCACGAACTTTCACTTCGCTTGCCGAAATCAAAGTGGTGAGCACGCCGCCTAGTCCTTCTGCTCGAGCAGCTAGCAAAAGGTTTTGAACAGCGGGGTACAAGGATGCTCCGCCAACAACTGGTGTACGACCGAGGTTTCCATCAGTGACGAATACTTCACGAGGATCATGAATGAACATGACGACAACAGGAACATCGGCAAGTGATTCAGCAAGACGTGTGCCGACTGCAAGGCCAGTGCGTGTTGCTTCCACAATGTTCTCTGGCATTCCTTCAACACGCTTCATGTTCATTTCAACGTATTTGGCCCATTCGGCTGCGTAGATATCTCCGAGTTTTTGTTTCAACGCGCGATCACGTACTGCAATGATGCGCCATGGTTGTCTGTTGCCACCACTTGGTGCCCAGATAGCTGCTTGAAGAACTCGCTCAAGAGTTGCATCGTCAACAGGCTTGTCGCTGATGCGCCGAATGGACCGGGTTGTAGAAAGAATGGAATACAGATTGTCAGCGTCGCTCATGAGAGCAATCTAATCGTTGTAGTGGTGGGGTTTTAGCGTTGGGCAGCACTGGCGGGCCATGGGGACATTTCTAGCCCTACGCCTTGGTACACACCATGAAGCAGTGCTGCATAGTCCACTGAGATATGTGCGCGAGCGAGACGGACAAGTTCATCGCGAAACAGAACACCGTGAGAGTCTGCCCCCACGATGACGTGAGCTACTTCATGCAAGGCGGTTGCGGCTGTGGTGACTTTGCCGCGAAAACAAATTGTGTTCGATTCAATATCGGCTGAAGCTAGTGATGATCGAGTTGCTCGTCCAACGACAATCTGTGGCGTATCAATATCTTCTCGAGTACATATATGTTGCAGCCACTCATCAATGTGACGTGATGTGAAATTGCGTGAGCCAAGTTCATTATCGACAATGTCTTCGCAGGCATATGTGAGTGCTTGTTCAGGTGAGCACTTCTGGTATTCGTTGGCGCGGGCAACGGCGACCTGAACAAATGTGTTGAGTGCGTTCACAACAATTCGCCGCGCACGCCAGCAGTAAAAGATCGGCCAGAACCGCCGAAACCACTACCGGCGTTTTTGCCGTTGATGTATGCACCAGATGATGTGTCGCTATATGTATAGCCACCTCGAAGTGGTGGGCCATTGACGCGCAATTCGTGCTGAGCACGTTTCATGCGATCTGCAAGGACAAGTCCGGAGCCAGGGGTTTCGGATACGAAATCTTTGCGAGCAATAGAAAGTGATTCTTGAATACCTAACTGGAACCCTTTCCACCATGCAACCCGCCATGACCTGTCGCCTCGCGGCAAGAGACGTGCGCCCATAGCGTCAGCAGCGGCAAACAAAGTTCGAGTTGCAAAAATATCGGATGCGCGGCCATAGAGAACCAGAACACATTCATCGTCTTCATCTTCTGTTCGATAACCAGCACAGGAATGCAGTAGCGCGATGGTGTACAAAATATTTTGGCGACGAACGCGATACAACCCGCCGACCCGAACGCGTTCCACCACGACAGTCGTGTCTTCATCCGTGCGAGACGACGTGATGTCGGATTGTGACAGCCCATGTTTTTGCATCAACTTTGATGCCATGGCAAGAGCGGATTCAGCTTCAGCTTGCGGAGTATTGGGATGTTGCGCCAGATTCAACATGGCATTGATACGGTCGCGCTGGTCGCTCATTGCGGAAACTCTACGTGTGGGGTGGTTAGTGGTTGAGGACGCTGGAAAGGAATGCACGGGTGCGTTCTTCAACAGGAGCTGAAATCACTTGTGAAGGCGGGCCTTGTTCCACGATGACACCGGCATCCATAAATACGACTCGGTCAGCGACGCCTTTGGCAAAGCCCATTTCGTGGGTAACTACCAACATGGTCATTCCGTCTTGTGCGAGTGATTGCATCACTTGTAACACTTCGCCAACCAATTCAGGGTCGAGTGCGCTTGTTGCTTCGTCAAACAAGATGACGTCAGGGTTCATGGCAAGTGCGCGAGCAATAGCAACACGCTGCTGTTGTCCACCGGAGAGTTGTGCAGGATAGGCATCGTCTTTTTCAACGAGACCAACACGAGCAAGTAGGCCGTGTGCGATTGTTGCGGCTTCATCTGCGCTGCGCTTCAATACTTTTCGTTGAGCGACACAGATATTTTCCAGCGCAGTCATGTGAGGGAACAAATTGAATTGCTGAAACACCATTCCGATATGGGCGCGTGCTTCATCAAGATCACAATCGATATCTGTTAGTTCACGGCCGAGAACAACGACGGTTCCTGCAGTAGGCGTTTCTAACATGTTGATGCAACGCAATAATGTGCTTTTTCCAGAACCAGATGGACCAATGATGCAGACCACTTCACCGCGCTGAACTTGCAAGTCAATTCCGCGCAACACGTGGTTATCACCAAATGATTTATTGAGGTTGGTGATGTTTACTACAACGTCGGTGTTCATCGGCTTGCCGCCTTTGCACGTCGTTCCATCCACGCGACAAGTTGAGTAAGGGGGATGGTCATCGCCAAGTACACAAGTCCGGCAACGATGAGGGGAGTTGCATTCGCTGTGTGATTCACGCCGTCACGACCAAAACGAGCAAGGTCGCGAGTTCCTTCGGTAACACCAAGAACTGAGATGAGCGATGTGTCCTTAATAAGAAGGACAAATTCATTTGTCAGTGGTGGCACGATGATGCGTAACGCCTGAGGGATGATGATGGTGATCATCGCGCGTGAATACGACATGCCTAATGAGCGCGCTGCTTCCATCTGTCCTTTCGGTACTGCCTCAATACCTGCGCGAATTGTTTCTGCCATATACGCGCTTGCGACAAGCGCTAGTGGGACTGCACCTTGAACGTATGGGTTGGGCCAATGCCAACCAGTTGCAATGGGAATTCCAAAGCCAAGAATTAAAAGAGTGACGAGAAGCGGAACCCCGCGGAAGATCTCGATGTATGTTGCTGCAAACCAGCGATACGGGCGAATGGTGCTGAGGCGCATGAGCGCGAATAGCAGACCAAATGAGAGCCCACCTGCAAAACCAAAAATGGTGAAGATAATTGTGTTCTTTGCGGCATTAGTGAGGATGCCTGGGAACTGTTCGACCACGATGTCCCACTGGAACATCGCACTCTGAAGTCGACCCCAATCAACAACAAGAGCCACGGCCAACAGGGCGATTACAGAAAGTGCATACACGGCTATACGCCTGTATTGCGCCTTCTTGCGCTTGCTGATGGCCATGGCTCTCAGAGGTTGTTATAGGTAATGGAATGTGACCGAGTGAGGGCCTATCCGAAGTACTTCTTGTAGATGCCGTCGTAGACGCCGTTTGTGCGGAACTCAGCGAGGCTCTCGTTGATTGCCTTTACAAGTTCTGTGTTGTCTTGTGATGCTGCGAAACCGTACTTTTCTGATTCGGTATCAAACTTGATCGACACCACTGAGGTTCCCATCTTTGTCGCACGGAATGCGTTGATTGGGAAGTCCTGAAGAACTGCATCAACTTGCTTTGACTCAAGAGCCAAGAACATTGCAGCTGCATCGTCGAACGACTGGATCTTTGCACCAGGTGCATTCGCCTTTGCGTACTCTTCACCAGTTGTTCCGGTTTGTACTGCAACGGTCTTACCGCTGAGTGAAGCAAGAGTATTCAGTGTGTCTTTGTCTGCTGTGCGGACAAGGAGTGACTGGAATGAATCAAAGTAACCATCGGAGAACGCAGCGTTTGCAGCGCGCTCTTCAGTGATTGTAAGAGATGATGCAACGACGTCGCATGTGCCAGCCTTTGGAGCCAACCAAATACCGTCGAACGGCTGAACAGTTACTTCAAGTGTGAGGCCGTAGCGCTGTGCGATTGCTGTCATGAGGTCCATATCAAAGCCGGTCCATGACTTGTCTTCGTTCTGGAATTCGAACGGTTCGTATGGTGCATCTGAGCAGACGGTTAATTTGCCTTCGGCAACGGGTGTAAATGTCAACTTTTGTGTTGCAGTTGAGCCAGAAGCAGCAGATGTGTCTGATGACGAGCTACTGCCGCCGCACGATGCGACAACGAATGAAAGTGCTGCAAGCGATGCAAGCAGGCGGGTGGTACGTGCCATGGTGACTCCTATGGGTGTCGTTGGAAATGTTTCTACGACCTTAGACCACCCATCGAGGGTGAGCCATTTTGGCCCGATTTGACGGTGCCTGCACACTGTGCCCCTTAGCGGCAATACTCGTAACGGTGAAGCGGCGGACAGATATTGAAGGGCTTCGCGCCATTGCTGTCCTTGCGGTCCTACTTTTTCACGCCGGAGTTCCTGGCATCGGTGGGGGTTATGTCGGGGTCGACGTCTTCTTTGTGGTGTCGGGTTTTCTCATCACCTCATTATTAGTGGCAGAAAAGACCGATACGGGCAAAGTGTCGTTAGGGGCTTTCTATGCTCGGCGTGCGCGTCGTATTTTGCCGGTCTCGGCATTAGTGGCGGTAGCGACTCTTTGTGCGTCGTGGGTCTGGCTAGAGCCGTTGCGCTTGCGATCACTATCTCGTGATGTTCTCGCTGTTGCGTTGTTCTCATCAAACTTTGTCTTCGCCCATCGCGGAGCTGACTACTTGCAGTCTGCGCTACCACCGTCACCGTTACAGCACTACTGGAGTTTGGCTGTTGAAGAACAGTTCTACGTGGTGTGGCCAGCGTTGGTGATGTTGGTGTGCATTGGCATTGGCACTCGAACCATGCGCAATGTACGTCTTCGTGTTGGAATCACTGCTGGTGTTGCGGCGGTTGCTTCATTTATCGGATGCATGGCGCTCATGAATTCTTCGCAACCGTGGGCCTTCTTTTCGCCTCATACACGCGCGTTTGAATTAGCAATTGGTGCACTTGTTGCCGTAATTCCAATTGGTAGCGCGGTGAAGTCGCTTCGTATTGATGCATTTTTTGCATGGTGTGGGTTGGCCGGGATTATTGCAACGGTTACTTTGTTCTCAGAGACCACTACGTTTCCTGGCCCGTGGGCACTTGCACCTGTGATGGCCACAGCGTTCTTGTTGCGTGGAGGAAATGCCACATCGTGGGCGCCCGAAGTGTTGTTGCGTTTATCCCCACTGCAATGGTTGGGTTCTCGTTCGTACTCTGCGTACTTGTGGCACTGGCCGGTTCTAATCATTGCTGCGGCTGCACTTGACAAAAAACTCTCTGTGTTTGAGGGGCTTGTGTGTCTGATGATGTCACTCGGCCTGTCAGAGTTCTCTTATCGATTTGTAGAAAACCCAGTGCGACGAAACCACAATATTTCTGGAATTCGCGCACTAGTGTTGGCCGTATCGTTGATTGCTGTTGTGAGTGGAAGTGCAGTACTGGCTCAAAACAATCAACCAGCTCTCGATAGTGGCGTGGTGGCAACGGCGCCAACCTTGGTGGCCGCGACGACAACTATTGATCCCAATATTTCTACGACGACAGTTCCCGTCGAACCAGAATTACCTGGCCCCGGAACACCGATCGATGCGATAGTGCAAGCAATGGCAGCAACAGGCTTGCCATCAAATATTACGCCGTCCATTCAAGGTGCAATTTCCGACATGCCGACGATCTATAGCAACAACTGTCATGCAGGTTTTTCAACTACTCGACCAAAGAATTGTGTGTACGGCGATGCTGCATCGTCAACAGTTATCGGATTGTACGGAGACTCACATGCTGCAGAGTGGTTTCCGGCATTTGAAAAGATTGCGATCAAACGCCATTGGAAATTGATTAGCTATACGAAGCGTGGTTGCCCACCAGCAGATATTGCTACGTATAGCAAGGTGTTGGGAAAGGTCTATAAGGAATGTGCACCCTGGCGTGAGAATGTCTTGAAGCAAATGGTTGCTGATGGTGTTCAAGTGGTTTTTGTCGCACACTTCGATCGCTTGTTATCAGCGACAACGCGTGCACCGATGTGGCAAAAGGAGTGGCGCGTAGCAATGCAGTCCACTATTGATGCTCTCAACGCTAAAGGCATAACTCCGGTATTGATGGAAGATACGCCGTACCCAGGACAAGATGTGCCGACATGCCTTAGTCGTCACTACACAAATGTTCAACTGTGTAACCCCATCATTAGTTCCGCGTATCGCGACGATATGCAACAGATGTTGCAAGATTTTGATGCCGCAAAGGTGCATGTCTTGTGGACACGACAATGGTTTTGTACAGAAGCAGGTTGCCCCACTGTGGTGGGAAACATCTTGGTGTATCGCGACGATAACCATATGACGGTTACTTTTGCCTCATTTATTGCGCCGCTTCTTGATGCTGCGATTGTGGACGTGGTGAATTGGGTATCAACTCACCCTCAATAAGTGCAACACTATCTATATGGAACAACGCAAATCACAAAGTGAAATTCTTGAGCAATTAGTCACTGATGGACGTCTGAATTCCGAAGAAGCATATGACATCGCTAGTGCGCCACGTCTTGCCGTGACTGTTCGCGAATTGGTGTCTTACCTTGCTGCGATTCTCATCACCATTGGTGTGGCATTTATGGTTACCGGACTAGTTGTGAATGTTCCGAAAGCAGGGATTGCTGCACTCTTGTATGTAGTCGCTGCAGTGGTCGGCTACTACTCACGCAAGTTGTCGGTAGGTACTAGCGAACGGCAACGTGCCGGTGAGGTGCTAGAAATCACCTCAGTACTTGCGGCTGTATTTGCATCGGGAATTTTGATTGGCATGACGAGCATGCCTCAGGAATGGTCTGTGTGCTTGTTGGCTCTTGCCAGTGGAGCATGGGGTGCATTACGTGCGTCTCGTTCTCAATTCGCTGGATCGATTTTGTTGTCAGCGTCGGTACCCGTTGTGGTCATGGCGTCAACATCTACGTTGAAATTAAATGGGAATATTCACTTGCTAGCCATTGGCCTGATGTTGATTGCTGGTGGTATTGGTTTGATCATGATGGGTATGAGAAAAATTGGCTTCGCATTTCTGCCTCGTTCAGTCGGTTCGTTACTTATCGTGATTGGCTCAATAACAGTTGCGAATGTATTCTCATTAGGAGTAGGTGGACTCATCCCCATTGGTGTTGGTGCAGCGCTGTTCACACTTGGATCACGTGAGCGAGCGCCAGAGCACTTAGTAGCAGGTGCTTTCAGTGTCATTGTTGGCCTGATTATGACAGTGGTCTACTGGCTGCCTGGCAGTATCTTGCAGGGACTCGCCATCATCGCATGCGGCGTTACGCCACTTCTTTTTCTGAGAAAACAATTAGCTCGCGCTAATCAACCAGAGCCTGGTGCACCAACTGCTTAAGTTGCGGACGCAATGGCCATGTACTTGATGGCATGAGCTGCGTCATGATCATGTACACAAGGTCTTCCTTCGGATCAACAGTGAAGTTGGTACTTGCTGCACCGCCCCAACCGTAATCGCCAGCGCTTCCTGCAACTTTTGCCTTCACAGGATCAAGCGTGACGCTAACGCTGAGACCAAAACCCACGCCATCGAATGCAGTCTCTGCAAATAGTGGACGACCGTACTCAGTGAGGTCCGCGTTGTTTGGCAGATGGTTTGAAGCCATGAATGCAACAGTGCGGTTCGACAGAATGCGGGTTCCGTTGTATTCGCCACCACCACGCAACATTTCTGCAAACTTCAAGTAGTCACTTGTGGTGGAAACGAGTCCGCCGCCACCAAGGTGTGCCTTCGGCTCGTTCAGTGCACCGGCACCACCTGCATCGTTGCGCAAGATTTTTTTGTCAGCAGGGTTTGGCACGTACAACGCTGCGAGACGATCAGCTTTATCTGCTGAACAATGGAACGCTGTATCTGTCATGCCAAGGGGATCAAAGATGCGCTTCTTCATAAATTCACCAAGTGTCATTCCAGAGAGAATTTCCACAACACGACCGAGCACATCGATTGACATTGAATATGCCCATTCAGTTCCGGGCTGGAACATGAGTGGAAGGCCAGCAAGGATGTCACAGATATCTGCAAGTGACGCATCACGTGGCGTGCCCCACTCGAAACCTGCATTGCGGTACATCTGATCAACTGGGTTTGAATACACAAATCCGTATGTCATGCCAGCAGTGTGTGAAAACAGATGCCACATTTCCATTGGCTCGGTGACTGGTTCGTACCGTGGCGCTGTGAGAGTGCCAGAACGGAATACTTTTTGATTAGCGAATGATGGAATGAACCACTTCACTTGATCATGCATTTCGAACAAGCCCTCTTCCCACAAGATCAGTGCAGCTACTGCACAAATGGGTTTAGTCATTGAATACGCGCGATAGATCGTGTCGTTTTCAATTGGCTTCTTGTTTTCGACATCTGCGTGACCATACAGATCGCTGTATGCCAACTTGCCAGCGCGCGACACGGTGATGTGATAGCCGGGCAGCTTGCCGCTATCGACGTACTGGCCAAAATGAGAACGAATACGTGCAAGACGTGTTGGGTCTAGCCCGACTTCTGATGGATCAACTGTTACTTCAAGATTCGACATAACAGCAATCTAGAACCACCCCGCAAGGTGGGCACCACTGGAGAGAAGTGCTATTCCGGCTTAGGAGCGAAGTCGCGAAAGGCAGCAAGCGCTCGGGGGCCATAGACCGTGCCGGGCCCGCCACTCATTGCAATTGCAACACCAATGGTTTCGGCAACTTCGGCCTCGGTGGCCTTGTTTACTGCTGCTCCACGGGCATGGCTGGCAATGCAGCCATCGCAACGAACTGCGATTGCAATTGCAAGCGCCAGAAGTTCCTTTGTCTTTTTGTCAAGCACACCTTCTGCAAACGCAGCGGAATGTAACTGAGCGAACCCGTCGTAGACACCAGGGATAAGAGCCTTCAGCTCGCGACCCTCAGGGGCTAACTGCGATAAGACTCCGCGACCATGGTCATGGGTGTGGTCTGTCACGAAATCACTTTCAGCGCATCGTTGTCGGCCACACAGTGCAGTGCGCGTAGCAACATGTCTTGCAAGAGTTGCTGACCGCGTTCATTCTGTTCTGCGAAACCACCGAAAGTTGTCACTCCATACGTCACGCAGAAACAAATCGCGACCAAATATTGACGCCACATTTCAGCGCGATCAATTGAGATTCCATGAGTCTCTAAGCGGTCAAGGTATGTATTCACAAGTTCTTGGTCATGACCTCTGCGCACATCGGTTGCAATTGACTGACTGATGAAATAGCCAACGTCGTACATACCTGAGCCCACACCTATGAGTTGGAAGTCGATGATTGCAGGATCGCTGCCGTCGAACATGATGTTGTCCGCACGATAGTCACCATGACACAAGGTGTTGGGCGTCATGAGATTGCCGAGCATCCACGAAACTTTTCCTCCCCAGATGTCACCGATGCCACGGACACTGTCCGGAAGTAGGTGACCAGCATGCTGCTCGACGTTCGGCCAACCTTGGGCCCACAACATCGGAAGGACCGCCTCATATGTTGGATTCAGCAGTGGTTGAAATACATCCTGCATACCTGGCAACTTCGGACTGTTCCACCACATGGCGTGATAGTCAGCGAGAGTCTCTAGCAGAACTTTTGATTCAGCAAGACTGACGCCTTCAATTTGGTTGAGGCCGCGGTAATGGCCGATGTCTTCCATTGCAATAGTGAAGTTTGTATTTTCTCCTTCGATTGCTTGGCCGTAGCACTTTGCAGTCTTGAACGGCGCAGATGGTGCGCACTCCCGATAAAACATCAACTCACGGATATACAGAACAAGTGCATCAGCAGTGAAGCGTTGAGTTGCATCGTCAGTTGGATACTTAACAACAAAAGTTTTTGGCGCTTTGGTAGGACCCGAATAAGTAGGGATTACTCGCTGCAAAATGCTGAGAATTCCGACACCTTCGCCGATTCGCTCTGTTGAGACTGAAGCCACTGTGACGCCATCTTCAAGGCTTCCGCTTCCGCGTAGAACGCCTTGGACCCACGTAGTCGTGATGTCCTTTTCCGATGCAAGTAATCCGAGCCCGGATGTAATGAGATCTACGATTGCCATGAAAATTCCCCCTCTTGGTTGTTCCCCCCGGAACAACAGAAGCAAACACTAGTTGTCTTTACGATGAACGCAAACTAGAGGGGCGTAGCCTTGCTTATATGTCAGAACTGCGCATCGGCGTTATTGGTACTGGAATGATGGGCTGCGAGCATTTGCGCAATCTCATGGGCATCGCAAATGTTGCTGTGACATCCATTAGTGACCCCCATGAAGAACAACTTGGGTGGGCCCGCAAAACCTTGGGCGACCAAGCGACTGGAGTTGCTGAGTTCACGGATCACCGAGACCTTCTTAATAGTGGACTTGTCGATGCAGTACTTGTAGCTGCGCCCAACTTCACGCACAAGGCATTGCTTGATGACATTTTTGAGACGAACATTCCCGTGCTGGTGGAAAAGCCAATGTGCACCACGGTTGAAGATTGTATTTCTGTAGTGAAGGCACAATCTCAACGTTCAGCCATTACATGGGTGGGACTTGAGTATCGGTACATGGCGCCAATTGCTGGCCTTCTACAAGAACTGCGTTCGGGAATCATTGGCAATATGAAGATGATGTCGATTCGTGAACATCGTTTTCCATTTCTTGTCAAGGTTGACAACTGGAATCGCTTCTCGGCGAACACGGGCGGCACCTTGGTGGAGAAGTGTTGTCACTTCTTTGACTTGATGAATGTTGCAGTGGGTTCTCGACCTGTGCGCGTGATTGCTAGTGGTGGCCAAGATGTGAATCATCTAGATGAGGTATTTGACGGTCGACGTAGTGACATTCTTGACAACGCCTACGTGATTGTTGAATATGCAAATGGTGTTCGCACAATGCTTGATTTATCAATGTTCGCCGAAGGTGGTCAGCACGAACAAGAGATCACAGTGGTGGGGGACAAGGGAAAGCTTGAAGCATTTATCCCGGGCAATGGAAAGATTTTCTTCGGTGATCGTTCATCACGGTCAGTTCGTGAAATCGAAGTTCCAACAGATCCTGAGATTGCGCACATGGGTTTTCACTTTGGTGCCAGCTTCATTGAATGCAAACGCTTTGTTGATGCGGTGTTGAACAATTCGCAACCAGAAGTCACGGTTGTCGACGGACTGTGGTCAGTTGTTATCGGAGCTGCTGCACACAAATCAATTGATCAGCAACGCCCCGTACTTATTTCAGAGTACGGACTCTGAAATGGATGATGTCGTTCTTACAGTTCATCTCGTGTCTGCCTGCATCATGGTGGGCGTCATTTGGTTTGTGCAGTTAGTGCATTATCCATTGTTGGCAGTCGTGCCAGTAGAGAGCGCGAAGCAAGTTGCTGAAAAACATCAACGCTGGACGGGCATTGTTGTTGGCCCACCAATGGCTGTTGAAGGTGTTGCCACATTGATTTTGTGGGCCAATACTCCAGCTGGTGTGTCGTGGTGGCTGACCTGGGTGAACGGTGCTTCATTGGCCGTTGCTCTTTTGTGCACTATTTTTCTGTCGGTACCGCGTCACGCTCGTATGGTCGAAGCACCTGACGCGAAGGTCGGGCGCGAACTGGTGCTCACAAATTGGCCCCGCACTATTGCGTGGACCGTATGTGGTTTTCTCGCTGCCGTAATGCTTTTACAAGGAATGTAGATAATGAGTAATTTTTTTAGTTCGCTATTGGATACCGCAATTGTTCCGGGATTTTCGCGCATAGGTTTTATTGCGCGTTCGCGTATTAATCACTGGAATCAAGTTTCTGGCTATGACGTAACAGGCAAAGTAGTGGTGGTCACTGGGCCAACATCGGGTCTCGGGAAAGAGTGTGTGCGTATTCTTGCTCCGACCGGTGCACAGTTAGTTCTTGTCGCACGAAACAAAGAAAAGTGCGAGGACGTTATTTCGTCAATACGCAATATCTGCAAGGGGCCAGAGCCAGTGTGTGTGATAGCAGAAATGGGTGACCTGCAATCGGTTGGCAATGCCGCCAGAGAAATCGCAAGTCGTTTCCCACACGTCTTTGCGGTTGTGCACAATGCTGGCGCGCTTCTTAATTCACGGGAAGTATCACCTCAAGGGATTGAACAAACCATCTCATCGCATGTTCTGGGGCCACATCTTTTAACAACGGTGCTGCTTGCGAACCTGATTGCAACACAAGGTCGCGTGGTCACGGTTTCATCTGGCGGTATGTATTCAGCCGAACTGCCAAACATTGATCGGAAACGCTCTCTAGAAATGCGTGTTGACAGTTACAACGGTTCGAAGCAGTATGCAATTGCGAAACGTGCACAGGTCACCCTCAATGAAATTTGGGCAACTAAAGAACGTTCGGTTCATTTTGATTCGATGCATCCTGGCTGGGCGGATACGCCCGGAGTGCAGGAATCAATTCCAGCCTTCCGCCGAATTACGAAACCAATCTTGCGTTCACCGAAACAAGGGGCTGACACCATTGCATGGTTGGCAGCAGTACAACCGATCCCTGGTCCTAGTGGTTCGTTCTGGTCGGATCGCGAAGTGCGCAGTATTCACAAACTTCCAACAACTCGACGCAGCGATACCGCTGAGGCTCGAACTAATTTGTGGAACTGGTGCAATCAAGCAATCGCGCCGTACATATCTGAATAGATCGGCGAGAACCTAAATACAACGGTTTGTGGTGGTGCCAATGCCATCAATTGTGGAAACCAAAACATCGCCAGGCTTCAAGAACACTGCAGGCTTGCGAGAAACGCCAACGCCACCTGGAGTACCAGTAAAGATCACATCACCTGGAAGCAGTTCAACAATGCCCGACACGTATTCAATGATGTCGCCCACATTGAAGACAAGGTCATCGGTGAGAGTGTTTTGCACTTCTTCGCCATTGAGAGTACAAGTCATATGCATCGCATCACGATTTGGCACATCAGCTGCATCGACAAGCCATGGGCCGAAGGGTCCGTAATTCTTTTTGCTCTTACCGAGGTCGAAGTGAGGAGGTTGCGCTGCAAATTGCAATGCACGATCTGAGATGTCTTGACCAACACTGATTCCGGCAATGTGATTCCATGCGTCAGCCTTCGCAATATTGCGACCGCCGCTACTGATGACAATAACAAGTTCAACTTCCCAGTCGACCATCGGCGCATCAATAGGAATGTCAGCATTCGGTCCAGCAATACACGACGTGAATTTTGTGAATGTGAGAGGAACAGCAGGAAGGCCCATTCCACTTTCTTCAGCATGAGAGCGGTAGTTCAACCCGATTGCAAACACTTGCAATGGCCATGGGGAAGGAGCATCAAGTTCGTCAGGGTTGGCAGGTGCTCCACCTTCTGTCACGGTTGCAGCAAATGCACGTAGTTCAGCCCAGCGCGGAAAAGCTTTGATCGGGTCTGCATCGAACTTTCCGCCACTGACTTCTGCCAGGTCGACAAGGTTGTTGTTGGGACCGACTACTAATTGAGCCCGGCCGTTCTTAGAAGCGAATCGCAATGTCATGCCAAAAGTGTAGTCACGGTTCAATGAATCTCTATAACGATACAGAACGAAGATGTGCGACTATTCTCGCTACGTATGTCTGATCAGGCTCCGCACTTTGAAGTGAAACCAGTAACAAAGGAAAAGCACGATTGCATGTCGTGTGGTTCTCCTCTTGCTACAGCGTGGAGTACTTCAGAAGGCACTGCGTGGTTGTGTAGAGAGTGCGCCAATCTAAATGATTTGGGTTGCCCTTAGGCAAGAACTTTCTTCAGGCCGCGAGTTGCGACTGCGCCTACTTTGTCGAACACCTTGCCCAGCACGATGTTCATTGGCCACACGATGAGATTGGCTGTAAGAACTGCGTCGTAGGTGACATCGCATCCGGTTGCTGTGGGCGTGATGGTGACGCGATCAACTGAGGTGAACATCCAGTTCTTACCTTTCACCAAAACATTGGTGGGGTAATCGCATTCAAGTGTGGTGTAGCGCAATACAGAATTTTGGCCACCGAAGCCCTTCACTGTGATGTCAAAGACATTGCCGAGCCCGGCGCCGTCCCCGACAATCTGGTCGATTTTGATTATCCCTTTGTCCCACTGGGCAAAATTGCGGATGTCTGACATGTAGGCAAATGCCTCTTCAGGAGTCTTGGACGAAGGAACGGTGGTGACGAAGTGAGCCATAGGGATATCAACCTAGGTGACTGATGCCCCATTCCCGAATCTGTAAATGATTCGTAAGGTAGAGGCGTGCAAGATTTCTGCCCGGCGCCAGTACGGCGACCAATTATGAAACAACAGTGGCAAGAGCTTGCCTACATTCATTGGCGCTACGACGCTTCAGTGGTGCAGGCGTTGCTGCCTGAAGGACTAGAAGTTGACACGTTTGACGGTTCGGCGTGGGTGGGCCTCATTCCTTTCGCAATGCGCAACATCTCGTTTCCTGGAACTCCGGCGATTCCATATCTTGGTTCTTTTCCAGAAGTCAATGTGCGTACGTATGTAAAGAAGGATGGAATTCCAGGAGTGTGGTTTTTCTCACTCGATGTGAATCGCTTGCTTCCGGCTCTTGCGGCGCGCGCTTCGTATTTCCTGCCGTACTGCTGGGGTAGTGCCTCTCATGGGGTGACTTCTGAATCACTCACAACCACAGTGAAGCGTCGCTGGCCCCAAGTGGCTTCCACATCAATTCGTATAACTATCGGTGAGCGAATTGAACAGCCTGATGAATTGTCAGTGTTCCTATCAGCTCGATGGGGTTTGTATTCAAAAGGCTTCGGTAAAGGTCTGCGGTATGCGCCTGTTGATCATGAAACATGGATTCTCCACACTGCGACGCTTGAGCATCTTGAAGACACATTGGTCATTGCTGCTGGCTTACCTGCACCTACAGGTGATGCGCATGTTTTGTATTCGCCGGGCGTATCTGTGCGAATCGGTGTGCCGCACTCGGTTTAGCGGCGACGAGGCCGAGCTGCTGGCATCCAGTTTTCGCCGGCAGTCTCATTGATCTGTTGTACATACCGTTCGCCAACAGGTTCGAGAATAGAAAGTAACTCAACAGTGTTCTTTTCGCCGAAGTGACGCCACGGAATTTCACACAGCACATCTGTACGGCCTTCAAGCTCTACTCGATACTCGACACCCGCGTCATTGATGACACCATCAGTAACAAACCCACGTGATGACAAGTTGTCGAGAGCAGCAATAATCTCTGCATCGTCTGCGCCACGACTGCGCGGAATCCACTCTTTCGGGTAACCCATCCATGCATCGTGTAGGAGTCCTGCTTCAACTACTCCGATGTTGTCGTTCAACAAAATTCCGAAGTGTGTGTCTCCACGCCATTCGCGAATGCAGTTCAACGCATTCCACGCAGACATCAATGGGTCTGTTGGTCGCGGCCATGATTTGTGTGCGGCAAACAAAACGCGTCCACTTGCAGGAATCGCATCAACTGTTTTCCATAAGTCATCTGCAAGTGCCCCGAACGGGGCAATGATTTGTGGAGTCATTTCTTCCAGGCCGGCTCGCACCGCTGCGTCGCGCGCAACTGTTACTTCGTGCCAGTTAGTTATGTAGGTTGCTGCGTTGTTCAATGCGAAGTGAACAAACTCTCGTTTGATTGTGTAGAACGCTGCGAACAAGGCTTCTGCCCCTGCTGGCGCAAGCGGCGCACCACGATTAACGATGTAGTGGCCAAGACCATCGGGGACACCAAGTGCAGCGAGGTTGTCTTTCGCGCGCGGATCCCAGAAGATCCAGCCGAGTAGTTGGTGCGACGCAAATGATGCGCGACGAGTGAGTTCTTGCCAATCTGCCATCTATTTACCGTAGTGGTGAGAGATGAAATTGTCTACGAGTGCAGTGTGCTCGCAACACCGACTAGGTCAGTGAGCGCACTGTCCATAGCGTCTGAACCCTGTTCGGGCACATCGGTAAAGCGACCGAGATAAGTAATAGCCACTTCGCCGTTCTCAACTGCGCCACCATCGGTATCGCCTGGCATTTGAATCAAGCTTCCGTAATTCATGCGGACGTAGAAAGCACCTTCATGTCCTTCTTTGGCTTCAAGTTCTGCAGTTGCCATAGAAACGGGGACAATGTGTCCAACATCGGTACGGCGCCAACCCTTCATCTCTGACACTGCACAGTTCGGAACATTCACATTGATAACTACTGGCTCTTTTGGTCGATCCGAAAGCCAGCCTTCAACTACGCGTTGCGCAACTGTTGCAGCGGAATCCCACTGCTGGCCCTTTAGCGCATCATCCCAACCTTGACCTTCAGCACCAAAACCGGTGACTGCCTGGCTGACTGCGATTCCACTAACTCCACCGTTACGAGCAGTAACTGCTGCACCAACTGTGCCTGAGTGGTACACAGCACGACCAACATTTGCGCCAGGGTTAATTCCAGATACAACTAGGTCAAATGGTTCGCCGTAGACGCCAAGACGAGAGAAGAAAACGCACAATGCTGGTGGGCCTGTGATTGCCCACGAAGTATCAATGCCTTCAATTGTGCGCTTCTGAACTTCGGGCTGGATGATGTGCAATGCACCAATGGCTGCACCTGCACCGGAATATTCCTGGTCGGGCGCAGCGACGACAACTTCACCGTATGGGCGCATCGCACGAGCTAGGACGTGAAGGCCGACGGAGTCAATGCCATCATCGTTTGTTACAAGAATTCTCATGGTGATTCGTTTCTATAGTTGTTCGAAATGTGAGTGGAGTATTCGGCGAAACTCGTCAAAAGGCAATTGATCTTTGGAAATGTCTTTACCAATGTCATCCCAGCGACGAAGTGCAATAGCATCATCGAATTGTGGCATAGCCATAAACCGATCCGCCTCTTGATCTGACATAGGGCCACCTTGTAAGGCGAGGCTTGCAACAGATCCCGCACTCAACGTTTCAAAGTAACCATCTTCGCGTGCACATAGCCAGCGCTTGCCATCGACATGAAGTGCAATAGGAGCAGTAACTGCAGGTGGAAACAACGAAGCCAACACACGGACGGCAGTCGCTTCGTGCATCGTGTCGATGACGTGTTCTTCTTTTCCAGAAGAATCTTCAAGATCAACTAGGTGGCCGACATCGTGAAGCAACGCTGCAAGTACAAGCGCACTTGATGCATCAGCTTCTTCGGCCAATTGTGCGCACTGCACAGCGTGAGCTGTTTGTGAAATATTCTCGCTATAAAACTGTTGTCCCCATTTTTCAAAGAGGGATTCAATTTCCATTAGTGAAGTAAATTTGTTCATACGGGTCTTCCTTCGAAATCGTTGATAAGTGAGATACGGACATTGCCAGCCTGGTGTTCTGTGTCACGAAAGATTCGAAGCTTCTCTTCGTAGTAGTCACTTCGAAGATCGCCTTCGCTCGCAGCATTAAAGGTGGGGTAGATTGCACGGCGGTCGCATTGAGAATTATTGGTGCCACTGCGGTGCGGTGTATGTGAGTGAAAGAACAGAACATCACCGGCTTCCATCTCTACAGGATGCCATTCATGTGCTTCTACCCATTCGTTCACGATGCATCCGCGATCGTTCATGGGAAGTAACTCACGATGTTGTCCGTCGACAACTTCTAGACAACCATTTGACGTTGTGCTTTGGTCAACAGCAATCATGCATGAGATTGACGTTTCAATAAACGGATACGCCGGTGCATCTTGATGAGGAAGAAACCCTGCTCCGCCCACCAACTTGTAGTTGATTTTTTCTTTGTAGAGAACGGCTTGTTCACCCATGAGGGCAGAAACAATTGACAGAATCGGTCCAGTCGCCAGAATCTCACGAAGCGATGTGTGGAACGGGACAAAGTTTTCGGTCCGGCATAACTTCGGCCCACTGTCAGTCATCTCGCGATAGTGCAACCAGTCCCCATTTTCAGGCCATTGCTGAACTTCATCGACCCAATGCTGAATATCACGAATCTCTCCACCCACAAATGGGCGACATAAAAGCCAGCCATTGCGCCGATATGAATCGATCTGGGAGGTAGTGATGTGCACAGGTTCATCGTATTGAGTAAGGCCCAATTGGGCATAGCCCTGACCCAACTGTTCACCTCTTTGTTACCGCCCGTACTGGTGGTACCGTTTCCCAGAGTTCGAGGGATAGGGGACCCATATGACATACGCAGGCGATCGCGTTCTTTACGACGCAGATACACACATCATGGAGCTTCCAGACTTCCTCAAGAAGTTTGCTGACCCAGACGTGCGCGACCTTCTTCCAGAAGTTGATTACGGCCGTTCACTTGTGACTGACGAAGAAGTCGCAATCATTGTTGGCAACGGCTCACAACATTCTGATGAGCACAAAGAGTCTCTCATAGCTCTTGGTGATCGCATGATCCAAGAAGTCAAAGAGATTCAAGCTCTCGGTGCGTTCGATAAGCATGACCGCGTTATTGCTAACGACATGTTGGGCTTCAAGAAGCAGTTGGTATTCCCAACACATAGTTTGCACATGCCGTTTTCACCAAGCAGCAAAATTCCTGACAAGGTTCGTTACGGCGGCGCTCGTGCGCACAACCGTCACATGGCTGACTTCTGTTCAATCGATGATCGCCTCATGGGTGTTGCTGCAATTCCACTTGAGAATCCAGCGCTTGCATTAGAAGAGGTGCAGTGGAGCATCGATAATGGCCTCCAAGCAATGTGGGTGCCACATCGTTTGGCAGGCGAGCGTTCGCCAACTCATATTGACTTCAATCCAATGTGGTCGTTGTTGCAAGAAGCTCAGGTTCCTGTCGTGTTCCACGTTGGTGGAAACCCATTGCAACTGAAGCCAGAGTGGAGCAACACCGGTCGTGGCGTT